>WLWD01000912.1_pt1 | contig 127436 bp, 81 predicted proteins | sample 6712731 | NCBI WGS metagenome assembly WLWD01 (sample SAMN12718690, study PRJNA576275) | sponge metagenome | isolation source: marine sponge | host: Mycale hentscheli | place: New Zealand: South Island, Marlborough, Capsize Point | collected 2014-11-01 | reverse complement strand
ATAGAGAGGCTTTGGTTGTTGCAACTCTTGAGTACTTAGATTTGCTCGACCAAAGTAACCGTAGATATTAATGTACTGTCATTGAGGAAACAAATCTGTCACTACTAGATTGCCACACACTGCCACTAAAGACTCATTGATTAAATTTCTATGTACTTCCAGAAAAAAAAAATATTTGGTGGACATTTTTATATTTGCAGTAAATTGTTTTGCTGGACTATTGTATATAATTGCGATTTAATTGTTGTGTGTATACAGAAGATAACCAAGCACATCCAACACATAGTAGTCCTGTCTCAACTGTAACAATTTCCTCCGCATCATCATTTTCAACAACATTTAATTCTACAACATCTGCACACTCATCCAGTCTCCAATCCACGCCACGTACATCCAGTCTCCAATCCACGCCACGTACATCCAGTCTCCAATCCACACCACGTACATCCAGTCTCCAATCCACACCACGTACATCCAGTCTCCAATCCAAGCCACGTACATCCAGTCTCCAATCCACGCCACGTACATCCAGTCTCCAATCCACGCCACGTACATCCAGTCTCCAATCCACGCCACGTACATCCAGTCTCCAATCCACGCCACGTACATCCAGTACATCCAGTCTCCAATCCACACCACGTACATCCAGTCTCCAATCCACGCCACGTACATCCAGTCTCCAATCCACACCACGTACATCCAGTCTCCAATCCACGCCACGTACATCCAGTCTCCAATCCACGCCACGTACATCCAGTCTCCAATCCACGCCACGTACATCCAGTCTCCAATCCACGCCACATACATCCAGTCTGCAATCCACACCACGTACATCCAGTCTCCAATCCACGCCACGTACATCCAGTCTCCAATCCACACCACGTACATCCAGTCTCCAATCCAAGCCACGTACATCCAGTCTCCAGTCCACGCCATGTACATCCAGTCTCCAATCCACACCACGTACACCCAGTCTCCAATCCACGACATGTACATCCAGTCAATCCACGCCACGTACATCCAGTCTCTAATCCACGACAGGTACATCCAGTCTCCAATCCAAGCCACGTACATCCAATCTCCAGTCCACGCCATGTACATCCAGTCAATCCACGCCACATACATCCAGTCTCCAATCCACGACAGGTACATCCAATCCACAATTTGCTGCGCATGCATCACCAATGGTAAAACCAATCTCTTGTTTGCTTCAGACTGCATCCCAGATACTCTTGCGAATGCCATCCCAAAATGTTCGTACTACTCTTTTACCAACCCCTTGCACAACTACTGTGGCTCCAACTCCATCTAAATCAGTTGTTGAAGTGTCGGACAGCCCGGTTAAGTCTAGTCCTGAAATGTGGCGACCCTCCCTACTATTATATCATTGTGACAGGAGAATTTTGGAATCAAAAACAGATTGGCTCGATGATCGCATTATACAGGCAGCCCAGATGCTTTTACAGAGGCAGTCCGAAGATATTTATGGTTGGAACCATCCGTTGTGTTCACAGCGAAATGCTCTCTTTCCTCCGATTCCAAGGAATTCCAAGTTTATTCAACTAATGAATATTAATGGAAACCATTGGATTTGTGTTTCCAAAGTGGCACAGTCAGACACGTTACGTAATTGTGCGCGAGTTTATGATAGTACATTAGAAACTATTAATGCGGAGACAAAAAAAGCAATATGCTCTTTACTGAAACCCAAAGAAGATGTGTTTCACTTCGACCTAGCAGATGTTCAACAGCAGTCTAACTCATCGGATTGTGGATTGTTTGCTGTGGCTTTTGCAACAGAACTTGTTTACGGAGGAAGTCCCTGTAGTTGTATTTTTGATGTCGCAGTTTTGAGATCTCACTTGTTGGAGTGTTTGGAGAAGGGATTTTTAACTTCTTTCCCATCCAAGGCAAAAAGAGTGGGCTTTGGCAAAATAGTTAAGTGGTCATCCAGAGATGCAATTAATTGCACATGTAGGATGGTTGAAGATTCATTACGGCCAATGATTCAATGTAGAAGCTGCAAGAAGTTGTTCCATTTTGACTGTGCCAATATTGTTTCTTGTGACTCTGTCGACAGAGCTAATTGGAAGTGTGACATATGCAAGCATGTTTTTCTTCATGAACATTGATATTATAATATCTCACAATTAACTTTATCATGCATCTCAATCTCTTCCTCTCACCTCAAAAACACCACATTTTCTCTTTGAAAAACAATGCTCCACTGTTATTCAAATTAATTCATAATGAAATTATATTGATGAAAGGGGCGAGTGTATTAGAGGAACTAAAGGCTCTATGCATTGACAGAATACACTCGTGAATGATTACTAGAACAGTGCGACTAGTACAGATATTTGAGTTATGCAGCCTTTATTGTGTTTGATGTGCATATGAAAATATCTGCATACACCACAATGATAGTTGCTAATTAATGTACTTACCACATTATCAACTTAGTAATGAGCCGATACAATATTCTTTGTTGATTTTTAGGTGTTCAAATCAACAGGTTGATATTATTTCGTCTTCAAGTGTTTACTTTCACATCATTAACATTATTTATGGTATAAAACTTGTAGCAGACTGCCAAAAGTTGCTTCTAATGAAGGGAGGGGGGGGGGGGTATATGGAGAAGTACTACTGTGTACACACAAGCTGCTCTATAGCTTAATTCAGAGGGAGTGTCTTCAATTGTAAATAATTACAAATGCCAAAAACATTTATTATTCCAATCCATAATGATTTGTGATACATAACTCATATTATACTGCATATTAATTTGATGAAGGAGAATATGAGTATCTTCTGTTGATTTAGTATTTAACACTGAGTGCTGCAACCACAAGCATTAATATAGTCAATCAGACTAATGATATTATGCAGTATCCAAATGAATAATAAATTTTTGTTGCGTACTGCTCATGTGTGAATACCATAGTAATGAGTCTCTTGTGCAATAAACACTGGTATAACCTTGGGGGGAGGGGGACTTAATATCCCAACGTGACACGAGAAAATATTGCCTTAATTAAGCCACGCCCTGTTTACTGTAATGCATTTCCTATGTGGCAACAAGTGTTAAGCCAATGTTCAGTGCATAAATCATTAAGTTCAGTGAGTGTATTTATTTTACACCTGAAGACAAAACTAGATATTCTTCAAATCAGTTTGTTACCCCATGCTAGACCACAATGTCCTCTTATATATTCAGTATTATGCACAATACAATATTCAATAGTGATTTGCCAAACTGATGAGAGAAAACAACAACAAAATAACAACACGTGTAAAATGTTTCATCACTCAATACAAAATTCATTGTCAGAATTTTCCTCCTCATTGAATGAATCATTTTCCTCATCAAAGGAGGCATTATGGAAGTCACCTGAAGCTATCTTGTCTTGAACAGAACGACTTTGATCCAGCAATTTCTCTACTGTATTCAAATACGAGTAGAGCAGTGAGATACTTCCTTTCGCATATTGGTCAGAACTATTCATCAATAATTCGATTGTACGTGTAATACAAGTCTTTTTATGTTTGTAATATTCTACACAATTTTGGGCATCTTTTCTTAAAAGATCTATAGATTTCTTCATTGCTCCGGCAAAGCATTAAAAACGCATTAATAGCACATAGTTCCTCTTCATTTAAGGACTGTCCAGTGCAACTGAAAGACTTCAAATGCGCTCTAACATAAATTGGGTCCAGTGCCTCGACCAAAGACATCTCTCCCGTACCATCAAGTATTGAACAGGCATTTACTTCTCCTAGCAGTGTCTTAATCTGCCGAGTTTCTTTGGATACTTGAGCACAAAGTCTTTTTGCTATCTTCTGCCCATCTATAGCAATACAAGCAACTTATGAATACACATGCCATCTATTCAAAATAGCAACTACTTGCCAGCGTATTTCTTTTTGAGCTGAAGTAAAAACATCCGTCTCTGACCAGCATTCCAAATATCAACGAGCAACTGTTCTCTTCTATTCAACATGATGAAATATTCACATTCTTTGTATTGCTTGTCAGTTGGAAGCCATCGCTGCGGTACGGAATGTTCTTTTTCTAGCTCCAACAGAGAACGATTTAATCTAGATAGAAAGATTGTGAACATAAATTATGAGAATGCACAACACATTCACTTGCACATACGTTAAGAGAAGTTCAGCATAGGAGGATGACTCTGTATCACCAGATGTCAATTGAGCTCTGCAATAATTTATACTGTTTAACACATTGGCACAGACATAAAAAAAATACCTTGTCGAGTAGTACAAATGAAGTGTCTGAAAATAAATTCCATGCCAAATAGGTGGCTCTAAATAGAAACATACATAATGAATGTTCCCATGTGTATAGTTCAAGAATGGTGCACTGTATTGTTCAATCAAGAAAGATATTATTTGCAAGTGAGAAAAGTGAGCAAAGCACTCTTGGGTCCAGCGTAGACATACATGTTTCAATATGGTTATAGCTAGTAGTACCATACGTGTACACAAATGGGCGGAATATAAATGACTCATCACAACTTTATAAAAATTGCTCAAAATGTTTATAAGCATAAACTCCTGTGCTAATATTCTTTCAAATAGCTTTGCTAAGAATATGTGATCAGATAATACCAAGCTCTTAATTGCTTCTCTTGTATAAATTGGGTTTATGGTCAATGGGCAAGTGAAACGAGCTCCATAGTTTTGGTGTGTGCAAAAAAGAAACCATGGTTATTCGGCTAAATATTTCATGGCTATGTATATGGAACTGAGAGCCATTTCTATTTAACATTAACACTGCAGTTTTCTCAATTACAATCTAATGCATACTTACTAATCACTTAATTGTGTTTCAAATGGAAGGTCACAGTGATTACTGTATGGCAATCAGTCATATCTCTGTCAAAGTGTGACAGCCTCCAAAGCAGTTAATCCATTTAAATATTAACAATGCTGTGGGCGGAGGAATGAGAAGTGAGACAGAGAAGATGACAGACAAGAGAAAGACAGAGAAAGAGATGAAGACAGAGAGAAGATAGAAGAGAAAGCATGGAGATTGAGAACATTTGTGTGTGTGTCATACAAGGACATTTATGTGTGTATTATAAGCATTGTGTAGGTATTTCTGTATTTTGTTATTTTAGTGTAGGCGCAGGTCAAGTTGTGTATTTTGTGTCCGGATGTATTCCGTGGATTACATCCCCATTTACATGTGTGCATGCGTGACTTGGAACCTAGTCACGCATGAGTCATTCAGTTCCCCTAATGTTAGTTAAACCCAAAAGCTGAATTTGTGACTTCAGTGAAAGGGCTAGCTACCTGGGAGAACTCTGGTGGCAGCGGTCATCAGAGTCTCTAAGTAATCGTTGTTGGAGTCTTTGGTGGCTTACCTTTATCGTTGAGTGCCGAGCCCTGCCTGTGGACCGTGGTGTCAGCATTTAACCCACAATTGGTGGCGTTTTTAACCCACAAGTGCCACCTGAACCGGTCCACAATTCTTTGATTAAATAATCACTCTAAATAATGCCCAAATATTTTATTTTTTAAGTTTAGTTTGTCTGAAGTACTTGAAATACAGTACATCCTGCTAAAAACAACAACAAAAACGGGGCACTGCTTGACAGAAAGGGGAGTTTCTTATTGAGGCTTTAGGTCATATGCCTATACGTGAATTATGTGTACGCATGACACACATAAACTTACTATATCTTGACTTTGGTAGAGAACTACACATTTCTCTTTCCTTGATCATCCATTGCTTTATAACGACCTCTTGCACTAAATAGTTAAAAACAATTTATGAATTATATATAGTGACAATTATATCTTTTAGATCTAATAATTGGTGAAGGTTCACTTCAGTTAATTGAGGTCCTTCAATTAGTCTTCCAAGATTGATGTCACTAATTCTAGACCTGAGACAACTTATAATCAAATGGGTGTGGTTTCAGAAAAAGTGTGTGTGGTCAAATGAACGTGTGCCCCCCCCCCTCCTCCTCCTTCCTTAACTCTTCCCTCCCACCCAGAAAAAATGCTGTATGAAACCTTGTGTGTGGACGATGTATATCATTCGTACTTTGACCCTCACGTACTTATGTGTTTGCTTGGTGTTCACTCGGTGTTCGACCCCGTCCCAAACTTCACCAAACAGAATCGTCTGGTTTATCGATCATTATCTGTATTACCCTAGAAATTGAATAGTCTATAGTTTACCGCTTTGATTTCTTTTGTGGGGCTATTTGTCATAGTTATAGTTCTACACAACAGCGCTTACTTGAAAATTCATTGGCCACAGACTAACCACGAAGGTAAGCCTTGTGTAGGTATGTCCAGTGGTGTGAATGTGTTGAATGTATTGTACGTTACAGTTAATAGCTGAAGAGTATCACGAAGAAACACTTACAAATAATCTGACTTGTTTTTTTTTGTTTTGTTTTTTTCCGATTCAAACAGTTGCGGCAAGTGGTTACTATGGCACTGAAACCCCTTTACCGTATACACGTCATAAAAAAAACTTGACTTTTTTTTTAGTAGCTTGAGTGTTAGAAGTTAAAATCAATCATTTTACAATAGTGTAGTTTTAGGCTTGCTCGTCATTTATGCTTAAGCACATCACCAGTGTACTTATAGGGGAGTGACCATAAAATTCAGTTTTGTATCAAAACACACTCATTACCTTCAAATGTGCCAGGAACCAAGTCCTTCAATGTCTCTTTAGCCAGAGCTCGCGTCTTTATAGCACATTCAAAACGGACCAGAAGCAGAGTACCTGTAAGAGCAAGAAACAACAAAAAATGAAAGACAAATACATCAAGCTTTAATTTTTACCCATTCTTTCCTTCTTTTGAATTCCATAGTAAACTAGTGCACCACTGAGCACATCTATACGATGAGATGGTCTCATTTCTTTACTTAGTCGTGCAAACCTCCTCAAGTAAGACCACAGCCTCTCCATACCTTCCCCATCGCATAAACCCACACCATCACACCTGCGAGGACTAAAGGAAACCTGTACAAGAATAATTGAAGCATCATCAGTGGTGAGTTATAAAGTAAAGCATGATTCAATACTAAGAGTTTTATGTGCTACATGGAAGCATGACAAAACTGGGTGTATAAAACAGTCTGGGCAAATTAATTAATTAATTAATTAAAAATAAAATAAAAAACCCACACACAAATGGCAATATAAACGGCAATATTACAGAGTACTCTAGGAATGGGGAATTAATTTTTTTTTGTAAAACTCCTTACATCTATAGGAAACTCTGGATTGTTTCTGATTGTGCAATGATTCATTCGCTATGTACAAAAAATATTCATCAGAATTGAATGTTCAGCCCAGGTTCTCAACAGCAGTCAATCAATCAATCATCCAGATACAGCAGATGTGATGAGCACAAACAGCAAGCCATATTCGTTTCACAGTGGTGAAGAAATAGAAATAAGCACTCCCTCCTCCCCTCCCCCACCCACTTTAGTCAGTTCTAAATTATGAATGGAGCGTGCATGTGTGCATGTGTAACAACTAAGCACACACGTAATTTTCACAACGGCAAGGAATAAATTAGTGAGTGTGCTGTATGTATTAGTTGTTACTGAATGTACATACATGTATGTAAGGGAAAGAAATGTAGGCAACTGAACGATCAGCAGAGCGAGTTATGGCATAGTATTCTTGAGTGATGATTCAGAGGTTCTATGTGCATGTAATAAATGAGTGTAGTCTACGATATGAGGCCCTGCCCAAGCAACATATTCTTAATGAAATCCAATGATATTACAATCATAATAATACCTGACAGGATGCTTTGTGTCCATAGGAATGAAAAATTGGAAGGCACAGGTGGATATTATTTAGAATATCACTTATACCAAGACACTACACACACACATGCACATACATTAATAAGCTTACTGCCAAAATTAGAACTTATTTCTTACTTGGAGATGGCGAGACAGCATGCATGCAATGTCATACATTACAAAAACTTGTAAATTTTGTTTTGATTGAGTCTTTTCAAGGATTCTTTGCAATATCCAGACACCATAAGCCAATCTAAGTATATTATATATATAAAAATAAATACATAAATAAAATAAATAAATAAAATAGGTACTGTAAGACTAATGCACCATACCTTTCACCATGCTTTAAATTAATAAATTCCCCTGGAAATTCATGGCGGCAACAGTAGCCAAAAACAGCAGTCTCATCGAGTGCCCTGTATCTATTTGAACTTCGCAAAGGATTTCCAGCAAGAAAGTTGTTACAACCCTGTAAAACACACAATAATGAACCCAATTTATTTATACGTACTATATGATTCTAACATCGTATGTAGTCTTCTTTGGAGCACTGTCGCAAACAAAACTATCAACTTTTGTTTGATCCTGGAAAAACAAGTTCTCATGTAGTGGTTGTCGATGGCTGATTCCGGCTGACTTTTTCCGAGGCAAACCCAACAAGCCATCCATGCTGAACACAATTGTACCTTCAGACTATTAGCCATTTAAAATTACTAAATAAACAGCAAAATTACAATAGGTACCTTTGGACAGGCTGGACAATCATTCCCTGAATCGAGGCCTTCACAAATGAAGTCCAAATGCCTCAATTTATGTTTGAGAAATCTGGGGAGGGGGAGGGGGAGGGGGAGGGGGAGGAGGGGGGAAGCAGCATCAATAATTTATTACTAGTCATGTGATTCAGTAAAAATGGCGAGTGAGCCACTGAGTATAAGTAATTCAAACAAGGCAGAATCTGATAGAAGATGATTTTTGCCTTCAAAAAATCTGTATACAACAATAAGGCTACATTCATTTGGGTTGTTTCAGTGGCGTAGGATGGGGGGTATAATCTACAAATGTGATTTCTCACATGAACACCCGTAAATCACAAAGAAGGAATCGTTCAGTCTATTTAATGACATACACACCCACACATATATAAACAAACAAACAAATATCACTGATTCTCAACTTGTAACTGCCCTATAATGTCTAGCTTGCTTTGCTTGCCACCAATAACAATACATACAATTATACATACTATACCGTACCTGTATTCTTCAAATGCATTAATGAGAGTAGAGTAGATATTCCTTCCCTTGAAAAGTAAACAAACACATTTGATGAACTCAATTATTCCCATATTCAGTCATTGTACCTTCATGCTGTGAAATGGACGTCTAAACTTCAAAGTTTTACAAAAATCTTGAAGGGATACTTGAGCTTCTAACAACAATGCCTCGGCCCAATCAAGAAGAGCAAAAGTGAAACCAAACCTTGGAGTAGTTGGGCTAGCTGGCCAAATATCAGCTCTGATCATTGTCACAGCTACAGGTTCACAGTTGCAAATGTTGAACAGCAAACTATGCTCCAAACCTGCACAGTAAATAAAGTAATAATATTTATGCCTTATGTATAATAAAACTTACCATAATCATCTATGACTTTGATTGAAATGGCGTGCTTCGTACTGCATTCATGCGGTGGGAGAACATCTATAAATACCTCTTCTTCTCTTTGAAATGATTCAAAGTGATCGGTCTGAATGTTAGAAGACAACATTTATAAGTCTTATGTAGAAGTTTGATGAAGGGCACACTAGTCACATTTAGGGGCATATTTTATTCATTAGATGTAAATAGTAATGTAATAGCTAGAACAGTGCAGTTTGACCAAAATTGACTTTGAAAATTCAGAAAAAAGTATTTTTATTCGTAATAATTATTTCAGCCGAGAATGACTGAATCATTTTAATTCACTATAATATATATAGAAGTTAGAAAGTTCATTTACTGAAACTTCATTCCACACGTTTAATTCAAACAATCTTTAACTTATAAACACCAAGTACAACAATACTAATATTTGGTGAGGATTATTTAGAATTCCTAGTGTACCCCTATGTATACCTGGCATAAGGCATGAGTGTAAGGAGAGCAAAAGAATAAAATGAATGGACCATTTTCATGCTAGACCAAGAAGATAAATCTTAGTAAAACTCTGATGTGTCTAATTACCATAATTACAAGCTGGTTATTAATTTATTAATATACATGATCTATTTCCTCCAAAACATGAAGAATAGAAGGGGAAAGAGACAGGAACAAGGCAATTTCCTATACTGAATAATTTAACACACAAGTTATCTTAAGTATGAAAAAATTTACATGCAAACTAGACTGTTGATTTTCAAACTTTCACCAAAAAATGAATATGGGTGGGCTGTTGTTAATTCATTGTGCTTCCTGCAAAGAAATGGCTGAAGGTAAATCCCGTTTCCACCTGACAGTCCAAGGAATCAAACTAATGAACTTGGCACACTATCACACAAGTCTTCTATTGTAATTACTGAGTCACTGAGTTATATAAAAGTTTGGAAAATAAATTAATGAAAATATATTCTGAGATGTTGACTTGAAGCGGGTGATGATGAGAAACTAATATCAAAGTTTGCGTGGCCTTATAGTACACAACTGCTGAATTTGAAATATATCTTTAAGTTTTTTTAATTGTTTACTTGAATTATACTTATGTAGATATTCAAATTTGCCAGTTTTCATTTTCATTCTAAATACAATTCCTTTCCCACCCTTCTCAACTTTTCTGTGTGAAACCCTCAGTTGCATGTAAATTAGTACATTCATACCTTCCAAATTTCTGCTACATGAAAAATGTTCACTTTCCTGTGTAAATTAAAAAAACACTCCTCACAGAAATAACTCTTGGGTCCACATCGTTTGCACCAAATGGAAGCAGGATCTGGGCAATTGAGACAAGTTTGTAGCTGTGGAAGGACTGCTCTTTCAACTATTGCTTTTTCAATTGACCCCCTGATAGTTGCCCACCCAGCAGTTGATGCTTTAGACTCAAGTAGGTAACATGTTGGCTCAGAAGAAGTAGATGGCAATATGTTCTCTCCAGTAGTAGAAATATCTGGGAAATCGTTTTCAACACTTTCGTTTGGGACCCCGACGGAGTCGTAGTCTACAGCGATAAGCGGTAGATATAACCACACCCACTTTACGTGTGACACACCCACAAAAATTGGAACTTTTTGAGCCGAAACCGACACGAAAGTTCCTTAAATTTAATTTTAGCAGTGGGTTGCTCAAAAAGTTCCTTGCTTTTTCAATTGACCCCCTGATAGTTGCCCACCCAGCAGTTGATGCTTTAGACTCAAGTAGGTAACATGTTGGCTCAGAAGAAGTAGATGGCAATATGTTCTCTCCAGTAGTAGAAATATCTGGGAAATCGTTTTCAACACTTTCGTTTGGGACCCCGACGGAGTCGTAGTCTACAGCGATAAGCGGTAGATATAACCACACCCACTTTACGTGTGACACACCCACAAAAATTGGAACTTTTTGAGCCGAAACCGACACGAAAGTTCCTTAAATTTTAGCAGTGGGTTGCTCAAAAAGTTCCTGAACCGGGTGCCCTTGTATACTACGTACTTGGTGGGCAAATCCAGTACAATACAGTATTTTGGGTGGGGTGTCCACAGTCCGGATATTTAACGTAGGAATCTAAGTAGCGTGTAGGGAGGCCTCCATTCTTGAAGACGGCGGGAGGAAAAGATTATGCATGGCGGAAGGTCAGCCTCAACTTCCTAAGGAGGTGAGCGCCCGTAGCTACTGAGTTGGGTTTTCTAGAAGTATTGGCTAGTTACCAAATTATCGTTTGTTCATTTAAACCAGATTAGTCTACCAGATCAGTGTTTGCTTATTGTCTGATTGCAACATTCAGTATTTGCTAATTTATTAGATCCAGTATTTATGTATTTGCTGAATTCATTATTAGATCCAGTGTCTATTTATCTAATTACTAGATCCAGTGTTTGCATATCTAATCAGGGATGTAGATAACTTTTACACAAAGTGGGAGGAGCTATGTTAGATACCAGTACAAATAAGCAGCATAGACTAATAATGTTTGATTCATTTAACAAAAAATAAGCTCCTGCTTTGTCTTTTTTATCAATCCAATTCATTAATTGAATGAATGAGTGGGTGTGATCAAGTGGATGTGGTTATAATAGCCACACCAACTCAATTTGTCTTCCTACTCCTCAGTCCACTAGTGTTTTTTTGTACAATTCATTAGCTCTAATTGGAACACACACACACACACCATCTGTTCTTTTTGTAAACATTGACAAATGTACATCCTTGCTTGATGCATTCTTTTGTGCAGCCATATTTAGACATTTGCAGAACTGAAGCTTCTTTCAATTGTACTATTTTGTTACTTGTATTGTAAGAGTGAGCTTGCCACCGACCTTGATAGTATCAGAGTTAGAACTCTTTCCCAACTGCATCCAAGTGTAGGTCAGGACAACAGACCTCAATAAGTAAACTCTAGACAAGTTCAAAATAAGTCAACTAAACCACAAGTGGTTTTATAAGTTGTTGTTTGTTTTGTTTTTTGTAGTTAAGGGCTCAATTAAGTCACTTGTGCAAGCATTGCTTGTGATAGCTCCTTAAAATGATTTTCTAGCTTTGTGCCACAGTGAGGGCAAGTGATTTAAGTCAAAACTAAAGTGTGGGCAAAAACTACATTTCAATAAATCCAATTAGAAAAATAGTTGAGAATTAATTTTTGTTTTTGTTATTATTATTATTCTTATTTGCAATAGTGGACATGTTTTGTGCATATTTTAAACCTCTCTTTACTTTCCAGTCTCTGGTGCCTCTTATGAGCATGCCCAGACATGAGTTCCCTCTCTCTTTTTTTTTCCAGATACTGGTGCCTTTATGAGCGTGCTCAGACATGACTTTCCCTCTTTTTTTCAGATGCTGGTGCCTTTTATGAGCATGCTCAGACTTGACTTTTCCCCCCTTTTTTTCCAGATGCTGGTTGATGCCTTTGTGAGCATGCTCAGACATGAGTTTCCCTCTCTTTTTTTTATTTGCTGGTGCATTTTTATGAGAGGACTCTCATACATTGCTTTCCCTCGTATTTTGCTATAGTTTGTAATTGTCTATTTGACTTTTGCTATTTGAAGTCTAGTTTGTTCCAGAAATACAGTAAGTTGTGTATTTATATTGCTGTGCTTGTTATTTACAGTTTCTTACAGTGTTTATAAAAATTGTATGCTTGTGTATTTTAATGTTGTATGTTTGTATTTAATGTATGCTTATGTGTTGGCAATTTTTATACACATGTAGCACAGTGACTATCCTAAGCAAATTCCAAACAGTCATAGAATGAGAGTAAGCAGCTTTTTCTTCAGCATTCTGTTACTGTTTTGGCTTAGTTTTAATACTGCTTTGGCTTAGTTTCAATACTGCTTACATAAAACACTAATAAAATTTGTCAAACTTTTCTTTCAATTTACTGCTAAAAGCTAGAAAATCTTCCACAGCTATATCAGCAAGCTAAAGCCTTATACTCCCAATTCAGTGCTTTTGGATGACGCACAAACCAGCTCGTACAAAAATCTTGCTTTTTTTTTGACTAAGCAGACTGACTTAATTTCTGACAAACACACCACTCTAACCAGGTTCCCACTTGGTAGGCTCTTTGCCAGACAGTAGTTCCTCTAATTTTTAAAATTATCTAATCCAACCATGGTCCTAACATCTACGAAACATCAGTAGTTAGGATGTGATACCATAAGTCTCTGACAATGTGATAACATACTCTCTGACGATGTGTTAACATATTCTCTTACATTGTGATAACTTACTTTCTGACAATGTGATAACATACTCTCTGACGATGTGATAACATACTCTCTGACGATGTGATAACATACTCTCTGACAATCCGATAACATACTCTCTGACGATGTGATAACATATTCTCTTACATTGTGATAACATACTTTCTGACATTGTGATAACTTACTCTCTGATGATGTGATAACATACTCTCTGACGATGTGATATCGCAGTCTCTGACGATGTAATATGGTAGTCTCTGACGATGTGATAACATAGTCTCTCACGATGTGATAACATACTCTCTAACGATGTAACAACATTCTCTAAAGTTGACTTGTACTGTTTCTATCTGTACTCTTTTTTATCTTTGCACTCACCGGTTGTTATGTTAAATTGAATTCAAAACTTTTTTCTGGGCTAAAATACACGGAAAAAAAAGACACTTTTCTTTTTATTGTATGTTTGTGTGTGTGTTTTTTAGTAATGTTGCTAACTATATTATTTTACGCTATGTTTATGTAAATAAAGATACTTTTCTTTATTGTATGTTTGTGTGTTTATTTTTTCTATTTCAGTATACTGTTGCTAACTATATTATTTTTAATATCACATTATGTTTATGTATCTAAGCATTGTAAGAAAGTGTATGTTTGTGTGTTTGTATGTTATAGAGTTGGTTTTGTTAGTATGCATGTCCATTTCTCTATATGTGTTTATCTACAGACAAAGTTTATATTTATATGGCATATTCATTGTGTGGTGTTTGTGTGTTTGTTTTTAATATGTATTTGTTGATCTAACATGAAGTCCGTGTGTTTATATACATAAATAATTAATGCTTTTTGTTTGTTTGTTTACTCGTAATTTAAATATATATTTTTATTTATTTGCATTTAGAGAGATCTCCATCCTCAAGCCTCACTTCACTGGGAACACTGCCATACCTGGAGTAAGTATGTCCTGCCTAGACAATGTGCAGTACTACAGAATACAGTAATAGTACTGGATGGTTATGGCAGACTTCACATCTACTGACCTTCACTCATGGACTACTACTCGTGCACCATATGGAGCCTCGTCCCTAACTACCTACCAGTCTAAGTTTGTATTGGTTGGTGGATATCTTCCCTCCACTGGTGAACTCACCAACTATCTGTTGACTAGTACTACTGGTCTAGACTGGGAAGCCATCGCTACGTGCCATGCCTACTCCTCGCTACTGGGCATCATCAGTTAGTGGAGGATCACCAGAGGTCCTGGTCGTGGCTGGTGGGAGTGTCTCACATCACGAGGACTTGGACGTAGTGAAAGTTCTACTCAACGACCATTGGACGACTGCAGACTCACTTCCTTCTTCATGCAGTAACATGGGATCAACATTCCATGAAGGCAACTTCTACTTCACAGGAGGAGCTGGCAAGGAGGAGATTCTATTTATATGCACTTTAGAGTCTCTCACAGCATCTGCTAGTAATGGCAGGACAACTCCACTAACAATATGGAGGACAGTAACCACATCTACTCACACCTACGCTATCACCTCTTCCTTATCGAATCTAATTGGCATGGATGATTATTCTAAGGTTAGAACTTATTCCAACAAGACAGAGAAGTGGATTGAGACTACTAGTGAGGGAGATGGACCAGGTCAGAAGGATAATTATGGATACATAGTTACTGCAGTCTTGTCTACTGGACAGTTACTGGTTGCTGTTAAAGATGGAGTGTATAAAGTAACTCTGCCAGGTTAGTGTATGCAAATAGCAGCTTCTCTCTAGAAGAAAGTATGATATGTAATTATTAGCTGAGAATGTCTGAGCTAAATTGCAGCTGGTGCACTGGCAGCTGCTTCTACTGGCTTAGCTCCAGGCTATAAAACCAGCTGCCCACACTCCTATTGCTGGAGCCAGCTGAGGGTAGAAGCATAGGAGTGTGTGGGTTATTGCAGAGTAAAACCTGTGCAACTATATCACTTGTAATTATAGGACTACTGTAAACTCACAGCTTTAGGAGCAACAATCAAGTGCTACTTCATTAGCTAGATGTCACTACAAAAGGCATCAAAGCACAGGAGTGTGTGAGCTATTACCAGTGTGAATAATAAAAGTTGTGTCAAGAGTCATTAGTGCATATGCAATAGGAGAGTTACATAGTTTAAGAAAGGGGATATTTTCTTTGGAAACCACTTCATTTGAGCAAGAAATCCCAGTGTCTGTATCAGGTTTTGGGTTCATTAAAGTAGTTCTCTTTACTATCTGTTCTCCAAAAAATGGACTTATTTTTTATTTTATGTGATAGATGACTACAAGTATGAAGAAGCATACAAACACTTCATTGTTTCCAAGGAGGTTCTGGAGCTTCCGTCTTTAAAGATTATGTTTCTTGGTCCACCACGACAAGGCAAGACTACAACTCGCCGTCGCGTTACGAAAGAGATCATAGATCTTATGTCAGCCAAAGAAGAGGAACAGATTCATGGCAGTACAGGCACAGTGGAGTGTTGTTCTAATATGCTAGTCCAAGGCACGTCTGATACAACTACAGCAGATAAGGGAACACACTGGACCATTGTACAGAATCTCACTGAGGAAGCATCTCTACTCCTTCATAGTCTTAGAAAAGGTCTGGAGACTAAATTCACTTCTGAGACTGCAGCTCGTCCCCATGGAGATATTGCAACAATGGCAGAAGTCAGTCAGGCTAGCAGTACAGAGCAGTCTCACCTTGTGGAAAAACCACCACAACCAACATCGAAGCAGTCCAGACAAAAGAAATCCTCACCTCTCTCACCAACACATGTCCAACTAGCCGATGAGATGGTAACATCACAAGATTATTCTGAAATAGCTGCCATATACGAGAGAGTTTCAAGGCAACCACAGTTTGCAGAAAATATGAAGCATTCTTTCAAAGCTTTCTTGAGAATGGAGGACAGTGGAGGGCAGCCTGAGCTGATGGACATGCTACCAGCACTCACCACAGGACCTGGCCTCTATTTGCTATTCTTTAGCTACAAGTTCAAGTTAGACGAGGAGTATCGAGTCTTTTATCAGAGAGCTTCAGGAGAGACAACTGCACCAGAAAACTCTGAGTTTACTCTGCAAGAGATGCTTTTGCGTACCCTGGCCAGTGTATCTTGTTTCAGTTCCTCTGCCCATCTTCAACCTCTACCAGGAGCAGGCAACTCGTCCATCATTGGTGAGATTCTGGAGTCCTCCAAATCAGTTGTGTATATAGTGGGTACTCACAAAGACCAAGTTTCTGAGCAAGACATCACTACAGTTGACTCACAGCTTCAAAAGGTGATTCGAGACACAGACTTCTACAGGAAGGACATAGTGCAGTTCTGCTCACAAGACAAGCTTGTTGTTTCTTTGGACAACATGAAAGGCGGAGTAGAAGAAATCCATCACTTGCATCAGCTATTGGAGAATGCCATGGAGAAACACTTTAAGAAGCTGAAGATTCCAGCTGTGTGGCTTCTGTTCAGCTTGTGTCTTCGCATGAGAGAGGTAAAGACAGCCAGCATGGAGACCTGCTTGGCCTTGTCCAATGCCTTCAATATGACACCCTACGAGACCAAAGTAGCCCTGTGGTTTCTTCACCACCATGCCGGTGTTCTGATGTACTTCCCCAGTGTGCCTTGTTTAGAAGACCTGGTCATCATAGACATCCAGATAGTGTATGACAGTATCACTGGTGTCATTCTTGAAGCCATGAGCTTTGATAACGTAGGTAAGGCTACAGCTGAGAGATTCAGGAAGACAGGTCGATTCACTATGAAAGATTTGAAATCGGCTACATCTAAAATTTCAGGAGATGTCATTCCACCAGAGCAGCTGGTAGCTTTGCTTGCACATCTTCACATTATAGCTGAGATTGTGTCAGTTGAATATTCTAAGTCAGTCTTAGAAGAGGAGAAAGAGTACATCATACCTTGCGTGTTAGAAAACACGAGTGCAAAGGAACTTGACCTATTCCACAAAGAATCCTGTAGTTCATGTTTGGTGGAGCCTCTCTTGATGTACTTCAGTAGTGGGTTTACTCCTATGGGACTCTTTTCTGCTTCCATGGCTTGTCTCGTATCTAACAAGTCCTTCACTTTCATCAGAGAAGGCGTCAAGAAAAACATGGTGACCTTTTTGTACGGATCCAATTTAATTCGTGTAACATTTGTATCTCGATCTAAATATTTTGAAGTTGTAGTTTCATGCGATCCTACATTCCAAGACTTCATTCACCATGAATGTACTGCTCTAAAACAAGAAATAGAGGACACTCTAAATAAAGCTAGTTCAAGAATGAACTACAACAGCTCCATGGACTACCAGTTTGCCTTTGACTGTCGTTCACATGAAGGAGGGAATCATCTCGGGGTCGTTGATGGAGCGCACTCTGTCCCCAAAGTCATGAAATGTCTCTTCAATCCAGACAGCCCACAAGCAGTTGTACTTACCAATAGACACCTCATTTGGTATGAACAGGTACGCAGAAATAGATTATGTATTCTAGATTGTGTTTACTGACTCTCATATATTTGGTATTTAGAAATATGAAAAGAAAGATCCTGCAGTAGAAATCTCTGAATGTAAGTCAAGTTGTTATTTGTATTTGTCTAGTATTATTGAGAATGTTTTATTATTAGGTGGCAATGACTTGAGTATATTTCTGAGTGTGTATCTTGACTTGGTTCTCTCAGTGAAGCCTTGTGTTATGACAGTAGCTGATCACTGCTACAGTATTGGACTCATATCTCCTGACATGTATGAACAGCTCCTTCAGCGTGAAGCTTGGATTAATGTAGAAAAGACAAGGAACCTTCTGAATAATATTCGTACAGTACCTACTGCCCTCAAGGAGTTTGTTACTGTATTGTCTCAAGTGGACTATTGTAGACAAGTGGCAGATAAAATACAGCAAAGGCTCTAGTAAGTATGATTATTGTATTGTATTGTTACTATTATTATTATTATTATTATTGTGTTACAGTCCCCAGTCCCGAGTTTGACGAGGAGAAGATGAGAGTGAAGAGAAGGAGAGTGGATTAGAGTAGAAGAAGAGTAGAAAGAGACTGAGAATTCAAGTGAACAGATTACTGTATGTTATGTGTGATAAAATTGTGGATTAAACTGTCAGCACTTCATTGAGAAAGCACAATGTTGATTTCACAGTATTTACTGGCACTGTTTTATAATATCTCATACTTCAAACATTCAAAATTATATTTTAAATTCTACTTTTTCTGTTAAAAACTTTCAATTTAATGCGGTTTAATTGTTAATGCTATTAAAATGAGTTAGGAGTATTAATTATTAGCCATATAATAATAGCATACAAAGGTAGCTAGTGTATGTTTTCAAGTGTTGGTCCACTCAGTGATGAGGATAACTTTTGGACTCACTGGAAGACACAGGTGAGGCCAGACTTCTGAATAACACCCATACAGTCTTGTTATTTACACTGGTATGTTTACTCCTGTTTGTGTGTGCAATTCCTTGTGGCTGGAGAATTTCTATCCTTCATTTTACTGGGTGTGGTATGTATTACACTAAAACTTCAATTAATGACTTCTCAATAATTGACTAACCTCCAAATCATGCCCACCCCTGATTGCAGCTACATCTACTTACTCCTCCATCTATTTGTCAAATCCTGAGTCTATTTATACTTGCAAATTGTAGTTAGCTTCAGTACAACTTCACAGCAGCATTTGGTAAAGGGACTATCTACATAATAATACTAACACTGGAAAAGCACTGTTTTTAGAACCCCATGTGTTGTAATTCTCCAAGAGAATTAGAATTGCTACTTTACATGTAGCTAAATATGCATTGCTCAAAAACACTACAGTAGTTGAAAATATGACTGGAAATTCATAGACAATCTTTGCTAAATGCAAGGTCATGTCAACCAAACCTACGTGTATTATATATGAAAAAACAACAACAACACATCAACTGAGAATCTTCCAATACATTGCTACTATTGCTATGTCTTGTGACTTGAGTTGATTTTTTTACAGTCTGAAGTGAACTAGTATAATAATACAGGATATTTTGCTACATGGGAGAGACTTGGTATGGATGTTAAAGTTAGGAAACCAAATCAAATTAAAAGAAAAATTCTAAAGAAATAATATAGAATCTTTAAGGAGCATATTTTGTTTAGTTTGGAATTTCTAAGCTCAAATTACTTCAAAATTAGATATTGTAAAATAAAAATATGACAGTCAAGTATTAATTACAAATTTTAATCCTTAGCCAACTTCAATATTCCTTGAGGACATACACATACACACACACAAGAACAACAACATCAAAATTTTAACTAGTACACACAAAGATTTTATGGCTTGTATAACAACCCACAGTTTAAATACACTTCAAAAAGTTTAGTATATTCTTTAGAAAATTATTATGAAGAAACATCCAGCCATTAATAAAATACTCAAAAAGTACTTAATGTGGAGTTGTAAGGGAAACTCATTCTTTACTAATTAATTTATCTTCTACAGCTAACAGCTGCTTTTAGGAGCATCTAGGTACATAACAGCTGCAATTTGACTGGCAGTACATACAGTAGGAATGAAAGATGACCTCTTGAAGCAGGCTGACCTCACTACTATAATTTTACCTGAAAATATTATTCTACATAAAAAATCACACCAACACATACACACAAACAAAAACCCTCTCTCCTCTAAACATCAATAACACAATTTGAAGGGGAAAATGTTTATGGTCATGAACTAATCATAACAGTTAATAATAATAGTGAGATTAATAAGAACTGCTGTTATGGCTAAACTCATAAGATATTTACACCTCAACCTGTAACCTCATATGCACATCTAAGAATAGTCACATAGTGAATGAGTGAATAACTTGACCTCTACTATCTTGCTGCACCACAACTAATTTATCGTCCACACAAACACATATACACACCACTATCACAACACACACTGCACATACCGCACACATATACATGCACACCACACATATAGACACACCCCATGTGGTGTGTGTATACAATATGTACATACACAAATACCTCTTTCCTAAACTAAAATTATTACTATTTCTTATTGAAACAAACTCACCCAGTCTTATTCACATAGCTGCAGACTATTCACATAGCTGCAGTCTATTCACATAGTCGTATCATAGCTGCAATTTGGGCAACATTCCTGCAATTTGGGCAACATTCCAAACAGCTGCAATTTGTGAGCTTCATCAATGACCTCTCATGCAGAATGACCTCTAGACTGACCTTACTATAATTAGCTGGAAAAAAGTATTCCTCACACAAGAAAGACACAAACACATACACACAAACAAACAACTCTCTATGGCTATAGCTGAAGAGTACAAGCAATTTATACCTCTACCACAGACCACTAAAATGTGTCCCATTGTCCTCTCACATCTAGAATGAGAGTACATATGTACTTGTTGTTACACAACAAGCAATTCTAACCCACTTATTTATTCCCTAATTCTGACCCTAATTAAATATCCACTGAAATGACAACTATGCTGTGATTGTTTCATCCTTATTAGGAATCATCAGTATGTTATAATCTCTATGAAGTCATGAGTGACAGTGGATTATAATAACTTATATAATAATGTAGCACTAATAGGATATACCCATAACTTCATAATGATAAACATAGACAATCAGCATTAGTTAGTGTGTGCATTTATATATGTTGATCGGCAAGTTCTTACCTGTTATATTCATTATTAATCTTGATGTCTAGTCGAAAAAACAGTTCAAATCATGACATATACAAACTCTCCTCCCACACTGAAATATCATCACACACATACACTCTCCTCCTACAAACTGAAATATCATCACACACATACACACTCTCCTCCTACACATTGAAATATCATCACACACACATGTTTTATAGTATTATGAGGAACAAGCTCAGACTCCATCACATAGAAGATGAATAAGTCGTGTATGAACTTTGCCAGAAACCTAAAGCAGCTCTGAGACTGTCAGAAATAGTTTCAATTAGTACCATTGGTAACGGCAAGTCCGAATTATTTTTAACTATTCTTTGTGCAGACAATAAACTTTTTTTTTATGTCATAGTAAATAATTATGTCTGTACTTGCTTTTAAATTATATCTCTTGCTGAATGTCTAAGCAAAAAACAACAATAAAAAAATTTTTTTTTTTTAATTTTCACGTTACCAAACTGGTCATCATAAACTTGGCGGTGAAAGGATTAAATACTAGCAAAATTTATGATTACAGGAAATACATGCATTGCTAATACAAAACAGAAACGAAGAGAGGAAAGAGAAAATATGAAAAGTCCCTCAAAAAAGCTACTGGGAGAAGGAAAGGAGGAAATACCATTAGGATATTTCATTGGAGCCCACTGAGTGTGTGTGTGTGTGTGTGTGTGTGTGTGTGTGTGTGTGTGTGTGTGTACACGTGTGTGGATGTGTGGATGTGATGTATTTGCAATGCAATTAAATACACTTCTATTTAATTAAGCTTTTCAACCTCTTTGTGAAGCCAATATACTGGATTTGTTTATTGGCAAGAATACAGTTTTTCTTATAAATCAGGGGCAGCTGCTTTAATGTGAGAGGTGGTGTTATTACCACAAACCCATTAGTGATATGACCAAATAAAGTCATACTGGAACTGGAGTAAAGTACACTAATAATAACAATAACAGAAACATAATAATCTCAGGCATTGCTAGTTCTGTTTTAAACTGTATTTCTTTCCAACTACATCACTATCCCAAACTTTAGATTAGAGGCAAATTCATCACTTTATATATGAGTTATAAGGAAAAAACAAAAAGAAATAATACATACATCGTAATTTTAACTAGTGATGTGCTTGAGCACAAATGGCGAGTGAGCTTAAAGACTATACTATTTTTATATGAATGATTTTGACTTCTAACACTGAAGCTACTGAAAATAAGGTCCAGTTTTTAAATTTTGCATACACGGTAAAGGGATTTCAGTGCCATAGTAACAACTCTCTGCAACTGCTTGAATTGAAGGGAAAAAACAACAACAAAACAATACACGTTATTTAAAGTGATATTCTTTAGCTAAGTAGTGGTTGTAACACACAATGCTTTGACACAACTGGACATGCACCTACACAGACTTACCTTCGCGGTAGTCTAGTGGACAATGTATTTTCAAGTAAATACTGTTGCGCACGGCTTATAACCATGACAAAGAGCGCATTGACTTACCACCGCCACTAACTCGAATAGAAATGGAAGTCCCTTAAGTTTTCAAGTTTTAACTGCACCCGCAAAAGAATTCAAAACGGTAAACAATTCAATTTCTAGGGTGATACGGGTACTGATCGATAAACCAGAGGATTCTGTTTAGTGCAATTTGGGACGGGGTCGACCACATAACTAACATAAAAACGCGAGGGTCAAAGTACAAAATGACATACGTACGTCCAAACATAAATAAATAAATAAATAAACATCCCCGATTTTCGATTGTGTTACCCCTGTAAGTGTCTCGCTCGCTACGCTCGGTCGCCAAAAATTTATTGCGTTTTGTTTTAACGCAAAAATTGCAAATTTATCTCTGCAAAAACTTTTGAATTATAGTATTCATGCATGCCACATTGTGTCTGATTTTCCTATGAGTGGCTACATATATATATCCTCACTTCTAGCATTTCTGGTCTGATGTCCATCTTCTTAGAGAGTCTCTCTGGCATAGAATGAATTAATAGTAGCCAGTCCTACAAACACATGCACACACACATACTGTATAGTATACACACTTCTTCTTGTGCTTGTAACCTAGCCTAGCAGACAGTGATCAACAGATTAAATACCTTCATTTTATTATTTTTTTCTTGCATACCTGTGGTATGTACGAAGAAAATTTTTTTTTCTCTGTGCAGTGATAACTAGTATTGGTGGTATACAGTTTTATCTCAAACTGGCCATATGTTGATCGGCAAGTTTTCTTACCTGTTATATGTTCATTATTAATCTTGATGTCTAGACGAAAAAACAAAAAACAGTCACTCTCCTCCTACATACTGAAATATAACATACACTCCTCCTAAAATTTAGTAGTGATATTAAAATATTTTGCAGAGGAAGTTCATAAACTGCCAGATAGCAGATGATGAACAGATTTATGAATAATTAAGCTATCTAACTTCTTTGTGAATTCAAATCTGGATTTGTTGATTGACAAGAATACAGCTTTCTAATGGTGCAAACCCTGGGTGAGTAGCTGTTTTGGTTCAAAAGATATTCAAGTTATTTTCTGGCCAACTTTGTATGAGCCTTTGAATAAATATAGTTTTTAGTCACTATTCAGGTGTGGTTAATTTCAAGTACCTTCTTTAAAAGGTTTAACCTCAAGTGGTTTGCTATGGAATTGATACACTCCAACCTTGTTTTCACATGACACATATTAGCTTTTTCAGCAGATCTTCAGTCCAGAACTGAAAGTGACAGCAGTCCATTGCCACTTCCATGGATCTCCTCCTCTACAAATAGTGAACACCATATAGAAACTATTTACAGTTCAGATTCTCAAGGTATACATTTACTAGCAAAAGAAGCTTTGTGTGTGAAGTTGTTTTCTTGCAGATGAAGCTCATGCTGCTCTCCTTTGGGATTTTAAGGAGAGGTTGACCAAAGTGGAGGAAGAAGTGGCACAAATTTAATAGTTTTTATTCAATACTTTCTTGATCTGTCGTGTTACTTCCTATTTCTCCAATGAATCTTCCTTCCTATTTCTCATCCTCAACTAGTTCTACTTCTGTATCAGTGTTATCTCCTCTTGCTCTGCTGTTTCTTCCTTTTTTTCCACTCTGTCCTCTTTTCCACCTTGTAAATATTCACTCTCTCCATCACCAGCATTTCCATGCTCCAATATTAACCCCACTTCCTCCACTGTTCTTCCTAGCCACTCACACCAAGTATTACTGACTACTTCACCTCTACCTCCAACTCTTCTAGCTCCCTCTATAACACCACCTGCAACTACCCCAATTCTGCCCACCTCTCCTCCCATGGTTTCTCCCACATTACAAATACACCTCCCACTGCTCTACCAGTCAGATACACAAACATTTTATCTGAGGGGTCATTGACCACGGGTGAAATACTTCCCATTGAAACTGTGCTGGCTATGAACAGTCACCTCAAAAGAGAGAGCAGCATTGGGAAATGGTGGCTTGTAAAGCTAGCCAGAGATGCGGTGTTTGGACCAGATGTGCAGATGAAGATGTCGACACCTTTTGGAACGAGACAATATCCGGTGCTGTGTCCACAAAAATGATGTAGATACAGTAGGACTTTTGTTATTAATATACCGTATTTCCTCAATAGACCGCGCGCGGTCTATTCTTTTCAAGCCTACCAACCGTGCGCGAACTAATCGAGGGCGCGGTCTATTCGAGGGCGCGGTCTATTTCCTTCACCGTCAGTTTTGCAACTTCCTGTTTAAATAGAGTGCATGCGGTTGCCGCTGCGCCGCTCATTGTGCCCCACCTAGTCTTTGTTTGTCATTTTGTCAAAACACTAACAAGAAATACTATGAATTGATAGCTACCTAGTTCAGCTAAAGCTAGTAAAATGTCTCAGTCACTCATCGTCTATCATGCACTCTTCGTCCTCTTCCTCATCATGAACTCCAGCATCAAGGTCGGCAAAGGGGTCGTCTGCTTCAACATCGGTAGCAAGATTGAGACGGGCGGTTTCCTTCTCTATAGTGTCGGCAGCAGAGTGCGCAACTTGACCAGGTTTGAGGGAGTGAATCTGTCTATCCTGAGAGCCATATGTGTTGGAAGATAAGCCACAGACTAAGAAGGAGTTTACAATCACTTCTGTAGTTACAGAACTCCAAGCTCCTAGTAGATGAACTGCTGCCTGGATCTGAAGTATGCACCTCGTCCATCCAAAACTAAAATGCACACACCAGTTACTACAGTACAAATTACAATGCAATAATGGTATTTCAATTTTTAGTATGCGATTGAGTAAATATCGTCAATTTAATTCAGCGAAGCGAGCGAAGCTGACTCTCTAATGAGTTCGCGATATATATATATATTTTTTAGGTCTAGAAATTGTTTTTGTTCTTGCGTGGGCGTACGTGTGTACCTTTTCTCCTACGCGCTTGCGTGGGCCGGGTAACCTTCTTCTTAGCAACATTTTGTTTTGTTTACCCGCCGTACGAAGTAGCGATGTCCAGTAGACAAAATGTTAGAAACGCTCGGTCAAGAGCTTTGAGGGCGTTAGAAACTCCTGAAGAAATATTAGTAAGGAGAGAGATAAGAAATGAAAAAGACAGGGCAAGGAGGAGGAGAGCTAAAATGAAACAGAAACAGGTAGCAAAGTAAATAATCTGACAGTATTTTGTAGCCACACCAAGCATGCATGGAATAGCTGCAATTACAGGGAACATGCATAATAATGTAATAATAATAATAATAATAATTTTTGTATTCACAAATTCTTTCTCAGCCTTCTTTTACTCATTAGATAAAGATTAAAACAAGTTAAGTTACTTTAGAGAGAGAATACATCTAATTTTTGTATTAATTGTGAGTTCTACTGCATCATCCCATTTACTACATTCTTTGCCTACCAACTGACAATTAATGTTGCAATAAGAGATAAATTTGTTCGGACAAATAAAAAGTAACTTGACTGGACAGCATCCATGCCATTACAAGCAGTATGATGTAACAGACTGGGTGGGTCTTTCTGCGTTGTTAATCACATGGGTTAGTCCATACATGTTCACGCAGTTGCTGGCACTTCCCTGTCCTCCATGCCACATATAACAAGACTCTCACACCACAACTCCGCCACCACAAAGAGCGCATGTGTGAATGTTTGTGTGTTCACATCAACACGACCGCTCTAGAAAATTTACAAGCGGTACACCGTCAGATATCTTGTTACCGTCACCAAAACAACAAGCACACATTGCCACCCACTTCACTTCCCATCGCAGGCCCCAGGGAAACAGTTAGAAGATATTGCTCAACAGTGGAAGGATAGGATGAAATGACTTGCACATACTTCTATTGCATATACAGTGTTTCAGTGAATTGCTGGTGTGCAATAACCTCCACAATTATTCTTATTGAATTAAAAGTTAGGAAGGAATGAAACCAACAACTTGCCCTGTAATTTGATACGCACGCACACACTAAACACAGACGTAAAACCTGCAATATGTAACCACACTGCATGGAGTGAGTGACTCCAGTTTCTAGTGGCTGGAGAACAACAACGCCATCTCTCTGGTCAGTTATGTAACATTCCATTCTTTGGCTGAAAGATTTTTAGTATCAGACAGACATTCCCAGAGCTATAGTGAAGCTAATTTAACAGCACAGGTATAGCTGAAATAGTTATCAGACACGACATATATAATGTATTTTCGAGTTTGAGTTCAATAGGTAAGTTACACGAGCACACCTGATGCTATTACTAGCTGACCGGTATAGTGTGATGTATAGTACATCTGTATCTCAAGGCAATAATAGGCTTTAATGTGTTTTTATTGAGGGTGTTCAGGACTCCACCTGAACCAGCAAGCGCCAGCAAGCTCTTTCCCACATGCAGGAAAGAGGCAGCATCATTCATCATTAAGCACTTGGCCACTCAATATTTCATTATCATCTAGCTAACACACAAACTTACCATTCATTAAACTTAATCATATTCATACACGCAACAGCGGGTTCTTGTTCACGACTCAACTATGTACTTATATTCTGTCCAAATATTGTTCCTTTGTGTTGTAAGAGTTTAACTTACACTGTTGTCAAGGGTAAGAGTGAGCGTTTTCGGGGCTTGTACAAGGCCACAACTGTCGGGCAGTGGCTGCGCCGTTGCTCCATAAGCAATTATAACTCCTGGTCCTTCAGCCGTGGCATAACTCTTGCCACACCCTAAGCATCAAAGGTCACCTTCAAATCACCGCCAACTTGGGAATTTACGCCTCCCGAACGGAGGGGGATTAGAAATGTACCTCAATCCCCTTGAGCATCAAGCACTATTCCTAACACATCTTATACTCTACCAGCAGACATCGCTAGCTGACCTTACCGTTGTCCATGACATGCTTGATCCACCAGGGTGCTGCTCCAAACGCTCGATTCCAGGTAGACCCCAGCGTGTGCGTGCACACCAACACAGTCCACTCCAGGCAAGCAACAAATATCCCCCACTGCAGACACAAGGACGAGTAGAAGCAAGGAAGGAGAGGGAGGTGGGGATCAGGGAAGGGGAGAGAGGTGGGGAGAGAGGTGGGGATCAGGGAAGGAGAGGGAGGTGGGGATCAGGGAAGGGGAGGAATTCAGTGAATATTGGTATGGAGGCTCTCACAACACTGTGCAGTGAGTGTGGTAACCATGGCATTGAAAACCCCATTACCATATGTAATTTAAGAAATCCTGTTTGCAGCAGCTAGGAGCTACTGGTTATTCAGATGGCCAGAATGGCTTGAAAAGATACTACAGAAGCTACCCCTGTTCAAGAAAGTTGAGATAAGAAAGTTATTCTATATTTGTTAGCTAAAATTAATGGCGAATGGCTGCATACAGTATGTTGGATATGTTACTGGTGAATGGCTGCATACAGTATGTTGGATATGTTAATGGTGAATGGCTGCATACAGTATGTTGGATATGTTACTGGTGAATGGCTGCATACAGTATGTTGGATAAGTTACTGGTGAATGGCTGCATACAATGTGTTGGACATGTTAACGAGTATTATGAGTAACACAGCATTGCTTTGTAATATGTCAACCTCACAATTATGTAGGTTTGGGACATCACACTTGGGCATTATGTGACACTTTACTTCATTAGAACACTATTGGAGCACTTTACAAATAAATAATAAAGTATGTGTATACAGTAAAGATGACCAAGTGGAAATAATAATAATAATAATAATAGTAGTAATAATAATAATAAATAATAATAATAAAATTAAAAAATAATAAAAATAATGACAACAACAATGATGGTGATGATGTTGATATGAATAATATAACGACAACAGCAATAATAATAAATTATAATAATAACAATTATCATAAGTCATTCTCTGCATGTCTTACACCAGCCATTCCACACGTACACGTACCCATATGTCTAATTCATAATTATATACACACTTTGCCACTCCTACCAATCCTCACAGAACATTCAACAGTGCCACTCCCACCAATCTTCACGGAACATTCAACAGTGCCACTCCCATCAATCTTCACAGAGCATTCAACAGTGCCACTCCCACCAATCTTCACAGAGCATTCAACAGTGCCACTCCCACCAATCTTCACAGAGCATTCAACAGTGCCACTCCCACCAATTTTCACAGAACATTCAACAGTGCCACTCCCACCAATCCTCACAGAACATTCAACAGTGCCACTCCCACCAATCCTCACAGAACATTCAACAGTGCTAACATAGCGATCCACACATTCTCTAAACCTTTAGGATACTTGTTAGCTAAGGCAACACAAAACATTAACTTGACAAGAGTACATTACACGTGAATGAATACCATCCAGACTGACATATGTAGTGTGCATACTTGTGTGATGGGGGATGGAGAGGAGGAGGGGCAAGGGGAGGGGCAGGGAGGGACAACAGCACCGAGTGTCTCTTCATGGAACAGTAAATTAAAAAAAACTGATTGTATACTATGCTACAATGCATAGCAGCATTTCTCAATAGCAACCACTTTTAAAACCTGATGTTTCAACTTCATACCAAAATACTGTCAAGTTTAAAAAATATATATTTATAAGTATCTTGGTTCTAATTAATACCACTCAATTTTTTCCCCTGATTTAATTCTTCATACACACACAAACACAAGCGACTCATATACACATTCACAACCAATCTGTTCCAAGCTTTACCTCCATTAAAGGCATAAACAGACCAAAAGGTCTCTTGGAGTCAAGATGATCTTCTGGAGTAAGTAAAGCCAGAGAAAGGCCAGTCTCTGTGACAGAAACTTCAGACCACAACCTTTACTCAGTGATTTATAAAGGCACCCATACTATGCAGTTTACAACCCGTTAACACCTTATAAGGAGCAAGTTAATGAAGTAGATTCTCAGCTAATTAATTAATTAATGTGATACTTGCTGCTTTGCACACGCTGCACTCCTTATATGGAACTAAAGCCTCTTGAACAGACCAGCAGACAAATACATGAGTGCTACTAGCTTATGTGTGAATACAAGTGCTTTTGTCATTGTGGGGATCACTGCTGATCTCAGTGTTTATAACATTAATCACCTTATAAGTATAAAATGTTAACACATACAAACTATTCAATCATTATTACAGCCATAGACGGTTCATTGAAAAATAATCCAACCCTCGAGCTCAAGCCAGACCACCCTTTACCGAATTTTACGGGAGAAACAGCCTCATGTGTTCAGTATGGCGCTTTTGAAGGTACCAAAGCTCCTTTACATAATTAGCTCTGTGTGTGTGTGCGCGCGCACGTGTGTGTGTGTGTGTGTTTCACTAAATCAGGTGACATGACTGTTCGTGCGGGCGTAACTCCGCACTACTGACGGTGGGTATGGTAAGGTGATGGTAACTCAAAGGACCAGATGCCAGGTGCGGCAGTCAGTTGAAAGATTGGCAGAAGCTCGCGCGGCAACAGCTTTAGATACAGTTTGGAATATAATTTAGGGAAAGGGATGATTACATTAAGTAGAGGTGAGGTGACACAAAACTGAGTTGGGTAAGAAAGGGAGGAGTTTGAAAACAGAACAAAGATAATGTGGTAAGGGTCTGTACTTAGGTAAGGGGAACAAATGGTAGGTAACATGAGAAGAGCTATTAGACAAGTTAATTACTAGTGGAGTTCAAAGTTTAGTTTTCGATCTTCTTGCCTTGATCCTGGCACTCTTGCGGCGAGGGTGTATCTCACGCTGCAGAGCTGGGGTTGATGGATCACTATTGGATGGCAATAGTGGTTGCTGTGCTATAGTCTGGTCTGACCCAGACAATGACCACTTAACAAGACATTAACAGGGTGTTAAGGTGCTCCAGTGACTGCTCATCCTTCTGTATCTGTAATGTGATACACTTCATCTATTCAAATCAAATTATGGCCTGTAAGTGGCGCTTGGATTACAGGTGACACACCCCATAATCAAGCTAGCTAATAATATTTTATTTTAACAGTAATCAATCAAGTTGTCATTCCTATAGGCCGAACTCTTTAAACGTTCATAATCAATCAGTTTGGGGGCATAAGAGACAGTGTAGCAAGGTATACTTCAGAGAATTGAAGAGGACCAAGTCGTCCAAGCACCAGAGTTAGTTAGGGTTACATACTCCACAAATGGTAGATTCAAATTTGCTAAAAAAATTGCAAATTGCGAATACTTAGAAAGAAAAATGTAAACAATGTATGAAATATTCAGTCATTCTCAGCTGAATTATATAATTGCAGTTTTCTTTGTTACAGCAGCCTATATGTATGTATATATTATATTATATTATATATACATGAATACAAAATAAAACATAACCTGGAATTTGCACAAGTCCAAAAAAAACAGCAGCAACAATGGGAAGCCTTCCTGAAGTTTGTGTAGACATGTGTGCATTCCTGGATGGCAAGTGGGTGTGGTCACTAGGCAAACATACTGCACACTTGAAAAGGAACTTGACGTAGGTATTTGGATCCAGACAAAACTTTTGCTCAAACTTGGGTAATGGAGAACTTCCAGTACGGAAGTTGACTCGGGAGGGCTTTTGCATCCAAGGCAACAGTTCAGGATGAGTGGGCGGGTAGTGAAGCAATTATGACTGGCCAGACAGGGAGGTGTTTGTGGAGGATGGCGGCTAGCTCCGAAGTTACAGTCATCATCTCTATGATGCAGTGGCAGGTCTCACAACCTTCAAGTGCATCATGGTCCTCCACCCACTCATGTGGATTAGAAAAAAAATTTTTAAAGGTGTGGAGATGAATATGATTATTATTATGGTATTGAACATCATCAAATAAAACATACACCAGTATTAATACCATTAAACTTAAACTGTGGCCAACCACGTTAAAATGTCAGGAAGAGATAATTTTATAATTTAGTTGTAAAATACAAAGAAATATACACCAGTTCTAATCAAACTACAAATGTCAGTTAATTGGTTGGGTAGGGCAAATGGGTGGGAGGGGAAGGGGTGGGGTTACATACAGTGCAGCCTGATAGATTCAATCTACTTCACCACCTGCGAATAGTATGTCCCATTAAATGCCCCCTCCCATCTCTACACCCCCACAATCACTGTCAAGTGACATTGTAAAGTAGCTATAGTTCTCACTTTACTTCTAATTACCAAACAATAAGTTCAATCGATGGATTAAACCAAATGATGACTGAGCTAAACATAAAAATCAGCTGATAATGAAAATGGCAGGTGAAACACGATGACGTAAGAGTGTGCGAATTAGAATATTCCTGTATGCTACAACATCAATTAGTGGCCATATGTGACAGTCTATGAGAAAAGGGGGCACTTCACTCAAACCAAAAAAATTGAGTTTTTTATGCTAATAAAAAGCTACAATTTATCTCAACTTAGTGCTAAAATACTGGAGGGTAAAACCTTCGAGGCGCAGAGAAACTGGGCTGTATTCAGCAAAGCAATTGAACTAGAAATCGAGAAAACATAAATTGAATTTCCACTTCCGGTATAATTAATGTTTCCGTATACTTAACGGCGTACTCCGCGTACGCAATTAAATTGTACAGCCGCTTTTTAACGGCGACTAACAAAGTTTTGCGTAGAGTTCTTTTTAGCTTTCAGAGCGTCTCACAGCCTGTCTTGTCGGAATCCTTGGCTACTCTACTCCATGTAGTGGTGTAAGCTGTAGAGTGCATGCACTATTATCAAAACTATGCCGTTTTTGTTTTAAGCTGCTTGTTTGAAACTCCGCCCATTCCCTGTTTATTGTACTTCGAGAATGAGAGAGAATAAAAAGTAGCTTGTCTTTCCACGGCACGCTTGGGGTCTTTTAAGTTGTTTCAGCATTTGAAATTTGGCGTAGACTTAGAGTAAGGGTCACTAAGACTAATTCTGCAAAAACAAAAATAGGAGAAAGAAAGAATTTTTCCTATGACTTACTTCTGGAGCCTAGTATTTTTTTTTTTTTTGGGTATTAGTCCATCAAAGTCATAGCAACCGGCCACCAGGAACTTCAGAAGCTGCCACATCAAGCAATGATATCCCAACATTGACAGAATTCATCAACATGCCATATCACGTTAAACTGACGTGGAATGCTCGGAGTGGGTGTTCAGGAGTTGTAAATCCCTGAGCTAGAATGTGGAGAGTCGCTGTGGAGTTGTGGCTCAGAGTGAGAGCCACACGGAAGGGGGCCAGGATGTCAAGGTCTGATGGCAGCAGGAAAACTATTTTTCGCGTAACCCTGTGGTGGATTTACAACTAGATAGCCCCGAAAAGCCTGCACTCCCCCACTTTACGACAGCAAGGGTTCAGATTACTTGGCAACATTTTATCATTAGAGCATGCGTACATATATACACAGTGACATCGTAGAATTGTGGATGGTAAGACATGAATATTATTAACCATGGTGAAATAGGTAAGGGTGGTTAGTTCAAATGTTACTATTCCCCCCTCCCCCTACTACATACACCCACAGTGCATGCACACGTCTGCATATGTAGACCACAATAATGCAGAGAGCAAACATGTCTATTACATGACCAGCCAATTAGCACCACGTAGCAAAACTTTTTTCCCACTTTACTGCCACCCACCAGCCTGGTCCTCTTTACCTGATAACAACCTAGGCACTGCTCTACCACCACAAACGCCAGTGGCTTGTACACACACATACACACAAACGACACACAACAAATGGACATACTTGCCACAAACCTGTTGGCATTCAAGCCATCACGACGCCGGAAGTGACAGCACGTTGGCAAGAAGCTGGTAAAGAGGAGTCTGCTGAAGTGCAGTTCCGATAATGCTAGTCTGATAAGAGACGAATAAACTTAACTTCTATTCTACTGGTTACGCGAGGGAAACATTGGAACCTTGCGTTACATCCGACTACTTGCTCTGTGGTTGCTTTGACGGGGAGGGGATCAAAAACAGGTGGATTGCTGTTGCTTTTTGTACAATGCAAAGTGTGTGGTGAGTTTGATCTATCAAACTGGTAAAAAAATTATGGACTAGCAAAGAAATGAAATTTAAAAAATTGCCCGAGAAGGAAGACAAATCTGGAGGGGGAGTAGTTAAAGAAGGAAGAAGGGAATAAGATGGAGGAGAGAGTAAGGGGGCAGTAGGGGAAAGACAGAAAGAACCTCACATCTTTGTTTCCTTCATTCCCACAACGTGGACTGTGTAAAACCACTGGCAGTTACCAGTGCACCATGAGATGCCCACTTGAAGGCATCGGCAACTGCTCCATCTTGTTGGCACACTTGCGATTATAAGCAGACTCCACTTTGTGGGTCCGCAAGCAAAGAAAATAGACATTAGCAGAAAGGGGAAACTAAACGGATTAGATAGTAAAATTCAAGGCAGGAAAATATTAATTAGAGAAAGTTGATGCAAAAATATATCTGTTAATTTTACGGAATTCTTAACTTTATCAAAGCATTCTGATCTACCATGCCTCATAACTCTGGTGGAATCACTTCAACAGTCCCCTGAGTCTAATTTTACTGTGTGAAGATAAGGTGAAAGAAATTTTGGGAGGAGGGGGGAAGGGGAGAGAGAGAGCCTGGCTAAAGGTATAGAAATCTCTAGTACACTGCTGCAATCCTATCTCAGCATTAATAGGAGACTGCAGGTGACATGTGGGGAAGCTTGTGTGTACATGTGTTAGTTTCACACACTAGAAAATGAATTTTAAACAAACAAACAAAAAATGCTAAGTGTGGGACACCGCCCATGCTGAATGAACTGACAATTTGTTATTGGTTTACTGGACACTCTAACTTGTTTCACAACATTCCATTTATTGAGCGTGTTCTAGAACATTCCATATTCACACACATGTGTTCATTGAGCATGTGCAGTGTAGCACACTTTATTTATGTTTCACCCGTGGGTGGACTGGCTATATATTGCACGGCTTGGTCCACTCCTTTTTTAGTCAGTTTCACCATATGTTCACCTGCATCATTGTGTAACTAAAATATTGCATCTATAACTTCCTGGACGTCCCTGGGTGGTTAGGAGGAGCTATTAGTTAAGTGATCAAGAGGCAGGAGATTGGTTATAGACCGGCTCTGGTGGCAGGCTACCACGCTTAAAGTAAAGTCAGCTTGAAACCCCCACAACTGGCGGCAGCGGTGGTTGCTCTTACAGAAAGCAAGAAAAGGACTGTGCCATCGGAAAAATAGATTACGGGACTGTCAAGACGTGTGGACGAAATAGAATTTTTGTGTTTGGTATTTGTATCATTCCTGTGTAATCACTTTAGCACTTGTATTATTATTTTTTCTCTTTCTTGTACAGGCATTTGGTATCTTTGGGTCTGCATTGCTGAACCTGGTGCCGTATGTCTTACTCCACAGTGCAGTCGTCAAAGAATCAAAGCGGAAACGCCACGCATCAGAATCTACACCCTCAGCAAGTCAACCAGGCCGGTATACCTTACGTTCGGGAGATTCCGCAAACCTTGGTAACACTGACTCCAGAGCGAAGACTACAGGTTCTACGGAGATGTCTGATGAGGAAACAATTTCGTCTCCGCCTTCACCTGCAGGTACAGGGGCAGGTTCATCCACACCAACACTCGTGAGGGAAGCTACAGCTGAACCTTCTTTAGCACATGTGATGGACATGATGGCAGCATTGTTGAAGGACTCCCAGATCAAGGAAGCAAAACGCGAGCAGGAATTGAAGAAAGAATGGGAAAGAGAGCTGAAAAACTGAGGTATGATGAAATGGAAGAGACGGGTACTGGATGACGAGAGAAGGAAAGCCAAGGAACTGGAACGCTGGGCGGAGAAGATGGTGGAAAAGATCCCTCCTATATCTGATCGGGATGATGTAGAACTCTACTTGCAAGGATTGGAGAATGAATTGAGGCAGGCCGCACTTCCTTCCTGCAAGTGGAAAAGTGTTCTGACATCAAGACTGACACCATCGTTGAAGGAGTTAGTTGCAGATCTCCAAGCTGACCCTAGTGCAGATTTTGCTGATATTGCCTCGAGGCTTCTCGACTGTGTTGGACAGACGTCAACACAAGCTGGACAAGCATACCATGACCTGAAGGCAAAGGATCTCAAATCCAAGTCAGTTGCCCAATCATTACAGCAAATCCAGAGGCTGCTTCATAGAACTACCAAAGATGCCAAGAATAAGGATGAAGCTTTGTCCAGATTGACGATTGCTAAGGTGAGATCACTTCTCCCACCAAAAGGCAGGCAGTATTTGGATAGTCAGAAAGTCACCGATATTCCTCACTTGCGTGCTGTACTCCAATCATGGGAATCAACTGAAGGAATTTTATTTGGAGATGATGTTACCACCATACAATCAAAATTGCCACAGAGAACACCTACTGGGTGGCAGTGCTACAGATGTGGACGAATGGGACACAAAGCAGCAGAGTGCCACGCTGTAGTCCCCTACGCCTACAATGCACAGCAGCAGCAGCAGGTCCACCCTCCATCAGACAGGACTTCCTTCCACAGTTCTATGAGTGGTCAGATGGGTTCTAGAAGCTTCGATTGGCAGAGCAGCAAAGGGAAGAAGGATTCGGATGACAATGCAAAGAAACCCTATAAACAGGCCGAAATCAGAATTGTGGACAGAGAGTCAGCCAACATAGTGCAAGCGACTTTATATGACGGATGTCTACCTCTGCGACACAGGAGCCCAGATCTCAGTGATTCCTGAGGAGATGGTACCTCCAGCAGCCAAGACAGGCCAAACGGTGCAGTTGAAGGGTTATAATGGACGGGTGGATGAGGCAGAAATGGCTAGGGTATCAATGTGTATTGGTAGTCGGAAGTGGACTGGGGATGTGGCATTAGTTAGTGGATGTGACCTAAATGGCAAAGGGATTTTGGCTATAAATTTGAGGGACCAGGACTCGTGGAACATTATAAACGAGTTTAGAGGAAAGGTTTAGGGTGTGAATGTAGTTGAGACAAGGAGTGGTAAGAAAGAGAGAGAGCAAGTAGAGTTGGAAGATAGCAATGTGTGATAGAGGAGAATGCGGGTAGCACTAGCATTGTGATGGATGAAGAAGTTGAGAATGTGGAATGTACTGATGAAGATGTGGAATGTACTGATGAAGATGATGAGGAGGTTTTAGAAATCAGTGATAGTGACATAGTTAAAGTTGCTGCAGAAGGTGGAGTGGGTGAAATGGATGTTGCGTTGGATATTCCAATAGTGAATGAGGGGAATGATAGGGATCTCTTTGTAAAGGAAGTCAAGGATGATCAGAGTCTCAAGGCACTACGAGAATTAGCTAACAATAAAGAGAGAGGCTATTATTGGGACAATGGGTTATTGATGCAGAGAATTTCAGACCATGTTTACGGAATCATAGAGACCATAGTTGTTCCCAAATCTAGACGACTAAAGGTAATGAGTCTGGTGCATGACAGATCCGGGCATTTAGGCCATAAGAAAGATTGTTAAAAGAAATTTTGTATGGCCATTAATGAACACAGACATAAGGAAGTATTGTGAGTCATGCCAAGTGTGTCAAAGAGTGAACAAACGTGGTCAGGCAAAGGTTAGGATGGTGGAGAGACCTATTGTCACACAGCCGTTTGAACAAATTGCCTTAGATTTGGTTTGGTCACTACCAAAAGGAAAGGGTGGGGCTAGATTTGTACTAACAGCGGCATGCATGGCAACTAGATAGCCAGATGCCATAGCCCTGAAGTCCATAACGGCAAAGTCAGTGGCTGAAGCAACCATAGAGATTTTTAGTCGCATGGGCCTCCCACATCAAATCTTGACGGACAGAGGAACACAATTTACAAGTGCATTAGCCAAACATAATATGTCCTCTTTACTTGGGATTGAGAAGCTGCTTACTACTGCCTATCACCCACAGAGCAATGGAGTACTTGAGAGACTGCATTCTACCTTGGAGGCAATGCTTGGTAAAGCTCATGCCTTGGGTCTTGACTGGGTACGACAGTTCCCATTTGTGCTGTTTGCATTACGCCAGGCCCCCAATCGAACAACAGGATACAGCCCCTTTGAGCTGGTTTACGGACACAATGTGAGAACACCTCTGGATGTAGTATATGAGGGATGGAGAGGGAAAGCAGGAGATGGATTGGCAGTAGGAGACTGGGTTGAGGAATTGTGTGGTCGCTTGGAGGCAATGAGGGATGAGGCAACAAGGAATGGTTTACATGAAAGTAGCAAAAGGAAGGAATATTATGATCGTGGAAAGAGTGAGCGTAGTTTGATTGAAGGAGAAAAGGTTTTGTGTAGGATTCCTGGGATGGTGGCTAAATTGGAAGATTCATGGGAAGGGCCTTATGTAGTCGAAAAGAAATTGAATGCCGTAAATTATTTAATCAGAGAGGTAGACGGTAAGAAGAAAGGGAAAGTTGTACATGTGAATATGGTGAAGGAGTTTAAAGAAAGGAAATTGGATGTGTGCTCCCTAACAGTGATTGCTGAGGACCATGGTTTAGAGGAAGGGTCTGTTCATTTAAAGGAAGAGGAATGTGAATGTTTTAATGAGAGTGAATTGTTGCAGGTATTGAGCGAGTATAGTGAAGTCATGAATGATAGTCCAGGAGAAACATCAGTAACTAAGATGGCAATTGAACTTGAGCAGGGAACTAGTGTCATATCTCAGCGTCCGTATCGGGTGCCTGACCGTCTTAAGGAGGGTATGAAAGCCGAATTAGATATACTGCTGCATTCTGGCATCATTGAGCCTTCTGAGAGTGTGTGGGCGTCGCCCTTAGTCCCAGTAGTCAAACCAGATGGGAAAATTTGCTTGTGTGTGGACTACAGGAGGCTAAATGCTACCACTCCACAGCTACAACAATATTTTCCTACTCTGGATGATGTGTTGGAAAAAGCAGGGAATGCAACAGTTTTGTCCAAGCTGGACTTGGCCAAAGGCTACTACCAGGTGCAGATGGATGACAACTCTAAAGACCTGACGACCTTTATTTCTCCATGGGGGAAGTTTCGATTTAATCGAATGCCTTTTGGTTTGCGAAATGCCCCTGCCACCTTTCAGGCATTGATGGAGTTGGTCTTGAAGGACTGCAGCAGCTTTGCGTCAGTTTACATAGATGATGTACTCGTGTATTCCAAGGATTGGGCAGAGTATCTGCAGCACTTACGGCTAGTATTGGAAGCTCTGCGGAAATCTGGCCTAACAGCAAAGCCTAGTAAGTGCCAGTGGGGTCGTCGCCACTTGGATTATTTAGGACATCGTGTGGGTGGAGGAAAGGTTGCAGTTCCTGAACATAGGGTCCATGCCATGGCAGAATTTAGACAGCCTACAACTAAGAAGGATCTTCGTGCCTTTTTGGGAAGCATAGGCTATTACAGGAAGTTTATTCCACGATTTTCTGACAGATGCTTCTGGAGTAGGTGTTGGAGCTGTTCTCAATGTCATCAGAGAGGATGTTGAACATCCAGTGGCTTTCTTCAGCCGTCAGCTCCGTGGACCAGAAAGAAGATACTCAGCAACGGAAATTGAGGCCCTGGCAGTGGTAGTATCCATTGAACATTTCTCCCATTTTTTATATGGTGCTTCATTTACTGTATTGACTGACCACCGACCATTGACGTCATTGCTTACCTCTAAGACCTTGAATAGGAGACTGCGAGGGATGGTATTGAAAATTATGCAATATAATGTTTCTATTTTCTACAGGCAAGGAACCAAGAATAGAAATGCAGATGGCCTCAGTCGACAGAGTTGGTCTGAGAGCGAGTAGTTAGAGAACATGGAGAATGGACAAGATGCTGGGGTTATGTCTGGAATTCCAGCTTCCCTACCGGTCGCTAATCTGAGCAAGGGGGGATGTGGGACACCGCCCACTGAATGAACTGACAATTTGTTATTGGTTTACTGGACACTCTAACTTGTTTCAGAACATTCCATTTATTGAGCGTGTTCTAGAACATTCCATATTCACACACATGTGTTCATTGAGCATGTGCAGTGTAGCACACTTTATTTATGTTTCACCCGTGGGTGGACTGGCTATATATTGCACGGCTTGGTCCACTCCTTTTTTAGTCAGTCTCACCATATGTTCACCTGCATCATTGTGTAACTAAAATATTGCATCTATAACTTCCTGGACGTCCCTGGGTGGTTAGGAGGAGCTATTAGTTAAGTGATCACGAGGCAGGGGATTGGTTATAGACCGACTCTGGTGGCAGGCTACCACGCTTAAAGTAAAGTCAGCTTGAAACCCCCACACTAAGCTCAAAAGTGATTCTATTGCTTATCTTGAATGCCTGCATTGAGGTCGAGTTGATGGTATAAAGATTTATTGACTGCAATATAAATTACACAAACAAGCCAGCATCACCATTTAGAGATATTCATACAGACCCTCTTCATCATCTCCCATTTCCTATTGTTCTTAGTAAATTCTGAAATGTTTGTCTTCACATTTAATTAATCCACATTCACTGCCTCAGGCATGTCAACCATCCCTACCCTTGGATGGCGAGAGGAAGAAGAAAGGGAGACGGCATGGGGGAGTGGCTTATTAGTGGTTCAGAGCAGCACAGGTCGATAGAGGAGATAGCTTAAAAAAATTGGGACTTTCTTTTACCATATAAAAAAATCATTATGCACTCCTTTACACTCATCTTCCTGCTATGACAAAAAAAAATCATAAACATTAACGCTGATGTGAAAGTCAGTATAAGAAATACAGAAGTGTGGTAAGCTTGACTTCAATCCATAATCATTACAGGATAGCTCACTGTTACTGATAGCCCAGCCCCAGTCTATAGCAGCCTGAGCCAGTGCAAGTGAAAGTCTTGGTTCTTAGACAAACTCAGCCTGCCACGCCCCAGAAGAGGCTTCTGAGCTCATTTACACTATTAATAGTATTATTATCACCATACTATCAATATTACATCATCGTAATAGGGTTGGGCGATATTGGGTTATTCTCATCACGGTACGGTATTATAAAATTAATTGCGGTATGAGTAACTAACAACTATTTTTTTAAATTTAAATTAAAGTGTATAAATGAGAGAGAATTGTCATTGTCAAAAGTTTTTTTTCAGCAAGTATTTTAGTTATAAGTTGATATTCAAGAATCGGTCAGCTCCAGCCATCGTCTCCCGCCTCTTTCATACGGCTGGACTGCGTATAGCACAGAAGAAAGTGTTGGCTGATTGATGTCAGTCGTTCCAGACGGTTTCTCACCTTCTCTCTTCTTCAGGAGCCTGACTTTACTGTGAAGCCTTGGGGTGTTTGTTCTTTAGGTGCGATAGCAAGTTCGAAGTGCTCCCAGTAGCCGCCCTAACTTGCACGCCGCAAATTCGACAAACAGGATTGTCCTGTTGGCTGCCTCCGCCACTATCATCCGCGATTAAACCGAAATACTTCCATACAGCCGATTTTGTACCGCATTTCTCGGTAAGTTGCTGTCTAGACGCCATCACTAAAAAAACGGTAAAATACAGCTGGAACTCTATGCGTTGCGCATGCGCAATTTATCGCGGTATTTCCCGCGTTACTCGGTATAATTTTTTTTATCGTACCGTGACTAAATACCGCGATACCGCCCAACCCTACATCGTAATACAATTTCCATTATTTTATCCCTGAAGTAAGAATTTAATAAGGTGATAAGACTGATAACGATGTCTTTAGAAACAAAAAAAAAAAACAAGAAAAGAAAAACAACAACAAAAAAACAAATGTAGCAGTAATGAAACAGAGTTTCTAAATATCATAAGCTTACTCCCAAGTCTTATGGGCTAACAGACGTGTATGTCATACCAATGTACAAACCTTCTATTCACTGCAATTACAGTGGCGTTTTGATGAAGTTTAATGCAATCATTAAACGGAGTTAACGGGGAAGCAAGGAGCAAGCAGGTAAAGCGTAGCAGGCTCAACTAATCCGCCCGGTCGAACTAGCGCATATAGAAGCACAGTATATGGGCGTGGCACCCGCGTGGACAGCATATCAGTTGACACTTAGCAGCAGTAAGCAGTATGGCGAGTTCGATTGTCAGAGAAATGTCTACCGAACTGAGCGAGGAAGCGCTAATGGCGATAGTGGACGGCGTGACTGCCAGGGTGACTGCCAAGCTCCGAGAGACCGTGCCAGAACTGACAGCGAGCACGTCAGGGCGCAGGTCGGGTGGTGAACCCGGCGCTTCAGACGAGACGCCGGGGGACGACGGCGGCGACTCCCGAACTCCGCTAGACACGGCGGAGCCACTGAGAGGTGAGGAACAAGATAAGCTCGGATAAAATGGGCCACGCCATTCTCCCTCCATCTGCTAGGATGTGATACGCAGCAGGAATGGTGGGCCCGTAGCTTAAGGGTGGTGGCAAATACTAGTCAGGGTATGGTAGCTATAAAAAATTATAAAAAAAAATAATCTTGCAAATACTGTGGTATATAGTGTATAATAGTAGGGCATGAATAGGACCATGGGAAGGGAAAGGGAGTTAAGTGCAAGGCCATTGTGATATTGGTATAGAATATTGGGAGGATCAATGGGTTCAGGTTCAGAGGCCCAGAGCAAAAGGGCAATTAAGTACAGAGGCCCAGAGCAAAAGGGCAATTAAGTACAGAGGCCCAGGGCAAAAGGGCAATTAAGTACAGAGGCCCAGAGCAAAAGGGCAATTAAGTACAGAGGCCCAGAGCAAAAGGGCAATTAAGTACAGAGGCCCAGGGCAAAAAGGGAAATTAAGTACAGAGGCCCAGGGCAAAAAAAAAAGGCAATTAAGTACAAAGGCCCAGAGCAAACAGGGGAAGTAGATACAAAGGACCAGATATAAAAAATAAAATAAAAACCCAGAAAAGAGAAAGTACTAAGGCTCAGAGAAAGCGGACAGGTGCAAAGCCTAGAGCAAGAGGGGGGCAAGTACGCTGCCCAAGAGAAAGGAGCCGATGTTGGCGCAAATGGAGGGGCTATAAAAAAATAAATAAATAAAAAAACAAAAACAAAAAAAAACAACGCCAATTAGTTATGCACCATTGTTATTTTGCTGCAGAGGGCAGGTCCAGGATGAGCGGAGGACACTCAGCAGAGGAGCTGGCGGCATTGGGCCTGCTCGCCTTCTCCAGCAAGGGAACACGAGCCAGAGCAGCCATGGGGGAGGTACTGCGGAGCCCCCATACCCAGCAGTTGCTGGTACAACTGGGGGCAGGCCTGCCAGCCCTGCCGAAGAGGCTTGTGGAAAGAGTACAAGCGAATGAGTACGTCGAATTCATGGAGTTCCCGCCAGCTTGTGGAAAGGCCAAGCCGGTGAACCAGGATGTGGGCGGCCATATTGTGGTATTGCAAGCAGCAGAGCTGATGAACACGAGAAAAATCATGCCAGACTTGGGTACATGGATGCAATGCTTTGCGATATATATGACGATCATCCTGCAGGATCACCCAGAGAGGGCGGCAGAGTTGATGGCCTATCAGTCCATCATTGCTAAGGCCAGTAGCCGATACAAGTGGTACTCTTGGGTAATATACGACTCAAGTTTTCGGCAGGAAATGTCAGGCATCACAGGGGCATCCTGGGCGAAGGTGGACCCAAGCAGTTACTCCCTGTGTGTCACGGGACAGGCATCGGCAGCTGAGAACTGGTGTCCAAACTGCCACACAGTTGAGCACACTCAGCAGACCTGCCCCATAGGGCCAAGGAAGTGCCAGCAAACCTCAACGTGGAGTTCGACACCCCAGTCAGCAGGGAAATCCTCCAAAGTGTGCCGGTGGTACAACAGATTTGCAGGCAACTGCAAGTTCGGAAGGGATTGCCGGTACAAGCACGCCTACAGCGCCTGTGGTGATCTTCACCCGATCAGTAAATGCAAGGCAAGCAGCCAGTCACAAGCAGAGGCCACCCAGACTGACGGACCCAAGAGAACGAAAACCAGAAAAACCGTAAAGCGATGAATTATCATGATGTTGTCATAACTGAGTATAGTGCATATATTATAGTGAATGGCAGCTTAGCAGCAGGCTAGGCGGGGTTAATACCAGGCGGAGTACCCATAGTAAGGGGTCGAGTAAGGCATATGGCGCGCATGGCAGCATGGGTCACGTGCGGTAGGTGAGTCATAAATAGAGTGTACACGTACGTGTAAGTGCGTCCATCGCTGCCACGAGAAGTAGACGTGTGAACAAAACTGAACTTCCCACCCACCCACACACACTCCCTACGGGTACGGGCTGGGAGGGGAGAGGGGGGTTTATGTTTTATTTAACCTCCGGTGAACAGCTAGTCTGTTTTACCGTGAAAACGTGGGTGCCGGAATTAAAGGGGCTTGCCCCACCCCATTAATTATGCCCCAGCCGGCCCAAGCCGATTTGGGGGCGGGGTTTCCGGCCCTACCTGTGCCAAACAACTCAGCTACTAAAGCTGCGGTCCATGATTGAGCGGAGCCGGGTCGTGAGGAAGAGGTAAGTTGAGTTCTAGAGTGGCAGGCAATCAGAGGGTAATCCGGGACTTGCTGTCAGGGGTTAGTGGCAGCAAAGAAAGTAATGGTGGGTTCTGTTAGGGTACAAGCCGTAGGATTAATTGGCATAAAAAAAAAAAATTGGGGATGGGAGTTTAGAAGCATATGGGGAGTGATCTAGCATGCAAGGTTCGGCAGGCATAAGTACTAGTTCATGGCGGCAGGAAAAGGGGGCCAGCAGTAATATCTGATTCTATCTTTCCTCTTCCCTCCTATTCTCTCCCTCCCTCCTCTAGACACACTCTACAAATACACCAAGCAACTGCTGGAACTAGAGGCAAGGAAAAATGAGCTTGGTGAAGAGTCGTTACCACCTGAGCTGAAAGAAATTATCACCCCACTAGAGAGTGCTAAGTGGGCCCAGCTACTAGCAGTAGCCAATTTGGAAGCCATGTTTCAGGCCTCTTAGCACATAGTTCTTGAAGTATGTGCTAAGAGGCCTGAAACACGGCTTCCAAATTGGTTATTGAATGGTGGCACTGCTTCCTAAGCGAGTGGAACGGCACAGCAATGATGTGGCCAGGCCCCAGACATCTGACGGACATAGTAGTAACCTCCGACACCTCAGGCACATGGGGTTGCGGGGCATATTGCGGTAAGGAGTGGTTCATGGTTCCATGGACGGCCTTGTATATTCATCACCGCATCACAGTGAAGGAACTGGCGCACATAGTAGTCTCTGCTATAGTGTGGGGAGCTCATGGAGGGGAAAAACGGTACTGTCGAGGTGCGATAATGCTGCTGTAGTCGCTATCATCAACTCAGGGTCCTCAAAAAATTCGACAGCGATGAACCTATTGCGATGCCTGGCGTATCTATGCGCAACTAAATAATTCAGGATATATGCCACACACATTAGTGGGGTCCGCAACACATTGGCCGATGCACTATCCAGAAATAACCTGCCCCTGTTTCTCTCACACTACCCACAGGCAAACCAGGTGGCCACCCACAGAACAGTTGGCGGCAGTGACAAAGAAACTGGCCAAGAGGGCATAAAACCTCTGTATAACTGCTCCAGTCCTCTATTCCGTTTGTGTCATTTGTGCCGTATCATACTGTAAGGTCTAATTATTATTTTAAAAAAAGAAAGAAAAAAAAAAAAGAAAAAAAGAAGAAAAAAAAGAAAAAAGAAAAGAAAAGAAAGATCATAGGTAGAATGCGAGGGAGGGTTTGGAAGAGTGTTATAGATATGATTGGGCTGAGTTTGGAGTGAAAAAGTAGAACCATAGGGTGCTAATTGGTGCTAATTGGTAATTAGCACCCACTCATACCTTAGCATAATTAAAAGGGAAAATACCTCTTGCCCTCGCCTCCAAACAAATCCACTAATATGAGACATTGTGAACAACGTTAATCCCTATATAAGGTTGTCTAAGTGTGCATTAAATGGAAATAACCACGAGCCAATTAAAATAATATGATATAAATAAATAGTAATCAATTAAAGATCATTTCAAAAGGCCTCTTAGTAGAGTTAAGAAGTCATTCCAGAGTTCCTCACCTCTAGTTGTATTGAAGTCCAGGAGTCAATCACGTGTACACCAGTGGAGTCACTGCACCCATTACACCTGCCACTTCAGGGGCGAAGGGAGGCAAAGTACTTCCCTGTCTAGCTCAAGTGCAGTGGAGCCTCCCTATTCCAAATAATCTTCCACGCCCCTGGACACTGATAAAGCCACAAAAAGTTTATCAATTGATGAAATCATGAAGAAAGCATTTAGCCGCAAAAGATATGATTATTGCTCAGTGTCATAATTGAGCAGCACAATAGATAATACAAGCTAAGCATCCACAATGTACTTGCCACAGTCTGCCTTACACTGCTCATATGGAAAGAAGTTTATTACAAATGACGCTAAGTAAATTAGACAAAGAATTAGGTTAGCCATTGTACATTGCTTTAAATTCACCAGAACAGTTATCTAATGATGACTAATTGACATTTGGAAATTTTTTTTTCATACATCTCAATGTATTAATTGCTATTTCTTGTAAATATTGAGAACAATTAATTTTAGGACGTTTTTAATCCCTAAGGGGTGGGAGAAGGGCAGCAAACTAGATTTAAGGAGATGTACAAGCCCCTACCCTGAAATAAACCCTAGTTTACACAAGATAGAACAATGCCATATAACCAGCCACCAGTACTGCGGCTTCAAACCATGAAGGCTGAAACATCATCCCTAAAGTTAGTACAGCTAGCAAAAGTCTTAGAGAGAATCATTCCTGGCATCACGTGATAAAATGCAGAGTAGGGAATGAAGTTAAAAGTCATGCAAACACACACACACACTCAAAGCTCAACTGTGGTAATTATATATGCAATAATTAGCAGCGAGCGAGACACTATCAGGGACAACACAAAAAAAAATCAGGGATATATTATTATAAACTTGGACGTATGTATGTAACTTTTGTACTTTGACTATCACATTTTTTGTGTTTACTCGTTACCTTGGTTAACACGCTGTTCATCATCACTGTTCATACTTGAAAATCCATTTCCCAACATGCCAAGCTACCGAGAGACTACACTGTAAATTTTGTGTTGGTATATCCATTGAACGAGTGCATGTGAGAGTGTTGTGTGTTACATGTGCTGACTAGCTAAGAACAAACAATAAATGTGACCGTCTACAGGAAAATCGGGCACAACGCGGCCCTAACGAAAAAAATTTTTTTTTGCACTTACACACTCCTCGGCAAGCAGATATTAAGCTCTCCAAGTTTTATCGCCGTAGCTTTAGCCATTCCCGCTATATATCACCTAACCGTTCCGTTAGTTAGGCTTATTTAATACAATTTTAAGAACTAAATCAATCTTTTTGCGACGTCTACGCATGCCGCGTTGTGCCCGATTTTCCCATAGACGGTCACAAATATACATTTGCTGCTTTATGTGTTAAGCTTCTTAGGTTCCTTTTTGTATATTTCATTAGTAAGCAAGTCTTATATAGAGTTAGGATTTATACAGTGCAATAATTCCTTGGAAAAGCTTGTTGTTTTTTTTAAGTCCACACTAATTTAAAAAAGTCGAACAAATTGTGCATGATGATTTTATATTTAAAATGAACTTTACCCTTTCACCTTATATGTCAATTTTTTTTACTGAAGCACATCACAAGTACAATGCCTTTTCCCCTAGGACTGTGTATATGAGTGGGTGTGTATGATTGTGTGCTTGCATACTTGAGCTACAGCAGAAGGAAGGGTGTGTATGGTCAGTGAAACTACACCACCTCTTCATCATACAAAAAACATTGTGTAGGCTATAAATTATGTACAGATAAGCTTTAAACTAGCAAAAGAAACAGAACAATAACAAAACAAATGAAGCAGCAAAGGTGCGAACCCTCAGTGCTATTAAACACTACCTAGCTATTATAATATAATCTCCTTAAAAAAGAACAAAGCAATCTGTAAGAAATTATTTGCTCAAGTGATTATGCCGTGACACTAGGGGGCGTTACCCAGCTGGTACCAATGTGGAGCTGAAAGCTTCACATTTTATCAACAATTAGCCCCAAATTAAAAAAAAAGTAGCACAATAAAAGGTCCTAAATCTTCTTTCTGAATAAGTTCATATGTATAGCCCACAGATAGCAATGGACTGACGAACACAGAGAAAGTGGGGGCCAGCTATAGATGACTATTAGCCTACTGACTATGCTAGCTAACACAGAGAAAGCGGGGGCCAGCTATAGATGACTATTAGCCTACTGACTATGCTAGCTAAGCAAAACCCAACTCAACCAACAATACGCCAGAGCCGCTACAAACAAAGGATCCCACTTCAATAAATAAGTTTAATTAAATAATAGTGACTCAGACAGATGACCGCAGCTAGCAGAGAGATAGAACAAACTAAATGCAATAACAAAACTCAAGATCAAAAACTGAAAGAAAAAGACAAAAAAAGATAAGTTATAAGCATGGGCATGATGAGGGTACATAGAGAGCAAGGGAAAGGAAATTTAATCAATACAATTAGGAATTAAGAGTTGAGGGAGCAAGAAATTCAATCTATACAAATTAGTGTAATAGAGTTAGTTCTGTCCCCTCCTACAACTCAGGAACTGCCACATCAAGCAATGATATCCCAACATTGACAGAATTCATCAACATGCCATATCACGTTAAACTGACGTGGAATGCTCGGAGTGGGTGTTCAGGAGTTGTAAATCCCTGAGCTAGAATGTGGAGAGTCGCTGTGGAGTTGTGGCTCAGAGTGAGAGCCACACGGAAGGGGGCCAGGATGTCAAGGTCTGATGGCAGCAGGAAAACTATTTTTCGCGTAACCCTGTGGTGGATTTACAACTAGATAGCCCCGAAAAGCCTGCACTCCCCCACTTTACGACAGCAAGGGTTCAGATTACTTGGCAACATTTTATCATTAGAGCATGCGTACATATATACACAGTGACATCGTAGAATTGTGGATGGTAAGACATGAATATTATTAACCATGGTGAAATAGGTAAGGGTGGTTAGTTCAAATGTTACTATTCCCCCCTCCCCCTACTACATACACCCACAGTGCATGCACACGTCTGCATATGTAGACCACAATAATGCAGAGAGCAAACATGTCTATTACATGACCAGCCAATTAGCACCACGTAGCAAAACTTTTTTCCCACTTTACTGCCACCCACCAGCCTGGTCCTCTTTACCTGATAACAACCTAGGCACTGCTCTACCACCACAAACGCCAGTGGCTTGTACACACACATACACACAAACGACACACAACAAATGGACATACTTGCCACAAACCTGTTGGCATTCAAGCCATCACGACGCCGGAAGTGACAGCACGTTGGCAAGAAGCTGGTAAAGAGGAGTCTGCTGAAGTGCAGTTCCGATAATGCTAGTCTGATAAGAGACGAATAAACTTAACTTCTATTCTACTGGTTACGCGAGGGAAACATTGGAACCTTGCGTTACATCCGACTACTTGCTCTGTGGTTGCTTTGACGGGGAGGGGATCAAAAACAGGTGGATTGCTGTTGCTTTTTGTACAATGCAAAGTGTGTGGTGAGTTTGATCTATCAAACTGGTAAAAAAATTATGGACTAGCAAAGAAATGAAATTTAAAAAATTGCCCGAGAAGGAAGACAAATCTGGAGGGGGAGTAGTTAAAGAAGGAAGAAGGGAATAAGATGGAGGAGAGAGTAAGGGGGCAGTAGGGGAAAGACAGAAAGAACCTCACATCTTTGTTTCCTTCATTCCCACAACGTGGACTGTGTAAAACCACTGGCAGTTACCAGTGCACCATGAGATGCCCACTTGAAGGCATCGGCAACTGCTCCATCTTGTTGGCACACTTGCGATTATAAGCAGACTCCACTTTGTGGGTCCGCAAGCAAAGAAAATAGACATTAGCAGAAAGGGGAAACTAAACGGATTAGATAGTAAAATTCAAGGCAGGAAAATATTAATTAGAGAAAGTTGATGCAAAAATATATCTGTTAATTTTACGGAATTCTTAACTTTATCAAAGCATTCTGATCTACCATGCCTCATAACTCTGGTGGAATCACTTCAACAGTCCCCTGAGTCTAATTTTACTGTGTGAAGATAAGGTGAAAGAAATTTTGGGAGGAGGGGGGAAGGGGAGAGAGAGAGCCTGGCTAAAGGTATAGAAATCTCTAGTACACTGCTGCAATCCTATCTCAGCATTAATAGGAGACTGCAGGTGACATGTGGGGAAGCTTGTGTGTACATGTGTTAGTTTCACACACTAGAAAATGAATTTTAAACAAACAAACAAAAAATGCTAAGTGTGGGACACCGCCCATGCTGAATGAACTGACAATTTGTTATTGGTTTACTGGACACTCTAACTTGTTTCACAACATTCCATTTATTGAGCGTGTTCTAGAACATTCCATATTCACACACATGTGTTCATTGAGCATGTGCAGTGTAGCACACTTTATTTATGTTTCACCCGTGGGTGGACTGGCTATATATTGCACGGCTTGGTCCACTCCTTTTTTAGTCAGTTTCACCATATGTTCACCTGCATCATTGTGTAACTAAAATATTGCATCTATAACTTCCTGGACGTCCCTGGGTGGTTAGGAGGAGCTATTAGTTAAGTGATCAAGAGGCAGGAGATTGGTTATAGACCGGCTCTGGTGGCAGGCTACCACGCTTAAAGTAAAGTCAGCTTGAAACCCCCACAACTGGCGGCAGCGGTGGTTGCTCTTACAGAAAGCAAGAAAAGGACTGTGCCATCGGAAAAATAGATTACGGGACTGTCAAGACGTGTGGACGAAATAGAATTTTTGTGTTTGGTATTTGTATCATTCCTGTGTAATCACTTTAGCACTTGTATTATTATTTTTTCTCTTTCTTGTACAGGCATTTGGTATCTTTGGGTCTGCATTGCTGAACCTGGTGCCGTATGTCTTACTCCACAGTGCAGTCGTCAAAGAATCAAAGCGGAAACGCCACGCATCAGAATCTACACCCTCAGCAAGTCAACCAGGCCGGTATACCTTACGTTCGGGAGATTCCGCAAACCTTGGTAACACTGACTCCAGAGCGAAGACTACAGGTTCTACGGAGATGTCTGATGAGGAAACAATTTCGTCTCCGCCTTCACCTGCAGGTACAGGGGCAGGTTCATCCACACCAACACTCGTGAGGGAAGCTACAGCTGAACCTTCTTTAGCACATGTGATGGACATGATGGCAGCATTGTTGAAGGACTCCCAGATCAAGGAAGCAAAACGCGAGCAGGAATTGAAGAAAGAATGGGAAAGAGAGCTGAAAAACTGAGGTATGATGAAATGGAAGAGACGGGTACTGGATGACGAGAGAAGGAAAGCCAAGGAACTGGAACGCTGGGCGGAGAAGATGGTGGAAAAGATCCCTCCTATATCTGATCGGGATGATGTAGAACTCTACTTGCAAGGATTGGAGAATGAATTGAGGCAGGCCGCACTTCCTTCCTGCAAGTGGAAAAGTGTTCTGACATCAAGACTGACACCATCGTTGAAGGAGTTAGTTGCAGATCTCCAAGCTGACCCTAGTGCAGATTTTGCTGATATTGCCTCGAGGCTTCTCGACTGTGTTGGACAGACGTCAACACAAGCTGGACAAGCATACCATGACCTGAAGGCAAAGGATCTCAAATCCAAGTCAGTTGCCCAATCATTACAGCAAATCCAGAGGCTGCTTCATAGAACTACCAAAGATGCCAAGAATAAGGATGAAGCTTTGTCCAGATTGACGATTGCTAAGGTGAGATCACTTCTCCCACCAAAAGGCAGGCAGTATTTGGATAGTCAGAAAGTCACCGATATTCCTCACTTGCGTGCTGTACTCCAATCATGGGAATCAACTGAAGGAATTTTATTTGGAGATGATGTTACCACCATACAATCAAAATTGCCACAGAGAACACCTACTGGGTGGCAGTGCTACAGATGTGGACGAATGGGACACAAAGCAGCAGAGTGCCACGCTGTAGTCCCCTACGCCTACAATGCACAGCAGCAGCAGCAGGTCCACCCTCCATCAGACAGGACTTCCTTCCACAGTTCTATGAGTGGTCAGATGGGTTCTAGAAGCTTCGATTGGCAGAGCAGCAAAGGGAAGAAGGATTCGGATGACAATGCAAAGAAACCCTATAAACAGGCCGAAATCAGAATTGTGGACAGAGAGTCAGCCAACATAGTGCAAGCGACTTTATATGACGGATGTCTACCTCTGCGACACAGGAGCCCAGATCTCAGTGATTCCTGAGGAGATGGTACCTCCAGCAGCCAAGACAGGCCAAACGGTGCAGTTGAAGGGTTATAATGGACGGGTGGATGAGGCAGAAATGGCTAGGGTATCAATGTGTATTGGTAGTCGGAAGTGGACTGGGGATGTGGCATTAGTTAGTGGATGTGACCTAAATGGCAAAGGGATTTTGGCTATAAATTTGAGGGACCAGGACTCGTGGAACATTATAAACGAGTTTAGAGGAAAGGTTTAGGGTGTGAATGTAGTTGAGACAAGGAGTGGTAAGAAAGAGAGAGAGCAAGTAGAGTTGGAAGATAGCAATGTGTGATAGAGGAGAATGCGGGTAGCACTAGCATTGTGATGGATGAAGAAGTTGAGAATGTGGAATGTACTGATGAAGATGTGGAATGTACTGATGAAGATGATGAGGAGGTTTTAGAAATCAGTGATAGTGACATAGTTAAAGTTGCTGCAGAAGGTGGAGTGGGTGAAATGGATGTTGCGTTGGATATTCCAATAGTGAATGAGGGGAATGATAGGGATCTCTTTGTAAAGGAAGTCAAGGATGATCAGAGTCTCAAGGCACTACGAGAATTAGCTAACAATAAAGAGAGAGGCTATTATTGGGACAATGGGTTATTGATGCAGAGAATTTCAGACCATGTTTACGGAATCATAGAGACCATAGTTGTTCCCAAATCTAGACGACTAAAGGTAATGAGTCTGGTGCATGACAGATCCGGGCATTTAGGCCATAAGAAAGATTGTTAAAAGAAATTTTGTATGGCCATTAATGAACACAGACATAAGGAAGTATTGTGAGTCATGCCAAGTGTGTCAAAGAGTGAACAAACGTGGTCAGGCAAAGGTTAGGATGGTGGAGAGACCTATTGTCACACAGCCGTTTGAACAAATTGCCTTAGATTTGGTTTGGTCACTACCAAAAGGAAAGGGTGGGGCTAGATTTGTACTAACAGCGGCATGCATGGCAACTAGATAGCCAGATGCCATAGCCCTGAAGTCCATAACGGCAAAGTCAGTGGCTGAAGCAACCATAGAGATTTTTAGTCGCATGGGCCTCCCACATCAAATCTTGACGGACAGAGGAACACAATTTACAAGTGCATTAGCCAAACATAATATGTCCTCTTTACTTGGGATTGAGAAGCTGCTTACTACTGCCTATCACCCACAGAGCAATGGAGTACTTGAGAGACTGCATTCTACCTTGGAGGCAATGCTTGGTAAAGCTCATGCCTTGGGTCTTGACTGGGTACGACAGTTCCCATTTGTGCTGTTTGCATTACGCCAGGCCCCCAATCGAACAACAGGATACAGCCCCTTTGAGCTGGTTTACGGACACAATGTGAGAACACCTCTGGATGTAGTATATGAGGGATGGAGAGGGAAAGCAGGAGATGGATTGGCAGTAGGAGACTGGGTTGAGGAATTGTGTGGTCGCTTGGAGGCAATGAGGGATGAGGCAACAAGGAATGGTTTACATGAAAGTAGCAAAAGGAAGGAATATTATGATCGTGGAAAGAGTGAGCGTAGTTTGATTGAAGGAGAAAAGGTTTTGTGTAGGATTCCTGGGATGGTGGCTAAATTGGAAGATTCATGGGAAGGGCCTTATGTAGTCGAAAAGAAATTGAATGCCGTAAATTATTTAATCAGAGAGGTAGACGGTAAGAAGAAAGGGAAAGTTGTACATGTGAATATGGTGAAGGAGTTTAAAGAAAGGAAATTGGATGTGTGCTCCCTAACAGTGATTGCTGAGGACCATGGTTTAGAGGAAGGGTCTGTTCATTTAAAGGAAGAGGAATGTGAATGTTTTAATGAGAGTGAATTGTTGCAGGTATTGAGCGAGTATAGTGAAGTCATGAATGATAGTCCAGGAGAAACATCAGTAACTAAGATGGCAATTGAACTTGAGCAGGGAACTAGTGTCATATCTCAGCGTCCGTATCGGGTGCCTGACCGTCTTAAGGAGGGTATGAAAGCCGAATTAGATATACTGCTGCATTCTGGCATCATTGAGCCTTCTGAGAGTGTGTGGGCGTCGCCCTTAGTCCCAGTAGTCAAACCAGATGGGAAAATTTGCTTGTGTGTGGACTACAGGAGGCTAAATGCTACCACTCCACAGCTACAACAATATTTTCCTACTCTGGATGATGTGTTGGAAAAAGCAGGGAATGCAACAGTTTTGTCCAAGCTGGACTTGGCCAAAGGCTACTACCAGGTGCAGATGGATGACAACTCTAAAGACCTGACGACCTTTATTTCTCCATGGGGGAAGTTTCGATTTAATCGAATGCCTTTTGGTTTGCGAAATGCCCCTGCCACCTTTCAGGCATTGATGGAGTTGGTCTTGAAGGACTGCAGCAGCTTTGCGTCAGTTTACATAGATGATGTACTCGTGTATTCCAAGGATTGGGCAGAGTATCTGCAGCACTTACGGCTAGTATTGGAAGCTCTGCGGAAATCTGGCCTAACAGCAAAGCCTAGTAAGTGCCAGTGGGGTCGTCGCCACTTGGATTATTTAGGACATCGTGTGGGTGGAGGAAAGGTTGCAGTTCCTGAACATAGGGTCCATGCCATGGCAGAATTTAGACAGCCTACAACTAAGAAGGATCTTCGTGCCTTTTTGGGAAGCATAGGCTATTACAGGAAGTTTATTCCACGATTTTCTGACCACTCTGCACTGTTGACTCCAGCTACATCAGGCACGGCACCGGGTAAGGTAGTGTGGAGCCAGGAGATGCTGGATGCCTTTCAGAGTTTGCGTAAGTCGTTATGTAATCATTGTGTTCTCACTGTGCCTTCTGTTTCCGATACATTCCAGTTACACACAGATGCTTCTGGAGTAGGTGTTGGAGCTGTTCTCAATGTCATCAGAGAGGATGTTGAACATCCAGTGGCTTTCTTCAGCCGTCAGCTCCGTGGACCAGAAAGAAGATACTCAGCAACGGAAATTGAGGCCCTGGCAGTGGTAGTATCCATTGAACATTTCTCCCATTTTTTATATGGTGCTTCATTTACTGTATTGACTGACCACCGACCATTGACGTCATTGCTTACCTCTAAGACCTTGAATAGGAGACTGCGAGGGATGGTATTGAAAATTATGCAATATAATGTTTCTATTTTCTACAGGCAAGGAACCAAGAATAGAAATGCAGATGGCCTCAGTCGACAGAGTTGGTCTGAGAGCGAGTAGTTAGAGAACATGGAGAATGGACAAGATGCTGGGGTTATGTCTGGAATTCCAGCTTCCCTACCGGTCGCTAATCTGAGCAAGGGGGGATGTGGGACACCGCCCACTGAATGAACTGACAATTTGTTATTGGTTTACTGGACACTCTAACTTGTTTCAGAACATTCCATTTATTGAGCGTGTTCTAGAACATTCCATATTCACACACATGTGTTCATTGAGCATGTGCAGTGTAGCACACTTTATTTATGTTTCACCCGTGGGTGGACTGGCTATATATTGCACGGCTTGGTCCACTCCTTTTTTAGTCAGTCTCACCATATGTTCACCTGCATCATTGTGTAACTAAAATATTGCATCTATAACTTCCTGGACGTCCCTGGGTGGTTAGGAGGAGCTATTAGTTAAGTGATCACGAGGCAGGGGATTGGTTATAGACCGACTCTGGTGGCAGGCTACCACGCTTAAAGTAAAGTCAGCTTGAAACCCCCACACTAAGCTCAAAAGTGATTCTATTGCTTATCTTGAATGCCTGCATTGAGGTCGAGTTGATGGTATAAAGATTTATTGACTGCAATATAAATTACACAAACAAGCCAGCATCACCATTTAGAGATATTCATACAGACCCTCTTCATCATCTCCCATTTCCTATTGTTCTTAGTAAATTCTGAAATGTTTGTCTTCACATTTAATTAATCCACATTCACTGCCTCAGGCATGTCAACCATCCCTACCCTTGGATGGCGAGAGGAAGAAGAAAGGGAGACGGCATGGGGGAGTGGCTTATTAGTGGTTCAGAGCAGCACAGGTCGATAGAGGAGATAGCTTAAAAAAATTGGGACTTTCTTTTACCATATAAAAAAATCATTATGCACTCCTTTACACTCATCTTCCTGCTATGACAAAAAAAAATCATAAACATTAACGCTGATGTGAAAGTCAGTATAAGAAATACAGAAGTGTGGTAAGCTTGACTTCAATCCATAATCATTACAGGATAGCTCACTGTTACTGATAGCCCAGCCCCAGTCTATAGCAGCCTGAGCCAGTGCAAGTGAAAGTCTTGGTTCTTAGACAAACTCAGCCTGCCACGCCCCAGAAGAGGCTTCTGAGCTCATTTACACTATTAATAGTATTATTATCACCATACTATCAATATTACATCATCGTAATAGGGTTGGGCGATATTGGGTTATTCTCATCACGGTACGGTATTATAAAATTAATTGCGGTATGAGTAACTAACAACTATTTTTTTAAATTTAAATTAAAGTGTATAAATGAGAGAGAATTGTCATTGTCAAAAGTTTTTTTTCAGCAAGTATTTTAGTTATAAGTTGATATTCAAGAATCGGTCAGCTCCAGCCATCGTCTCCCGCCTCTTTCATACGGCTGGACTGCGTATAGCACAGAAGAAAGTGTTGGCTGATTGATGTCAGTCGTTCCAGACGGTTTCTCACCTTCTCTCTTCTTCAGGAGCCTGACTTTACTGTGAAGCCTTGGGGTGTTTGTTCTTTAGGTGCGATAGCAAGTTCGAAGTGCTCCCAGTAGCCGCCCTAACTTGCACGCCGCAAATTCGACAAACAGGATTGTCCTGTTGGCTGCCTCCGCCACTATCATCCGCGATTAAACCGAAATACTTCCATACAGCCGATTTTGTACCGCATTTCTCGGTAAGTTGCTGTCTAGACGCCATCACTAAAAAAACGGTAAAATACAGCTGGAACTCTATGCGTTGCGCATGCGCAATTTATCGCGGTATTTCCCGCGTTACTCGGTATAATTTTTTTTATCGTACCGTGACTAAATACCGCGATACCGCCCAACCCTACATCGTAATACAATTTCCATTATTTTATCCCTGAAGTAAGAATTTAATAAGGTGATAAGACTGATAACGATGTCTTTAGAAACAAAAAAAAAAAACAAGAAAAGAAAAACAACAACAAAAAAACAAATGTAGCAGTAATGAAACAGAGTTTCTAAATATCATAAGCTTACTCCCAAGTCTTATGGGCTAACAGACGTGTATGTCATACCAATGTACAAACCTTCTATTCACTGCAATTACAGTGGCGTTTTGATGAAGTTTAATGCAATCATTAAACGGAGTTAACGGGGAAGCAAGGAGCAAGCAGGTAAAGCGTAGCAGGCTCAACTAATCCGCCCGGTCGAACTAGCGCATATAGAAGCACAGTATATGGGCGTGGCACCCGCGTGGACAGCATATCAGTTGACACTTAGCAGCAGTAAGCAGTATGGCGAGTTCGATTGTCAGAGAAATGTCTACCGAACTGAGCGAGGAAGCGCTAATGGCGATAGTGGACGGCGTGACTGCCAGGGTGACTGCCAAGCTCCGAGAGACCGTGCCAGAACTGACAGCGAGCACGTCAGGGCGCAGGTCGGGTGGTGAACCCGGCGCTTCAGACGAGACGCCGGGGGACGACGGCGGCGACTCCCGAACTCCGCTAGACACGGCGGAGCCACTGAGAGGTGAGGAACAAGATAAGCTCGGATAAAATGGGCCACGCCATTCTCCCTCCATCTGCTAGGATGTGATACGCAGCAGGAATGGTGGGCCCGTAGCTTAAGGGTGGTGGCAAATACTAGTCAGGGTATGGTAGCTATAAAAAATTATAAAAAAAAATAATCTTGCAAATACTGTGGTATATAGTGTATAATAGTAGGGCATGAATAGGACCATGGGAAGGGAAAGGGAGTTAAGTGCAAGGCCATTGTGATATTGGTATAGAATATTGGGAGGATCAATGGGTTCAGGTTCAGAGGCCCAGAGCAAAAGGGCAATTAAGTACAGAGGCCCAGAGCAAAAGGGCAATTAAGTACAGAGGCCCAGGGCAAAAGGGCAATTAAGTACAGAGGCCCAGAGCAAAAGGGCAATTAAGTACAGAGGCCCAGAGCAAAAGGGCAATTAAGTACAGAGGCCCAGGGCAAAAAGGGAAATTAAGTACAGAGGCCCAGGGCAAAAAAAAAAGGCAATTAAGTACAAAGGCCCAGAGCAAACAGGGGAAGTAGATACAAAGGACCAGATATAAAAAATAAAATAAAAACCCAGAAAAGAGAAAGTACTAAGGCTCAGAGAAAGCGGACAGGTGCAAAGCCTAGAGCAAGAGGGGGGCAAGTACGCTGCCCAAGAGAAAGGAGCCGATGTTGGCGCAAATGGAGGGGCTATAAAAAAATAAATAAATAAAAAAACAAAAACAAAAAAAAACAACGCCAATTAGTTATGCACCATTGTTATTTTGCTGCAGAGGGCAGGTCCAGGATGAGCGGAGGACACTCAGCAGAGGAGCTGGCGGCATTGGGCCTGCTCGCCTTCTCCAGCAAGGGAACACGAGCCAGAGCAGCCATGGGGGAGGTACTGCGGAGCCCCCATACCCAGCAGTTGCTGGTACAACTGGGGGCAGGCCTGCCAGCCCTGCCGAAGAGGCTTGTGGAAAGAGTACAAGCGAATGAGTACGTCGAATTCATGGAGTTCCCGCCAGCTTGTGGAAAGGCCAAGCCGGTGAACCAGGATGTGGGCGGCCATATTGTGGTATTGCAAGCAGCAGAGCTGATGAACACGAGAAAAATCATGCCAGACTTGGGTACATGGATGCAATGCTTTGCGATATATATGACGATCATCCTGCAGGATCACCCAGAGAGGGCGGCAGAGTTGATGGCCTATCAGTCCATCATTGCTAAGGCCAGTAGCCGATACAAGTGGTACTCTTGGGTAATATACGACTCAAGTTTTCGGCAGGAAATGTCAGGCATCACAGGGGCATCCTGGGCGAAGGTGGACCCAAGCAGTTACTCCCTGTGTGTCACGGGACAGGCATCGGCAGCTGAGAACTGGTGTCCAAACTGCCACACAGTTGAGCACACTCAGCAGACCTGCCCCATAGGGCCAAGGAAGTGCCAGCAAACCTCAACGTGGAGTTCGACACCCCAGTCAGCAGGGAAATCCTCCAAAGTGTGCCGGTGGTACAACAGATTTGCAGGCAACTGCAAGTTCGGAAGGGATTGCCGGTACAAGCACGCCTACAGCGCCTGTGGTGATCTTCACCCGATCAGTAAATGCAAGGCAAGCAGCCAGTCACAAGCAGAGGCCACCCAGACTGACGGACCCAAGAGAACGAAAACCAGAAAAACCGTAAAGCGATGAATTATCATGATGTTGTCATAACTGAGTATAGTGCATATATTATAGTGAATGGCAGCTTAGCAGCAGGCTAGGCGGGGTTAATACCAGGCGGAGTACCCATAGTAAGGGGTCGAGTAAGGCATATGGCGCGCATGGCAGCATGGGTCACGTGCGGTAGGTGAGTCATAAATAGAGTGTACACGTACGTGTAAGTGCGTCCATCGCTGCCACGAGAAGTAGACGTGTGAACAAAACTGAACTTCCCACCCACCCACACACACTCCCTACGGGTACGGGCTGGGAGGGGAGAGGGGGGTTTATGTTTTATTTAACCTCCGGTGAACAGCTAGTCTGTTTTACCGTGAAAACGTGGGTGCCGGAATTAAAGGGGCTTGCCCCACCCCATTAATTATGCCCCAGCCGGCCCAAGCCGATTTGGGGGCGGGGTTTCCGGCCCTACCTGTGCCAAACAACTCAGCTACTAAAGCTGCGGTCCATGATTGAGCGGAGCCGGGTCGTGAGGAAGAGGTAAGTTGAGTTCTAGAGTGGCAGGCAATCAGAGGGTAATCCGGGACTTGCTGTCAGGGGTTAGTGGCAGCAAAGAAAGTAATGGTGGGTTCTGTTAGGGTACAAGCCGTAGGATTAATTGGCATAAAAAAAAAAAATTGGGGATGGGAGTTTAGAAGCATATGGGGAGTGATCTAGCATGCAAGGTTCGGCAGGCATAAGTACTAGTTCATGGCGGCAGGAAAAGGGGGCCAGCAGTAATATCTGATTCTATCTTTCCTCTTCCCTCCTATTCTCTCCCTCCCTCCTCTAGACACACTCTACAAATACACCAAGCAACTGCTGGAACTAGAGGCAAGGAAAAATGAGCTTGGTGAAGAGTCGTTACCACCTGAGCTGAAAGAAATTATCACCCCACTAGAGAGTGCTAAGTGGGCCCAGCTACTAGCAGTAGCCAATTTGGAAGCCATGTTTCAGGCCTCTTAGCACATAGTTCTTGAAGTATGTGCTAAGAGGCCTGAAACACGGCTTCCAAATTGGTTATTGAATGGTGGCACTGCTTCCTAAGCGAGTGGAACGGCACAGCAATGATGTGGCCAGGCCCCAGACATCTGACGGACATAGTAGTAACCTCCGACACCTCAGGCACATGGGGTTGCGGGGCATATTGCGGTAAGGAGTGGTTCATGGTTCCATGGACGGCCTTGTATATTCATCACCGCATCACAGTGAAGGAACTGGCGCACATAGTAGTCTCTGCTATAGTGTGGGGAGCTCATGGAGGGGAAAAACGGTACTGTCGAGGTGCGATAATGCTGCTGTAGTCGCTATCATCAACTCAGGGTCCTCAAAAAATTCGACAGCGATGAACCTATTGCGATGCCTGGCGTATCTATGCGCAACTAAATAATTCAGGATATATGCCACACACATTAGTGGGGTCCGCAACACATTGGCCGATGCACTATCCAGAAATAACCTGCCCCTGTTTCTCTCACACTACCCACAGGCAAACCAGGTGGCCACCCACAGAACAGTTGGCGGCAGTGACAAAGAAACTGGCCAAGAGGGCATAAAACCTCTGTATAACTGCTCCAGTCCTCTATTCCGTTTGTGTCATTTGTGCCGTATCATACTGTAAGGTCTAATTATTATTTTAAAAAAAGAAAGAAAAAAAAAAAAGAAAAAAAGAAGAAAAAAAAGAAAAAAGAAAAGAAAAGAAAGATCATAGGTAGAATGCGAGGGAGGGTTTGGAAGAGTGTTATAGATATGATTGGGCTGAGTTTGGAGTGAAAAAGTAGAACCATAGGGTGCTAATTGGTGCTAATTGGTAATTAGCACCCACTCATACCTTAGCATAATTAAAAGGGAAAATACCTCTTGCCCTCGCCTCCAAACAAATCCACTAATATGAGACATTGTGAACAACGTTAATCCCTATATAAGGTTGTCTAAGTGTGCATTAAATGGAAATAACCACGAGCCAATTAAAATAATATGATATAAATAAATAGTAATCAATTAAAGATCATTTCAAAAGGCCTCTTAGTAGAGTTAAGAAGTCATTCCAGAGTTCCTCACCTCTAGTTGTATTGAAGTCCAGGAGTCAATCACGTGTACACCAGTGGAGTCACTGCACCCATTACACCTGCCACTTCAGGGGCGAAGGGAGGCAAAGTACTTCCCTGTCTAGCTCAAGTGCAGTGGAGCCTCCCTATTCCAAATAATCTTCCACGCCCCTGGACACTGATAAAGCCACAAAAAGTTTATCAATTGATGAAATCATGAAGAAAGCATTTAGCCGCAAAAGATATGATTATTGCTCAGTGTCATAATTGAGCAGCACAATAGATAATACAAGCTAAGCATCCACAATGTACTTGCCACAGTCTGCCTTACACTGCTCATATGGAAAGAAGTTTATTACAAATGACGCTAAGTAAATTAGACAAAGAATTAGGTTAGCCATTGTACATTGCTTTAAATTCACCAGAACAGTTATCTAATGATGACTAATTGACATTTGGAAATTTTTTTTTCATACATCTCAATGTATTAATTGCTATTTCTTGTAAATATTGAGAACAATTAATTTTAGGACGTTTTTAATCCCTAAGGGGTGGGAGAAGGGCAGCAAACTAGATTTAAGGAGATGTACAAGCCCCTACCCTGAAATAAACCCTAGTTTACACAAGATAGAACAATGCCATATAACCAGCCACCAGTACTGCGGCTTCAAACCATGAAGGCTGAAACATCATCCCTAAAGTTAGTACAGCTAGCAAAAGTCTTAGAGAGAATCATTCCTGGCATCACGTGATAAAATGCAGAGTAGGGAATGAAGTTAAAAGTCATGCAAACACACACACACACTCAAAGCTCAACTGTGGTAATTATATATGCAATAATTAGCAGCGAGCGAGACACTATCAGGGACAACACAAAAAAAAATCAGGGATATATTATTATAAACTTGGACGTATGTATGTAACTTTTGTACTTTGACTATCACATTTTTTGTGTTTACTCGTTACCTTGGTTAACACGCTGTTCATCATCACTGTTCATACTTGAAAATCCATTTCCCAACATGCCAAGCTACCGAGAGACTACACTGTAAATTTTGTGTTGGTATATCCATTGAACGAGTGCATGTGAGAGTGTTGTGTGTTACATGTGCTGACTAGCTAAGAACAAACAATAAATGTGACCGTCTACAGGAAAATCGGGCACAACGCGGCCCTAACGAAAAAAATTTTTTTTTGCACTTACACACTCCTCGGCAAGCAGATATTAAGCTCTCCAAGTTTTATCGCCGTAGCTTTAGCCATTCCCGCTATATATCACCTAACCGTTCCGTTAGTTAGGCTTATTTAATACAATTTTAAGAACTAAATCAATCTTTTTGCGACGTCTACGCATGCCGCGTTGTGCCCGATTTTCCCATAGACGGTCACAAATATACATTTGCTGCTTTATGTGTTAAGCTTCTTAGGTTCCTTTTTGTATATTTCATTAGTAAGCAAGTCTTATATAGAGTTAGGATTTATACAGTGCAATAATTCCTTGGAAAAGCTTGTTGTTTTTTTTAAGTCCACACTAATTTAAAAAAGTCGAACAAATTGTGCATGATGATTTTATATTTAAAATGAACTTTACCCTTTCACCTTATATGTCAATTTTTTTTACTGAAGCACATCACAAGTACAATGCCTTTTCCCCTAGGACTGTGTATATGAGTGGGTGTGTATGATTGTGTGCTTGCATACTTGAGCTACAGCAGAAGGAAGGGTGTGTATGGTCAGTGAAACTACACCACCTCTTCATCATACAAAAAACATTGTGTAGGCTATAAATTATGTACAGATAAGCTTTAAACTAGCAAAAGAAACAGAACAATAACAAAACAAATGAAGCAGCAAAGGTGCGAACCCTCAGTGCTATTAAACACTACCTAGCTATTATAATATAATCTCCTTAAAAAAGAACAAAGCAATCTGTAAGAAATTATTTGCTCAAGTGATTATGCCGTGACACTAGGGGGCGTTACCCAGCTGGTACCAATGTGGAGCTGAAAGCTTCACATTTTATCAACAATTAGCCCCAAATTAAAAAAAAAGTAGCACAATAAAAGGTCCTAAATCTTCTTTCTGAATAAGTTCATATGTATAGCCCACAGATAGCAATGGACTGACGAACACAGAGAAAGTGGGGGCCAGCTATAGATGACTATTAGCCTACTGACTATGCTAGCTAACACAGAGAAAGCGGGGGCCAGCTATAGATGACTATTAGCCTACTGACTATGCTAGCTAAGCAAAACCCAACTCAACCAACAATACGCCAGAGCCGCTACAAACAAAGGATCCCACTTCAATAAATAAGTTTAATTAAATAATAGTGACTCAGACAGATGACCGCAGCTAGCAGAGAGATAGAACAAACTAAATGCAATAACAAAACTCAAGATCAAAAACTGAAAGAAAAAGACAAAAAAAGATAAGTTATAAGCATGGGCATGATGAGGGTACATAGAGAGCAAGGGAAAGGAAATTTAATCAATACAATTAGGAATTAAGAGTTGAGGGAGCAAGAAATTCAATCTATACAAATTAGTGTAATAGAGTTAGTTCTGTCCCCTCCTACAACTCAGGATGAGCTAGCCAAGACATCATACCTAAATCTAAGGTTAATTGTCAGTAATCTCCAAAATCAGAGCTTGACAGACAGACTGACAGGGCAATTACTACAACCCTCTCGAGCACTGTCTACCAGTCCCAAATCCACATCGTGACTTATAAGACCTGCAACTACCTCTTGAGGTCATAAGACTTGCATTTGGTAATGGTCATCAATACTATACTGTATCATGCCAAGTGGCCTTAGTGGTTGTCAAGGCTCCTATGACTCTTATTCTGCATGTGAAAAATGGCCATTTTTCTTCCCATTACTGCACATCTGAATACTGAAGCCAATATATTTGGCCAATGGAAGGAAATTCTTGTTCCCTGTTCTCACAAAATCAGCTGACAATGCACAAATGGTTCATAGTGACATTATAAATTGGGGAAAGAATATACTCTTACTTCAGAAAAAGCATATGATGACTAACTATAAGGGTGGCATACAGGATTCTGCGCTGGGGGTGGTGTTAGCCACACTCATTGTTGATACCCACGCCTGCTTTGATGGCCATCCCTATGTGAAAGTGTATATACCTTATACTAACCTGTGCTTTATTGTAGCTACTTACTAAATAAAAATTCTAGGGGAACTAAGGCTTGGAGGAGATGGTGGATTTCAGGGTGCCCCTACCACCTCGGCACAAAACCTAGTTATACTAGTGGTGTGCTTGAGCACAAATGGCGAGCAAGCCTTAAACTACACTATTGTTAAATGATTGATTTTAACAACTAACACTCAAGCTACTAAAATAAAGTCGAGTTTTTAAATTACGTATGTGGTAAAGGGGTTTCAATGCCATAGTAACCGCTCCCCGCAACTGTTAAAAGAAGCAACAAAATCAAGTCACGTTATTTAAAATTTTATTTGTGATATTCTTAATAGTAGTTGTAATGCACAATACTTTCACACAACTGAACATACCTACGCAAGACTTACCTTCGTGATTCGTCTAGAAAACAATGCATTTTCAAGTAAACACTGTTGAGTAGTGCTTATAACTGTGACAAATAGCGTATTAACTTACCACCGCCACTAACTCGAATAGAAATGGAGCTCCCATAAGTTTTTGAGTTTTAACTGCACCCGCAAAACAATTCAAAGCCGTAAACAATTCAATTTCTAAGGCGATACGGGTAATGGTCGCTAAACCGGAGGATTCTGTTTAGTGAAGATTGGGACGGGGTCGAACGCAGAGCGAACACAAAAATACGGAGGGTCAAAGTACAAAATGACATACATACGTCCAAACATATATATAAATAAATAAATAAATAAACAAACATCCCCGATTTTCGATTGTGTTACTCCTGTAAGTGTCTCACTCGCTACGCTCGCTCGCCAACAAGCTAATATGACACTGTGTTTCTGAAGCCGTGATATTAGCACTTGTGCGCTTAGAGAAACTGACCAATTTACTGACATTGCCTCAGAGATACATAATAAAAACGGATAATCACGTAATAAACTGTTTAAACCATAATCAAGCAATGGGCAATCTGAAAAAGTCCTTCAACAACAGCTCGATGAAGAATAAGCAGATAAGTAAAACGATTTCACTGAAGTTTATCAGAATTGCATGAACTAGAATGACAGGAATTCATACACGATTCATACACGATTCACTGGGGGGGGGGGGGGGGGGGAGAGATAAGAGAGATTTGTAGAAAATGGTGAAGTCATGATCATGAAAGCTTGGACAAACTACTACAAATTCCTACAATTGTTCATAACTTATATTGAAATAAATTCAGAAGGGGTAAAAAAAAATTAAAAAATTAGGGTGGAAATCCCAGGGCTCCCATAACCTGCATGAAACCATGGGCTTACAACAAAGTAGAAAATATAATATGTTAAGTTGTATCCACGACAACACATACACTGCACACATAACACATACACTGCACACATAACACATACACTGCACACATAACACTGCCACTCAAACTTACATAGTCCATTACAGGAGGGCACAACCACAACAGAATATAGACATTGCAGCAGCAGGACTGTTTCACAATCGATCTCTAGATATTCCAACTAGTTAGCCACCATGTTCCTGACGTACACTTCGCCATAACTTTACCTAATTAACAGACAAGTCCTGATGTAACAATTTCATCTTTGCCACAGAACACCGTCTCTGACAGGCTATCTAATCAGGTCCTAGTTGATTAAGAAAGCATGTTCCTATAACTAATGAAAAATACAACTTCCTATTTGCTAATACATCTACACACACTCGCACAATAACACAAATGATTATAGGTAAACGACAGGCATCAGACAATAATACAGCAATCCTTCACATTAGAGTCATGTGCAGTAGTGCCCTAAGTGGAACTTTATGCTCCACTAATACCACACTCCATATTCTCTGATATGGTCAGCATAAACGCTGCTATCCACCGCTGGGTGTCTGTGGAATCATCGCCACTAGCTTGAACTAGGATGAAGGAGGAGGATGTGTCAGAATGCTTTAGCCCATACAGCAGCTAAGTGTGTATGTATCATCACTTGCCAAACAACACATGTAATCATCATTCACAGACACGAGAACATTCAATCAACTAGATCAACCCAGTTCTTCCAAAATTAATAATATTAGCAAGGTGCACCCAGCAATGCTTCATGCACAACACACGGTTGAGTGCTCTACGAGCATATGAGACATTACGCCAAAATTGTATGCACAATACATTTTCTTACTTTCTGTCTGCAATGTAATATGTGACCGTCTACTGGGAAATTGAGTACTAGGTAGCACATGTAATCGTCGGGAAAATATTAATTTAATTCCCGAAAATGTATTTAAAAATAAGCTTGTGAATTGGAATGGTTAAATTCGTATGTTAGTAACGGTTGAAGCTACAGCTTCAAAACTTAGAGCGCTCATTATCTGGATGCCGAGGAAAGCATAAGTGCAAAACAAAATTTTGGATAGGGCTCGTGTTGTGCCCGATTTTCCTGTAGATGGTCACATATCCATCTACAAATAATACTTAACACCATTCCATTGTAGGAAGGAAAAAAAGACGAATGTTGAGTATCATACTAAATACTAACACAAATGCTTAAAGTCGGCAGCTTTAATATGTATTTGAATGAGGAATGCACTGATTGAGGGAATAACTTCATTTGACATCTGGAACTCTGAGTATATAATATGTGTTAGTATTTAGTATGCTTGTTCATTTTCTAACAACCACAGCATCAACACAAACAAAGAAATTCAGATTCATTAACCACTCATTAAATAAGTTGTGGTCACTACAAATTTGAATTTCTGAATTAAAAAAAGAAGAAGTCAATTTCAACGTTGTAATCAAATCTCGACTACCAGTGGAAATAGAGTGTAAGATATACAAGTATAGAAAGATGACATATTCCTTTACATGAATTGCTGGCTTGACATTGCCTGACTCATATTGTATTCGTTCAAAAATGTGATTAAAGCAGCCAAAACTAAAGATTACAAAATGGAAACCAGGTCACATTGACACCATATTCAATTTCTACCACATACAGTGCAAAAGTAATGAAATAGAATAACACAACTGTACTGTGCCATATGACAAGTGACACAAACACTTCATCCTTTGCAAGTTGTTAGCTAGAGTATGTATAGGAGACCTGGTTAATACCACAACATACTAGGCAAGTGGTTCATAACAATAGAATGTTATTTTAAGACTACCAAATGATTATAGCACGGTTCATTCATGCACTCTCACAAACATCCAACAAACTGCAATACACCAATGCATAAGCTTGTCACTCACTAGAGCGTCATAGCTTAGCAAGTTGATATGTGAACATGTGAAGCTGCTGATGTGGTTGACCAATGACCACAACTACACTGACAGGCAACTATGAAAATAACTGCTAAGAGTCATGTTTCATACACCATAGCCCCATCATACATGGAAGTCCGAAATATGACTAGATCACACAGCAAAAACCAACAAATTCTAATTCTCCAGCACCACTTCAATTATATGGCAAAATCAAGGAATTATTAACTCTAGGATGAATGGAATTAGCTACTATTTATTGCGTGACAGAAAAGTAATTTCCCAACCCTTGCTTCTTTACTACTTCTTGTCAGCTTGAAGCACTCAGGAACTAAAGTTGAAGAGTTGCAGTATTTTTTTTTCCCTTTTAGCTAAATGTTCAAATGCATTTGGAGTTGCCGACAAGCCTAGCTAATAGAAGGGGGTCCTGACCAACATAATTAACCCAAATAAAAAGAACACAATTAATAAAATGAAAGTAAAAAGAAACTAAGCTCTCCCTATATCGCCACCTGTAACTTACTAGCCACGGCTACAGACGAGATGCCAGACTTCTAGGCGAGCGCGAGGCAACTCTTCCTCCAGGAAGATTTATTGAATAGATCTGCGCGCAACCATTGACAAAATAATTCTTCTATCAAAACGCTGTAGTTCGCGAACAAAACTTTTCACCCGCCCTAATAAAATACCTGTCAAAAATATTTACTACCTACTGTACCTATAGGAGAAAACTGCCAAAATTGGTGTCCCCTGTATAAGTTTCCTATGATATTTTCACCTCTATTGTGAAACTTAAGTTTAGTTACAACTTATAACAAAAGTAAACTGCTTGAAAGAGTTGTGATAAATGTACCAATTCAATGATTAAATAAAAACACTGTCACAAACAGCAGAAACATAGCCACTATCTGTCTCTTCTAAACAATCAGCATGGCTCCACACAGCACAGTCTTCATTACTACATTGAATCCATTCATAAGCTTCGAGTAACTATCTGTCTCTTCTAAACAATCAGCATGGCTCCACACAGCGCAGTCTTCATTACTACATTGAATCCATTCATAAGTTTCGAGTAACTATCTGTCTCTTCAAAACAATAAGCATGGCTCCACACAGCGCAGTCTTCATTACTACATTGAATCCATTCATAAGCTTCGAGTAACTATCTGTCTCTTCTAAACAATCAGCATGGCTCCACACAGCGCAGTCTTCATTACTACATTGAATCCATTCATAAGCTTCGAGTAACTATCTGTCTCTTCTAAACAATCAGCATGGCTCCACACAGCGCAGTCTTCATTACTACATTGAATCCATTCATAAGTTTCGAGTAACATACACAAAAAACATCTTTATTGGACTTTGTACTGGTCTCAATCATTCTCTCTATTTTAGGATATGTCTTCACAGACCTTGAGGACTCTCCTGGTAGCTTCCTTGTCCTTACAAACGAAGACGGCATTACAAACTCCTCTGGACTGTTATTCCCCCTTTATTGTACTCTGTTTTTCAGTTATTTTCTTTGCTTTTTCTTTTTTGTTGGCTTCTCTCTCTGCCAACTTTTTTTTCTTCTCCTCTTCCCGACTCTCTTCCTTCTAGCCTTCGTCTTCTTTCTTCTTACGTTCTTTTCCCTCCAAAAGCTGACGGGACTCTGCACTGGTTAAAACACAAGCAGATTTGGTGGATGCTCTTACTATTGTTTGTCTGATGGGAGTTGGGTACAAGAACTTCTGTAACTGGTGAAGACTGAGGACCACTAGAGGTAGACACTGCTACAGGCGAGGATTGAGGAAGATTGGAGGTAGATGGTGTTACAGTTTGAACAAAATTGGAGGTAGATGGCGTTACAGTTTGAGCAAGATTGGAGGTAGACGGTGTTACGGTTTGAACAAAATTGGAGGTAGATGGCGTTACAGTTTGAGCAAGATTGGATGCTGATGGCGTTACTGGTGAAGATTGAGATCGACTAGACGTTGATGCAGGACTACCCAGGAGACCTGACACAATAATAAACAAACAAATAAATAAAGAAAAGAAGTACTACAGCACATATTAAATAAAGTACTCTGAAATTAAGTCATGATATCAAGTACTATCATAATGCAACTTTAATGACTATTAATGAATCTGACATCATACTAGTGTGTGTGTGTGTGAGTGTGTGTGTGTGTGTGTGAGTGTGTGTGTGTGTGTGAGTGTGTGTGTGTGTGTAAGTGTAAGTGTGTGTGTGTGTGTGTGTGTGGTGGCTGTGTGGTGTAGTGGTTGTGTCCTTGGTTAGCCCCTCTCTAGCAATTTTCATCTAATTTTCCATCTGCCCCAGCAAATGCCAGGTACCCAATCAGCTGGGTGGACTGGTGGGGCTGGTGGGAGGTGCAAATTCAAGGCTTTTTCTCATGAAACAGCAATGGTGCAGGTGGGACTTCAGGTGCCCACACCACTTGCTGTGCGGTAAGGCCTGTTCTCCTATAGTTCCTATCCAGCTGCTTGGACAGCTCATAGTGCCTGCTTAGTGCACAGGCATCCTGGCTCAGCCGGGTGTGTGTGAATACCTAGCGGCAGCAAGAGAATTTACATTTTTGCATTTGCACACGCTGTCAATGTAGCATAAACAAAAATGGTCCTGTGAGGTGTCATGTAAGAAACACTTTCTAATGACCTCCAATAGGCCATAATCAACAAGGAAAGTAACCAGCCAAGGAACCTCCTACAGTTAACAGTGATGATTCCTGTTGCTAAGTAGAACCGACACGTTTTGCACTCTGCCATTCCGTAACTGCATCTTCACTACTCCCTAGCAACATACTTCTCTTCCTAGCAACTATAATGCCAGTGGTGGACAGTCAAGTGTTAAGTACACTAATATTGCTTACAATCATTTTAATCCACCTGTAGGTCAGCACACGGTCTACAACATTGCCAAGCACTGACCTTAATCCACTCAGCAAACAGCAGTTCCATGAGTGAAAGGAACACTGCCATATTCTACCAACAGACCTACTAAAGCATGAGTGGGAACAGATAGACAGAGACTGAAGAAGAAACAAGCAACACTGGTTTGTCTAACTAGTGGTGCAATGAAATACAGTTTAGCATCCACTTACCACATCATTATCAATGGCTCAAAAATTACATTAATAAACTTTCTTCCAAAGTTAGTTTGTTTTTACCAGAAGAACAAACAAACAAATTGCCTTACATTGGACAAATCCTTATCTCTAGTTATGTAGGAAGCCTGATTACATGACCTCATTACTACCACTAGTCACTGGTCACATGAGAACCTCATCACTACCTCTAGTCACCGGTCACATAACCCCATCACTACTTCTAGTTACTGGTCACATAATAACCTCATCACTACCTCTAGTCACTGGTCACATGAGAACCCCATCACTACCTCTAGTCACTGGTCACATGAGAACCTCATCACTACCTCTAGTCACTGGTCACATGAGAACACCCATCACTACCATAGTCACATGATAACCCCATACTACCACTAACTGGTCACATCAGAACCCTCACGATCACTACCGTCTAGTCCCCTGGTCAAAAAGAACCCCATCACTACTTCTAGTTACTGGTTCACTATAAAACCTCATCACTACCTCTAGTCACTGGTCACATGAGAACCCATCACTACCTCTAGTCACTGGTCACATGAGAACCTCATCACTACCTCTAGTCACTGGTCACATGAGAACCCCATCACTACCTCTAGTCACTGGTCACATGAGAACCCCATCACTACCTCTAGTCACTGGTCACATGAGAACTCATCACTATCTCTAGTCACTGGTCACATAAGAACTTCATCACTACCACTAGTCGCTGGTCACATTACCCCATCACTAACTTTAGTCACTAGTCACATGAGAACCCCATCACTAACTTTAGTCACTGGTCACATGAGAACCCCATCACTACCACTAGTCACTGGTCACATAACCCCATCACTACCTCTAGTCACTGATCACATGAGAACCCCATCACTACCTCTAGTCACTAGTCACATGAGAACCTCATCACTACTTCTAGTCACTGGACACATAAGAACCTCATCACTACCTCTAGTCACTGTTCACATTACCCCATCACTACCTCTAGTCACTAGTCACATGAGAACCTCATCACTACCTCTAGTCACTGGTCACATGAGAACCCCATCACTACCTCTAGTCACTAGTCACATGAGAACCTCATCACTACCTCTAGTCACTGGTCACATGAGAACCCCATCACTACCTCTAGTCACTGGTCACATGAGAACCCCATCATTACCTCTAGTCACTGTTCACATGAGAACCCCATCACTACATCTAGTTACTGGTCACATGAGAACCCCATCATTACCTCTAGTCACTGGTCACATGAGAACCCCATCCCTACATCTAGTTACTGGTCACATGAGAACCCCATCATTACCTCTAGTCACTGGTCACATGAGAACCTCATCACTACTTCTAGTCACTAGACACATAAGAACCTCATCACTACCTCTAGTCACTGGTCAACATTATTGAGGTATTTACTCGAAATACTTTTGCCACACCTCAATGGGCTTACTACAGCATATGACCTAAGCACTTTGACCCCTGACTCCTGTCACTCACCAGCGTCAGTTTCCTTCACCTCTATGCCTATGGCTTGTGTGAGAATGTGCATCCATTCCTTTCTCTCCAACAGTAGCCAGAGGATAACCAACAAACCCATACAGAGTTCTGAGTAGTGAGAGTAAGAAAAAACAAACAAACTATTTTGTGTTACTCAGTAAATTAAAATCAATAAAATTAATTAACCAATTTTAGAATATCACTGCATGTGTGTGCATGTATGTTGATATGTATACAGTGCTTCCAGCTTTTTAAATTTTTGACTGTGTTATAGTTTTTATTCCACTGCAGGGAAACTAAAAGCTCTACAAAGTTCATTTTTTGTATGGAGATATACTAAGGCTATGTTAATAGATTCATCAAATTAGTTTGTGGTTTTGTGGTTACATGTGTGATAGGTGACACCTTGAAGTGGTTAAATTTTATCATTTTCAAAATTTGATGTGTTTAGGCCATGAAAAAAACAATTTTGTACTTGGACCTTTATCACTTAGCACATATGAAATATAGCCTGTGAAGTTTATAGGAAAAATAAATTGGTGCACCAAATTAATTTCATTATTCAAAAATTTCGAAATTTATGGCCAAAAATGTAGCAAAAAGTGCCAAAAGTGTTTAGGCCAGTATTTCTTTGTTTTTATACTTGGGCCTTTCTAGACTTGTCAGAACATAGAGTAATAATTGAAGTTTCATATATTTTTTTTTGTGCATTGAAATGTAATATTTTGTGGAAAAAATTGGAGAATTTTAGCTGACTATCAGCTTTGGCGGCAGAGATCGCCATTTGATGACGTCAGATGACGTTTATTCAGTTTTTAGCGGTATGCCTTCTACGTAATCACTACGTAAAATCTTAGCGCAGGCGCACTCAAGTCAATTATTGCCGGGCGGCAAAAAAAGCGGGCAGCACTACTTATTCTGTTTCTTTCTCCCGGTGCGAGCTAAGGCGTTCTTGGAAGTGATAGCTAGTTTCTGCACTTTGGCCTGGGAATAAGTTTCTTGTTGTCCATCTAGAGGACGTACTAGGAGGGGACTGGTGGTACTGCTGTTTAGAACCAGGCGACGCCGAAAACAGGAACTAAGCATTCCTGAAATGCCTGCCAAAAATGGACGCGCAGAGGAACCTTGATGAGAGGATACAGTGATTGTAGCACCGCTTCTGCGCTCTGGATTAGTAGCTAAGAGGTGAGTGATCAGTGATTTAGATTATAGTTGACAAGTTATGTCCAAACAAGTAGTTTTAGAATAGTTAGCTAGGTTGTAAACAAAACTTGGGAGACCTGGAGAAAAAAATAGAGTTCATAATGTGAACTAATACTTAATATTGCTGCATCTAATTTTCCTATATGTGCTAGGCTGCACACCGATGTGTGAAACATTCATCCGTCCTGATTCCACCTCACTCTGACAGGCACTTTTCAGGCTCTTCTGGAATCCCTCTGATGTTGTCATTAGTCACAATATTATATTGTCACATTTACATTATATTTTTACCAGTTTTCTGTTATGAAGGTGTATTATCAAAAATGAATAAATCTAGGCATGACGTTTAAATAAAAAATCTGATATAGCAACTTTATGATAAAAAAATTTATATAAATTATGTGATGGACGGTCACGTCCTGCCAGAGAAACGTCCTGCTATGGAGCTGTGGGGTTGTAAGGCCCACAGACGATCTGGACTTTTGTACAAGTTATCTCTGGGATCTCGCTGTCTATCAAATGTGACAGAGACAGCCAAGTCCCAACAACCACAATTAGTTATAATAGACTACAAATAGATAATATAACACAATGAAAATGAGTCACTGCACAGAAGGTGATAAAACGTAACTAAGATAATGCGAAAAGTGCGTGCATTATAATAACCAATAAAATAGCTACGGGGTATATTAATGTTCGACGATATCGGGAGTTCCTCGATATCGGGAGTTCATGAATGTTCTGCACATGCTTGAGGTTCTTCCAGGAATCCTAGCAGGCCTGGACACACTCCTGGGCAGGAGAGAGTTCCTTGGAAACTCTGAGAAGAGGAACAAGTTTCTTTACAGCTCTTTTGAACGTTTTGCCATGGCATAGCACTGTCACTACTCTGACTAGTCTGTCAGCTCCAGGGTGGATTTCTACAACTCTAGCAAGAGGCCACGACCTACACCCATAAGTCTCTTCATCCTTAAGTAATACAATATCACCTTTTGCAAGGTTGGAAGTAATAGTTTTCCATTTCTTTCTTTGTTGGAGAGACTGCAGATAGACAGTGTACCACCGATCCCAAAGTTCAGCAGAAAGTCGATTAACTAAATTCCAGCGCCGCAAGTAGCAGATTTTGCTGGTTGAGGAGATTCTTGACGGAATCGATCGAAGGGGCCTACCAATCAAAAAATGACCTGCAGTTATCACGTCGGAGCCATCAGGTGAAGTTGAGTGTACTGGAAGAAGAGGTCGACTATTGAGTGTGGCTTCCACTTCAGCCAAGACTGTGGCTAACTCTTCGAAAGTAAGATGATGGTCACCTACAAGCTTCCTTAAAAGTGTTTTCATGCTTCTGACTCCCGCTTCCCACATTCCTCCAAAGTGTGGAGAACGACTGGGTGAGAATTTCCAGTCAATTGACCGAGAAGCAGCGAAGTTATGGATGGCATCCTTCGTCTGTTTGCTTTGTAAAAGGGAAAATAGACCAGCTAACTCATTCTTAGCTCCCACAAAATTTGTCCCATTATCTGACAGTATGGTTTTAGGAACTCCACGTCGAGCAACGAAGCGAGTTAAGGCAGCAAGGAAAGCTTCTGTTGTAAGATCTGATGAGATCTCAATGTGGACTGCTTTAGTTGATAAACATACAAAAATACATACATAAACTTTCACTAGTGTAGGTTTACGTGGATTGCCTCTCTTGGTCCACAGTGGTCCAGCATAATCTATTCCCACGTAGGTGAATGGGACCGTTGGCTGAAGACGCTCCGGAGGTAACTGTCCCATGAGTTGCTCAGCAGTTCTGGCGTAGGAACGCTGACAGGTCACGCAGGAGCGGCTAATCAGTCGTAGGAGAGACTTTACACCAGGAATGTAATAGTGATCAGCTAGAATAGCCAGCATAGCTCCAATACCAGCATGTCCAGAGTCTAAATGTACCTGCAAAACTAAACACTTTGTTAGAGAATGATGATTAGATAGTATAATTGGATGTTTGACATGACTAGGTATAGAAGCATGATTTAATCTTCCACCAACCCTCAACAACCCATCTTGATCAATGAGTGGGAAAAGAGAATGTAAGGGTGAATTGGAAGATACAGGTTTGCCTTCAGAAAGATGTTTTATCTCAGCAGGATATGATGTCTCAGCAGGATATGATTGTCCCTGGGATAATGAAATAACTTTGTTCCTGGCAGAAGTTAACTCAGAAGAAGTCAATCGATCTTCCTTGATAGTATCGACCTTGTGAGTATTTACCATGAATCTTCTAATCCAAGCAACAACAGCAACAAGCTTGTGGAAGGAAGAGAATCGATTCCACAGATCGAAGGTTGGAACAGGTTGCTGAATGAGTAAAACAGTAGCCTTGAGTTCAGGGAGCTCTCGAGATAGGTTGATATCTGGTCTTCTTGGCCAGTCTTCAGGTGAGAGAACCAACCAGTCAGGTCCTTGCCACCATAAAGAACAATTCAGAAGTTCCTGAACATATAGACCTCTAGAAACGAGATCAGCTGGATTCATCTTAGTAGAGACATATCTCCAATGTCCTGCCGGTACCAACTTCGTTGTCTCTATGACTCTGTTAGCAATATAGGTCTTCAAACGAGATGATGACATGTTTAACCAACCGAGGACAGCAGAGGAATCACACCAAGCGAAAATGTTTGCTGTGGGAATGCTCAAATCTTTCCGAGTACGGTGTAACAGTCGAGCAAGAAGAACCGCTCCACAGAGTTCCAGACGAGGGATGGTACTGCCAGCCAGAGGTGCAACCTTGGTCTTCGCTGTGATCAAGCTGATGGAAACTGCAGTGTCTTCATGAAGTAGTCGCAAATATACTACAGCTCCATAGGCTGCCTGCGAAGCATCGCAGAAGCCGTGTAATTGTTTCTGAATTATCGGTGAATCACTGCTACAATATCTCCGGGGCACAGGATGTTCAGTTAGAAGGTGCAGGTCTTTGCTCCATTTCTCCCAGACAGGAAGAAGATTTGGAGGCAATGGTTCATCCCAGTCTACCTTGCATTTCCAAACTCGTTGAAGTAAGATCTTGATTACCACTGTCACCGGTGAATACCAGCCCATGATATCAAAGGTTTTACCGACAGCAGATGCTAACTGGCGTTTGGTAGGAACCTGGGTTTCCTCAAGGGAGGGGGTACACACATGAAGGGTGTCAGTGGAAGTATTCCAGTGTAAGCCCAGTGTCTTGGGGCACTCAGAAGGAGATATAACTAGGTTAGAGTTATCCACCTCTTTTAGTTCAGAAGGTAAGTCAGCTAATAGTTCACGGGAGTTAGACCTCCATTTTCTAAGAGTGAAGCAAGCTAAAGACAAGAGTGAGTTTAGATCGCACCTCAGTTGCTTGGCTTCAGAAAGACTGTCAGCTCCAGTTAGACAGTCGTCTACATAAAATGATCGTTTGACAACTTGAGAAGCTTCAGGAAATTCGATCTTGTGATCTTCAGCCACCTGAAGTAATGCCTTTGAGGCCAAAAAAGGAGAAGAGGTAATACCAAAAGTTACACGACACATTCGCCAATCCTGTATCTGGCCTTCGGAGTCCTCGTGTAGGAATCTATGGAGGTCTCGGTCAGATTCTGCCAGACCGACTTCGCGAAACATTTTCGAAATGTCGGCCGACATGCCAATCGTATGCGTCCTAAACTGAGCAATCACAGTGGAAAGGAGAGGGTATAATGAAGGACCTTGAAGTAGGATGTCATTCAGCGAGAGTCCATTTGAAGAAATTGCCGAACCATCAAAAACTATTCTAAGTTTAGTAGTAGAGCTACTCTCCTTAATTACACCGTGGGTAGGTAGGTAAAATACTTCACCTTTCGGCTGAAGCAAGTCAGCTTCAGGTACCAGCTCAGAGTGTCCCAGGACTCTGTATTCATCCAGTCCTAAGTGGAATGCTTCCCACTGATCCTTTCTGATTAGAGACCTTTTGTTCTGGATGTACCTCTTGAGTGCAATACTTCTGGATTCTCCAAGAGATAGTGAAGGAGTCTTTCTAGGTAAAGATACTGAAAATCTACCCTGGACATCACGAGTCAGAGTATTGTGGAACACATCAAGTGCTTGTTTATCCTCTTGACGAAGTACGTGTTCATCATTAGGAACCTCTTCTTGATCCCAAAAAAGCTGTAGAATTTCATCAGCTCTAGCGTCGCCTGATGTAATCTTCATGCAGGTTGAAGATGAGTTAGGAGTAGAAATTTGGCCGCCGACAATCCAGCCAAATACAGAATTCCAAGTACGGAAAGAACGATCGGGAATAGATTCAGATTCGTCGTACGTACACCGGTTTGAGTCAGCAATGCTCAATAGCAGGTCGATTCGTCCTGAGTGACCAAACTCAGGGTCTGCAAGTTGCTTTCCTTCTAGAAAGGGTAAAGCTCTGATCGCACTCAAGTCTTGGGGACCATAGTCAGAAGTGATCTGATTAACCACGTGAGCTTGAATGGCAACCTCTTCACCTTCTACAACGCTTGCAGAACTCAAGATAAGGTTCACAACGTACTTAGAAGTTAGACATTTCGTTCCATTGAGTCCAGTGATCTCATGAACTAGATGGTGCTTCTTAGCTTTCAAGGATTGAGCTAATCGAGATGTAATAAGGGTAATACCAGAACCTGAGTCCATAAGAACTCTTGCTTTACACTGTCTGCCTGGAACGGACACCATAGCTAAAGCTGTAGCAGGCATGTAAACGAACGAAGGAATGAGCGAATTGCGCTGTTGGAATAAAGAAGTCTTAACTCCAGATGGGGAAGCAATTGAAGTAGACGCAGTTGAGCTAGCTTCTATAGGTTGAGATTGTGAGTTAGTGGGTTTAGAAGCAGTTGAGCTAGCTGTTATAGGTTGAGATTGTGAGTTAGTGGGTTTATGCAAAAGACTATGATGCTTGCGACCGCAATCTCTGCAAGTGGCCTTGCTAGAACAATAGTCAATTGTGTGAGACTTGCTTAAGCAATTGAAACACAGATGATTTCGTCTGGCTAGGTTATACCTCTTATCTGCAGTAAGACTCTTAAACTGTGAGCAGTGATATATAAGGTGACAAGAATCACAACAGGGACAACGATCCTGATTGTGATCTTTAGCATGCAAGGCTTTGGGTTTAAGAGTAGCTTTCGTCGGTGTTTGAAATTGCAAGACAGGCTTCGGTGGTAATATAGCTTCAACGGCTTGAGAACGTCGCTTCAGAAACTTTATTAAGTCAACGAGAGCAGGTGGTGAGTGAGAGTCAGAAGTAAAATCTGACCAAAGCTTAATCAGCACAGTAGGTAAGAGAGGCTCTATCATAGCAACGAGGAGTTGTTCGAAAGTAGCGCCATCACAAGTTTTCATACCACTAGAGTGACGGGTTAGATCGTGAATTGTTTGACAGAGACTCTCATAATTGTCTTGAATGGGTTTCAGCTGTGACAGCTTCTGAACATGGTGTCTATAAACAATTTTGTTGCGATCGTACCGTTCCTGCAGTGCCTTGACACATTCACTAAAGGAGCCACCAGAGCCGTGTACTCGTACTATAGCCTTTGCACTTTTGTCGGCCATAGCAGTTTCCAAGCAACTTATTCTTTCGTGCTCAGTTAAGCCAGTTTCTCTGCTAAGTCTAGCAGAAAAGATAGACCAAAACTCTCGCCAATCAAGTAAGTCTCCCGAAAAGGTCGGAAGATCGAGTTTTAGTCGACTTTGAAAGTGAGGAACAACATGGTCTACCCTAGTAGAGCTTTCAGTAGTGGTTTTAACTTTTGGTTCAAAATCTAAGGAGGCTTTGTCTAGCAGTTGTTTTAGTAGTTCATGTACTTCGTCTACTACATTTTTTATGTCAGAACAACTAAGGTAGGAATGAGTAGAAGTAACGAAGGTCTTGTATTCTAGTTTGAGTTTTTCGTAGGACTCACGGCAAGCTTCAGAATTTAGCGATGAAGTGTTTAAAAGAATATTGGCATCGTGTTTGATGCGACTACCGGTACACCATGTTTGATGTTGATTATATAAACTCTCAAAATCATCTAACAACTGAAAATGATTAAGTAGCAATTGATTGTCTTTTACAAAATCAGCATTATCTTCGTTACATCATCAATACGATTTTGTAATGCTTCATGCTCACTAACTAGATCTTTAAGTTTATTCAGCTTACTGGAAATTTCAGCTGATTTAATCTCCTGAGGAGAAAGTGAAGAATGAGACGTAAAGTATTGTTCCTGACGAGTTATCATACTTCGCCGAGCTCTCCTCTTCTGCTTGAGGACGTTGACATCAGTGATATCGGGGTAGACAGCTTCATAGTCAATCGACATGCTGAAGTGAAAATAACCAAGTATAGTTTAGATCAAACAAAAAGGTTTGAGAAATGAATGAAGATTGTTGAGATCAACAAAAAAAATGAGTAAATGAAATGACTGGGCAACCTCACAGTATCCACTAGGTGTATCCGACAGTACCAATTCTGTTCACCGTAGTAGAACTCCAATTGTGAAGCGAAGTCAGGACGAATTCCAGAGTGCGAGTAGAGGTGAAGCTGTCGAAATCGGAAGTCTAAAAAGGAGGAGGCAAGTCTAAAGATCAACTCCAAAGGGAGAGGTAGGAATGAAGATCCAACACAGTACAAACTACAGCACGATTCCACAGAGTATGTAAATGTACTCGGGAAGAAATGTTCGGATGAGTATCCGGCTCGAAGGACCAATGAATGGACGGTCACGTCCTGCCAGAGAAACGTCCTGCTATGGAGCTGTGGGGTTGTAAGGCCCACAGACGATCTGGACTTTTGTACAAGTTATCTCTGGGATCTCGCTGTCTATCAAATGTGACAGAGACAGCCAAGTCCCAACAACCACAATTAATTATAATAGATTACAAATAAGTAATAGAACACAATGAAAATGAGTCACTGCACAGAAAGTGGAATAAAACGTAACTAAGATAATGCGAAAAGTGCGTGCATTATAATAAACAATAAAATAGCTACGGGGTATATTAATGTTCGACGATATCGGGAGTTCATGAATGTTCTGCATATGCTTGAGGTTCTTCCAGGAATCCTAGCAGGCCTGGACAAATGTAATATACACTATTCGAAAAGCTCAGCACAGGAACGAAGGGGAGAGGGTGGAATAAAAAATGTGCACTCACATGAGTGTGTGTGATTCTGAACGGCAATTAAACAAATGAATGGGTGTGGTTATAGCAGCACTCGTCATCATGTCTGCCCACTGAACGGCAATTAAACAAATGAATGGGTGTGGTTATAGCAGCACTCGTCATCATGTCTGCCCACTGAACGGCAATTAAACAAATGAATGGGTGTGGTTATAGCAGCACTCGTCATCATGTCTGACTGAATGGCAATTAAACGTGTGAATGGGTGTGGTTATAGCAGGAGCAGCTAATTATAATGCAAGAAAAACTATTCCTTGTTTTATTCACATCATGATGTATCTTATTGCCTTTTCAAGAAGTGCACAATGAGGCCTTGGTAAATACTCTGTGGTTGAATGGTCAAGCTAGCTGCTGTGCTTGTAGGAATCTTTAGAATAAATACAACTTGTGACTGCTAAGTATGCAATCATTTGATTTTTAATGAAAGAAATGGGTCAGGTGTTCTATACCGCAGGAACTATGAGATGAGTGTGTTTGTGTGTGTGTGTGTGTATTGGTTTTCTTTTAGCATTTCTGTGTGTACATGTGCATGCTACACATGTATGTGTATGAGTGGAGGACATGTGTGCTTGTGGGTTTTTCACCTAAGACTGAGACATGACCTCTATAATTAAGCAGTTCCACCTGCATTCTTACCACAACACTTCAGTGGCTACTCACCCACACTTGCACTTTGGACAGAGGTGTAGTGGTCTATATAACATATCACTTGATTGTCTCAGCTGAAATTGTGGGAATATTTCATTGTTACCATTTTTTTCCTGAATAAAATAAAAGGAACAGACCACAACGACTGACATACCTATCAATTAAACTTTTAATTCTTTGCACTGGCACTGAGATGGGAGAATGATGGACTGAGTCTCATTTTAATCAATCACGAGGAAAGCGCCAAGATTTCAAAACATATGAATTATTTATATTTTCAAGTTTAAGTTACTACAATATATCTACAATATTTTATTGCAATTGTATTCATCTATGTAGGGGAAACTGTATAGAAATTATCTGATATGCACAACTGCTAAGGAAAAGAGTTAAAAAGAAAAACAGTACTGAGCAATAGCCAAAAAAACTTGGAGCATCCCAGCAGCCCTGGATGGTTAGTGACTATGATATAGCCACAAACACTCTGGGGTCAGAATACCAACAAGCAGCAAAAAAATAATAATAAAATGAAAAATGAAAGATTAACAGCTTGTATCTTCAATCTTTGCACAGTTCATCCATGCGACTGTGTACCAACCTCACTACAAGATGGATACACTGATCACATGGAGAAAACGAATCCTTGTTCCACAAGTGCTCTAAACAAGCGGTCCTGGGTTCGCTTCCCAGTGGCGACCAAATATTTTTAATTCTGTATTGTTAAAAAGCCTGTGACAGTCAGAGAATACATCTAATGAGTACAGAATGGTTGAAAAAGAAATTGTGAAGAGGAAAGTTGCTAGTATTGGGCAAGCCATATTTTGAGCAGTTATGTCATGTGCTGTCCTTCTCTACGGCATATTAGTATTACTTGCAGGCACATCATTTGTATTGCTCAAAGTTCGTATAGCTACTCATTGTGTAATGGGTTTGGTTCCTCATACAGAGAAGTACAGCTATTAGAGGAAAATAATTCTGATTGGTGGCTTCAATATTGCTAGGAGAAATGTTAAGGACACAACATTGCAGCTGGCAATATTGATAATATATTTATAACTGCACATACCAATGCAGACTACAACAGTCTTTGTTTTTGCTCAAACCCTGAGGGTAAAGATACAAAAGTACAATATTAACTGATAATTTGTGTTTTGCAGCTGGTCATATGTTCATGCCTTCACAGTTGGTAAGAAGGCAATATTCCAAACCTTGTCAAAAATAATCAAATATTATCGCCATGTTCAATCATTATATTGTGCTACAACATGCTCACAGAAGTATCTTCAGCTAAGCTCAGCTAAGTCTTTTGTTATATTAAAACGTCTTCCTCCTACAGCAGCATTCACCTAATTGCACTGCCTTAAGAGTCTACTACCAGTTGATAGCCTGGTTGAACAGGAAGGTGGCAGGGATGTCACAAATTGGGGCTGAAGAAAAAATGACTATTTCCACCTGAGATGTAGTTGTAGACATGATGTTTATTTATCCTGTCATACTGTCTGTGGTGGCTGTTAGCTGCAAGATCCATACATGTACAACAGGCAGACAGATGATGACGGGAATGACTAAATTGACTTTCACTGGAGGGTTCTATATTACTTAGTATAATAATCAATCAAATAAAATGTTATAAGCTAAGAAATTTGATGGTACCAGTAATTTCAGGTAAAAGTGAAATAGCCTGAAGTTCAGCAATAACATCTCATGAATATTAATGAGCTTGTGAACAGATACTACCTAAATAACACACTTCTATAGGTCAGATTTTGGTAGACTTTTAGTATGTTGAACGTGATGTGGAACAGTACCAGAATCCATCAAAAAAACCTTTTGTAACAATTATTTGAGGGGTAAGCTGTTTTAAAATGACTGGACTATGCAGTTATTTACTTCTTGGGATTAAATGTTTCTAATATGATCTGAATGTTGCAGATACAATTATGTATTACAAACTTACTGGAGTCCTTTCAGTAGTGGTGGTAAGTTATCTCGAATAATGCGCTGTTCATAATAGCTGTTTTTACTTAGAAATCCATTGCCCAATACAGCAAATCACCAAGAGAAGTCTTGCGTTGAGTTAAGAATAAGAATATTTGAAGCAATCTATAAATATAGGTTATTTATACAGTATTTTTTATACTATTTGATTATTATTATTTTATAATTTTAGCTTCTTAGGCTTCTTCCCAGTTTCTTTAGTTCAAAGATAAATCTAATTTATAGTTAGGCTCTAAACTGTGTGATAATTCCTTAGAAATGCTTGATTTTTGTTAAGTAGATACAATTAGAGCAGGGGGTACATTAAGATACACACTACCAAGAACCATACTTTCCAGTTCCCCATCCAGGACCACACTCTCTGGCTCCCCATCCAGGACCACTCTCTCTGGCTCCCCATCCAGGACCACTCTCTCTGGCTCACCATCCAGGACAACTCTCTCTGGCTCACCATCCAGGACCACTCTCTCTGGCTCCCCATCCAGGACCACTCTCTTGGCTCACCATCAGGACAACTCTCTCTGGCTCCACCATCCAGGACCACTCTCTCTGGCTCACCATCCAGGGACCACACTCTGGCTCCCCATCCAGGACCACACTCTCTGGCTTCCCATCAGGCCACCAGGACCACACTCTCGGGTCAGGACCACACTCTGTGGCCCATCCAGGACCACACTGTCTGGCTCCCATCAGGAACACACCTCTCTGGCTCCCCATCCAGGACCACACTCTCTGGCTCCCCATCCAGGACCACACTCTCTGGCTCCCCATCCAGGACCACACTCTCTGGCTCCCCATCCAGGACCACACTTCTGGCTCCCCATCCAGGACCACACTCTCTGGCTCCCCATCCAGGGACCACTCTCTCTGGCTCCCTCTCTGGCCCCATCCAGGACCACACTGTCTGGCTCCCCATCCAGGACCACTCTCTCTGGCTCCCCATCCAGGACCACACTGTCTGGCTCCCCATCCAGGACCACTCTCTCTGGCTCCCCATCCAGGACCACACTGTCTGGCTCCCCATCCAGGACCACTCTCTCTGGCTCCCCATCCAGGACCACACTGTCTGGCTCCCCATCCAGGACCACGCTCTCTGGCTCCCCATCCAGGACCACACTGTCTGGCTCCCCATCCAGGACCACTCTCTCTGGCTCCCCATCTTCACTATCCAGTTTTCTTGTTCACTCAGTTCACTTACATGCAACAAGATGTAGGAGTCTCCAGTGTGGAGCTTGACGTATGTCTTGCGCTCCACTGGAACAACCTTCAATTTCTACAAAAACAAGAAATCCAAGCTAGAGGATAGTTGTTAAGACCTCGAACCACGAGAAGATGGGGGAACGGCTACACCTACCTCAATGCGCCATATTTCCAGGCCCAAGAGCAGCGACACCAACAAAACGAAAGAACAGAAGAAGAGAGAGAGAGCAGCGGAAAGGAGGAAGTCCACCCTTTTTTTTTTTTTTTTTTTTTTATTTTTTATTTTTTTTTTTTTTTATTTAAAGAAACTCCCAACTGCGCATGCGCAATAGTGTAATGGACCGCCCCACGCCACACAGCTAGCTAGCTACTCCCACCCACCACCCGCCGCCCTCCACAACAAAACAAAACAAAAACTAGGTAGGGTGGGGCGACTGTACTGAGGATGATATTGGCTGTGTGTGTGTCGTCCGCCCAGTCGTTAATGAAAGGTGCGCAGAGTGTGAAGTTGGCGTGTAGCCTACGAGCTTAGAAAGAACCGGTGACGACTGCTGAGGAGTGGAAGGAGCAATTGACAGCAGGTGAGTTAATTGGCAAGCGAGAGGAACTAGCGTGGCGGTATTGACGGTAGGGATTTACACAACCAGGGCCCTAGGTGCAAGGATAGTGTGAACCCTGTACCCACCTCAGGAGTGGTGCAACCAACTGGTATCATGGCTCTAGGCTATAGGTAACCCACAGAGACAGATTTTGATTGGCTGGTTTACTTATTCACCTCCTATAGGAGGTGGGTATGAAATATATTCACCATGAATTTAACTATCAGTGGACAGTTTGAACTTACCATGGTACAAGTTATTGGTGAGCAGCGAGACACTAACAAAATCAGGGATATTTGTTGTTTGGATATACGTATGTCATTTTTGTACTTTGATCCTCGTATTTTTGTGTTAGCTCGTAGGTTGACCCCGTCCCAAACTTTACCAAACAGAATCCTCTGGTTTATCGATCATTACCCATATCATCCTAGAAAATAAATTACTCATCGTTTTGAATTCTTTTATGAGTGCAGTTAAGGGTGGCCGCACATAGCAACGCGCACCGCCTGTAGATCCGGACATTAATTTATTCCCCGCCAATACCCCACCATTCGATAATACGCGAGCAGAAACAATCGCGCAGTAGTAGCATAAGTATTAATTTGTGAAGTTGTGGTGTTTTAATTTAGCTTCTTGTTGTCTAATATTCGTTTATAACAACTCTCCATACGTCGTCTGAGCTCACGCGGCAAGGTGCACCAGGCTGCCTCTCCTCCAGTAGCCGTTCTCCGGACTCTGTGCACCTGAACTCAAGCGGATGGATCCACCAGGCTCGATTTCTGCGGAGCGAAGACTTCCCAAGCTGCGCAGATCTAATACCTTCACCTCTGGCTATCTCCAATAAACTGCTCTCTCTTCTGACTCTCTTGTTATTGTTCTATTGATGTTTGTTTACTCTTGATATAGGCGGGCTCTTTTTAGAACCAATATAAACTAATTGAGAAAAAAAATTGCTCGCGTACTCGTAGTACGAGATATGGGGGTGGGGCTATTTCTTAAGAATTGCGAGTGGAATTAAAGTTCCAAATTTTGTAACAGTTTTTCTTGGAATCAAATAATGAGAACGACATAAAAATTTTACACATGGGTAAACCAAAAAAACTAGTAGTGCACCAAATTGGGGAGCTCCAACTTACTGCAGCTCCAAAAAACTGCTACAAAGTTTTATAACCAGGCCCCGATATTTCCTGATATTTCTTCCAGATTTGCTCTAAAATTAGTGAGTGGCTCCTTCGGCAGGTACTTTGTCCTTGTGTAGTAGCACTTTGTCCTTGTGGTCCTTGTGTGGTCCTTGTGTAGTAGCGCACTCCAGCTGAATATTAGCAGTGGTTATTTACCACAAAGTCTCACCAGCTGAATATTAGCAGTGGTTATTTACCACAAAGTCTCACCCGCTCTGTAACAAATTAGTGCCAGTGAAATGCAGCTGTGCCTCACTCACCACTCACTGTGCCTCACTCACCACTCAAGGGTTAGCACTGGTGCTATGAATATTTAATTAGCTCAGAAGTGCTTCAGGACAGGAAACCACAGTGAATTGGGACACCACAGATAGATTTAGACAAGTATGTTAGAAATTGAATGGCACTATTTTTTTTTTTAACAAAAAATCCAATTAAATGTAGCAATAAATGACAGCTGTAGCTCAGATATAATGGAGTTCCACTTGCAACAGCTCCTGATACACTGCAGGATATGTGGAAAGCGGTTGTCTAAAGCTAAGTGTAGAACTTCTGTGTTCGATTGCAGTAATTTCAGGGATAATCTGTTGATGACCTTTGGGGTTGATGTGAATTTGGCCGATATCCAAGTCTGTCCCTTGAAGTTCTGCAAGCCTTGCCATGCTGTTATGAACCTTGCAGTGAAGGCTGCGAATGAGGGAACACCTTACACTCACACAGTCACTCCAATGATATGGTCTACACACACAGACAACTGCCAAGTAATTATTAATAATTTTAATAATAACAAAAATAATAATAATGTAACCAACATTTACATTTTAGACTTGTGTCCACTTTGAGACTGTTGCTAAGGGTGGTGGCCAGAACCGCAAAGGAACAAAAAACAGAGGTAGACCATCTGGAGAGACACCCAAGGCATTGCTGGAGTATTTGCGGAGTATAGCACCTCCATCTCATATTCTTGAGGAGGATCCTACACCACAATACCACACATCTGGTTCAGCCATGGATAAACTTTGCTGCCCTATTTGCACATACTTTTTAAACCAACCACTCCAAATTTCATGTGGAGCAGTTGTATGCTTAGACTGCTGTTGCAAGTGGATTCGATATTCTTCGTCTCTTTCTTGCCCTTGTTGCCACAACCATTCTCTGGGAAGGTCTACACTCAACTCTCCATCACCTTTGATAATATCTTTACTAGATGACCTTCTAATCAAGTGCAAGAGAGATTGTATGAAAATTGTACATGCTTCCCACTACAGAGCTCACCTTTCCAGTAATTGTAAGGAGCATTTCCATCAAGTGCTTGACTCTGCATCCAGTGTCACCATTGAGGATGTACTAGCAAAGCCAATCACATCCCCCACCACACCAGCAGAAATTAAAGCGAAGCTGAAGCGATGGCATCTAGGAGCTGGGATAATGGGAGAGCAGGGGGAAGAGTCTATACATGCTCACATGATGAGACTAGAACGCACATACCAGGGTGTGATAAATGATGTTGATCGCCTCAAATATATTGTCAAGGAACATATGCTAGAAGCAGCTCCTTCTTTAACTTCCTTGCGACCACCCATCAAAAAAAGAAAGCTAGAAGATGATGACAACATAAGCAACAGTTCACACAAACAGAAGGCAGCACCAGCACCACTTCATAGCTGATAATACATACATATATACAATACATAACATACACAACAATGCTTTACCTCATCAATTACTGTACATCATTTACTCTCTCATCGAAAACTTGCAATCTGCGGGGAAAAAAATAGTGCCATTCCAGGACTTATACCAAATGTTTATATACAGCTTAAACTTTACCTCGAAGTAATTTGCATTGTTTGAAGCGCTTCTGGAGAGCTGGTACAGATAGCCGTAAAGCTGTTTCTTCTGCCACGCGTAACCGTATGCCCGGGTGTTATTTTTGAGCCTTTTTTTTTTACTGCGCAGACTTAGACTAATTACTTCCTTTCTGGATATCCACTTAGCCTCAATAGATTGAAAGGTCAAGAAAGCTTCCTGCATTCCACTGTAGTCATTAGTTACCTGGCTGTTGCTAAGGATATTCTGGGTAGGAAACAATTTTGGGGGGTGTGTCTAAGTGTCCGCCGTGCAATGCATTGAAAACACCCGTGCACTACGCGTACTGATAGGGCGGGGCGGAGTCAACTTACAATAAAAAATTCTCGCGCTCTAAAGTAATGGATCCAGAATCTTATCTTGCGTACTGCTCAGGAATGGACTAACTGCTATGGTTCAAATTTTGCCAGGGTTTAGGGCCACAAGGGGTCGACCCTATAACGTTGAGATATTTTTTATGTACGGAATTTCACGGAAATAATCGACAATAGTTCACGTGGTAAGGTGAGTAAATAGAAAAGTAAAATAAAATTCAACAAAAACTCAACGTTATGGCATGCACGCACGGGTAAGGAAATGGTATACAAAAAATCAGCTTCTAAACTACGGCGGTAGCCGTGCAGTACTGCCAAGAAGTCCAAAATGGTGTGCAGTACTGCCAAGAAGTCCAAAATGGTGACGGGGTATTTCTTGAGATGCGATCGACTTCCGGTCTTCATTCTTGGTAGGTGCTTTCTCCTAGCAGTACTTGCTGGCCTGCATAAATAAAATAATTCGATGGGAAAGCAGAAGTAAGTTTAACAGGCCCTAGCAACCGTGGCCTATTTGGCGGGTTTTTCCCGCTTTAAGACTTACAAACCTACGTTTTTCTATTCGAATGAAAGGCATTGGAACCAGGAATCGATTAGCTACTGCATTGGAACCAGGAATCTATTAGCTACTGCATTGGAACCAGGAATCTATTGGCTACTGCATTGGAACCAGGAATCTATTAGCTACTGCATTGGAACCAGGACTCTATTAGCAACTGCATTGGAACCAGGAATCTGTTAGCTACTGCATTGGAACCAGGACTCTATTAGCAACTGCATTGGAACCAGGAATCTGTTAGCTACTACATTGGAGCCAGGAATCTATTAGCGACTGCATTGGAACCAGGAATCTATTAGCTACGGCATTGGAACCAGGAATCTATTAGCGACTGCATTGGAACCAGGAATCTGTTAGCTACTACATTGGAACCAGGAATCTATTAGCTACTGCATTGGAACCAGTAATCTATTAGCGACTGCATTGGAACCAGGAATCTGTTAGCTACTACATTGGAACCAGGAATCTATTAGTGACTGCATTGGAACCAGGAATCTGTTAGCTACTACATTGGAACCAGGAATCTATTAGCTATTGCATTGGAACCAGGAATCTATTGACTACTGCATTGGAACCAGGAATCTATTGACTACTGCATTAGAACCAGGAATCTATTAGTAACTTACCATCGCCACTAATAGAATAGAAAATGAACTCCGCTAAGTTTGCAAGACCTTACTACGGACATGTCTCCTATTCTTTCTCTGTAGCTCTTTTCCTTTTTTTTTTTTTTTTGTTCTGGAATTATTTTCAAGTTCCAGAATTTCTTGCACCTGATCTAGTGTTAATGTTTTGAAATATCCTCCTGGGGTGGACACGCATTGACCTCTTTGAACTTTGCCATTATACATATGTATATACCACTAGTGATGTGTTTGAGCACAATTGGTGAGTGAGCTTGTGCATAAACAAAACACTTCTAAAGAATCTATCAGTCTATTTATAAAAAGTATTAGTACGTAGCCATAGTCACCATACTTTATCTAACAAATACAGAACTACTTTCTTACCTCAATTTCCCGAGTACTGGTATTTTCTGTAGTCTCTAATATTGCATTTAACTATCTACGTTGCCAGTAGCTTTTGACAAAAAGCACTCACACCTAATATATATGGCCGAGTTTTTTAAATTATGTCTGGTAAAGGGTCTCAATACCATAGTTACACCAAGTAGTTACCTTTCACCGTTACATTTTGAGTCTAATGGTGAGTTTTAAGACCTATGTGCATCTTGTATCATTCAGAAACAACCTAATGCGAAGGAGTAAACAATTAAATTTCCTTGAATGATACGGGATTGCTAAACCAAAAGACTCAGTTTAGTGGAGGTATGGGAAGGTATAGACCACCAAGCAAACACAAAATGCGAGGGTCAAAGTACAAAATGACATACGTACGTCTAAACATATATACTAGTGATGTGCTTGAGCACAAATGGCGAGCGAGCCTAAAACTACACTGCTGTTAATTTTAGCTTTTAACACTAGCTATTAAAAGAAGGTCTTGTTTTTAAATTATGGGTATACGGTAAAGGGGACACAATGCCATAGTAACCATTCCTGCAACTGTTTGAATTGAAAAATAAAACAACAACAACAAAAAAAAAAAAAAAAAAAAAAAAAAAAAAAAAAAAAAAAAAATCTTTTATTTAAACATTTGCTTTGTTGTTCAGTATTAGCTCTAACTCACAATACTTTCACACAACTGGACATATCCACACAAGACTTACCTTCATGGTTAGACTGATGGCCAATGAATTTTCAAGAACATACTGTTGCGTAGGGCTTATAACTATGACAAATAGCACATTAATTACCACTGCCACTAACTCATATAGTATACGAAACTACGGTATGTTTTTAAGCTTTAAATGCACCAGCAAAAGAATTCAAATTGGTAAACAAAATTCCATTTGTAGGATGATACGAGAAATGATCGATAAACTGGACGATTCCGTTTAGTGTAGTTTGGGACAGGGTTGACAACCGAACTAACGCAAAAACACCAGGGTCAAAGTTCAAAATGACATAGGTACATCCCAACATATATATAAACAAATATCCCTGATTTCCAATTGTGTTACCCCTGAGAGTGTCTCGCTTGCTTTGCTCACTCGCCAATGTACATATACATGTGTAAATTGAGACTCATTAGTGAGGGTCTCACTTCACTCGCCCAATCACATGGGGTTGTTACGTCCCCCCAGGTAGCTAGTATGTGTGTTTGTATGTGAGTTAGCTAGTATGTGTGTTTGTATGTGAGTTAGCTAGTATGTGTGTTTGTATGTGAGTTAGTTAGTATGTGTGTTTGTATGTGAGTTAGCTAGTATGTGTGTTTGTATGTGAGTTAGTTAGTATGTGTGTTTGTATGTGAGTTAGCTAGTTTATGTGTTTGTATGTGAGGTAGTTAGTATGTGTGTTTGTATGTTAGTTAGTATGTGTGTTTGTATGTGAGGTAGTTAGTATGTGTGTTTGTATGTGAGGTAGTTAGTATGTGTGTTTGTATGTGAGGTAGTTAGTATGTGTATATTTTCTCTTGTTTGATGTTTGTCTGTTAATTGGTATATTGTATAGAAATATCAACAATGTCATCATCAGAACCTAGTCCAAGATATAAATTCTTCTCTGTTGGTAGACATTCTTCTGTATATCTATGGGGTGGACATGGACGTGGACGCAGGGACTTAGGTGGGCCAGTGGATGACTTGGACTACTTGCATGAATTCAACTCTGCCACAGTAACATGGACCAGAGACCAGTTACAAGGTCGTCATCCTCCTGGACTTTGTAGTGGAGGATGTGCTAGGATAGATGACTGTATGTACTTCTATGGGGGTTGGGATGAGAGAATGCAGAAAACTGGATCATTGTATCAACTAAACCTAACTAATTGGACATGGCAGGAGATGTCTTTTTCAGGAGCTAGTGGTAGTCCAGGTGTGAAGTTTGGCTGTCGTATGATAGACTATAAAAGCTCACTACTAGTACATGGAGGATTTGATAAACATGGACTTACTAATGATCTTCACATGTTTGACCTAGCAACTTGTGAGTTCAAACTATCATGAAATATGTTAATAATTATTGATATATGTTAATATTTAATTTATATTAGTCAAGGTTGTGTTTAAGGAATGGGAAGGGGAACCATTCCACTTCCCCTCCAAGAAGTTCAGTATGGTGAAATAATAGCTCTAAAGTTACATACAAAGTCTGTAATATTTGTCCTTCATGTGATACTAGCACATTATACTCCATATAGTGGAGGCACTTGATGATCCTTACCATACCATATGTAATTGTAATAATAATTAATTATTTTAGTGTGTTTTGTTTATGTTTACATTTTTTAATTATGCTACTCTAATTTACTATTTGTATTTTTATTATTTTAATTAAACAATTTCAGTTTTTGTTGCTAATGACTGTATGTATTGTTAGGCACTTGGTCTTCTCCTCCAGTCACTGGAGATGTACCTGATGATAATGCATGCTTTGCCTTCACTAAAGTGAGTCCTCATCAAGTCATAAGATGTGGAGGAGATAGCAGTGATATACATATGTTGGACTTGTCCACAATGGTAAGGGTATGAAATATCAGACACAACCTATGATAGTATTATTTATATTGTTTCTATTTAGCACTGGACTAGACTATGTTCAGATGTACCTCACTTGGGTATCAATCCTACTGCTACATGTATAGAGTATGATAGCAGCCACGCCCAACTTCTGATCATTGGACTAAGTAGAGTGTGTTTATTTGATGTGTCCACAAGAGAGTTGAAAGAGATATCAGATACTGACTTGGTATGTAGTAGTTGTTATATTGTGTTAGTATTTATTAGGCATGAGATACTGACTTGGTATGTAGTAGTTGTTATATTGTGTTAGTATTTATTAGACATGAGATAATGACTTGGTATGTAGTAGTTGTTATATTGTGTTAGTATTTATTAGATATCAGATACTGACTTTGTATGTAGTAGTTGTAGTATACAAGTTGACACGCCCCCAAAGACAAATGATTTTTTATTACTTAATTAATTGAATAATTTAATACGCAATTGGTCTGGAAGTCTTGTATATTAGTTACTTCCCCTTCTTGGAGGGGAAGTTGATCTGAAAGTTGAGGGGACCAACAGTGGTGGGGGCTTAGTCACTCCTTCTATAATAGTGGGAGGAGTAGGGGGTGGAGCTATGCTACTTTAGTCCTTATTGTATTTCATAAATATTCTGCCAGTCGTTATAATGAATGTATTTTATGTGTCATAGTTGCCAGGTTTTAAGTATATGAAGCGATCAGATCATAGTGCAACTGTGTTGTCATCTACTCCTACTTCAGTGGAAATACTCGTGTTTGGAGGACGTACAAATAGAACCATATCAGCCACTACTCTACTCATACTCAGTGAGTTGTTGTGACTGTGGATGTTCCCTTTTCCGTGGATGGTGTCTTTGTTGTGGATAGTGTCTTTGCTGTGGATGGTGTCTTTGCTGTGGATGTTCTCTTTGCCATGGATGGTGTCTTTGCTGTGGATGGTGTCTTTGCTATGGATAGTGTCTTTGCTGTGGATGGTGTCTTTGCTATGGATGGTGTCTTTGCTGTGGATGGTGTCTTTGCTGTGGATGGTGTCTTTGCTTTGGATGGTGTCTTTGCTGTGGATTGTGTCTCTGCTGTGGAAGGTGTCTTTGCTGTGGAAGGTGTCTTTGCTGCGGATTGTGTCTTTGCTGTGGATGTTCTCTTTGCCGTGGATGGTGTCTTTGCTGTGGATGGTGTCTTTGCTGTGGATGGTGTCTTTGCTGTGGATGGTGTCTTTGCTGTGGATGGTGTCTTTTGCTGTGGATGGTGTCTTTGCTGTGGATGGTGTCTTTGCTGTGGATGGTGTCTTTGCTGTGGATGGTGTCTTTGCTGTGGATGGTGTCTTTGCTGTGGATGGTGTCTTTGCTGTGGATGGTGTCTTTTGCTGTGGATGGTGTCTTTGCTGTGGATGGTGTCTTTGCTGTGGATGGTGTCTTTGCTGTGGATGGTGTCTTTGCTGTGGATGGCGTCTTTGCTGTGGATGGCGTCTTTGCTGTGGATGGCGTCTTTGCTGTGGATGGCGTCTTTGCTGTGGATGGCGTCTTTGCTGTGGATGGCGTCTTTGCTGTGGATGGCGTCTTTGCTGTGGATGGCGTCTTTGCTGTGGATGGCGTCTTTGCTGTGGATGGTGTCTTTGCTGTGGATGGTGTCTTTGCTGTGGATGGTGTCTTTGCTGTGGATGGTGTCTTTGCTGTGGATGGCGTCTTTGCTGTGGATGGCGTCTTTGCTGTGGATGGCGTGCTGTGGATGTGGATGGTGTCTTTGCTGTGGATGGCGTCTTTGCTGTGGAGTGATGCGTCTTTGCTGTGGATGGCGCTTTGCTGTGGATGGCGTCTTTTTTGCCTGTGTGGATGGGTCTTTGCTGTGGATGGTGTCTGTCTGTGATGGTGGTCTTTGCTGTGGATGGTGTTTTGTGTGGATAGTGTCTTTTGCGTGGTGGTGTCTTTGCTGTGGATGGTAATATGGATCTTTGCTGGATGTGGTGTGGTGGTGTCTTGCTGTGGATGGTGTTTTTGTTGTGATGGTATCTGGTACTTTGTGTGGATGTGTCTTTGCTGTGGATGGTGTCTTCACTGTGGATGGTGTCTTTGCTGTGGATGGTATCTTTGCTGTGGATGGTGTATTTGCTGTGGATGGTATCTTTGCTGTGGATGGTGTCTTTGCTGTGGAAGGTGTCTTTGCTGTGGATGGTGTCTTTGCTGTGGATGGTGTCTTCACTAGACATTCATATTAAGTTTAAGTTTTCATTTTGTGATATTATAATAGCTATTATTTGTACTATAATATTGTTTATTCACTAGACAATCACATTAGTGTATTTATAAATGTTACAGTAAAATCATTATGATATTTTTTGTAGCAAAAGAACCATCAGAGAAATGGTGGAGGTTTGATGATTTTATCACTGGAAAGAAGTTGAGAAGAAGCTCTTACAGATATGATCAAACATTTCTAACTAAAGAAATTTCTGAAGGAGTTCAACATGCAGAGGAAGTCAAAGTAGCTGCAGATGGAAATGAGGAGCAAATTAAAACTAATAATTTAACAGAAGAACCTGAGTCTATTTCTTCACAAACTTCTCCTTCACCTGCTCATCCTTCTCCTACTCCAGCTTCCACATCTACTTCAGTAGGAGACAAAGATGGCATTCACAGAAGTCATTCAGATGGTAAGGAGATATCTAAATAAGAATTTGATGAACCCTCATCATTAAACTGACCCTCCAGTGCTTCTATATTGTTATTGTTATATATTACAGCATGTAGGTGTATGCTAGTCTCTGTAATACAAGTTTGACTTGCATGATAAAGTATGGATAATGGCAGTCATAGTGGGTTAACTCCATTGAAAAAAAAAATACTAGATATTCACTAGCCAGCGGTTACAATTTCATCTCAGATAAAAAGAATAACTTATTGGCTACTATTCAGATATCATTATCACTCAGGTAATTAAGGGTACCCTGCCACTAGAACCTGTGGTCATTCAATTTAGTAATTCAGTAGAATACCACAAAACCCGCCCGTAACTCGATCCAATTTACTCTCAGTGAACTGACCATGCCGCCGCTTCTTCATCGTCTAGGACCCTCCCGTACATTCCAGAAGTCTTGTACTCTTTCCCGCGGGGCTCACTCGCACAGTAACCCTTCTTCTATGTTTGCTTACCAGTTCTAATTAGAGCCGCCACCACCTGGAATTTTTCCCACAATAAATTGCGCGCTCAGAGTTGGGGGGCGGAGTTGAAGAATCAAATGAATACGAATCAATAGTTAGCTTTGTACCTAAAAATAGAAATTCAGAAGTACTGGATGGCCAGAATGAACTCATATTTTGTACACGGGGTACACGCCACATCTAAAAAAACATTACAACGAGTTTTTTCTTTTAAATAGGATACAAAAAATAATAATATAAAAATATTTAAAAAAATGGAAAACAAATACTAATATAAAAAATACGGCGTTGTGGGGAAGCCCCTAGGCTACCGCTGGAAAAAAAATCGACTTCGTAACTGCAATGGTCGCCCCTGAATTTCGCTGAATAGCCGTAAGGTTTGTACCGTTTTTCTACGTTCCTGGTCGGTCTTTTTTCTTGAAACTTGGTTCATAAGAGCTGTCTGTTGGTGTCTGTTTCAACTGCAACAACAAAGTAAGCGTACATTGAACAGAAAATGAGAAATAAATACATAGCATAACTCCTCCATCTGCGGTTTAGTGCTGCGGTTTCAAGTGGTACTGCACCCTTAATCATTCAGTATAATAGCGCAGAACTGCCTGTAACCCAATCCCAAGTTACTTTCTATTCATGCAAGGTCAGCACTCTTGTACTTTAGTGCCAAAAATCTACCAGTTACAGTGAAGCGTGAGGACAGGCGGGTCCCAGAACTAACTGTTGTATAATATTCTGGAACAGTTTCTTCAAATAATACTTGCAGTGTATGGGATTGGCTTCTATTCAGACGCCGCTGCATATAGACTTTGTCATCATCACTTCAGTTCTTTCTGTCCTGGTAGCTACTGCTAGTATCCTTCAGCCCTATTAGTTATTAGTCAAGTAGCTTAATGGAATGTGAAGTTCTCTACCATTGGTTAAGGTTTCATAAGTTTCCCTCTCCTGCTCTCTTTTTTCTGAATTATCTCGGCTTTTCTTGTTTCCCACTTCCCTTCTATTGCACTTTCTTCTCGAGTCATGGAGTCCCTTTTTCTTTGTCTACCTGTCCTGCTTCTGAATCTCTCTGTCCTACTACCATGATTGTGAACTTAAGCTTTGCGAAACTTTTTCCTTCTTTTTCGCCTTCCTTTTTTAAACTGACCCCCGCCTTTACTCATTGATTCCACCTGCTTTTTAGTTGCAATTAATCGCTTGCCTTTTTGCCTTCTCTTCCTTTCCATTTTAAACCTATGCCGCCTTACTTCACCTATTGCACCCGCTGATTAATTGCCTTTTACCTTCTCTTTCATAATTTTGCCTTCCTTTTTTAAACATATGCTACGTTTCCTCATCTTTTACACCTGCTTTTTAGAATTAACGACTTTCTACTGAATGTGATGACACTTTACCCATCGTGTACCGATTTGAAGCCCATGAATTATACACACCATCGATCGTCATTACTGACACACAAGCATATTATTATATAGACTAACTGTCTTTACCCGAGGTTATCAATGTGTTTGACGTCATGATAAAATTAAGTCCAGAAGGAAAAGGTTAATGAAATGTGCTGGAATGACAAGACAAAAGCATGAAATTTTTTTTGTGATTTGTGTGGGCCCTAAGCTCCGCAGAACGTTCGTAGCTCGCACAATGGTGGTCAGCTTATAATCGCTGCCACCAGAATCTAACGCCGAAGCAATCGCAAGTAGTCGTAACTAACTTTAGATTATAGATAGACTGAATTACATCAATGATAGTGGGTGGTTTTATACCAAGAGGATAACTCCACCCACGGGAAATGAATACACAGACAACCGAACGATACACAACTCATCAACACTTAAAATGTTCTCACGAGTGACTAAGCACAACACACAAATGTTCCCACGCTCAAACGTGACCATAAATGGAAATGTACAAACACCACAAAACTGACATGCGTACAATACAACTACAAGATTGACAACAACATTAATGTCTACACGTAAGTTCTTTTATTATCTTCTCTCTCTCTTCCATCTTCATTTTGAATGTGGGCTTCCTTTGCTCTGGGAGCCCACAATTTGTTATATCTAAAGATTTTTTGATAGGTTCCAAATATTTCGCACCCATAATTTTTTTTGTCAAAGCAATTATTTTTAAGGATGAAGTTCATAAAATTAAAATTTTCAGCTGGTACACATTAATATCAAAGTATAGTATCAATACAAGGATATTAAGAGTGTCAACAAGTTTACTTCATGCAATTGCAGCTACAAAGATCTGCAATCCCAGTTTGCTTCTTGCAGCCACATCTGGTACCACAACCATTTGTGCTCTTGCAACCACACTTGATAACTCCATCAGGCATTGCTAGCTATGGGTAGTGTAGTCCAGACAGGTACCCATGGGCTGCATGCATGTGCTCTCATCAAGCTTCCATCCTGGAGATTCTGGAGATGTCCTATTCTGTTCACTTATTCACTAGTGCTCCATATACCGTGGAGTTGATACTCAAATATTTATAGTACTTCCCTGTAACAAAGGCCACCCAAATATTCACAGAAGTATTTAATGTATGTAAATAATGGAATTTGCCAACAAGGATGACAATATCTGTATCCACAGTTTGGATCAAACATGGACTGCAGCCAACCATCAGTGAATCTATCACACGAAACTTTGCCATCAGGATAACTGGCAGACACGATCTTCTGAGAGAGAAACTCAAACAATTTTTGTGTATTGATTTCATTCCGTAAGACATCTCATTCCTTTGCCTCACTTTTGTCTTGTAGATGCTTTGATGCTGTTGTCTATGTAAGAGTCCCACACTAAGTCTTCCTGGGTAGATTGTTGTAACTGCACGGTTATATGGGCACAAAGACGATGCTGGCATACTCATCTAATGTAGATACTGTGTTGACAGGAAGTAGGCGTACCAGAGCAGCACTGGTACACTGCTTGGTCTTCAGAGCTGGATGCCTGAAAAGAGAAAGAGCATTTATCTTCGTTGGATCATGAATGGAACTAATACCATCCAATATCACTGCTTTCTGGTGGTACTCTGTGTACTGGTCTTTGCTCAGAGTTTCAACAGATCACATGTTTCACTGACAGACTCATCCATTACAGTTTGCAAGTTCAGGTTCAACAGCTCTCAGGAGATGTTTCAAGAAATGGATTCCCCATATCATGAAACACTTGTACAAGGGAGAGAAATTGCTGCTTGAACAATTTTGAGCAGATATTTTTTGATGATAATGCTTCTCAGCTATATCTGGGTTATACTGAGTCAACATTCTTTCCTCGTCATGCCTGCTCAGGTCCAGCAATCATCCACTTTCTAAAGGCGCCTCCTTCCGTAGTCAATTGCACCCACTTTTTAGAATTAACCACTTTCTACTAAATGTGACACCACTTTCTACTGAATGTGACACCACTTTCTACTGAATGTGACGACACTTTACCAAAGCATGCAGTAGGGGTAAAAAACAAGTTCCCAAATTGGAGCGGCTATTCAACGGAGTTATCAAAGAAAGTCGGCAAGCGGTTAGATAGCGTAAAGTCGCCGTAGTTACTGTGTATTACGATGACGCCACCGCTAATCCGTAAAGTAAATGCGCAATTTTTGGGGTAAGATCATTGCAGCTAACGCGTGCATTAACCCTTTCGTTCCGAATCCAGCTTTAAAGCGGGTGACGACCGGTCGGCTTCTCCGAATTTTTTAAAATAGTTACTTTATAGCTAGAACCTTCAGATTGCATACACAGGTGCCCAATGCATTGGAGAAGCATCTAAAATAGCTTTCAGCCAGGACTGCTTCGACAGTACCTCACAGCAGTTGTGTTTATTTCTTCCTCGGCAAAAAACAACAATATCGGTTCTCCGTCGAATTAAAAAAAGAGTTACCTTCTTCACAGCAGCTTCATTTATGGATCCAGTCATCTCCAGAGCTTTGTAGAAGCAGCGAAAGATTGCTTGAGCCCAGTAGCCTTCCATAACACATTGAAACAACCGCTTCTTTGCCGACCAAGACTTTGCGGTTTGACTTACTGTCTTCTCCTTTATTTATAAAATCGCCAGTTCAACTGGGGGCCTTCCCACTACGTACAGTCTTAGGTAATGCTTATTACATCATAGGAAAAAAGTGAGCATGTCGTGTGATCCAGGTAACTATGCAAAAAAAAAAATTTTTCAAATTCATTTTGGAAATATGGCGTCTGCCAGTTACAGTGCTGTGGAAGTTTTAGACTTCCTTGATGCTGACTCTAGCGACTCAGGATAGCGACTCAGGATCAAGCGGAGAGGAGAAAGACGACATCTATGGCTATAGGAGGCCCTGTATCAGGGTTGGTGGACCAGACCCCGTCAATTCTGATACTGACAATGGGAGTCAAGAAGATGATTGAGGTAAGCTTGTCTTTCTCTTGTCTTTCTCTTGAAAACTAGCCAGCTTCTGTTGTTGAAAGGACTTATTTATAGCTATATTGAGATAGAGAAAGCTGTATAGCTATAATATATATTTCATTGAGTTTTGAGATTTGAAAGCGGGTTGTGGTTTTTTGAACAATTTCAAATTTCAAAAAAAATTTTAAATTTTTTTTACCACATGTACTACTAGGACCAGATGTATATGCAGTCACCGACCCGATTGTGAAGAGGACGCAGATGAGGCAACAGGAGCATAGGCTTCCAGTGATGAAGGAGAAGATGCCGGACCTGAGTCTTCCTATGATGAAACAGACGAAGAGGCAGCAGGTTCCAGTGATGAAGAAGAGGAAGTGGCTTCTCCTGTTCCGAGTTCTGGACGTCCTCGCGGTTGGAGAAGGCGGCACCGAAGAAGAAGAGTCGGGTGGATGAGGTAGGGGGAGAGTGGAAGAAAGAGGACAACACACCTATTGATATTCCATGATCTTTTGTATGAAGGACCACAGACTTTGATATTTGTGGCTGCCCCCCCCCCCCCCCCTGAACATCCCAAAAGTTAATATGTATTGTATTGTGTGACAAAGTATAATTTGTCGTGTCTGTTTTTTGTGGTTGTGTAGTGGAGCTTCACGCTCGATGTATATGTGTGTGCGTGGAGTTGAAATGTTATTCTAGCAGCGCTTCCGGATCTAACCTGGGAGGGAACTCTGGATCTTTTTGGATCGGGGCTACTATGCCCATGTAATTTGAAATTCATGTGTGTGTGTGTACACCAGTCAATTTATGTATAATAAATTATACATTTATTTTTATGATCTGTATTCACCTGTATCTTCTTTTTTCTTGTGTGTGTATGTGTGTGTGTGCATTTGTGGAATGACAGAGAGCAACCGTGGACAAACAGTATGTGGCGCTTCCGGATCCAACCTGGGAGAGAACGAACTTGGGGGTCTTTTTCGGTCTGTGACATCATCCATGGCAATTCAGCGAGGCCAGCTGTTATGTTACAAATATCATTGTTGTCTGTGTTTTTTTTGTATTGTATGGAGGTTCCGGATCCTAACCTGGGAGGGATCGTTCAGTCTGTGACACCATCCATGCCGGGTAAGTTGAATTCCACGTGTGTGCTTGTACTGCTTTTCATTTTCAAATTACACTTTCTCAGTACAACAATTGTTTCTCTCATGGACAGTGTGGAGTATACATACCAGGGGTTCATACAGTGGGAGGCTAGCCCTGGGACCCCCCCCCCCCCCTAGAATTTTGGGAGTTGAATATTGGAAGCATTTATTTTTAGTCTGATATTGTATCCCATTGTGTTCCTATCATAACTGAGCCATTTAGTGCATAGGATCGAACACTGATCATCAGTGTGAAGTATAGACTCTTATGCAAAGATGTGCATCAAAGTAGTGTAGGTTCCAAAAAATGGGTGTGACGAAGTACACTCGGAGCCCCACCCCCCCAAACAAAAATCCTGTATGAAACCGCATACAATACATCATAAAGTTGCAATTATATAAGATCATAAATAATTTGTTGTTTGTATTACAAATATCTTTGTTGTCTGTGTTTTTGTGTATATGAAATTGTTTTGTAGTGGAGCTCGACGTCCGATGGCATATGTTCCTTGTGGACACTCATAGATGTCTCCTACATGATCACAATCAGCACCAAACACAACAAACAACATATTTTATTGTTGAATTTAATATTGGTATAAAATACATCAAACAATATTATTTCTTTCTTCTTTTTTTTTTATTATTATTGATGGGAAAAGTGGAAAAAAAATTTGTGAAAAAAATAATATTTTTTTTAAAAGTATTAGTAGAGGGCCTAAATATTATTCAATTTTCTCAATCAAAAAATGAGGGGAATTCCAAACTCTTTGTCTATTTAGTGATATATGGTTGCTATGGGGTTTTCCAAGCCAGCATCGAGTTAAAAAAATAAAACGGTAATGCTCTATTCCGCGGTCGACGATTAGATTTTTCCGCGCGCGTCCAAACAATTCAGGAACGAGAGGGTTAATTACTAGATAATTATATACGTGCCTCAGCAAGACATTTTTCCAGCGTGCCCGCTACAGTTGCTGCTTTGAACTGCTCCGTTTTTTGTTCTCCGCTACTTGATTCGTTTCTCCTTCTGACTGCTCGCACTAGCCTAATAGAAACGGCTACCATGAGTGTGACAGTCAATGGGAAAAGGGGGCACTTCATGCAAAAATTGAAATTTAGATATAGGCTCCAGAAGTAAGTCATAGGAAAAATTCTTTCTTTCTCCTATTTTTGTTTTTTGCAGAATTAGTCTTAGTGACCCTTACTCTAAGTCTATGCCGAAACTACTTAAAAGACCCCAAGCGTGCCATGGAAGGAAAGACAAGCTACTTTTTATTCTCTCTCGTTGTCGAAGTACAATAAACGGGGAATGGGCGGAGTTTCAAACAAGCAGTTAAAAAAAAACGGCATAGCTTTGAGAATAGTGCATGCAATCTACAGCTTACCTCTGGTTGAAAGTTTACCACTACATGGAGTAAAGTAGCCAAGGATCCCGACAAGACAGGCTGTGAGACGCTCTGAAAGCTAAAAAGAACTCTACGCAAACTTCGTTAGTTGCCGTTAAAAGCGGCTGTAAGATTTAATTGCGTATGTTTTTTAGCACTAAGTTGATATAAATGGTAGCTTTTTATTAGCATAAAAAAACTCAATTTTTTTGGTTTGAGTGAAGTGCCCCCTTTTCCCATAGACTGTCACAAGTGTCAAACCACAGGTGACTGGGCAGGGCATACGGAGTGGGAGGGGCAAACTATTGTTTATGCGCGTAACAAGCGGAAGAGAGTGAGCATTTTTTATGCCGTAATTCCGCTGTTACTCTGCCGATCGGCGACTTTAGAACATATACCGAGTGATTTTGAAATTACCTAGGAGCGACTTTTCAACGTATTTACAGCTCCGCTTTGGAAAAAAAAAAAATTTACCCCTACTGTACAGCTCATGAATAATTCATGAATACACACCGTTGGTTGTCATCGTCATTACTGACACACAAGCATATTATATAGATTATGAATGTAGAAGCTACTGTACATTGTATTTAGCTCAGATTTCGAGCACCTTGTGCCTCATTATTACCACATATAAAGCACCCTGACTTATCGTTGACACTTAGTTTGCTCTTCTTTTCGACATATTTAGAACTAAGTTTTCATCTTCTAAGAGCAACTCTGGTGCATAAGCAGTACTTTCATTTGTGAAACTGTGTGTTGGAACCATTGGTAACTGTAGTTACACAAGAAACCAGCCCCTGCCTAACACTGTTGTTTTCTGAAGCTGTCAGGGAATGCCCAGGTTAGTGATGAAGCAGCTCTAAAACACCATTAAACTGCCCAATAAAGAAAATCATATTTAGTTCCCTATTCTGGCAGATTCTGAAATACCATTTGGAGAGGATTCACTACCTCTACGATGCAATACAGTGGTAGAGTGCCCCATAAAACCCTAATGAGCCGCCATTAATTTAGCTTGCTAGCTGAAGGTGGGGTAAGACTAAGATTAGATTCTTCCTGGGCAATGTGAGTACTGTAGGGATGGCGGAAAAAATTATGAATGAATGAAGAAGTGTCCTACTGGCTTGAAACTTTGGACACAGCTTCAAAAGCTTCAAACTACAGAATAAATATATAAATAAAATAAACAGTCAAAAATTAAAATAATCAATTTTTATGGTAAATGCTACCCTTAGAAAGCTCCTGTCCTAGAATCAAGAGTGTGAAAAGCCTTGGTGTTCGGATCGAGTCCAAGACTGACGATGAAGATTCTTTTTCAATAGCAGCATCGCTCATGTGTGCATGTCACTGGCCGTGTGATCCTTGTAGCTGGAAGCTCTAAATGTCTTGAACCAATAATAAACAGAAAGATCAACCACTCCAACAAAAGGTAGAGCACTGACAATGGCTATGGTCAAGTGCTGGATAGCCAAGAGCGACTGGGCCCTGATATAGCTACTTGGCTTACATACTGCGTCAGATCATTTGATTAAATTAACTATATGTTGTCCATTACCCCAAGCTATTTCGAGCTCCAAAATTAACTCTTCATTGTCAGTAATCTCCAAAATCATAGCATGATAGATGAACAAACAGACAAGATGACTGCTATGCCCTCTCGTGCATGTGCGCTGAGGGTTAATAAATTATAATTATTTTTGGCTATAGTAGATAACATGAAAACAAATTAATAGTGCTTTGGCAGCGAGAAATTTCACATGGTTTCACCTCGTCTTGCACCACTTGTGCTGTTAACCCCAAGTTTAACAGTTTTTCATGCTATTATATCTCCAATTATACTTTTTTAGAATTAAGTGCGTCTTATAATTAAATATTGTAAATGCATTTAGATTGAGATCTAGATATTTGTTTAATGTTTGATTATTAGGTAAAGTGATTCCTGAGAAGCACAAGTTCACTGATGAGGTGACATCAGCAATATTTAATAAGCAAAGCATCAGAAGAAAGATAGCCAATATTCTACTGAAAGGACTCCCTGGATCTGGCAAGACATCGTTGTTGGATCGTCTCCTGAACAAGCCACTTCGTGTGCACTATTCCTCTACTGGCATGTGTGAGAAAATTGTCATAGTTCAAATAGGCCCCTCCTCCACACATACTTCAGCTTACACCTGTGAAGACAACACATGGAAAGTCACTGACTTTGACGAGTCTGTGGTTTCTCAGTTAGACAGTTGCAAGGTGTTCATTCCACAGAGAAGCAGCAGTAGTCCACGACTTCATCTTCAACATCACAGAGCAAGTGCATCCAAGCTAGACCAGCCAGTGTCTGCCATCGAGCACCATGTGAAACAAGTCCTTGAAAGACACCAGATCAAGAATATTGTAGATTTGCAAACCAAAAATTCTCTTTACATCAGAGATACAGGCGGACAGGTGGAATTTCAAGAGAGCCTTTCTCTTCTGATTTTTGGTCCTTCTATTTTTATCTTTGTCATGAGAACTGACATTGACATTCATACAAAGAACATCATACAGTACAGATCAGCCAATGGAGACATTATCAACCAGTATCAATCCTCTATTTCTACAATGGATGCTCTCATTCAATTCCTTACCAGTGTTTCTGCCATACAGACTACTGAAGTAGGTGTGCTTAAGAAGGTTTCCTCAGTGTGTCACGAGCCTATTGTCTTTATAGTAGGTTCTCATATTGACAGAATCACTTCAGAAGCTCAATCAGTTCTTGACAGCATCAATCTAATGCTTCACAAAATGATTTGTGAGAGAAATTTCTTCCACTTAGTTCGTTATTCTAATGGTCCTTTGAACACCGTCATGTATACGGTAGACAATACCAGCAGTGAAGACCAGCAGTTTCAGAAGCTTCGCTCTGATATCAACAAATTCATTCAGGATAGAGATGAGTTTTTGATTGAATATCCTGTGAGTTACCTTCTCTTCTGTCTGGAATTACACAGTATTCATGAGACTGTCTTATCGATGGATCGTTGCAAGAAATTGGCAGCCAAGTTTTATATTGAGGAAGAAGAGATGGGGTCACTTCTTAATTTCCTTCATTTCAGAGTAGGTATTATCCAGCACTATGACATTGAAGGTCTATCAGATGTCATTATTAAAGAACCTCAAGTTCTCTTTAACAAAGTCACTGAACTTATACTTGAAACTTTCTTGTCATCTGCATCGATACCACAGAATCAGCAAGACAGTTTCTGCAAGAGAGGAATTTTAGAAGCTTCTGTTTTTAAAAATCTTTTGAGTGAGAATGACAAAATCACACCAGACCAGTTTCTCAAGTTTCTTCTTCACCTTCGTGTAGCTGTTTCTATTACCGACAAGAAGGGAGTGCTCAAATACTTCATACCTTCAGTTCTGAATCATGTCGAAAAGTCTTCATCAGATATACTTGACTCTGTTGTTGCTCCTCTGGCTATCACTTTCAAACTTGGTCACTGTCCTAAAGGTCTGTTTGGTATGCTCATTTCTTTCTTGCTGAATCCTGAAGGAGATCAGACTCTAACATTTGACTTGTTAGAAGATCAAATATACCAAGATCAAGTATCTTTGCGGGTGAATTCTTCAGTAGATATGGACCAAATTTGCCTCAGAAGTCATCTCTCTCATCTGGAAGTCAGTGCTGTTCTTGAGAATTATCCGCCGAATGTGTTTGCTCTTCCAAGAGCAACTTCACCGAGTGAAGTTTGTAATAAACTTCGGCAAACATTCGATACCTGTCTTCAATTATCTCTAAATAAGTTGCACTATGACTATGGCAAGGTGGAACCTTATTTCAGTCTGAAATGTCACCTTGAGAATTGTTGTAAACTGCATGAAGTCAAATTAGAACCTACATCATGGGCTATGCACTGCAGTGCTCACAATATACGAATAGCTCCCTCAGAACCTGCAATGTTGTGGTTTAATGAAGGTAGGTAATGCTTTAAGCCAATTAATACAATAAAGTTATATTTTTTATGTTTGTTCAGACTCTTCTGTTAATTCAAAACCTACACAAGCTGAGACAAATATTTCCAAACTATCAAGTAAGTTGTTCAAGATTATTATGTAGGACTTTCCTAACGGTTTACACTTCTATGTATAGTAGACTCAGACCAAGTTGGCCCAAGTTGTGAAGAAACTCCAACTCAGAGTACTTCTTTAAGTGATGTCAATTCTACTCAAATATGCGACAGTACATCCGCAGAGGATGTCAAATGTATGTCATTCTGTGTTTGTTTGTTTGTTTATTTATTTGTTTGTTTCATTATTTCAGCCCTTCCCTTTACCATGAAAAATTTAATCATATTGAAGTGGACTGATAAGAGTGGGCAACAAAAGACTCTCAGACTCAGAGATGAGATGAGTCCCAAATGGCATGATGCTGGAGCACTGTTGGGTTTAACTACAGCTAACTTGGAATGTATTTCTGCAAAACATCGCGAACATTGCGAAGAATGTTTGAAAGATGTTCTACAAGAGTGGTTCAGGAATGATTCACCAGATTACCCAGCAACTTGGGGTGGTCTGTTATCATTACTAGATGACTTAAAACTTCATGCATTGGCCAAGTCTTTACAAGCACGCTTTGGAATGTAGTCCAGATTCATTTTAATGACACAAGTTTTCGAAAACGTCATATTTTTTCTATTTGTGCACAATCTATAGCAAAAATCAATGTTGTTAAAATATGCTTGTAGTATGAATCTCATACAAAATGAGTAGCCTCTTTTACTTTGTTTTAGCTATTCATGTATTTTTTCTTAGCTAATATTCATAAGAAGGAGTGCAGAATGAGGAGTGTATAGTAAGAGTGGATGGTGTTTCGATATTTAGTTGTTATATTTGGTGTTGCCAAATGTATTCGGTTCAGTATCGCCAGTTTCAGATAAAGCAGTATACCGCTAGCTACTAGAAATCACTGCAGTAGCTCCTGGTCCTTTAGGTAAGAAAATTTCAATCTATGTATAAATTGGTGTTGATTTATTAATATACTCCATGCTGGATATCTTCATGGTGTTAAGTATGGTGGTGACATATCTCTGGTCATCACATGGGTGTTATGTATTGCCAAGGTTGTTACCCTCAAATTAACCCAGGTACAAACTACTGTGAAGATATCTAGCATAGAATAAACCACTTATTACACTCATCAGAGGTGATATAGCAAGATATTTCACTCTCTGGCTTTATTTTCACTCGCCTTTGGCTTGTGAAAATAAATTAGCCTGCTCGTGAAATATTGCACCATATCACACTATGACTCATTTGATAGGTATTATAAAATATCCTTCAGAAAATAATACCAGTGGTGATGAGGTGAGCACAGCTGAGGATACCATTAAACTTTCAGTGAAGTATAAAACAAGATATTACAATTGATAAATGTAATCGTCAGTGTGCATCCAGGAAGGGGGAAGGTGAGGGATAGTGATTAGCCTATTTTTCTTATTATGTATCCTGTCTATTGTAAAGGTCTGCCTATTCTCTTATTTGTAGGATGTCTGTCTGTCTGTACCCTGTCTGTGTCGGGGGCAGATCCAATGCCAGATAGGCCCAATGTATTTAGTTCAAATTTTATGAAATTTATTTAATATTAATTAATGATTATTCATGATTTAGATATTACTTTATAAGTGAAGAGCATAAGTTAGCATGCAGTTGTCCTGGAAACTATATTGCCTGTATTGGTACATTTGTCCTTATAATATTTCAATAAACTTGGCTGGAAAGGGTGGACCCTCAGCCCCCACCCACCAACCCACCCCGGATCTTCACCTTCCCCTATGTCTATTATCTGTCTGTCTGTCTGTCTGTTTATCTCTCAACAAATATCTCAATAATAAAAGATTTTTTAAGCATTGGAAGTTATCAGTCTGGGTTGCCTGTAATTTTAACAGCTCACAAGAATGAGAGAGAATGAAAAGTAGCTTGTCTTTCCACGGCACGCTTGGGGTCTTTTAAGTTGTTTTGACATTTGATATTTGGCATAGACTTAGAGTAAGGGTCACTAAGACTAATTCTGCAAAAAACAAAAATAGGAGAAAGAAAGAATTTTTCCGATGACTTCTGGAGCCTATATCTAAATTTTTCCGTGAAATGACCCCTTTTGTCAGAGCCTGTCACAATTTACTCCTGTGATATTATTTATATATAACATACAACCTCAAACATTCATTTAGTGATAAAGTGAGTAAAAAGGAATTTCCCCAGAGCATAGTTCAGATGGCCTCATGAAAAATGTTTGTACTTTACAAATAACTAGCTGCTATCATTAGTATGACTAATAGCCAAAGTAGCTAAGTAAAATCAGCAGAGATTCAATCAAAATAGCTTTTAACACAAAGTAAAAACTTCTTTCATTTGTTGGGCTTAGTTGCACATACCAAAATTATTGAATTGTATTTACCTGCATTCCCTAGATGTTGTTGAAATGCATTCCATTTTGTTAGGACACTACAAGGAGCTACAGAACATGTCAGGCCAGTGCTGTGACACTGGTGAAGTAGAAACAAAAGAGGCTGGAGTGGTGGGTGTGCAGTGGGAGGAGGGGGGGGGGGGGCAATGCTTTTTTGATTATTAAACATAAATTTTCTATATATGTACTTGTCGGTCTTTTAACAAATTTGTAAGACATTATGTCAGGACATTTAAACTAAGGATGAACACCTCTAACTTCGTATACTAGCTAAGTGGCCCGTCTCACATATCAATACTCAAAAGAATTAAAATTCATGCAATCATATAATAAAATTGCGAACAAAACTCAATATAATATAATGTACCATAAAAAAGAATCTAAAACTTTCAGGGGGGAAATAGCCAGCTACATGATATAAAAATACAAAAATATTTTGAGAACAGCAATCAATGTATACTCAAGTGACAAACCAAGTTAAAAAAAAATAGAGTCATTAACATAGTTTTACTTTGTTAAACCAAAACCACATCCTTTCCAAGCCCACAAAACCCCCAATATACCAGATATCAAAAAGAAGCTCAGGCTGAATATGATAGGCTGAATGGCCAGAAGTATGTTACGCAGAGCCAGACGAACAATAGTAGACACCAAGCATACCACAAAAGCCACACTTCCACAGCCGGTAGAGAAGGCTATGCTCCAAGCACTGCCTGTGAAAAAGAAGAATAATGCCGTATAGCTACCAATCTGTCCCAAGTCTTCAAGAACATCCAAAACTATCTCATAGCACACAACCGGATCGTCATTAATAACTTTACTGCAGTTTCTTAATCCTTCTATGGCTCCATCTCTGATGACATAGCAATAAAGACCTCCCATGTCACTACATTCTGTGGTCCTTTGGAAAAGAAAATTTTGAAAGGCAAACACGCCAGTCAAGCCAAAGCTGAGAATAGAATAGGCTGCCAGGATTTGAGATATAGCCTTTTTTGGTTCATCTCCATTATCAAAGTAAGCCTGTCCAAGAAATTCATGGCAAGAAGTAATCCCGATGGCTATAACACAAACTACGACTGCAACAATGAAGATGAGGTAAGGCAAGGTTTCAAATAGTGCCCAATGGGAATTCATTGCTTCTTAACGATTCTATAAGATATTGGGAATCACTGTTCGACTTAACTGTACTCAAGTTGGTTCCTTGGATTGGAGCCAAAAGTCAAGCAATAGAATTAGTTTGTCTGCACAAATTGATCCTTACAGATATTTGGAAGTACTATTCAACTTGACTGTACTAGGAGTTGCTTCACTGTATAGGAGCCAAAAAGGCAATTGGTTCGGCCGCAACGATCAACTGCCAAAGGACAACACAATACACTGTTTGCCAGTCCTTGTTTTACCGAAGTTTACTGTAAATTTACTGCATAGTTTACCGTGTGGTAAACTCTAATTCTGGAACAACAAACTACATGTACAACTTCCTATGTTTACTCATGTTTTACCAATCCAGTATAATTTTGGTTCCAGAATAAGAGTTTACTTCATATTTTCCTCTCAAGCACACTACAGATTTTCAGCAGTACACTTCAGTAAATCATATGCCTGCAAGCAGTGATAGTTCCGGAATCATGGCTTTTATGATTGTATTAACACGTCACTGCGGTACACTGTGTAGTGAAAAGTTGTACAAATATACAAGTTTATAGTACGTATTTATATCATGTGTATATACGACAATTTAGATAAGCTACCCAATTATAAACTGGTAGAAAATTTGGCCAAATATATGATACACTATTCTGAAATACTACTTTTTGAGAGCTATTGGATTGATGTAAAATTTACTGGTAGATCTAACCACTTGTTTAAAGATTGCCAAGCTATGCAAGGCAGAAAACCTGCAGGTGTATAGACTTCATCAGAGATATATCAATTCAAATAGCATAAATTCTCGGCCTTTATGAAAAGGATCCAAAGTATGAAAAGTTGTTCAGGGGTGGTAGAGAGTTTTCCCAGGGCAGCTGTAGGTGTTGATAGACTGTGTTCTGGTGAAGGAAGTATGATTCTATGAGCAGAGTAAGGAACAAAGAGGGTGTTGATAGACTGCGTATAGAGTAAGGAACCAAGGAGGTGTTGATGACTGTGTACAGTTGAAGGAGTTGAATATAACTAAATAACTGAAAGTGTGTAAGACAGCAAACAAAACTAAGAACAGAGGGATAACTAACTTAAAACCACATAACAATTAAACTTAAAGAGTAACTTAAGGAGCAAGTCTCAGGCAAGGTGCCCAGCGAGCGGGGAATCGGAGGCCGAAGATGACCCGCTCTCTGGGCCCGCCTCCAAGTTAGGCTGGAGGCGCCATGAGAAATTGCTTAGAGACAAGTTGATCCTGGGAGAGGATCTAAAATAGGAATAAGAATAAGGACATGTAAAAGATTAGGGAGGTGGTGGTGACTGAGATGGGGGGACATAGTTAAGAAATTGCTCCTTTGTAAGACAAACTTCCCTGCTCCTTAGGTGGTATCTTGCTGCATCTGCTGTGGACGGTGTGCCGGCTTTGACAATCAGTGCAAAGACTGAGGCAGGAGCTGTCCTGGTGACTAGAGGGCGGAAGGGAAGGTCTATGAACCACTTCAATGGCGTTAAGTTTAGTATCCAATTAAAGGTAATTTTGTACTCTATCAGATTCCAACCAAACTGGAGGAAATTCCCTCCCAAAAAAATTGAAATTGACAAACTAAAAAGACGAGTCAGCAATTTTGTGATCTACAATACATGAAAACGAGTGAAAGTGTACAATGAATTTGTGGAATTTGCGGAGTGAAATCCATAGGCTAGAACTTCAGAAATACTTGTAAGGAGTAGAGGAAGAATCAGAGAAGATAGAACAGTGAAACTGGATCAGAGTAGCACTCACAGACCTAGAAAAAATAATAATTACTTCAAAATTGGGTATATTTCGACTCCAATTTATACATGGCATATGGACCACTTGTACTCAGCCTGGCTGGAACCAATGCAGCTACAGTGTACTATAGATCTAAACAAAAGTTTGATATGAACTATCATCAAGACTATCAAAATTCTTTTCTTTTAACCCAAGAAGCCAAAGTAAACTGATTTGCTATAATGACAGAAGTGAATACCAACTGAGTTCTGTAGTTAGTATTGGTATTGTGATAGCAGATTATTTTTAGTCTTGCAAATTGAATTGAATTCAATATCATGAAATGAATGCTTGAAGGTGATGCACTTACAAAGCAGATACATTATGTTTTGTAATACAAAGTATAATATATCTGCATAAAGTGTGCACCTGTGCGCCCCCCCCCCCCCTCCTCACACGCACACACACATCTCATCTCCCCAAGCACTATATCACTAAATCTGGGAAACCAGCGCTACCCTACTTGTCCCCTCCGTTCCTCCCCCCCTCCACTTCACCCAAGGATTAACAATTAAATGCTCGTAGATGATATTATAGAATTCCGTTCAGTGGAGTACGGGACGAAGTTGATTGTCAAGTGATCACAAAAACATGAGGGGTCAAAGTACAAAATGACATACATTTCCAAACATACACATACAAAAAATAAAAACAAACCCCGATTTTGACCTGCGTACATATTTGGTTTAGAGTACATGTAATTGTTTTCTAAAATAAATTACTCAGATAAAACTGCTGCACTCAGTTTTCTTTTAGTCTCTATCAACCAAGCTGAGGCTCCTAAAAAAGAAGGTGCTATATACGGCATAGGTTGCTGATTAAGCACCTGTTAGTTTTCACCTACAGCCGGTTGTTACATCAAATCTGTACTTAAACTATAAAGATCACTCGACTCATCTTAGGTGTAAACGCATCACCAACCTTGGCAATGGAGTAAGAAAGGGACCTTTTTTTTTATTCCATTGCTAAGGTTGGTGATGCTTTTCCTCTTGATTTATTTATTATATATTGTTACATGGAGACAATACTTATTAATGCAACTCAGTTTCACAAAAATAATTGGGCTAAGTATGTGAAAAATAAAGTGCCTTTATGCACACATCACACTGACACACTAAATAATATACTGTAATGCGCAAGAATATCCTAATATCCAGAGATTGAATAGTAGTGGGCTAATGGTTAGGATTGCGAACTTAGGCTTCGTAATTATGCCTTCCTTTTTAAAACCTAAACTGCCTTCCCTCATCTATTTCACCCACTTTTTAGTTAAAATCATTTTCTACTGAATGTGACAACACTAGCTATCTACTGAATGTGATGACACTTTCAACTGAATGTGACAACATTTTACCCATTCAAACATGTACGATCCTTTACCAGACTATTTATACCCATGAATTATTTGTATGGATAGGACATTTTCCACTGGTTAGACCTGATAATAGCTTTGTTCACTCACCAATAAGTAAGCTATAATGATACTTACTATTGACATAAGCCAAGTACCACCACTGCTAATACAAAAATGCATAGCATACTAGGTTGAATCAAAGCACGCCACTGATGTCTATTTCTATGGATCAGTAAATCTTCAAGGGTAGGAAAATCTTCCCTATGCTTTTTCTTGGCATTTTGTGCCTTCTTTCCTGAACCTTCAGTAGCCGAAGCATGAATTTCATATTGAAGATGACACTTACACATTCCCGAAGTACAGCCTGCAATACAAAAAACAACAACAACTAGTAAGCTACAAGCTTGTGAAAACTCTTTCAAATCACTCTGGTAAGTAGTTATTATTTGTTAATAAGTGAAAGTAATTATGGGTATATTAAATTCATCATCATCATCATCACCATCATCATCCTCATCATGATCATCATTATTTGTTATTAACCCCTTAATGCGCTTGCATGAAAGGGTTATAGTAGACATCCTGTCTCTCTGTCTATCAGTCAGTCAGTCAGTCAGTCAATCTGTCTGTCTGTCTCTCTGTCTGCATTCTAATTTTGGAAACAACTGACAATTAATCCTTGATTTAGTTATGAACTTACTCAGAACGGTAATTTAGGACCTATTATTGTGCTTTTTTTTAGGGCTGATTTTGAGAAAATGTGAAGTTGTCAGTTCCATGTAGGTATTAGCTTTTGTGAGTAACACCCCTATTGTCACACCGTCACATAAGCAAATAATTTCTTGCTGCATCATAGTTTAGCTTTTTATGTTGGTGAGTTTCATCAAGTGCTAAAATGAAGTTTCGCATTGATAATATATGCTGGTGAGTGTCTCTGGCTTGTTTAGCGTCTTCTCAGTGTTTATATCTACCATTTTCATTGCTTGAGCTTTATTGACCGAGTTAGAATAGCCAATAAATTATTCTTTTGATCTGAGATGATTTTGTAATTTCTAGCTAGTGTATACAGTGCTGAGGGTTCACACCTTCAGTGCTTCATTATTGTTGTTATTATTATTATTGTTATTATTAGTGGCCTAGAATTAGATCAACCTATCTAGCTGCAGGCTATATCTCACTGAAAAGTTGCTGCAATTAAATATATTTGTTTAAACTACTATAATGAGCCTCACCTTAGCGATACGTCTTAAAGACATACAGTAGCTAATCATTTGCATTAAATTTAGCTCCATGCTATTTCATATAGGGCAAATTTTGTTACTTTTTGTGGTCGGTCTGATCCTAGTAGTTTGAGTTGAATGATACTTTGATTAAATGAAGCTAAATAACTATTTGAGATTTGGGGGCCTCTGTTAATATCATGTTATATAATACACACTATTATTTGACTCACTTTCTATTCAAGTGCCTCTTATAGTTAACCTATATTTTTTTGATAGTTTTTCTCTATAGTTCAGTAATTTAGAGACATACCTTCTGGAGGAGTAGTTTCCTCTGATGGTAAAGGGACTGCTACGAATGCTAGTGAAAATGTCCCACTTGCAGAAGAAACTGCCCCATTCATTAAGAAAGTAACATTAATTGCAATGTCAGAATCTACAATTTAGAATGGGTATATAAATGGGAAAGATGTGTACATGTATGTAAATACACCTATTATGAATATAAAGAACATTGTACTGGGTCAATGCATCACTTGAGCCACACCCAGTAACACATCCGAGCCACAACTTAAGATCTTGGTTTTCTCTTGCTCTCTTTGATAACTGAACTGACCATTTAAATCTGAAGTTGACATGTTGGTCCAACACAGTGAATACGAATCACAAAAACAGTTGCACTGAATTCCAACCACATGCTTTAAACTCCGCTGTGCTTCAGTTCCTGAGTCAGTAGTATTGTTACAATCAACAGAAGTCATCACTAATTTCTATGTTACCTTTTGACTGACTGAAGTTATCATATATAAGTGGTGCACCTGAGATATGAAATAATATTTATTATTATTGTAAATAAGAATCTAATTTCTTAATTCTTAAACTGACCACTTCCTGTAATCCTATATAGCTTGGATTCATTCTGACTGATAGCATCACATATTGGGACGCACTGAATTTTTACCGCAACCGGTAAACCACATTGTTCTTCTTTATTATTACTTCGCTGACTGGTGGCAGCACCTGTGATGATAAAGAACGTGGAAAGAAAGAGGACCTGTAGGATGGAGGAGAGAGGTGATGGGGAGGAGGGGAGGAGGAGGAATCGAGGAAGATATAGGATAATAAGGATATTAGAGGAGGCATTATTATTATTATTATTATTATAGTAGATGAAGGAGGAGGATTATTAGCTATTTAGTATTATTATATTAAGTATATTATTATTATTATTATTATTACTATCATTATTATTATTATTCTTTTGTTATAACAAGTAATTACATAAAGATTTAATTGGGGGGGGGGGAACAAGACCATATTCTTTCTAGTGGCTAGATTCTATCTGAGCTTCATGTTTCAGTGAAAATGTTGAATGTCCCTGTAAAAATATTAATGAAAATACATGCTCTGCAGCAGCTGAAAAAGTTTGATCATAAGAAACCTTACCAGACATTTGAAAAATACTGTAGATTTAGTAATTGAAGAGTTTTATTTACGCTTAGCAGTGGATTCACCTTCTCTTCCCTTATAGCTAATCTGTCAGCTGGTTAGTAATAATTACGTTTTCTTGTTAGTTCTGTTCAGAGAAATTGTTTAGCATAGTCCTCCAAATAATTTACTGATTCTTAGTCTGAGTTGACAAGTGCTCCCAGTATTTCAAACTTTCCCCATTTAGGAACTACAATAGCAGAGTGGCCTACACAACCCAACTGCTTTTCAGTTAATCATGAGTATCTACCTCATAATTACATTTCTAAATGTTTATGTCCTTATGTTGTATAAGAAAAAAACACTATAATATTGATTGTCTGTTATAATTCAGGACTGATTATTCTTATTTTTCTTTTATTATTCTTTTAAATGCTAGTGCTATTCTAGAATTATTCCACTATTCAATTTTATGCTTAATATTCCAGAAAAAAATGCTAGCACAATCTGTCAGGGCCTAATTAAGAACATGCAAGTCTATCAAGCAACACTCCCCTCCCCAGATTTCAGAGTTTACGAGTCACCACTCATTTATTGTCCATCACCATACTATTATAATGGAAGATGAACTTTAAGTTTTTAAGTGCGTGCTTGGAGAAGATAAAAAATTGGTTCATGTTGGGATTTGTTAAGCTATCTTTTGAACATTACAAGGTAAACATTAAAAAATTCAAATCTTTATTGCTATATAATTCCTCTTTCAGCATAAACTTGATATTATATAATTTTTATTGCGTTGCTGTGATATTGGATCAAATGGTCTTTGTAGATGAAGTGTGGACAGTTTCTACTTGGACTCAAGATGCATGATGGAAAGCAATTTTGTGTGATAAGGGGATTTGAATGTATTCAATCATCTGGTGTTCCTGTAATGAACGAGTTACACTGCACTTTAATGACATTGACGTTCACAATCTTCATGGCAAAGTCATTGAATGGAGCCATTCATGAATGTTGTCTAGTCTCGCATACCAGACCCTTTACCATACCTCTTTTTTTCTCGAGCGGAGGGAGGGGCCGAAGGGTCTGGAGACCTTGTCAAAGACTCCTTGAGCTAGAAAACGTTTTCACTTCTACCGCATCAGATTGAATATGATCATAATTTTTCAGAATTATTTACATTATCTTAATTTGTACTGTATGAGCTCTTTAAATGTAGCTAGCTATATGAATTTTCTTTTGTATTTTTAGCCATTTAAAGTTTGCTCTAAAAAAATATTTTTAATCTAAAATTCAAACAAAAATTGATATAGTACTGAAAATAATGGCAGTATTGATACTATATTGAATGGCTTCGGACTGGTTCAATACTGGCACAACTTGATTGGAAGTTGAAGTTTACGTTTATTCTATGTTGACCGCCAAAACCTGGTACAAGGTATTGCCCAAACTTACTGTATCGATATCCTTTGCCAAGGATTGTACCAGTATAAACGTACCATGACTGTTAACAGTATAGAATCAGGTGATATTTTTGGTTGTGCAAAGGTAGGCTACGCAAGAGTAGTACAAACGTACGTCGCGTTTCCCATTTAAGCCGTGGGTACCTCCTTATACAGTGCCTTCGTTCGGGTGTGGCACGATCGGAGGTTTTGAGTGAACTACTAACAATGGCTAGGAGACAAGGCTGGTCTAGAACCTTCAGAAGAGATTCTAAGTTACAACAGTATTTCTTAGACCAGGTGGTACCTACAGGGAAGACACTTGGAACAGGTTCATACGGCTCAGTGTTAGAAGTGAGTTCTAATTTAGCAGCTAGAAGAAAGCTTAGAATAGTTAGATCTCTGTGTAATGTTCTGAAGTTTATGAAATGGTACCAAGTTGTCAATTGAAGTTTTAATCATTGTAGTTTATACGTGCTGTCAAAAAATCCTTTTTTTTAAAGCTGAAACTAAGCATTGTTAATAATTTATTTAACTGATACATGATGGTATTTCAGGTAAAATATAGCAAGGTTTTGTGTGCTGCCAAGCGTATGCACGAACTATTACTGGATCCTGGGAATGAAGGAGTTGGAGAGACTGTAGATAGATATCAACGAGAGTGTCAACTCATGTCAGGTCTCCGACATCCTAACATAACACAGTTCCTTGGTCTGTGTTTTCTTGAGGGATCAGAGCTACCTCTACTGGTGATGGAGAGACTAGTAATGAGTGTGGACGACCTTCTGGAGTGTTCCCCTAATATTCCGCTTGCAGTCAAGATTTCCATTCTCACAGACACAAGCAGCGGTTTAGTTTACTTGCATAGTCGAGGACCTCCAATAGTCCACAGAGACCTGACTGCGAGGAACATCCTCCTCACATCGTCTCTGACAGCTAAGATCACTGACATGGGAAACTCTCGCATGGTAACTTTAAAACCAACTGAACTAGCCCAAACACTCTCAAAGAATCCGGGGACCACTGTGTATATGCCACCAGAGGCTCTCAGCAAGAGCCACAAATATGGACCATCTCTAGATGTGTTCTCATTCGGACATCTTGCCCTTTACGTACTGACACAGGTTAAATATTCAATATACTTTATTAGTGCAAAACCTTTTTAATATTCAATTAACGATTTGCCTGAACTGTGTGTAAGTGATTGGCTTTTATTACGCTATATTAAGTCAGGAGTTCACAAATCAATAAACAACTTATTATAATACTAACATGTGAACATTAGTCAGATAGGTATTGTGCTATTATATAGCAGGTGGACTTAGCATAAGAATAACCTTGATAATGAATATATATTTTGATGATGTTAATAATCTTTCGCACAAATATCAATCAACTTTAATCATTTGTTAGACTTTTCCAGGAGAACTGCTATTGGCTACACCTTCAGATCCACACAATCCTGGCCGACTTATTGGTCGCTCTGAAGTAGAGCGTCGTGAGGTGTACATGGAAACGTTGAAGGATCAGTTATTGAAGTCTCATCCTATTCTAGTAGAGATGGTGACTACTTGCCTGCACAATACTCCTCGAACAAGACCTACTGCTGAGCAACTACTGGAGACACTAACACCAGTACAGGATGCAATAGAGAACTTACATGGAGGGAATCTGGGGAGATCTCTCAACATAGCCAATGTGTTGCACATGAAGGAAACAAAAGAAAAGAATAGAAAAATAAAAGAACTTGAGGTAAACTTTTGTATGTGAACTACAGTAATTCGTTTAATCTAGACCAAGTTTTTATTAACTCTTTCACTACTAACATTGTCAGGGAAATTACAAATTTTAAAAAAAATTGATATAAAATGTGTATAAAAAGCAATAACTGCTAATAAACAAATTTTCCAAATCTGATACTTGACTATCTCAACTTCTTAGTTTTCTAAAGCTGTAGTCAATTCCTGGTTTACTTCACACTGCAACCTTCTATTTGTTTTTTAATAGCTACTGCTATATCTTCAGCACCTTCTTGTCTACTAGAAGCACCATATAAAATACCGAAGTTGCCAATAATCCAGTTCTACTACCTGAAAATTTGACCACCAAGTCGCCATTTGGAAGTAAGCCTAAACTCCAACCCCAAACACAAACCTAAGTGTACCATTGTAGCCTTGCGATGCCAACGTAATAATATTGATCTAACTTAGTAAGGCTATAGCATTCGAATTAGGCATCACATACAAGATGAACAATAATTTTCCTGAGGCGATATTTCACACCACAATACAGTGCAGGGGTTGTATTAAAATGCATTAATTAATTATCTTCAAGTTAACTTTGCCACACATATCGAGCAAGCTAAATTCTTCAATGTAAAATTGTTAACCTAATTTTTTTTATTGTATTGTAGTCAAATAATTGAATAGTTACGTTTGACTTCAGTGGTTATATTTTACGTATTTGATTGTAGATCTAGCATATTTTATGATTACCTATAGCTAATGGTTGGCTGCTTAAATTTGATGAAAAACAGGAGAAATTGAGTTTTCTTGCGATCATAGATTTTCTCACTGAACTCAAAAATATTTTCGTCGATCATATGGAAATAAAACAACCAACCTACAGATTTATTTTTTTAACTTCTATGTTATAAGCTGTTATACTTAAATATACATTATACTTCCTACAGTTGAAATTTATCTCAACAATAAACAGTCACATCTGAGCTCTACAAATACTCAATAGACAAATTTTATGGCATCCTCTGCAAATTAACTGTTATTCAATGTTATTGAAAGTTATCATTTGATGTGTTGTATTATTAGATTTCTGAAAATAGATTGGAAATGGAAAATAAAGAGTTGACTGAAGAAATTACAAAACTAGAATGTGACAAAAAAATGCTCCAGTCTGCAAGTGCACAACTTATTGAAGAGAAACATCAATTGGAAACAAGTGTCGTGCAAGTTCAGGCAGAAAACAATCAACAGAAGACAGAGAACAATCAACAGAAGACTAAGATTGATCTCCTGAAGACTGAGAACAGTCAACTGAGGAACCAGATAGCAACTGAAAGAATTCAGTTTGAATCTCATCACAAAGAAGAAAAGTTTCATCTGGAATCTCGCCATCAAAGAGAGAAACAACTTCTCCAATCTGAAGTGGAGCGACTAACAAAGGAACTGGAGCGTATCACCACAGTGTCTATCAGCAAGAAATCATTAGTAAGTACTATGCATTCTTATAAACAGTGTTTTCTTATATTTTACCAAAACTACTTGTCCCAAATCTAATTAATTTAATGGTAAAATGTATAAAATACAGGTTATATCAATAGAGTTTAGGTATAAAATGACACCATAGGATCATCAGTATTAATTGGGTACTCTTCTAAATTTTATTTTTTATGGAGAAGTATGCTTCATACTTCTGTTCTAATTCTAGGCTTCTTGTTGTTCCAACTATGATTCACATGTGCATTGTATTTATATAGTGAGAATAAACAAAATAATTTGTGTGTATATTGCAGGTAAATAGCAATCAAAAAATAAGATTCAATTTTTACAACATAAAACTTCTTTGCACTATTCACATAATATACATATACACATTATTATCTGCTATTGTAAAAGATGTAATAGCGATGTGCTTCAGCACAATTAATGGCAAGCGAGCTTTTCTAGATAAGGACTTAATACAAACTAGCATTTCTAAGGAATTATCGCACTGTTTGGAGTCTAACCCTAAATAAGATTTACTTACTAACAAAAGAAATTGGGAGGAAGTCTAAGAATCTTAATGAAAGAAAAGGCAGCCAACAACTATTATTTATTGTCAGCTTCAAAATTTGCTTAGCTAAGCAACAGATGTAACACACAACACTCACACACTTACACACACACACACACTTGTTCATTGGAGGTACCAACACAAGACTTCATTTTGTCTTGGTGACTAGAGAGATTGGGCAATTGATTTTCACGTAAGATCAGCTATGACAAACAGCTCATTAACCAAGATAACATACCACCGCTACTAATTATATAAAATGAACTCCAATATAACTAGTGGTGTGCTTGAGCACAAATGGCGAGCGAGCCTTAAACTACACTATTGTTAAATTTGATTTTAACAACTAACACTCAAGCTATTAAAATAGTCTTTAAATTACGTATGAGGTAAAGGGGTTTCAATGTCATAGTAACCGCTCCCGCAACAGTTTGAATTGAAAAAGAAGCAACAAAATCAAATCACGTTATTTAAAATTTTCTTTGTGATATTCTTAATAGTAGTTGTAACGCACAATACTTTCACACAACTGAACATACCTACGCAAGACTTACCTTCGTGGTTCGTCTAGTGGACAATGCATTTTTAAGTAAATACTGTTGAGTAGGGCTTATAACTGTGACAAATAGCACATTAATATACCACCGCCACTAACTCGAATAGAAATGGAGCTCCCATAAGATTTTGAGTTTTAACTGCACCCGCAAAACAATTCAAAGCCGTAAACAATTCAATTTCTAAGGTGATCGGGTAATGGTCGCTAAACCTGAGGATTCTGTTTAGTGAAGTTTGGGACGGGGTCGAACGCGGAGCGAACACAAAAATACGGAGGGTCAAAGTACAAAATGACATACATACGTCCAAACATATATCTAAATAAATAAACAAACATCCCCGATTTTCGATTGTGTTACCCCTGTAAGTGTCTCGCTCGCTACGCTCGCTCGCCAAAAAATGAACTCCAATATAACTATAAGTTAGGATCTACGCTAATCTTTTCAAAAAAAAATTCTTGAAGATGTGTGTCATAGCATTACCTTGCTGTTATGAAATTAGTGATGAAATTGTCGATGGCATGTAAATGGTAACCATAGCAACACTATGACTTTAATAAAGTGTGCCGAGTAACATAAACAAATTTCTTTATATAAATTGTTAGCAAATAAACATGAGTTATGTTATACAAATTTACTAATTTACTACAGATAATGTAATTTTTATTATTTAGACTTTCCCACTAGAACTAGACTGGAGGCGTGGTCCTGACATGCCAGTGGTTATGAATGACTACATCCAATCAGTAGAGATAAATGATACAGTGTATGTTGGAGGAGGATGGACTGTCAGAGATGAGGATGAGTACATAGTGATGGCCTACAACACAGGGTCCTGCCAGTGGCACACTCTACCTCCATGCAGTACCAGGTTGTTTGCTGTGACTACCATCAACAACAAACTAGTTGTGGTGGGAGGAAGAAATAGAAATAACTCTGATAGCTGTGAACTAGGAGAGTTACAGCCTGACAGCAACCAGTGGACACACCCCTTCCCTCCTATGTCTATGCCTCGCTGTGTGCATTCAGCTACTTCATATAAACATTGGCTGGTGGTGGCTGGTGGTTGCCATGGAGTTAGTTTACATGCTAGTGTTGAGGTACTTAATGTATCTAACATGCAGTGGTCTACTGGACCATCTACACCAACGTCATGGGTGAGGATGAAGTCTACTACAATAGGCAATACCTGGTACCTCATGGGGGGAGAGTGTGAGAAACTGTGGCAGAGTAGTCCTTACGTCTATAGTGTGTCTCTAGAGGCTCTTGTTTCACACTCCTCATCAGACAGCTCCTATATATGGAATCAGCTACCTTCACTCAATTGTACAGATTCCTGTCCACTCAACATTGGAGGATCTCTACTGGCAGTCGGTGGTGAAGACATGAAGAGTGAGAAGACAGTGTCCACCATCCAGCGCTATGTCCCTGAGACTAATACCTGGGTCCAGGCTGGACAACTATCACATGCAGTATTAAACTGTACCTGTATCATGACGTCAGACAAGGTCCATGTTATGGGAGGATATGATGGGAATAGCATACTTAAGAAACTGTTTACTTCTACTTTTCACTAATTAATATCTTTGTTTTTATGAAATTGTTTTGTTCAAGTTAGCTGTTACAATTTAAAAGTTGTTTACATGGTTACTGTTTATGTTTACAGAATTATAAAAAAAAAGCAAATAACTATAATATGTTCAAATTTGACCAAGTAGCTATAACAAGAGAGGATTGAGCTGGTAGCTAACAATGAATCTTCATTATACCCAACAATGTACAGTTTTTACTTGGAGTTACTTTGAACGGACTTGTTCATTTTACTTAGTCTTGCTATACTATTATTATGTGCCCAGCAACAGAGCTTATAAATAAAAACAAATAAATGATTTGTTCAGATGCCACTACATTTATTGTTTACCTAATTCCAGCTGGGACTCCATGCTCTCTCTCTCTCTAACATACCTGCTTACCAGCTTTCTGTTTGTAGCAGTTGCAGACCCTATAAATCCTAAACTGTTTGATGGATCTGCAATATAATGCATTGGAACAAGAAGATTTATTATGGAGCTAGACTTAGTACATGTAGTCAAATATACATACATATAATTATATATATATATATATATAGTACTTATTACATGAGTCAGAGTGTGATATGGTGAAATATTTCAAGAGCAGGCTAATATATTTTCAAGAGCCAGAGGAGAGTGAAAATAAAGCCTGAGAATGAAATATCTAGCCATATCACTCTGCCTGAGTGTAATAAGTGGTTTTCTTCACTACTGTAGTTTGTACTGTACTAGGACTGGTAACTCATACTGTAAAGTTAGTCTAGGGGCTCCCCACACCCCCAGCTGATATTTTAGCAGCTGCTCTAACCTGGTGGAGTAGCCTACAGCTGAGGAAGGTAGATACATGGCTAGTTTGGCTGGTTGCTATAACTACTAGGGTAATAAGTGGTATACCTAAACATGTCATTGTGAAGATATCTAGGGTAATATATAATTATATATATATTCCACTTTAGATATCTTTACAATGATTATATTTAATTAGCTAGTTCCATAACTCAAGATTTCACCCTTTGTTATTTTACGTTGTACAATAGCAACCAGGTAAACTTGTCACTTTTCTGGTTTTTACAGCTACCTTCCTCTTGAGTAGGCACTCAATTGGGTTAGATCAGCTGCTAAAATATCAGCTAAGGGTGTGGGTAGCCCCTAAAACCAACATTATGCTGTGAGTTACCCTTCCTCTAGTACTAACTAACTACAGCAGTGAAGATATCTAGTGTAGAATAAAACACTTACTACACTTGTCAGAGTGATATGGCTAGATAACTCACTCTCATGCTTTATTTTCACTCAACTCTGACTTGTGCAAATATTAGCCTGCTCTTGAAATATTTCGCCATATCACACTCTGACTCATGTAATAAGTACTATATATATATAATTATATGTATGTATATTTGACTACATGTACTACTGGCTACCTTCGGCTAATATTGTATTTAACTATTCTAATATAACCTCCCGCGCGACTTAGGGTTAGTTAGGGGTAGTAAATAAGCTTCAGAGATAACAATGACAGGAAGATGCCCTAGCAACTTCACAGACTTATTCTCGTGGCAGCATACCTGCAGGGACTGGGATGTCACCTAGGCTTCGGCTGTAAACTTGGGTTCAACTACAAAGCCCTGATCCCAAACTCCACACACACTATAGTATGGTGATGATGATGTTGTTGCAGTATAGCTACAAAAAAAGTTGTCATGACAACATTGCTCTGAATTAAATTTGAGTAACATAAATAAAATATTGGTGGCCTGTTTCAAATTTGGAAGCTGGTCAAAAATTTTTGCAGCACATAAAAACTTTTCAGATTGAATACAACCGTTTGATAATTGCCAAAATGATCTCGTATTGAGTGCATGTGAGGATAAACGTATAGATTATTAAAGATATGCACATTCCAGTAAACAGCTGACAAAGAGATGTAATGTAAACTACCACTTGTCCTCATGAGAGTATGTCATGAGCAAAGGGGGCAATACCAACAATCACTTCCAATCTTATGACCTCAAAATAACTAGCTTTTTCAGGGAAGCTTCTATCTTCGAGATTTTATTGTAGTAGTGTGACAGAATGACTGACTGACTGACTGACTGACTGACTGACTGACTGATTGACTGACTGACTGACTGACTGGCTGACTGACTGACTAACTGACTGCTGACTGACTGACTGACTGACTGACAGACTGACAGACTGACTGACTAACTCACTGACTGACTGACTGACTGACTGACTGACTGACTGACTGGCTGACTGACTGATCATGAGTGACTGACTGACTGACTGACTAACTGACTGACTGACTAACTGACTGACTGATCATGAGTGACTGACTGACTGACTGACTGACTGACTGACTGACTGACTGACTGACTAACTGACTGACTGATCATGAGTGACTGACTGACTGACTGACTAACTGACTGACTGACTAACTGACTGACTGACTGACTGACTGACTGACAGACTGACTGACTGACAGACTGACTGACTGACAGACTGACAGACTGACTAGCTACTCACTGCCTGACGACTGATTGAACTACTGACTGACTGACTGCGCTGACTGACTGACGCTGACTGCTAACTGACTGACTGCTCATGAGTGGACGGACTGACTTACTACTGATTGACTGAGGACGGACTGACTGACTGATGGACTGACTGACTGACTGACTGACTGACTGACTAACTGACAGACTGACTGACTGACTGACTAACTGACTGACTGACTAACTGACTGACTGATCATGAGTGACTGACTGACTGACTGACTGACTGACTGATGGACTGACTGACTGACTGACTGACTGGCTGACTGACAGACTGACAGACTGACTGATTAACTCACTGACTGACTGACTGATTGATTGGCTGACTGAGTGACTGACTGACTGACTAACTCACTGACCGACCGACCGACCGACCGACTGACCGACCGACTGACTAACTGACTGACTAACTGACTGACATACTGACAGGCAGACTGAATAGCTTCTGTAACCCTCTTGCGTGCATGAGCACTTAGGGTTAATGACACCTTAAAATAAAAAAATATCATTGTGAAGATATTTATCATGGAATATTAACACTCATCACATGGCACTTACTACAACTATTGAAATAATTAATTATTACTTCTGTAAATTTGTCGGGCTTGAGTTCCAAGGTCCGTAGAATGCTTAAACGGGCGCTGTAGCCTTGAACTGTAGCTCCCTCTGTAGGGTGTGAAATTGGAGGGCTCATGCCTTCCGTGTTTCTTGCCATAGGAGTCCAATTTCAGGTAAGCTTGCTTCTGGAAGGGTTCACTTCACAGTCCACTGTATAGAGTAGGCAGCAAAGAATAGAAAGTATATAAACTTGGGCCATAGCAACATAATTGATTTAGCTAATGAGTTTGCTTGGGCGGATACGTAGGCGGTGTGCCAGCACCCTTAAAAATTTCCTTCTTTCAAATATTTTTTTACTCTGATAATTTAATTTCTTTCTCAGCCTTCTTTTACTCATCTAATGAGTAAAAGAAGGCTAAGAAAGAAATTGTAAGTGATAAATTATATAACTTACGTGATCATTTAGCTGATTTGCAAATTTGTATAATTGAGTGAAAGATAATAAACAATTTCATCAATTTATTCTTTTCTTAATTAATGCAAAACAAAAATCAACAAAAAATGAACGGTCAATTAAT
>WLWD01002045.1_pt1 | contig 127452 bp, 74 predicted proteins | sample 6712731 | NCBI WGS metagenome assembly WLWD01 (sample SAMN12718690, study PRJNA576275) | sponge metagenome | isolation source: marine sponge | host: Mycale hentscheli | place: New Zealand: South Island, Marlborough, Capsize Point | collected 2014-11-01 | reverse complement strand
ATAATTAAATGCCACTTATCCCTTTTTATTTCTGTGCTTTATCTTTTGTCTTGTATATCTGAGGACCTTGTACCCAACGTGCATATATTGAATTAGGAAAGATCGTCAAGTAAAATAAAGCCTTGATACACTTCCTTAATAGAGTTTTACCTGTAATGACCACCTGATGTCACTATAATTTTATTTGGGTTGTTCTAAATAAATTCTCACTAATAATGTTTATACATTACATTTTGAAGGAAAAAAACAAAAACAAAAAACTATACATGATCAACAAGTGAAGGTTCAACAATAGAAGATGACTTGAGAACAGATCTTCACTCTTCCATGATGGCACACATTCTCTACATCACAATCTATAAGTTGTTGCAAGCACAGAAATATCAGATTTTCTTTCCACCAGCAGTTATACCCAGCCTAGCCATAGATAAGTATTGCTAGATATTTTAGGGGGAAATATAGGCTACTGGAAGCAACGAGAAATGTTAGAAATATTAGCAAACTTTTTAAACATATTAATTTTGTTTGAGACTTAGCTAGCTGGTTTGCTGAGCTTTTCATTTTTCCTTAAACAAAGTGTAGAAATTCAAAATTTAGAATATGTTTAGAATTAACCAGGGCCCCAGAATATTCAGGGTTACGCATTCAATATATAATGATAATGTTATCTTGACTTCTTGCTGAAATCTGTTATTTATTTGCATACTTACTGTCCCTTTACCAGATATGAACATAACCATACAAATCTGGTAAGAATAAGCAGGTTAACTAAATAGAAAGTATCTGTATCATTGCTTGGGCTCATAGACAGTGTGTGTGTGTGTGTTTGTGTGCGTGCGTGCATGTCGTGACTTTAACACATTTAGCTGCATTTAACTTACCACATCAAACATATCAGTTAGGCCCATTGTCAGAAAGTACTTCACCTACACAAACATGAACACATACACATGCCACATAAATGCATACATATCTCCACAGGCACACGTGTAATGGGTAAAAAGTGGAATGTAACAAGATATGTTAGACTGCACTGTTACTACAGTGTGATTTAGGAAAACAGGACCAGAGAGAAGTGAAACTACTGCCAAAGAGCGAACATGACGTATCGTGATTTTATTATCCAGCCTCTACTTTTATTTAACTTCTAATGGGATCCAAGGTGTTTGAAGTTACAGAAGGAACTGTGATAGAACAACTGCAGAGATGAGTGAAACTAAGACAACTGATTTTATTCAACAGACACTCATTAAGCATTTGTCAAAAAAAATCCAATTATTTTTAAATACTAATGAATTTTGTAAATATCACAGGTTCTAGCTGTTTGTTTTTTTAATATCGAATCCTCATGAATGTTGCACAACAAATTTTAAATTTAAAGGTATGTTTGGTAAGGGTCAACAAATGCACATTTCAATCTTACAGCCCTGCCTAGAAAAGTAATATGGTATTGCTAGCTTGTAAAGAGAGCTAGCCAGGCACCACTGCTTTGATCATCAGCTCAAGGACAAAATATCAATGCTAAATAAACAGCTAATAGCACTGCAATTCTAATACATGTTAGGATGTTGGCAAACTATTAGCAACTAATAGCATGGTTAGTCGTATGATGCATCACCTCATTCTAATTACCTTACTCATGCTATTAATCCTGACTACCTTAGTTACTCATGTTCAATACAAACTCACATATTATTCTATTTCACCTCTTGCTGTCACTGAGATCACAACAAATCTCTTCATCAAGATCACAGATTCCTACATGATTACACATACAAAGTATACCTATAACACTGGATACATTTCTATAATATTACAGGGCTTCAAGGATATAGACTCTGCTCTATACCATATTCTAATTACAGCACCACTCTAATAGTAGCACCATTTCGCGGTAATATTTTCTTCCTAGTTCTATTACAAACTAAACTGAATTTGGAATTATTCTGTGGTGCTTAGCCAAATATGTACGGACTCATGGCATACATAGATTTGTGGGACTATCTTCTACCTCTATCTGGGCTGAAACTACTGCTTTTTGTGAAAGGGAAGCAGAGAAGATGAAATTCAGTGCTGGTCCTCCAAAATTGCCATCACTGCACGAAGATGTGACAATGTACTGATCACTTGCCGAGGTCACAGGTCCAACTCCATCCTAATTGCTAAGCTCAGACCTAATTTTAGAACCAGCTCAAACCAACAATTAATGTTCTGTTCTAATAATAGACTATTTCAGAATCTGAATTATTTTGGTGCTGTAATTAGAATAACTATGATACATTCTATCAGTACATCAGTGTCATGATTTTGCAAACCATTATTTAGAAGCATAGGGTGTACACTTTCTGACATTCACATGCACAGATATATTTAGGCGAACTTGTTATCATAAAGCTTCTGTTCTCATCAAGTTGAAATCAGCTAAATATGCAATGTGCAGGTGGCTGATAACCCCACCATATGGTAAGCCCAAATCTGACTTAGGTTGCTATTACCAAACAACACTTGTATGAATACCTTTCACTTACGTCGACGAGACATCTTTAGACTGATTAGACTAAACATTTCTTCTGCTTCTGCCCTCTACACTGCCAAAGCCAAGAATAAAATTACTTTTGGTAAAGGGATTACGCTTAACTTTTAATGGATAACGCTTAACTTTTAATGGGAGGGTAAAGGGTATCTTAAAATTACTTTTGGTAAAGGGATAACGCTTAACTTTTAATGGATAACGCTTAACTTTTAATGGGAGGGTAAAGGGTATCTTTATCCTAAATCCCTTGATACTTGATGGGGTAAAGGGTTTTTGTCCTAAAAAGAGTGTCTATTATCGGATCGTGATGTAAGTGGCGGCAGAGAGCGAGATTCTACAAAATGAAAACACGGACACACAACAAGACATTGATTGAGCTAGCTTGAGATATGGATACTTTGTGTGAAGGTAGATAACCAATTTTATAGATAGCGATAAGCTCAAGAGCACTGGTGTGATATTGGTTGATAATCAGAACTTCAATTACATTTTTATCTGAGGATAGCTGCAGTGTTCCTTTTATATGTGATCTCTTCAACTTTAGCCCCATCAGGGATTGATACAGGATTTTTATTTGAGGGGTAAAGCTTTAAGTATGGAAATGAGACATTTAGTACAGTTAAACTGACCTACCAATTGGATAAACGTTGATCTTTTTTCTTCTTTTTTTCATATTCAAGTAGTCTTTTTTTCGGGCTTTGATTTTTTTTAATCTCCCAACTCATTCTATTGTGTATTGTAATAACTTGTGGAGTATGACATTGTGAAAAGGTTTCATGGCTAGTATTGAGTACTGCATATTCTCTGACTTCACTTTTTTTTTTTGCTTTTGTCTTATTTCATGTATTTTCAGCACAGAAGCTACTACTACTACCACCAACGCAAACAACCCACTAAAAGGGGACGCTGTAAGGCGCACTCCCATTTGTCAGCTGCTGGTAAAGGAACAGCACTCATTGAGTGAGCCAGGGATGAAAGAACAACACAAGACAACTCAGGTAATAATAATGAGAAATTTCACAAAGAGAAAGTAAAGGTGCCAATTTGGAAACATAGCAATTAGAGTTGATGGGCATGATAAAACAGGCGAGAGTGTTACATGTAGGTCACACATAAGCATCATCGGGAATTTACATATTGGCAGGGTTTCATACTGGATTTTTTGCTGAGGGGAGACTTCAAGTATGCTAAGCCACACTCATTTTTGTACTTGGATAGGTGAAGACGAGAACTCGGTGTGTACATTGTGTTGTAATGACTGCTAGAGGGTACTGTTGTATGTATTCTATGGCTAGTACTGAGTACAGCATATTTTAAGAAAGAGTGTGATTATGATTATTTTTCTTGAGGGGGGGTGAGAGGGAGAGAGACTTTCACTTAGAGAATATTCTTCCTTCCCCAGCTCCCTGTATGCCTATACAAAACTCTTGTATTCGGAGGTGCTACATCCACATACATTTCATACAGTTGGTTAATTTTTGATAATACAGGTCATTATATGTGACCGTCTACAGGAAAATCAGGCACAACATGGCGTGTGTAAATGTCAGGGAAAAGGTTGGTCGAATTCTTAAAATTGCATTAAATAAGCTAACGGAAGGGAACGGTTATGTAGAATGTATTGAGAACCACTTAAGCTATGACTATAACACTTGGAAACTCAATATCTAGATGCTGACGACTCAGTGCAAAAAAAAAAAAAATTTATTATTATTATTATTTTTTTTTATGGAGGCCACATTGGGCGTGATTTTTTTGTAGACAGTCGCATATAGAGAAGTGTTGTACCCACTGGACCAGTAGTGATGTAGTTGTTCTGCAGCTTGTTAGATGCTCAGCGTATAGCACACAGTATGAATGTTTAGCTTCATATTCATAGTCCAGTGATGAACAATCAGCCAGGCTTAAATTTAAACAAGATGTCCTACCCCTCCCCCTGTTACTAAATTTTTTCTCTCCTTCCTTCTTCATCCTCCCCGCTCACCCCACCCAATCTGTTTCTCCTCCCTTCCATCCGCTTTTATTCAGTCTTCTTTTTTTTTCTTTCTTTTTTTTTATATGGGAATGACTTCAAATTTGGAACAGTGGTTGACTAATGCAGTGCAGGGATTCATACAAGATTTTTCACTTGAGGGAGTCGATTAAAAGAATGAGAAGTATTTGGAAGTATAATTTAACTGGCGTACAAGTTATAAGAACTGCTGGAGTATACTATTGTAAAATGTATTCATGTTCAGTATTGAATACAGCATGCATTATCAAAAGTATGATTAGAAATATTTGCTGGGGGTAGGGGGGGGGTGGTATCTACTGTATGAATTCCTGCTATTGTTCTGTTACTTCACTTGTAATTGCTGTGAGGAAATTTTTCCCTAAAATGACCTAGGAAAACTTTTAGCTGTGATTGGTAAATAGTGTGGGTTAATTACAAGCCCACATAAACTCACATTTCTGTCTATAGTGTATTGCATACTTAGTAGACTAATTGTATACAACAATTTAGTGTTTCATGTTCACTGCAGGCCACCAGGTTTTTGTCCAGTAGTGATGTGTTGCCTCACGATGTACATCGCCCAAGGTGACAGTAAAAATGCTACCCAGTGTTTTGAGAAGGTTCTGGCAGCTAAGAAACCTTCCAAGGATGTCCTCAAGTACTTATGAAAAGAGACCCAAAGGCATATGTACATGAAACAAACTAAACCACTGCTGGAGTACTATTTTAGTCTACATGCAAGAGGTGTGACAACAATGTGTCCCCATCACATGTTGTAATTCAACATGTGCTAGCTACCCAAACAAAACCACAGAGGTTAACCAGTAAACCACAGCAGCTGCTTTTATGTGTGCCCTAGACTCACACTCTGACTTAGGGTCATGCTAATATATTTTTGCTATGTTTGCACAGAATAATGATCAGCTAAATAAAACAATTTAAATAATAATGACATCACAATAGCAAATAACCTAGTGTATGAAAAATGTACTGTAAAAATTAACAACAACAAAACAAAACGAACAAAAACAAAAAACAACAACAACATATGAATATCTGCTAATGCAAACTAATAGTGAGTGTTGTCCAGTAACGCCGTCAATTGTCCCATGGGACTAGGATGATAGAGAAGTCCCTTGGGATGTCCATGCCAAAATAAAAAAATTATGAAATTTAAAACTTTCTCTGCTAGGGAACCCCTCCCTGTGGTTGAAAAGTAGCCCTAGCCCGTTGTGGTTATAGTCACATGACCGACACACCCAATTTTGGGGGGCTTTGCCCCCATATCCCCCAATATGCTCGGGAGGCTTCGCCCCCCGCACCCCCCAGATGCTGTGACAAACATATGAATCAGGCTAATGTGAGTGAATTGAACATGAATAGGATGCTGCTGAATTGTTAGGGCCTTGTAATATGCCCGTGGACATTTGACGGCATTACCGGACTACTATGCATATCATACAGATGTACACACAAAGAACAGTCCAACAAGAAGGGAGAAAGAAGGGAGAGTAAGAAAGAGATAGATGGAAAAAAAAAAGAAAAAAAAAAAGTTTCTTACAGAGGAGGAGGGGGAACTAGAATTTCCCCCTCAAGGTTCTAGCTTCCCCCCACCCAAGAAGTTATAATTAAATAATTGAATAATAATATACTAGATCAGATTTAATAACAATAACAATACCGCGCACAATATGCACTACAAGTGCCAGCTCCACTACACTAAACTACATCTTCCCCAAGCAAAACATGCGAAAAACACCATATCCACGTACACACAAACCCGCGCGCATACACACAGCTAACCATGGCACGATCAAGCTTTCCCAGTTTGAAATAGAGAGCACCACTACCGTTGAGTATCTCTGGAGGAATATCAGCTCCCACTTTATCTGTCAGAATGTGTGATGACTTATAGTATGCATCAACAGAACCCTAAACAACAAGAACGTCAACAAAAACTTGAGTCAAGCGCTTTTTGTACCATTTTGCTACTCCAATTTTAGATGTTTGTGAAGATCGTAAATAACAACTAAATATGCAGTATTCTGCTTACGTTGTTCAGAATTGGTTGTCATTATTTTTATTATTTATTAAAAAAAAGCTCCAGTTTTTGTATTACGTAGCAGGGCTCTGAATCACATAGTGCCTCTAGATGAGGGCACTATATGTGACTGTCTATGGGAAAATCGGGCACAACGCAGCATGCGTAGACGTTGCGAAAAGATAGATTTACAGTTCTTAAAATTGTATAAAATAAACCTAACGAAGGGAACGGTTAGGTGATATATAGCGGGAATGGCTAAAGCTACGACGACAAAACTTGGAGAGCTTAATATCTGCTTGCCGAGGAGTGTGTAAGTGCAAAAAAAAAAATGTTTTCGTCGGGGCCGCGTTGTGCCCGATTTTCCTGTAGACGGTCACATATGTAGTGCCCTGGTAGTGGGCTACTACATGTAGTGCCCTGCCTCTCAGGTATTAGCAATGACTACCGTTGCTATTTTCTAAATTAGTTAAACACTGTGCGTCCGTTGGGAACTACTGTGTTTAGGGTCCCTCTGGCGTCATTAGTAGTACCCTTGTTTCACTTGGGATGCCACAACCCTGGCACTTCAGGACCCTACACAGTAGTGCCGTCGGTGACAGTGCCTAATTATTATATAATCAGTTCCAAATACATTACCAAGTACCATATTCTTGCAGTTAGACGTTATCTTCAATACTTAACCTCCCAGCTCGAGAGACTTAATAAAACGTCAGCCACTCTTGAATAGTAGCTGCAGACAAATATTACTGATTCCACATAGTGCATTAGACCACTATAGGACTTCCAAATGTAGGAGTAAATTCATGTACTCTATAGTCCACTTGGTCAACATTAATGACAACTCTTGAATTAATAGCCACTATTGAATAGTGGCATTCATCAGCAGTAAGTTATAAAGAAACATTATTGCAAAAATGCTCTATCAAAGTAAACCCAACACATGGTTACATTTCAGTTCTCATGAGATGCTGAGCAAAATTTCATATTATATGGTTGGTTGGTTTACCCGCCATATATGACCACTTCCAGCTATGGACTGGAGCTAAACAAATGACTCACACCTACCTATACATTCCCCTGTTCCAGGATAACTAATGCATTGACCACACCCACCATTAAATCTCCCTGTTCCAGGATACTAATGCATTGACCACACCCACCATTAAATCTCCCTGTTCCAGGATACTAATGCATTGACCACACCCACCATTAAATCCCCCTGTTCCAGGATACTTCCCAGTTCTATCTAAGTCTCCATATCATCTGGGAACTGGTCTGTCACTTTCTTCAAGTACTCCTAAATATTTCATAGTTGCTAGGCTTAGCTGCCAGAACCTTCTCAAAACACTGGGTAGCATTTTTACTGTCACCTTGGGCGATGTACATCGTGAGGCAACACATCACTACTGGACAAAAACCTGGTGGCCTGCAGTGAACATGAAACACTAAATTGTTGTATACAATTAGTCTACTAAGTATGCAATACACTATAGACAGAAATGTGAGTTTATGTGGGCTTGTAATTAACCCACACTATTTACCAATCACAGCTAAAAGTTTTCCTAGGTCATTTTAGGGAAAAATTTCCTCACAGCAATTACAAGTGAAGTAACAGAACAATAGCAGGAATTCATACAGTAGATACCACCCCCCCCCTACCCCCAGCAAATATTTCTAATCATACTTTTGATAATGCATGCTGTATTCAATACTGAACATGAATACATTTTACAATAGTATACTCCAGCAGTTCTTATAACTTGTACGCCAGTTAAATTATACTTCCAAATACTTCTCATTCTTTTAATCGACTCCCTCAAGTGAAAAATCTTGTATGAATCCCTGCACTGCATTAGTCAACCACTGTTCCAAATTTGAAGTCATTCCCATATAAAAAAAAAGAAAGAAAAAAAAAGAAGACTGAATAAAAGCGGATGGAAGGGAGGAGAAACAGATTGGGTGGGGTGAGCGGGGAGGATGAAGAAGGAAGGAGAGAAAAAATTTAGTAACAGGGGGAGGGGTAGGACATCTTGTTTAAATTTAAGCCTGGCTGATTGTTCATCACTGGACTATGAATATGAAGCTAAACACCCAAAATACCTGACTTGGCTACATATCATAGCTTTACATTTACCGGCATAAAATTGTAGCTTACTAAGCAGGGTAAACGTGGGGGGCTGGAAGGAGGTTTTCAATTCTGGTGATGTGTGATGTTTGCTATTCTCTTTAATTGTGTGTGTGTGTGTCAGGCTGTTTATCAGTTGGCTTGGTTAACCTATGTGGTTTTGTTTTTGTGCTTGTTGTTGTGTTTTGAATTACAAGCATGTGTATGAGAGTACACGGGTTGTTTCACACTAAAATAGATTTCCTTCAAGTCTGTATTAACCCTCAGTGTGGCTGCACACTGAGGGTTATAGTTGTCCACTGGGTCTGTCTGTCTGTCTGCCAACAACACTTCTCCGAAATGGGAGCCATTCAGGCATCAAAAGTGGCATCAAACTGCACCAATACACAAAGCATTCCCCCTAAAGAATGAAATGCGTAATGGTATACGTACGGTATGGTTCATCCTCAATTCCGGGGACTCCACTGTTCGTCATTGCAAAAAGTTAGACGACAGTCATGTGCTAGCAAAAATTACTGCTGAGGTCTCCTTATTGCAAACGGTCAGTTACAGGTTTATGAAGTGGTCAGTAAGTGTATATATAGCTTCAGTGAGTTTAAAATTACCAGCCTCATGATGCAGCTATGTGCCATGTGATGAAACAAGCTATATAATGACCTAAGCAAAATATTTTGTGCTCTGAACATGTATTTTTGCCATTTAGCTAGGATTCACAACTAGATGCTCTAGTATTCTTACTCTGTTTTGCTAGTTAATAAATTAATCCCCTTCCCTTTTTTCTGCTGTTTTTATGTTTGTCCTTATCTTTCATTATTCCTTCCTTCTTCTGTCACTGAGTCTAGAGTAAGCATTGTTTAGTTTTTATGCTTTTATCTTAATACACATGATGTGGTTGTGTTGATGTAGTTTAGATGTAATTTGCTATGGTTTGGGTGTGGAGAGTGGGTGTGGCTAATATCCTGGAAGTAGTTTTTAAGCCTTGGATGTAAGCTGGCTTTGTGCTCTTAGATAAGTTAATAGAATGGTTTTGCACAGCTAGCGCTGAGGTTCGCACCTTTGTTGCTCTAGTTTCTGCTAAATAAAGTTTGAAATTATATCATATTGCAGCAGTCAATTGAAATATACTAGGTAAGGATTCTTAGCATACAGCTTTGCACCATTGTGAGCTTTGTGTGTGGGAAAGGGGGAGGGGGGGAGAGGGTGTGACATACATTTCAAAAGTTATACTTGTAAGCTGATTAGCTTAATACAATTATAGTCAATTTATAGAAGATGTGGGTTAGATGTCTCTTTAAGGCCCTTTTTGCAAATGACAAACCGGTTTTATTACCTTCCTAACATAATTCTAATTCATTTCCATGGTAACTCGTTCCCTTCCCCCCCCCCCCCCCCTTATCCCTGAAATGTTGGCTCACATACACACTATCACTTGGGGACCTTGGAGAGATTGATTCTAGAAATAGTCGATATGTATTCTAGTTTAATGTTTTTCTGGATTGTTTGTTTTGTGCGGCTTAATTTGATGCATCATGTAGAGTCTCTTTTCATGACCACCTATCCTTGCCCATACAAATTTTTATCATGTTCCGCACTCAATGAATATCAAATGAATAATACATACGTATTGTTTTCTGTATGCATCCTTTAACCCTTTGCGTACGATCGTCACGAATTCGTGACTGCCGTAACTTAACGCGCGCGTACGATGGTCACGAATCTGTGACACACCGGTGCGTCAAGAGAATACGGCTGTCACGAATTCGTGACAAGCTTTTTCTCGCTCTGTTATTACAGTTACAGAGCGTGCAGCGCGCTAAAACTTTCAGTAGCTTACATAGTATACATTTTGCAATCTCTATTCTACAAAATAAGTCTTATAAAATAGTATAACTTATATCAAGTGTACCAACTAAATAAAAAAAAAAAATTTCTACACTTTGTGTCTAGCTATTTTCAAATAGAACATCTACTAAGAAGTAAAGGCCTAAAATAGCTAGAAATAAGCAAACTAAAACTAGAACTTACACTTGGGTGTGATTTCTCCTTTCATAAATATAAGCTAAAAAAATAGCTAACAAACTATGGCCTCCTCGATAATTCCAATTAAGTTTGTATTTAAAACAACTCTATAAACTATAAACTAACGAATTACCATAGCTACAACGCTAGAGGCAGATTATTTGAGGCCTAACACAAAAGAAACACTCGCCCGTTTTCTTTTTCCATGTGTCGAACTCCAACTGGTAAAACGTCGTCTCAGGCAACTAATTGGTTTTACGGCGTGCACGTATTTAATTACATAATTGCTCGCCAGCGTTCGTCCGCAAAGGGTTAATATACTAAGCCATGAAATTGTTTTAGACTGAATATTTTGTGTGTGTATGAGTGGGCATGCATTTTTGATGTATGCATTTAAATTTTCTTTTCATGATCACCTATCCTCGAGTTTACTCAAGTTTGTATATTTTTTTCTCTATGCATCCCTTAGTATTAAACACGCATAATTTTATCGCATGAAGTAAGTACTATTATTTATTATGGCGTTGCTGTTTTTGCATTTTTTGTATTCGGTTTGTTTGATAGTGCAGTAATAAATTATTAGTGGCATTAATTGTACAGCACATCTTGCAATTTAATTAGGAGGTCATATCACAAGTAGTAGGGTGGATTGCATGAGGCATGGCCAATTGCTATATTTAACATAATGAGTGCTAGTGTGGTCGTTACGATTTGTTTTATTTGATATCAAATGAGTCATGTCCCTGGCGATAGAATGCTGGTATCAAGTATATGTAAAATAATTTTTTAATGAAAACTGAAAAGTTGTGATTGAGAAAGTTCCATATACTTGCCTCATGAAATTTCTCAATCAAAACAGGTCAGAGAAAAAGGAAAGGAGAATAAATGGGAAAAAACAACAAAACAATACAAAAAAACTTCAGGTCGTTTGATTGAGAAAGTTCCAACATTTACTAGGATGCTAGACAACAATTAAATTATTGATATGTAGTGGAACTCCATTATGTGTTATGTAGTATGAGTGACTGTATGTATCTGTGTTTGTTTGTAGGTATGTCTCAGTGTGCCAACACATGGCATGGCAAACCAGATGAAATATAGAATGCTCAGACATCATGTTTTCTACAGGTAAGAATTACATATGCTGGGTAAGATTGACAGTGTGTGAGGTTTGAATCAGCGACTAAGGTGCGGGTAGCATGTCTGGAGGTATGGTGATGCAGTTGGCAGTTAGTAGAACACAGGGATAATAGTAGGCCCCAGTAGACCCACGTTTTATATGTAGCTCAGGACCACTGCTACAGAATTAGAGCTCCACTCCTATCATTATTAACACTTTGTCAAAATGGAGTCAGTCTTAGACGTCCTTGTTGACTGGTAGTACTTGTGACTGAGTATCACTGTCCATCCTAACATCCACATAAGATGTAAAAAAAAATACAGAAATAAATCATAGCCAGTCATGATAGAGAATAAACAACACGGATCGGTAATTTTGCTAAAAGTTCAAGGTATAGGCAGCCACCACTGTAGTGAAAGGATTGATTAGTATATTTGGTATTCCATAAGCTGAGGTCACATTTCTGTTTGTGAATATTTTACCTTTAATTCATTGCAGGAATAGTCTTGTTTGTTTAGACTACAACTCTAGTACAGTGTTCTCTGATGTTCTCATCTGTTATCATGGCAAGAAATAATGTTTTTTTTATTATTATTATTATTATTATTATTTTAGGTTCTGGTATCAATCCAGTCTCTGATCTTGGTCCCAGAGCCGGTTACAATGCACCAGGATATGAACAATTCAGAAGGAAACTCCCTAAGGAGAACAAAGTCACTAGCCTACAACTCAAAAGTTTATGGGGCAATCATCCAGTTGGCCATGAAGGTACAAACTTGCAACAACAAAAAAAAAAGTTATTTCATATATCAGATGCCGCTCTCCAATAGTTGCTGCCCTCCAATTCAGCCACATATATTCTTGCCTTAGTAGTATAACTCGCTGCCCTTGAATAGTTGGACATGCCCACAAATACTGAGATGATTAAACTACCAGTGCCGAGTACTTTAAATAAATTCTACATTTTTATAAAGGAATAATAATAAAATGTCTGTAACGAAGCAATGACTAGCAAGCAATCAAGTCACATTGTTATTATGGATTGTGTAACGTCGCCTTCAAATTGTTGCCATAGACCCGTGTAGAGAAACTGAAATAGTAGGTGTGGCATCCGATTGAGGAAATATAGTATGTAATGTTTGTAGGCTTTGTTTTGTATTTGTTTTATTTATTTTATTTTTTGATTGTTTTTTTTTTGTTTTTTTGGTATTTTGGTTGTTTGTTTTTAGCCTGAATACCATGAATGTTATATCTTATGAGTAATTCTGCAGCATTTCATCTTGCATAAAGAGCCTCTCCTAGCTCAGTGTGACGTGTAAAAGAAGGATATGGAATACATACATATTTACATGTAACACACATACGGCCTGTAATGCGGAGAAGTTTTAAAAAAGGAAGAAAAAACTATCTGTCTGGTATAAACTTGCTTGCGTTTGAATAATTTGTACTAGCAAGCTAAAGCTTATTTATGTCTTAGCACTGAATAGTAATAATAACTTACTCTGGAGTGTGCCGAACACAGGAGGATTCTCCTGCATAGAGATAATAAAAGAAAGAGCTGTTTCTTTTGTTTAATATCATAAACGTGGTACAAGGTAACAAAGATTCTACCAAGTCATTTGCTGCTAGCTCGCTCACCATCAATGCGTACTTGAGTGCACCACTAACGGCAACTAACCATGATTTATTTATTTTATTTTTTTTTTATTTTAAATTTTTATTTAGCAGTTTGAAATATTTTACAATGTTAAATGATATAATATGAGGACAAACTAATAGTATGATAGTGGTGGATTCTTTTAGTGACTAAGTCTTATAAAGTTTAATAGTGAATCAGGTAACTTTGAAGGATGATCTATTTCAAAAATAATAATAGTGGTGAAAAAATAATTTCATGTACTGTATTTCAAAGTTAAATACGCTCCAATAAGGTCTAATATAAGTTCAATAAACATTGTAAGTACTTACTATAACATGTTTGTATAAAACTAATATTGGTATACACGTATAATGCATATATTATCTACGGCACAATCATTGTATGTATTGTTTGGAGTATGTACTGACAACTTAGTTTAGACATTGAAAAAATATAATAATTCTTACTGTGCGTTGTTTCATTGGTTACAAAATTATCTATTACACTTTCAGAAATTCCGTTATCCAGCATAAAGTTCGCCAGCTCAGTGCACGACAATCCTTCCATCGCTAGTTGCTGTAAGTGCAATATTCTGTCAGCTTTCAAGTCAATCCTTAGGCCGAGTATGCCTGTGATAATGTGATCACCGAAACTGTGTTAGCCACTATGTCTGCTGGGAGCGCTATTGGCTCCCATAAGTCAAATTCAAATCTATTTAGCCAAAAGTCTACAAGAGGGTTCAGGGTTTTTTTAAATGAGGAGAGAGCTATTGGCTCCCACTAAGGTCAAAATTCAAATCTATTTATTATTGTTGTTGTTGTTAATATTATTATGATTATTATAATCATTATTATTATTATTATTATTATTATGATTTTTACTATTATTATTATTACTAGTGGTGCGCTCGAATAGCGCAAATGGCGAGCGAGCTGGCCTAGCTGAAAATAAAATGAAATAGTGCCACTTAGAGAAAATGCAATTTAAAATGAGTACACTGTATGATAATTCTAGGGGGGGAAATGATTGTTTCGCTCTTTTTTGAGCTCATCAGCATACCATAACCATACACACATACAAAGTTACCAACCATTTCAAAGTTTTGTATAAACCAGATAGACAATCTGTCAGTTGATACTGTACACTATTCCAAGAATGTATTGCATATGTGTTATTTACTATTGCTGCACACAATTTCATGTCTTTTAAAAGTTGGTAATTTTGGATGTGACATATGATAGATATGGACAATCATCTGTACTCATCTTCGACAGATGATTGCCCCCCTCCGAATATTTCAGAGGGGACCATAGTAGTCACATTTTCAAATGCACTGATATTTACTTTGGGTCCTTTTTAGAAAATTTTAATAAATGTAAGATCATTATTATTATTATTTGTGAAAATGTTTAATAATATATTTTGTGATACAAAAAATGCTTCAGAAAGAAGAAAGTTAATACTAAAAGTTAAAGCAAATAAGGTGTACATTTTGTCAGCAGCTTGCTGCAGTTAAAAATCTTTCTTTACGCAGGTGTAAACTTGAAGCACTCGAGTATAAGAATTTGACTATAAAAATATTCAAAATTTATAAGACTCGAGTTCAATACTTGACATTGAAATTTTTAAGAACTGGAATATAAATTTGATGAGCATAAAATATGACGTTTAGTTGGATATAGTTGATGAAAAATAACTTAGGACCTCCAGCTTAAAATGCCCAGTTATTTATACTGGCACACAAGCTAGGTTCTAAATGGACAAATAATTTGAGGACTGTTTGGATGGTAAACTGTACCGAAATGTGTGGACATAGACGACACTTTGTGATTACTGGGACTCCCTGCCACCCAGTTAGTGAGCTCAGGAAACACCGGAAATCCCAGCAAAAAATGCATTCCTGGAGGTCGTCTTTGCAGAGGCACACAAAGAGCTCAGTGCTCCACATTATTACAGCCCACACATTGTGAAATCAGTACATGAGTCCAAGAATGCTAATTTTGGTGTCTCCTAATAAAGTCAACTCAAACTACTACCATAAAGACAATTCCCGCTTTACAGCAAGAAAGACAATAATTACAAAGCCTGTGCGCTATGCATTTGATGTGACCACTATTAAATTTTGCCAAATTTAACCAATTACTGCACTGAATTGACCACATCATAGTGGTTAACAGCATGGTGCACATACATAGCCATTTGATGTGTATCTGTATGACTGAAATTAAATGTACCATGCACCATACCTGGGATATATAGATTCCAACCACTCACGGTATCATAACTGTATATTGGGGTATCCAGAAGGTGTGCCAATGCCATGACTTCAACCTCCGATCCCCATGCCCTGTTTTGATTCATCCTGGTTGCTGCAATATACTGCTCAATTCCCAGCTCCCATTCTGCATCTGTATAAACTGAGCCAACAAGGTGCACTTCTCCAAGATTTTGAATCTGTCTCAGAAGAGGAGCAATCTGATGTGGCCATATCGCATCCCCAATTGTTCTCATGTGCTGTACTATAGCACCTCGTATAGCTAAGTGCTGCTCTTCCGATCCTGTAAGAAACAAAGAAAAGGATCGAAATAGGCAATTTCCATCGCCAACTATCCTCTTGAAATTGGTCGGACGTGTTAGTGGGACATTAGAACCACCAGGTGTGACTCCATTTGGTCCACAGTACTGCAATCCAAGTCTTTCACATTGTGCACGCTGCCACTCTTCATTGACAGGGTTATAGTGGAATTGGTGAGTATGAGTTTCAACGCTAGTGACAACAACATCATCAGTGAGACTCTTTTTTCTTTCGACCGGAAGAGGTGGTTCATTAGCGATAACATTTTTGCAGTCTCCATTACAGCAGGCATCATGTGCTTCCCCTGATGATGGAATTGGAATATGGGGCACATTTGTTGCTGTTTCTGCTTCTTCTGCCTCCTCGCTAATTCTGTGATCTGTGCATGACTCAGACTTGACTGACAGTGTTGTTTGTGAGCCTAAACTATTGCTGAGTTTCTCTAATCTGAGGTCTTCATTGAATCTTTCCTTATGACGTCTGCTGCTGGCTAGATGTACTACACGTTGAAAAGCAAACGGAGGATTGAAAAGCAGATCTTTTACATGCCGCACACGTGAGCATGCCACAAAAGTCAGTCCAGCTGAGAACTCTTTCTTCCCCACATCAATGACAACTTTGTCTAATGTCATACCTTGGGACTTGTGAATTGTAACTGCCCAGGCCAATTTTAGGGGAAGCTGGAGTCTCGAGCATGGGTAGGTAGAGGACAACCATGTGCGGCGTAGTGGAACTATTGGAACAGTGCCATCTGCCAGAGTAGGACCAGTGTAGAAATCAAACTTTAATGTCACTGCTACTGGTAAACTTGGTGGTGATTGATCTGCACCATCGTAGCAAATTGACACAACTGTACCAAGTGCTCCATTAACCAGTCCAACTTGAACCCCACAGATTAGCAGTCAGCATTACACGTGCCTTGCATGCTAAAAAAATAACTGGTTCCAATCCACCAGCATCACTTGCAGGAATTCTGCTAGCTCTAGGACCAGAATGGATGGCTTCAATTCTTGCTACTGGCTGAGAATTTGTTCGCAATTTTTCAACATTGTACTCAGCCACTGCTGCAGCAGTTGGAAAAAGATGTAGAGCTTCCTGAAATGTGCTGGCATTTCCTACTGCAGCTGGAGTCTGTTTCATCAGAACTTTCCAGTCATCCAAAGTAATTTCACCATTTCTGAGACGCATGAGTAACTCTTTAAAGTCTAGGCTTTCTTGCCTGAGTACTTGTTTCAAAACAATACCACAATCAAAGAGACGATAATTAGCACTGCCAAGGTCAGACAGTTCAGATTTTGTTGCTGTAGTGTACAGTGGCAAGTCCATCACTGGTGGTAGTTGACCCCAGTCTCCAGTCAGTAGACAGGAACATCCACCCAGTACCTCATGAGATCTAGATTTTTTTCATTAAAAAAACAACATGAAACACAGTTGAGTTACGAGTAACAATAAACAGATACCTTTGAGGGAATGCCTGGCGAAGTCTTCTGTCTACCTGACCAAATAGTTTTCGGCCAACCATTGACATTTCATCAATTATCAAGTACCTAACGCCACAAAGTGATCCTTGAAGAGCACTGAGACGCTGTCCCTCCAAGTCCTTAAAGTCTCCAGTGACAGGAATGCTGAGAAGCGAATGAAGCGTATAGCCATCTACATTGTAAGCTGCCACTCCAGTTGGAGCTGTCACACGAAGGCAATCGCCCAACAATTTCTTCAAGCACTTTATCAAATATGACTTTCCAGTTCCTGCTGTGCCAGAGATGATCATCCTTAGAGGTGACCCACACAGTTTGCCATGGTAGTGATTGAATACTATTTGGTAAGCTTCACTCTGCTTTCCTTTCAAATTTTGTGCTTCAGCCTCAGTTTCATATGCAGAGTAGACAAAATGCTGTATGTGCTGTGCAATAAAGGAAGGCATTTCCTGCAAGTTGTCATACTTTTTTCCAGCAGCAGACCAGTCGACTTCACAAGTAGAAGCAACTTGCTCAAATTCTGTGTGATGATAACAGAGCTGCATCCAATCCAATACAGTGTTCTTGTTTTGATCATCATTGTCATCGTTATCACATGCCTGCAAAAAGAATACATATAAATGAATAAAAAATGAATTGTTTGAAAATATAAATATATAGTCACCTCTTCATCAACAGTCTGTTGATCTTCTGCCTGTGCCATTTCTAGCCTATGAATATCATCAGCAAGAGATTTTGGCACATTAACAGACTGAAGAAAAGTAGCATAAGCAGCTGCATATGTGTCACATCCTCCAAGTAGCTCATCCAGTTGAACAAAAGGCTTGTGAAGCATGAGTTTCTGCTTTGAATATTGCTCATATTGTGGTCCTTGTGGATCTGGTGAGCAATAAGGACGTGGTATCACTATTACATCTTTGTTCCTTGGCACCAGTGCACTGCCAATTTTCTTGGGGATTCTGTACTTCTGAACAAATTTCAGCAGGGACATTTCTCTAAACTCTGGGACATCAGGACGAGCACAATAGTGGTCTAGTTGGGAGTCCACAGTCACAGATTTGTCTTCTTCAAATGTTTCGGTCACCTGTCGAGAACCATCAAGACTAAGAACAACGAAATCTCGAGAAGCTCTAAACAAGGGCAGCATCAAAAGAAGATGACATGTCTCCTGTGCAGAAAAATCTCTCTCTCCAATAGTGCTTGTTAATAGCTTTTGCACTACTTTGAGTGGTGTGGCATCCTCTTTGATGCTTTTCATGATTGTACTGTATACTTCTTGCAGACCTTTTGAACGAGGCTCAGATTTGGTAGCATATTTTGCCACATACTTGATGACTTTGTTTCTGGACACAATGTACTGCATATCAACATTGGCTCTCCAAGCTGACAATTGTACTGGGTTGTAGGCATTCAACAAATTGTCATTTCTGGAAGTCAGCACTACAGGTTCACCTTCTTGTGTGGTGATAGTAGTCACTTGCTGTAATGGTTTGGGGTAGCCGAACCTGCACTCCTGCTTGCCTCTCTTACGCTTCAAGCAATATGATGTTGAGCATCTTGTGTGCCGTTGGCAAGTAGCAACTAAATCAACCAGGTCCATTTCCAAGTTATTTATGCCTTGGTATTGTTGGTTGCACACATGCGGTTTAATCTTAGGTAAGGGAATAGAATTGATTATGTTGTTCCCATCAGCAGGAATTCCTGGGTTCATTGTACTAACCAGGCCATCAACATATGCAGTAATCCTCTCAGCAGCATCCAACAATTCAGCACTGTCATCAGATGACAATAGTTTCTCAATGTCTGGTGCATTGTGCAGCCAAGCTACACCATGTACATGAGGAGATCCCCTGTGCTGCCACTCGAATCTGAACCAGTAATCTGTGGCTCCAAGAACATCCACATAAAATGTTTTCATGAACTTGCTAATTCGTTCATAGAAGAACCAATCAGCAATGGCCGGGTTGTTATTGACTGCAGAGCTGCGGCTGGAACTTTCATCTGGATTTTCAGCAATCAAACGAGCCAGCTCAGGCCACTGATTGTCAGCGGCACTATGAGTGAAAAATACAGTGGGCATACCGAGACAGTCAATCATGGAAATGAGCCTACTTCGCTGCTTGAACCAAAATTGCTTAGTTCCACGTAAGCTGGTGGCATAATGTAGTACTCGCTTGCTGAGCTCTTTCCCTCCACTACTGATCATTTCCTTCAAGTCTTCCAAAGACAGACGTGCATCTTTTGGGTGTTGATTTATGTAAATATTACCAGTTTGGAGAGCACGCCATCTCATTTCGGTGTTGAGAGCAAAATATCGAAAACGAGGATGTTTGGCAAACCTGCCATCTTCATAACGCATCAAATGCTTGAAGTAATTCCCCACCGTTACAGTACGCTGTCTTGGAGCCAAAAAATCACCATTACCAGTGGGAAACAATGTAGGGAAGGCACAGGAGATGTATCCTTCGGTGACAAACTCGTTTATTGGAGTGTCCCCTCGAGACGGCCATGGAATTATATTGTCTGGATGCGGTTTTTGTCGCTCATTTATGGACTTCTTGACAGTCTCTTCTTCTGTGCCCTTTTGCACAGTAATTGGAACAAAGGATCCCAATTCTTGATTACTTTCATCATTTTCCTCTTGTTGCTGGCTTTTGTCTTCAATTTTGATGGATGCATCTTCAATAGTGGTAATATTGGAAAGATTTCCATCAATAGGGAGCTGCTTAACTTCTTCCATATCAATTGTCACATCACGATAATACTTGTTGTGCTGTTTTAGCCACAGGAGAGCGTGTAGGACAACTGAGCGTCTCACTCTAAAGTCCTTGTGAGTATTATCTGAGCCATGTTTCCTCACGATCAACACATCAAGATTTTTTGTGTTTCCTGGAAGGCTGGACGCAAAAGAAGTGACATCCTGTGGCAGGTTGATTACATGGCCTTTGTATCCATACTGACCATGGGGTAGTCGATAGATGGACATTAGTGGCATAACAGTCGAGATCAACATTTCCTCTGCTTGCGACAACCCCTTAATTTTGAATATAAATATAAACATATAAACGTTATTTTATTGTACTCAGTTATATATCAATAGATGAATATATATTTTTATATGTAATTTAAATTTACTCAGATACAGTTACATGGACGGAATAATTATAAAATGTGTATAATGTGAGGATGTATTTATATTATGCAATGTTTATTATTTAAGTGATTTCAACGGGTTAGTTCTGTAATATAATAGAAAATTCTAATTTATGTCACAAACCTGTAATTCATTGGGCACTGCTCCAGGATTCATATTGTTTTCAGAGGAATAAAGCTTTGGGTTTGCTTTGTCTCGATGACATCGTATACATGTAGTTGAGAGTGATGCCATTTTAGTGCCAGGAAATTTTTCTGAGCATACAATACATATTGTTGACTCGATTGAAGACATTTCGTGATGAAATTTGTCCATCTTCTCTTTCACAACTTTATCTTTAAGAATGGCTTGATGAATGAGAGGAGCAGTTTCATTATTATGTAAATGTTCAGCATTGACAACTTTTAATACTGCATCTTGAGCAAATTGTCGTTTATAGACACTCATGTTTTGAAGTCTAGCAGATTTTTGTTCTGGAGTTTCATTGGCCAAAGCATTTTCTTTATAAGCACATTGACGCTTCAGTCGAGCAGCCCGTTCATCTGATGTTTCTTTAGCCAGTTTTCTTTCCTGCAAATTGTTCTGATGTTTCAGTCTAGCAGCCTGTTCATCTGATGTTTCTTTAGCCAGTTTTTTTCCCTGCAAATTGTTCTGATGTTTCAGTCGAGCAGCCCGTTTGTGTACAGTTTCGTTTGCTATTTTTTCTTCCTGAAGAGTGCTCTGATGCTTTAGTCTAGCAGCTTTCTCTTCTTGTGTTTCCTTGGCTAAGCGTTCATCTTGAAGAACACTCAGGCGTTCCAGCCGAGCAGCTCTGTCATCTCCAGTTTCATTGGCTAAATGTTCTTTTTGCAAAATCCTCATATTTTGTAGCCTAGCAGATCGATTCTCTTGGCTCTCAATTGCTCGTCTATGTTTTTGCTGAATTCTTATTTTATTTAATCTAGCAGCTCTTCTATCAAGGGATTCTTGTGCTAGTTTGCTCCTCTTATGCTCTAATCTAACTTCTTTGTGCTCTTGGGATTCATTTGTTTCATCAATTTTTCTATTTTTTAGTCTTTGCTCAGTTTCTAGAGGACTTTCTGCTCTGCGTTTAGCCCTGCCCTTTTCATTTCTTTTTTTAAGGCGGGCTTGCCTTTCTTGTTCGGTTTCAGCCCTCCTCAGTTCTTGTGCCCTCTGGTTTCTTTTGTCAAGGCGAGCCCGTTTTTCATTCGCACTTTCCTTTTTCAGGTTGGGATTATCGAGCTCCATTAGTTATAAAGCACAAAACCTTGACAAGTAAAAGAAAATAAGAATAAAATAAATGAAACAGCCACACAAATTATAGAACTTAGCCTTAGTTCGCCTAATCCACACAGCAATTGCTTTAGGAATCTCGTATCCAGGTAGCAATGACGCGGGTGCTCAGTTTACTTGGTTTTTATACAACTCAGAAAAATCGCTGCGCAGTACGTGCAAGAGTAAAAGGCGGGAGAAATGTTCTCGGCGCGACTACCATCGGTTTTGTGTAGTTTGCGCATGATCAGTAGCTACTTAGCGGTTAGATTTGTCACCTGCTATCAGTCATGGAACCAGAACCGATGGCAGAACAAGTGAGTAGATTTATTTAGGAGAAGAATTGTATCAGTTGTGATATTATTGTGTTAGAATGGAAGACAGAAGGAAGAGAAGACTGAGCCGCCAGTGGCTCAGCAAATAAAACAAGTTTTAAACAATAAAGTGAGTAGATATATTATAGTATTAAAATTCTCATAATTTACTTCATTTTAATACAGAAAAAAAGAAGAAGAAAAAGAAATAGGTAAGTCATTATGGTTTAACCTGTAGCTGTTATGATATGATGCACTTTTTTTGTAGACAGCAATTAATACCACCACCAGAAGTCGAAATACATTATAGTATTTAAATAACTTATCTTACCACTTAGCTATAAATATATATTTAAATAACTTATCTATCTTAACCACTTATATTTATTAAATAACTTATCTATCTTAACCAATATATTCTAACCACTTATAAACATATATAATATATGCTTTAAAATGTGTAATCTTTGTATTATCATGAAGAGTTATGTGATGGCTATCTAGCTAGCTCAAAACTCAGAAGTTTGTGGTTATGGGCATAGCACCCTCCATGGTTTTAAAAGTGGCCACACCTTGAACAAGTCCACAATTGTTCTCTTCAATATAGGACCAAATGTAAATTTGCCATTTGAATGCTATCAGTTAGAAAGTGAACTCAATAAGTACACAAGACGTAACTGTGTAGGCAAAAAATCAGATAGGTCAGAGACTAAAACCTAACCTGTCAATAAAGGTAAAGATTTTTCATCAGCTAAGCAGTCCTTGTAACACACAGCACCTTCACATACACTTGTTCACTTGATATACCAACACAAAAATTACTTCCTTCAGTGATTTGACATTAGTAGTATTGTAAGCACAATACTTTCACACAACTGAACATACCTACGCAAGACTTACCTTCGTGGTTCGTCTAGTGGACAATGAATTTTAAAATAAATGCTGTTGAGTAGGGCTTATAACTGTGACAAATAGCGTATTAACTTACCACCGCCACTAACTCGAATAGAAATGGAGCTCCAGTAAGTTTTTGCACCCGCAAAACAATTTTGAGTTTAAGAGTGGGTGTGTCAGATATTTAACTGGGCATATGCTACATGCATGCTGCTGAACTGGATTTTTTGTGGCACATATGACCTCATCTTCTCTTTCAAAATAAATCGTTGTTAACATCCCATATTTTTCAAGAGCCACACTTATCATAGCTTGACTGCACCCACTCCCTGGCCTTACCATTTCAAGTACTTGCTACAGTGTGTATCATGAGTCCAGGGGATTGCGCCTGACTGTTGTTATTTAAATCAGTAGTGTGTGTGTGTTCCTTTATTTTACTTTCAGTTGCTTTATTTTTTTCTCTCTTTTTTTCCTCTTTATTAATTTTGGTCCCTCCCTTCCTCCCTCTATCCCTTCCTTATTTTTTTTTGTTTAGTGTGTATCATGTATTCTTAACCTCTGTGTATGTGTTGTGTGTGTGTGTTTGTTTGCTTCATCTTTTCTCTCATTGTCCTCTTTATCCTCCCTCCCGCTTAACTTGGGACAGTCACCCCCCATTAATTATAATGTAAAAGTTAACAAAAAAAGTGTGTGTGTGTGTGCGTGTGTGTGCATGTGAATTATTATATAATGGAAATGTAGAATCAATAAAAGCAACAATTAAAACTCATTATCCAAACTATATTTTGTGTATATCATGTATTCTTAACCTCTATGTATGTATTGTGTGTGTGTTTGTTTGCCATTGTCCAAACTGTATTTTGCTTCATCTTTTCTCTCTTTCTCCTTATTCCTTTCTTCCTCCATCCGTCCCTCTCTCCCTTCCTTCATTTTTTTTTAATGTGTATCATGTATAACTTGTGTGTGAGTCCAGGGGATTGTGCCTGACTGTTGTCAAGTCAGTGGACAAATTGATCTTGGAACACCTTCACCCCTCATTAATAAAAATGAAGGAGTTAACAAAAAACAAAAACAAAAAAAAAAACTAAAAGTGCATGTGTGAGTGTGTTAGAAGACAGAGACTCTGTACTAACCACTATGATTTAGCAGAGCCTCCTCCTGTCTTCTGGCACATACAAAAGCAGCTGCTATTTGTAGACACTGGTCAACCACTATGGTTTGGTTGGGGGTGGATGGTACATGTTGAATTACAAGCATGTGTTGGGTACTAGTACTCATGCCAAACTCATGATGGTGTGTACTATTGATATTAAGCAAATTACAGTTGTTCTGTTTGTTTGTTTGTTGTTGTTGTTGTTGTTTTTGACACAAGTCCTAGGGATTCATACAGGATTTTTTGCTTGGGGGCGGGAAACGACACATGTGCAAATGAAACTTTAATGTCTATGTATGGTGCATCCTGCTTAACCCTTTTGTTCCTGACTTATATCGCGAGGTTATCGATCTCGAGTACCTCAGAACGCTTTTTTTTTTTTTTTGGCTGAAAAATATTTTCGAAGTTTCTGTAAGGCTGTGCACATATCAATAACCTGAAAGCAGCCGCAAAAATATGCGGTCAGGTTGTGGATGCGATTTCAACTTTCATCATGCACATGTACTTTGTAGGATTTTTCAATGTTTCGGGTTGTAACTCTACAACTAATCATATGCTATTTCTGAAAAGTAATTTCAGCCTGAATTCATAATCCATCCTTTAATGTAGACTTTAGGAGCCCGGGGTCATCTCCTCAGTCTCAGTTTGTGAACTTTCTTGTTGTTAACAGAAAACATAATTTGGGTATATTTAGTCATTGTACTACTATTATTATTATTATTTTAACAATCACTTCTAAAATTCTTGGGGGGGAAAACTTGACCGGAGGGAAAATCCCAGTTTCCCCCCCTCAGTATGAAACCCTGCAAGTACTGTAGATGCATGCGTTTAGAGCCTCTCAGTTAGTAGCCCTAATCCTGAGTTGTGTTGTTACTGTGTGTATGTAATACTTTTAGTTTTCATTCGTACATCTTGGTCAGAGTAGGATGCAGTAATGCTTGCTCACTAACATTTTCTCATTATTGTTCTTTGACTTGTGCAATACTTCTTGTTCTACTATGCTTGAAGTGAACTTATTGGTGAATTGTTGTATTATCTGTTTCAGGATTCTTCTAGGAAGATGTCCAGGATATCTAAGTAACTATTATAACTAAACTGATTCCTTGTTTCAAAATTTCCAGCTGTTTTATTTTTTTTGTGGTATTTTGTAGTCATATTCATACATTATTTTAATATTGCCAGTTTCAGTTATTCAAAATAAAAATTTATTTAAATGTGAATATCCAATGGTGCAACCAGTCGATACATGTGGGCAATATATCAGAAATGAATGCTTCTACTTTGCCTACCCATCAAATTTTGCATGCAAGCATACACTTTTATTACTTTAAATATACCTGTTTGGCTAGGGATAGACATAACAAGGTTTTTATTGAAGCTCCACTAGCCTTTATTTGTTGTAATTCGGTTCATCACACTAACAATGACCTTCATCAGTGAATGACAAACAATAAATAACATGGTGACATGAGGGTGGTGGTATAAAGTATAAACATGTTAAGATATGTGAAAAACAAGCACACAGTTTGGACGCACACACGCATACATACACACACACTCACACATATATGCTCCATGGAGCTGTCAAGTTTTCTTTTATAATGGGATGTTGCCATATGTGAGGCTGTTATCCCTGCGGTGTTCTGTCAATCATTCAATGATAGCTCAAAACATGCAAGGAGTGGCTGTATTAATTGAATTTGCGAAGGGAACCAAATTGCTGAAAAAGATAAAAAGATTACCAAATTTTGTCAGTGATGAACATACAACTGTTGATACACTTCCTGTGAACATACGCCAGGCAGAGGATAGGTTGTGTTATAGTGTGGTAACAAACCAGTATGACAGTTGAATAAATTATTGTATATCTTCTCAGTTCTGCACACACACACGCACAATAATTGTCCTCACCAATGAGGTGCGCATTGTTGTACAAAATACTTGTTTTCTCCAGTTCTTGTGTGACTGATTAGCTACTTAATACAGTAGAATGTCACATATCCAAACACACTGGGACTGAGGGTGTTCGGATAATAGAAAAATGTATTGTAGAGTGCTATGAGAGGGTGTGGTCAAGCAAATTATTCGTGACTGCACGTGCCACTATTGAGTTTTGGTTGTTTTCGGACAACTTGACATTCTACTGTATGTAGTTAAATTGTCGGAAAGATAAGTTCATTAAAAACATCTACCAAATTAAATATTATGTACAATTTGCTGTGTGTGTATATATGTTTGTATTGTGCATACATGTTGCTAGATGTTCCCTGGTGGTTTTTGTTCAATTCATACATATGCATAAAATATACCTATGTGGATATTAGACAGATTCTAACATTGCCTCGAAAGTACTAATTGTATACAATAATCAGCATAAGAACTTGGAAGCACAAAAACAGTGCTCAACCACAATCTTTGCTACATATGGCATTGGAACACATTATGGCTACTGCTTTATCATGTGCAAGCATTTGATAATCCAATAGGATTCAATATTATATTTATTGTACCACCCTTGATATTTTATCAAAGTATTTCCACATATTAGTGTGTTATAAGTTCCCATATTTAACACAACTTGTTAAATGCTCTACTATATGGTGAAACTCCACATTCTGGAACATTAAAAGAAGGAAATTAATCAATTATATACTCATGATTGTGTTGTGAACTATGCATCATAATTATACTTCTACTCATGCAATGATTTCCACATCACACTACTCACATTAGCGTAGCGAGCATGGCTAATCAATGGGAAAAAATTGTAACTGGTGGAGTAATAATATCACGAGAAGTACAAGAAATCACTTATTGCAATTACATATGGGTTTTCTCACCATATTATTATTATCACTCCAATTTGGCACGTAAAAAAACGGTGTGCTATTAAATGTTTTTCCGTACTCAGTATAATAAGTATACGTATATATAAATGTGTGTGTGTGTGTGTGCGCACCAATTTACATGCACTAATCTGTATCAAACGTGTGAAGGGAATGTCTCCAGTATTATTGTTCTTCATTCTAGTACAACTTATTATTAGAAAATGAACTACCAGTATTTTGTAAATGTTCAGATGACCCAACTCCCTATCTTGGACAGCCCCAACCTTTCCAAGACGTCAAGTCAAAGTAGTTTATTAGAGTGCAATTTAATTTAATAAAGAGGGAACTATGTGGCTATCCCTGGGGACAATCAGCGGCATCGAGTGACCTTCATTTTTATAATAGCTAATATTTACCAATTTACATTCTCCTTTTTTTTTGCTGTGATCATAAAATCAATGTTATTAATCATTATATTAATAATAATAATAATATTACCGGTAATAATAATAAAAAATCAATTTTTAAAAAATAAAGTTATTCATTACAATAGAAAACATATTTTATAACACAAAGTGACAATAAAGATGTTGGATTTTATGTACTGGTCATCAGAGTTCACAGCTTCAGTGTCACAAGACTTCAGTCCATCAAGCTACATAAAAACAAAATAACAACAACAACAACAAATATATATATAGTATCAACTTCCAATCTGAACTTATACACTTTGTGATACGTAACCTAATCCCACCACCTTCATCACGCCACAATCATGCATAATTCAATATCTACTTTCATATCATGTGTTCAGTCTCACAGTAGACATTGATAGCATAACAACAACAAAAACAACAACATCTCTATTATTATTTCAATGACACAATACTACAATAATACAATGTCATGATAAAATACAGATTGAAAATTTTGATGCCAGCTAATATTCAACCAGAGTATTGAAATACATTGCAAATACAACATACATAATACTTATAGCACGAGTCAGAGTGCAATATGGGAAAATATTTTAGAAGCATGCAAAATATTTTGATGAGCCGAAGAGAAAGTGAAATATTGTGTGAGAGTAAAATATCATTCCCATATTGTACAACGAGTGTGATAAGTGATTTATTGCTGCCTTGATATTTTTTCTTAACCAGTTACAATACAATTTTAATTGATTTTACTTGCTACGTGCATGCTTATTCGAGCATTCAATAACAAGCATACACTATGGGAAAATACAGAACGCTCGCGTGATGCAGAAATATTCAAGCAAAAAATATCATGGCTGCAATAAATATATATACAGTAGAACCTTTCTTATCCGGGCGCCTTGGGACCAGTGGGTGCCGGTAACTCTGAAAGTGCCCATATCTCTGAGACAATGTATTTTCAATCTAGTTACATATGTCTGGAAAGGTCACTAGAATGTCAATCCACCCACTCATTTAATTGATTTTGTCCAGATTTAGGCACCCGGATAATAGAGGTGAGGAGTCCGGATACGAGAGGTTCTACCAGTACTCTATGTAGCTAAAAAAAATGCAATTACCGGAAATTTTTTTTAAAATTCCAAATTAAATACAATTGTATGCATTTTTCTGTAATTGTGGCTGCGTTAACAACAAAAATATATATGTCCAACAAAATTCCTTTTGTCTCTATTGTGATCTGATATTCCCTCAATTTGGTGAATCATTTTTCAGACAACAGTCATTACTATCACAAATTCACTGATTAACAAACTGGAATAAGCCCTAGTGATACAAAATAATAAGCACAATGCTGGCAACACTCAAACACTGGATATTCTATTGTTTCAGCGAGACCACCATACGTGTGAACACTCAGTGGTAATTGTGCAACACCTATCTAAAGTACCACAAACCTAATCAACAAACACAGTTAGGCAACTGGGCTATCATCGTGATGAGGTATTAGCCAAGACAAGCAGAATTCACTAATCAAATGGTACTGTCCACAGATATTGTGCCAATTTTTTTCCTACTGGATGACCAGCTCAGTTAGAGAAATAAAATCCAGCAATACTCTTAAAAGCCCTCACAACTGCTTACATCTTCAGGGTTCTCTGTATGTAGTGGGAGGGGAAGCCATATATCCAAGACAAGGTGTAAATAGAGCCAGGATATTAGTTATAAAAATATATATTGGTTTATAACTAATTTATAGCCCGCGGGCATAGTTACCGCTTGAAATATCTATTTGCAGTAGTACGGCTGCTAGAATGGCAGGGAAAGAGTCTGTCTTTTATTCATTAAAAGTGCTGTTTCAACAAAACAGAAATGTAACCGTAATGCACCCAAAAACTAAATCTTTAAATTAATCTAGCAAGTGTTAGCTTACACAATTCAAGTATAGCTGATAGCTAAATATATTTTTTATGGTAAAAATAGGTCTAGATAGCCACCTATCCCTGCATACAAAATAAGGTTAATAAGTCGCGGTGTAGGTACTAATGTAAACACTGGCCAAGTTCCAATTGTTTTGTTATAAATGTTTAACTACTGAGTTGCAAACATAGCTAGGAAACGCTTCTGTCGCAACTGCTACTAAACCTCAAACATTCGTAACAAAACAAAAACGTTTTGCTCGCTACCTACGCTCCTTACTTACAGCTAATTAGCTAAGTGCAATAAGAGTAAAGTTGTAGCTAATTGTTACACAAAGAATACATAACAAACTTGCTATTATTTCCACCCCTTCTGTTTCCTCCCTATTTTTCAATGGTTGCTATGAACTATATCAGAAACCAGCTCATCAACAGGAAGCCACACCCATCATCTGCACCCACCACACAATGGCCGACAGGAAATGGACCCACAGGTGACGTCACAGAACCACACCCCCAACCACCACCCCCGCAGCCGAACACTACCATACCCCCCACTCCCCACCACCATGTTTCTAAACAAGAGTCAACCTCCACAAGGCACACAACAAGAAACAACACTAACTGATTAAGCGACAACCTGACAGAAGACGGCACTGAACCAGGAGAAGCCACTCCCACACAACCACCCCCATCCCCCGAGATAGCTTCACAGTAGCAGGGAGCATGGACCACGATGAAGAGAGAGGCAGACACAACACCTGTAACGCAGCTACAGAGACCATCTACAACAACACGATAAAAACGATTGTGAAGGGTTGCGATCAATCAAACACATTGGGACAGATGATTAAATCTAAACTTCAGTAAGGTCCATCTAATCCTATCCAACCCAGTACTACAGACTGATGCACTGAAGGAAATGACACCCGCCCAACCCACCCAACTAACCTTACCCAATTACCCCACCTATCCAACCCCTACCAATCCTACCTACCACACCCACCACTACCTTACCCCCTACCCCCCACCCAATTCACCCCATGCCCCTTACATGTGCCTTCCGAGGAATCCACAAACCTTGTCCTACAGTCAGGTGACTGCAAACAACAGACCTACAAACACACAAACAAGAAATAATAACAATAGATACAATAGGAATAACAATTTTTCACTAAGGGGAAATCTCATCCCCTAATACTAATATAGATAGCTAACATACATAGTCAACTCAATTAGCATACACGTACATATAACAGATATTCAACTTTATCATTTGATCGACCATAAAGAAAACCAGTGAAGGCATCATTAAATCTAAATTAATTTTCAGAAGTGTGCATGATTTGTGTGAAAGATCATCTACACAACAACATACACCTAAAGCTCTCCTGTGCTCCCTCCATTCACATGCAAGCAGATTATTTTTTTCATACCCATAGCCAGGGGGGTTCGGTTTAACCCCCTTTTCAGTGACCAGAAGTAAATAATTAGCCACAATATGTACCTTGTAGTCCAAAGGCCTAGCCACCACAAATGTATAAGACTTGCACCAATTATCCCAGGTACCACAAGGCATGCAATTGCAGCTAGCTCTAAGCACACAGGTAAGTCAAGCTATGTTACATTTAATATTTTAATTTAAATTCTTAGTTACAAGGCATATGAACCTGTAGGAGTTTGAGTATCGGTTCATCCTTCGTTGTTATTAGAAGCCCACTGTGCGAGAAGTCTATTGCACTATCACAGTGGCAGAGAATCCAGGGGGCAGATGAGGGCTTGAGCCCCCTTACTTTTTAGGAGGGGGACTCAGCCTCCCCCCCCCCCCATATTGTGGGATAAAGGAATTTCAGAATACTTCATAGAGGTTAAAGTCAATTACAGCAATCAAATTTCATATACTCTTAAAAGTATTAGCTATTCATGTATAACATGATGCACTCTCAGTGTATGATAGTCAACCTGACAGGTGGCCGTCTTAGCACCCTCCCCCCTCCCACTTTTCATATGCTGTCTCTGCCACTATCAGTTAAGTATTCATCAAGGCCGTAGGAAGTGGTATGGCTGGTTGGGTTTTGGCCCGACCACTTTTTCTGCGAGACCACACCCCGACCTCACCCGCTTACAGCTTACACTACTCAGAGGTCCATTACCGCGTGCTGTTCGACACCAGCCACGCAACTTAGATTTTCCTGAACCAAAGTTTTGGGAAGGATAAGCCCGTATTAAGGAGGGAGTTCCCTCTGGTTTTCTAAATTGCCTTTCCTCCATTCAAAGGTGTAGTGCTCTGCCAGTCCTCTGCCTCCTTGGATACAATAGAAGAAAATAGCTAATAGCATCTCGTGCGGGCTCTCAAGAAAGGCCAAACTATCTTATGTTCACAAGGACCATTCGTATAAATTTTAAACTTTAGTGTTTTTGTATTTTATTGTATTTCTAAAATTACGATTTTGAACTTTATTGAGACCACACCCATTTCCTGGCCAGACCACTTGAAATTTGCTTCCTACGGCCTTGTTCATTCAGTATTCAATGAACTTAGCTATAGAGACTAAATTAGTGTCATCAATATAGATAGCTATCTACATCAAATTTTTTAATTATGTGTAAAAATGATTGAAGAAAACAAAACAGTAGATGTGGCTTTCGGTGCAAAATTAGAACCCCTAATTCAAATTGCTGGCTATGTGCCACAAAAAACATTAAAACTTACCTTTTATAACTTTCCTTGCTAAAACATGCATGGCAGCTGAGCCCCCTTCCGCCATCGCGTCATAGAGTATACGTCAAGTAGAGTCGTCGTCGCGTATTTTTTCCCCGCCCACAATATCCAAAGCTAAAAACTGAGGAATTGAAGAGCATGCGTGCGCGCCGCAGGTATTCGTAGCTAGCGAGCGTGGGGGAGAAGTAGTGGGGGTTGTGATGGGGACATCCGACAAGTAAGTTGTGTTAGTGTGACTTCATAAAACATATTTTCCTATTGTATTGACTATCTGTAAGTTCGTTTAAATCACTGCGCGCCTCCAGACTATTCGTAGCTATAGCGAGCTAGCGAGCGTGGGGAGAAGTAGTAGTGGGGATTGTGTACCCTTACCTAATACATAGTTAGTGGGTAAAGGGGAGAACCATGTCCCTTTACCTATTACATGTCCCTTTACCTATTACATGTCCCTTTACCTATTACATGTCCCTTTACCTATTACTTTTTTACCTAATACTTTTGGTAGAACCATGTCGCATTACCTAATAATACATAGTTAGTGGGTAAAGGGTAGAACCATGTCCCTTTACCTAATACTTTTTTACCTAATACTTTTGGTAGAACCATGTCCTTTACCTTATACTTTGGTAGAACTTAGTCTGGTCAAATGCAATAGTATGACCTGTTCTGCTGACTCATCATACATTGGTGCGTGAAATGTCAATTTTACCACAAAATGCGCACAATTCTGCAGCACGCGTTTCATTTTTTTAGCTTGTTAATTAAAGTGTGGATGCAGAAGGTGCAATGAGGGAGAGCATGCAGTTACTTGGTGTCACTGAAAGAAAAGATGAAAGAAGCTATATGTGGAAGTCACTCTGATCTAACAGCTTGAGTTGTTGCTCCAGCTCAGATATTTTGTGAAGCTTAATATCGTCACAGCTTCTTTTCTAGCTAATACCATATAATTTCTTCCTCCGCTTCTTCGCCTGAACAGTAGATAGATCACTCCTGCATATGCAGCAAGTCGCCATTGCTAGCCTGTCTGGATGCTGCAGCAGAGATCCGATTTTTTACACACATTTTATTAGGATAGCGCGGTTAGCTAATGGCCATTGCGGTTTCTCCCACTTAACGTGGGGAACCAGAACAGGTCATACTATTGCATTTGACCAGACCCTTTCCCCGCTATGCGGTAGGTAAAGGGTCTGGCTATGCCAGACAGGTAGAACTATGTACATTTACCTAATACATTTCTATTTAATACTTTGGTAGAACCATGTCCCTTTACCTAATTCTTTTTTATTTAATACTTTGGTAGAACCATGTCCCTTTACCTTAGTGGGAGTCAGCTGGTGAAAGAGTAAATTTGAAGAAACTAAAGCATTTTTATCATGGTTATATGTATACTAACATCTCCCCAACTATTTGTTTTTTATGTAAGCAATTTGTAAGCCCAATATTTCGTGTGGGTGTTTCTGTTTTGTTTTATTTTTCACTAGTGCACAAAATTTCTATTGGGTAAAGGATATAAGTTAGTAGTTGGTAGTTGGTAGTAATCGGGTAAAGGGTTTGGCTGGCTAGATTTTTTGGCCCATTTCTTTGCTAATGGAGTTTGCCTTGTAATGAATAATAGTTGTGTACTTATATATCATGGTGATTGTAACTACAATAATTACTTAACACAGTATCAGTACAATTATTTCGAAAGGCCTGATCAGACAATCACATCTCAATAAGTTAGCCTTGACACTTGGTACAAATTGACACTATAAAATGTTACGTAAATTTAGCTAGAAATGGAGGTATTGATTCTTATGTGATAATTTATAATCTGAATATTTCTTTTTTCATGCAGGTGTACTTAGTAACCTAAAACAAGTCCCTGTAGAACTGTGGCTATCTGGAGTATTCACAGATGTGAGATGTTTGAGTAAGTGATTACCTATGTGGTCAGTTAAGTACTAAGTTGCATGAGCTATGCACATCTGAAGTTTTGTGTGTTTGTAGATTAACTTTGCCCTGCGTTTAGCTCCTCTTAAATTCACTTTATTCTAGTCTGAATACCTTGTCGTGTCATGCCCTTGGTCTTTCATTGTGTTCCTCCCTATGTACATGGCTTGAGTCATGCAAAGCCATTTCTAGCATTTCTTTTTACGCGTAAGGTAGATGTTGAGTCTTTAACATGACGCTGTCCCACCCATATAGTAGAACCTCATTTTTCTGATTGTGAAAACATTTGGGAAAATATGTGAATTTTAAATAGGAAACCTATCTGATTGAGAACACTGACATTTAAATGATGTTGAACATTTTTACTGACAATACCTGTATGACAGAGATAGTGATGGGAAGGGGGCAGGAGGGAGTAGCCCTCTTATCAATTTAAGTGCATACTAAGGTGATATTTATGAATCCTCACTTTATTGCCAATGTTTGTCAAGGCAACATAACGATTAACTAGGACCTGTATATAGTTTGGTTTGGTAAATGGTCGTCATGCTAAAAAGTAATGCCTCTTTAGAATACTTTGGCAAACAGTGCAGGCTCTTTCATTGAAGTGAAGCCAGTGGGGAAAAACAAAACATCATAGTTCAGAAAGCTAAAATGTGGTATTTTAAGAATTTCAAGGATCCACTATACAGCATAGTCTGGCTTTGCCGACCCTTACCTCCTTTTAATATGGTGCAGGGGAGGAGGAAAGGGTCTGGGGACTTTAGTACTAATGATCAGTCCAGAGCGCCAGATTCTGGCGCTAACCACCCATTAAAATATTCACCGCAATGCTTGTATACTTCGCCTCAAAGAGATTGATACCTTCAAACCAGAGCGAGGTCGTTTGATAAAAAGTAAGGCAATCTTTTTCACTACCATGCAATACAAGTGCCTTCTGAGACTGACATAGCATATAAATTGCAAAGTGAGGGACCTCTGTTGGATAATAGACTGCAGGACTACCCGAGTGTCCATAATTAGGCTTAATAGCGCATGCACAATAATTCATTTTGAACTGGTCATTGGCACTAGAGTCCCCAGACCCTTTCCTCCAACCCCGCATAATATTAAAAGGAGATAAGGGTTAGCAATGTCAGGCTATATGCAACGGTCATTGAATGTCTTTAGGTAAAGGGTTTTCATATTAAAATATCTTTTTTATAACTAAAAAGTACTTATATATATGTAGGCCACATAGGAGTTGTATTAATATACAGAGGTCTCCACTAGTTTCATGATGGTACACAATGTTTCATAGAGCAGTCAGGTGTGTAGAGTGCAACCTAGTCTACAAGTTATCGAGGAAATGTGTATACCATGGCATATCTGCCTTTACTTGGTAAAGGGTCTAAGTAGAATATTAGAATTAGTTGTGTGTGTGTGAGGAGTCGTAACCAACTAAAGTGAAAATAAACATAGAATGAAAAATTATTCAGTGATTGTGTAAATGCTTGGCTGTTCAACTTTGAGTATTTTTTTAAATTATAACTAGAGTGAGTGTTTGATAATGGAGTCAATTCAAACAAATACATTTGGTGATTTTTCAGCATATTATATGATCAGTCTGAAATTGAATATTTATAAATATTTAATGTTATTGTTATTTCCATTTAGGCGAGAGTGTGGAGACCTTCAGTGCACCAATTTCCTCAAAATGTCCAGAAATTTGAAGAAATGACTGAAGGTTATTTCTGTGAACAATACAAGCAAACTATAGTGAAGTCATGAACATGATTATCATTTATTTTACTCATATTCATTGTTTTTATTGAATGTACTGTTATAAAAGAAAGTATAACAAAAAATATGAGAACTGTAGGGGCGTACTAATAACACTGAAAAAGGTGCCCACTAAACATTACTAAGGGTGTACTAAAAGCACCACTAAAGGTGTTCTGGATCACATGCTAGAGGTGCATGCATAACACTGTCTAGAGTGCCACACAAACGCCTACAGAGGTGTTTAAGGGTGTTTCATTACACCCTACTAGGGGGGTTAAGGGAGCACCATGTGAGGAGTTGTAGAGGAGGCGCCGTTCTAACACCCCATAAGGTGCCCATTAAGCACCCCATTTTTTACTGTGTAATTTTATGATGCACGGCCACTTTAATAGAAGTAAAAAATTACATCATTCGTATTTTTGTCCTTCTGACTAGTCCTTTCTTACTTATAGCATAACAAATACTTACGACTAACCCACAATGAAGTCACAAGAATTAAATAGTTCTCAATGGTACTAATGTTTTTATATGAGGATCTGATCTTAGTGACATTTAACAAATATATTCCTATTCAGTTTCTGTCATTCGGCATATCTTTCAATAATAATTACAGCAACAATTTTGTATCTGACTTTATGTCAAATTCAAGTTATTAGATTGTTCATGTACAATTTGTTAACCTTAGCTTAACTTTGATGCCGGTAAATTTGCTCTATATTTTGACATTCCTTGTGTTTCTCTGAAATCAATCGTATCCACAACAAATATTCTAAAATACCTTATCGTAGACTCAAATAGCAGATGAATCCCTGCTCGAGTTGCCAATAGCTTTACCCATGTGACATAGGTACAGCACTTAAATATATATTATTCTTAAATTTTTATTCAGATACACGGATACACGGATATTCTAGTATATGATGGTAGATTAGACAGCAGTCATTGTCAGTGATGACAATTAATTTGGCAACTACAAGCTAGCCCATGTCTCAAAGTATAACCCCTATCATTTGTTACAACTATAGGGTGTAATAGGAATGACTGGACATACTGGACTGCCAGGCATTCAAGGAGATAAAGGAAGTAAAGGCATGAGAGTAAGTTCAGATGCGTACATACTAGAAAAAATTTTTTTTTTTTTTTTTTGCTGGTAAATGATGAAATGTAGGGTTTGACTGGTGAAAAAGGAATGAACGGTACAACAGGAGATGTAGGCTTACCTGGAATTAATGTAAGTCTTTTATATACACCAAAGTTCTTATTACTCTAATTTTTTGAGCCACTGGCTGATATTCTGACATTTCTGTGATATTACACATTATTATATTAATCTATATTGTGTTAAGGGAACTACCGGCCCTGTGGGCGTCAAGGGAGAAAATGGAGTAGGTGGTCGCAGGTGGAGACCTGGACAAACAGTAAGTTATAGTTTGAATGGTTGATGTTGTTGTAGTTTATATGTTTAATTTGCTATGTATGCAATTCACCACTGTATCTATTCACAAGATTAATTGTATTATATTTAACAACCATTTGTTGCATTTGTTTTCATGGACATGTAATTAGGAATGGGAGGAGTTCCAAACTAGCAGCTTAAAAAAAAAAAACACGGCCAAGTAAAGAATTTAATTGTGAACAATATATTTGTTGTTATAGTGCACACATTTTTTTCTCACTTCATCATTCAAATTTATGCATGCTTTTTGCACACGTTTGTTACATTTTATCCTGCCCACTTATCCATGCTTATAATATTCAGAATTCATTGACTTTTCTAGGGTCCCATTGGTCCTCCTGGAGTGAACGGTTCTAAAGGAGAGACAAGTCCTAAAGGTGAGAAAGGAGAACCTGGATTTCGTGGGGAGACAAAATTGAAGGTAAGTTAATGGTGTACAGAACTTCTATATGGAAAATAAATTATGTAAATGTGACCGGTTTTGGGAAAATCGGCCTAAACGCGGCAAACAATTTTTTTCAGTATGCCCGGGTAAAGCCTTATGGGTCGATTTTTTTTGAAAAAATTTTTATGGCAGAAATGGATAGACACCAGTTAGCTCTAGCTTATGACGCAGTTGTAAGCTCTGGCGTGCTCTAGAACTCACACTAGGAGGCTAGAAACACTAGCCGGTTGGATTCGTGTAGGAGAGTTGCTAAGAAATTATTGGCGGGCTTTTCACAAACAGCGGGAAAAAAACTGTAACTAACTAGTTCACTTACTATTCTACATAATTCACGTACTCACGCAATTCTCGCCATCATAGTTTCTTAAGGAGCCCTGCATTAAGCCTTTTAGACTTCTTTCAATCCGCCTGTAACCGGTTTATTCCATAGTGTCCTGGAGACACGCAGTAATAGTACACGGACACAAGGCACGCCCCCTGACCTTAGCAACGCCTTTACCTGCCATTTTTTCGAAATCAGCAATAATAAGTTTAGCAAAAATAATGAAGTGTTGTAGTGCGCAGGGCGAAGACGGCTTGTGCTACAGCTTCCAAATTAGGAGGAAGGCATCCCTAGGCCCCGTGCAGCCTACTGGTAGAATAAATTAGAAAACTTTTAGATGCCGCGTTTAGCCGGGTTTTCACAAATCCGGTCACAAATGTAATTGGAAGATTACATAGCCTGACCTATTCTGCTAGTGCATACTGTGACTTTTAGGACTAGTTATGTATACTAGAAAATGGCTCACATTGAAGATAGCGAAGCGAGTAAGGGGGTAGGCTAAAACTAAAACTAGTTATATATTATTGTAAATTATTGAATATAATTTTGATATAAATAGCTACTACACATTTTATTTCTACAGTAGAAGCTTTTTTTTAACTTTTCTTCAAGGCCAGCCTTGTTGTTTCTTATTTTTTGTGTCTCTTTGCCAGTTTTATGCTGTTTAAGCAGCTCACTCATTTTTAATCTCCTTAGCTTCATAGCTGTATAATTTTGGCAGGTCGTTCCTACTGTGTTCTACTAATAAAAGGTTGCTGAGGAAGTTTGTAACACATTCCACACAATAGTAGAAAAAGTACACGTATGCCTACACTAATTGAGTAGAAGAGATACACACACATACTTATATATTCCAAACTAACTAGTATAAGCTTTGCTCACTTTGCATAATTATCTAATTATGTTATTGCTCAGGGTGATGATGGAGTTATTGGAGGGACTGGTCCAGCTGGACCTCCAGGTCCTCCCGGATTATTGGGCCCTGTGGGAGGGAAGGTAAAAGATAAAAACTAGCATTCATTTATCTTAAGAACTGTAATTTATTCGTTTAATTATTATCACGTGTGATTTGCAAGGGAGATAGAGGTGCAATGGGAGACACTGGCGAAGTTGGGCAGACAGGAGAGAAAGGAGTAAAGGTTAGGACACTGACAAACTCGACTGTGTTTTGTATTGAGCTTATATAATTGTGATGTTTATTTAGGGAGGAAAAGGTATTAAAGGTCTTCAAGGATTTGCTGGCTTAAATGGCATGAATGGCTCTATTGGATTGAAGGTACAAGTAGTTGAAGCTAGATGCCATTTTATAGTATTTTTTCATTATTACTTTATAACGTTATATCTAGGATGATCAAGGACTACAAGGTCTGATGGGTACTTCTGGAGGTAATGGGCAAGGCGAATTTACGGGGCCAAAAGGAGCAATGGTAATGGAAGTGATAATTGTAATAAGTGCCATCCTTGCATGTAATTTAGTTACGGGATAAATTTCAACAAGGAATAAGAATAGCAATGAAAATATTCTATGGTTTTTACCAAGGATGATAAAAAAAATGTGAATTAGCAGAATATCATTTGTTTGCTTTAGGAAACAGATTTTTGTATGCATTTGCTATCGCTTCAAGCATGTATGCATTGAATGAATTTTTACAAGTAAAATTTTAAAATATGCTGGTCTGGTTGATGGGGCAAATTTGGATTCATTGATTATATTTTACGTTGGACAAGGGGTCTATTGTATAATTATACGTAATATACAGTGTATTATATATTATAAAGTAAGCATACATGAATACTTTCTTGTGCAGGGCATGCCTGGAATGAAAGGACCTACAGGCTCTCCTTGATTTGATGGCGAGCCTGGACTAGATGTAAGTTCATGACACATGGCTGGCTGTGCCATTATTAATGCGAATTAATATTTTTTTCCCAATAGGGTGAAGTCGGAGATATTGGCAGTAATGGTGTGAAGGGTGGGAGAGGATTATGTGGTCAACCTGGAAAGAAAGTAAGAATTGCAATTGATCGCTGAATTGACAATCAATTTAGAGTTTAGCTGCATTGCTTAAAATATGTATTTATAAAGCTGAAAGTATGCTTTACAATTATAAGCTCATGTGAATAAATTTAATTAGTGGAAATATAACTGTATGCTAATTAATTTGAATTCTTCTAAAAAATATACGATCCATTTGAAGCCTGGTAACTGGAGATACGATTGCAGTATATTAAATGGTGAAGATATTTCTAGACGTAATTAAACATGACATCTGTTTTATTTATTCATAGGGCATCAAAGGTGGAGTTGGAGATGATGCAATGCCTGGTCCACCAGGTATAAGGGGGCCTCCTGGTCTTCAGGTATGATAGTAATTCTATAGTAATAAGTGTTTTACAGATTGATTTATCATTATTCACTTAAAATATAGTTCATTTTTCTTATTTGAAACACTTGGGATTTATTTACTAAGGTTATTATGTACAATGTTGAACTAGGGGGAGAAAGGCCAAATGGGCATGAACGGTACTGATGGAGCTGATGGCAGTACAGGACCTCCTGGAATAATGGTCTGTTGTGTAATTATTTATTTTTTTATATTTTTTTTATTTTGTACAAATTTCACTATTAAGTATTGCTACTAACTATGGATTGAAGTGTGTGTATGTCTGTAATGAATAGTGGTATATTTATCCATTTAGGGAGAGCCAGGTCTCATGGGCCTGCAAGGAAGTAAAGGAGACACTGGAGGAGCAGGGGTTCCAGGAAAGAATATGAGTTGATGAAGCTAAAATAAATTATGTATTAACCCTTTCGTTCCCAATCCCGCTTTGAAGCGGGTGAAGACCGGTTGGCTTCTCCGAATTTTTAAAAATAGTTACTTTATAGCTAGAACCTTCAGATTGCATACACAGGTGCCCAATGCGTTGGAGAAGCATCTAAAATAGCTTTCAGCCAGGGCTGCTTCGACAGTACCTCACAGCAGTTGCGTTTATTTCTTCCTCGGCAAAAAAAACAAACATCGGTTCTCCGTCAAATTTAAAAAAAAGTTACCTTCTTCACAGCAGCTTCATTTATGGATCCAGTCATCTCCAGAGCTTTGTAGAAGCAGCAAAAAATTGCTTGAGCCCAGTAGCCTTCCGTAACACATTGAAACAACCGCTTCTTTGCCGACCAAGACTTTGCGGTTTGACTTACTGTCTTTTTTTTTATTTTTATAAAATCGCCAGTTCAACTGGGGGCCTCCCCATTACGTACTGTCTTAGGTAATGCTTATTACATCATAGGAAAAAAGTGAGCGTGTCGTGTGATCCAGGTAACTATGCAAAAAAAAATTTTTTTTCAAAGTCAATTTGGAAAGATGGCGTCTACCAGTTACAGTGCTGTGGAAGTTTTAAACTTGCTTGATACTAACTCTAGCGACTCAGGATCAAGCGGAGAAGAGGGAGACGACATCTAGGGCTATAGGAGGCCCTGTATCAGGGTTGGGGACCAGACCCCATCAACTCTGACACTGACAATGGAAGTCAAGAAGATGATCGATGTAAGCTTGTCTTTCTCTTGTCTTTCGCTTGAAAACTAGCAAGCTTCTGTTGTGGAAAGGACTTATTTATAGCTATATTGAGATAGAGAAAGCTGTTTAGCTATAATATATATATATATGGCAGAATGAATAGACACCAGTTAGCTCTAGCTTATGATGCAGTTGTAAGCTCTGACGTGCTCTAGAAATACTAGCCGGTTGGACTCGTGTACGTAGAGTTGCTAAGAAATTATTGGCGGGCTTTTCACTAACAGCGGGGAAAAAACTGTAGCTAACTAATTCACTTACTATTCTACATAATTCACGTACTCACGCAATTCTCGCCATCATAGTTTCTTAAGGATCCCTGCATTAAGCCTTTTAGACTTCTTTCAATCCGCCTATAACCGGTTTATTCCATAATGTCCCGGAGACACACAGTAATTGTGTACGGACACAAGGCACGCCCCCTGACCTTAGCAACGCCTTTACCCGGCGTTTTTTCGAAATAAACAATAATAAGTTTAGCAAAAATACTTAAGTGTTATAGTGCGTAGGGCGAAGACGGCTTGTGCTACAGCTTCCAAATTAGGAGGACGGCATACTGGTAGAATAAATTAGAAAACTTTAGATGCCGCGTTTAGGCCGATTTTCCCAAAACCGGTCACTAATGACAAGCACACTAGCCCAGCTATTTTTCATACAATAAGGATTTCTTAATTTCTTTTTATTCTTAAAAACCTTTTATTTTATGATTAGAAGAAGTAGAGCTAACTATGAGCTGTACAAGCCTTAGCATTAATTGTATAGTTTTTTCATCTCTAGTTTCTTAAGACTCAAGTATAAAGTTTACATAGCTACTCATTGAAAATCAAATAATGTTTCCCTTTTGACTGTACACTGAAAGTTGAAATTTACTAATTTAAGTAGTATTTAACAACACACTAAAGTCACCATTTACATCTCTGAAAAGAAAAACTCATCTTGCAGTCCACTATATTTGTTGTTGTTTTTAATTTGTTTAATTATTTTTTTTTGCCATTACAAAGTAAATTTAAGGTTTTTATTTACTATTTATATATAGGGTCCAATGGGAGATACAGGAAGTGTGGGAAATGTTGGAGATTCAGGTCCCCCAGGTGTCGCTGGAGAAGACGTATGTATTTAAATCATTTTTATTGTATAAATGACTCACTTGGTGGATTTCATTGCATGCCATGTTCTCTTATGCATTCTTATTAAACTCAATTTTTAATGTAAATTTGTTTTTTCGAAAAAAAATTTTTCAATCTATCTTACTCTTTTTAATTTAACTTTTATTTTATTTTAATTTTTTTATTTTATGATTGTTTATGCAAATGAGTCAAGTGTTACCTACTTGGTTATGATTCATATTAGGGTGCGAAAGGAAACAAGGGGGAAAAAGGTCTCATGGGCATTACTGGTTCACCTGGAATTAGAGTAAGAAATTGGTCATTAAGATAACGAGTTTGTAGCTGATGACTTTTTGTTGATGTTGCTTTTTCGTCTTTTGTTGTTGTTGTTGTTGTTTTGTTTTGTTTGTTTGTTGTTGTTTTGTTTTGTGCTTTTTTCCCCTCTCTTTCCATTGTATGATTGACAGGGTCCTATGTGTCAAGCTGGCCCCCTGGGTGAACAAGGTCAGCAAGTAAGGAGTGGCTTGCCTGGGATGAAGGTATGTATTCAGACTCATTAGTGAAGAGTGAGTTACTTTAAGTACGTATAGCTATAACAATTATTTATTTTATCTCCAGTTAAACTGAGACTGAATTGTGTTGAGAAGTCTCATTATCTTATTAGTATCAATAGATATGAGTTAACAATTAAGTCCATTTCTATTGGCCAGACTTTATCAAGTGTGCAAGACAACTTTAGTATGTCATACATAATTGTCTTGCACACTTGATAAAGTCTGGCCAATAGAGATGTACTTATTGTTACTAATATCTATTGATACTAATACTATATTTATAGTAGCCTAGATATGAATTAACAAAGATAACATTTAAATAAATTCAGCTGTATAATTCTAATTAATGACCAAAATCTTGAACATTGCTCGTATCTTTCTATATACATAATTGTATGGAAATAATTGAAATCAATATATATTTTTCCTTGTGATAATGGTAAACTGGATTATCGTCCAAGATTTTAATTAGTTACTGTACAACCTTGACTTTATGTCTATCTTTTATCTTCAACAGGGGAATGTTGGACCACTAGGAATGACAGGATTGACTGGACAAGAAGGTCAAAAAGGAGAAAAGGGATTTGCTGGACTAAATGTAAGTAAACAATTGTTGTCTTATTATACTCAGCATGAATGCATGATAGGGTTGTATACTCATTTACTCAGTCATCACGCAGTCAGTGGTGTTAACATTAAAATTGATATCAAGCTGTAGTACTGGACAATTTAAGTCCTTTTAATTTGCCAGGTATTTTTCAAGCTGCTTCACCGTAATGAGATGTACTGTTTTTTTAGCTCTTAGGCATTGAATGTTTAGTTATAGCTACTATTATTAAATAGTGAGCATTCTCAAAGACAGATGAAAATTGTGCTGGCTTACTAATTGTTCATTTGAGTGCCTTTAGCGTACTTGTTGAAATAGTGAACTAATAACTACGGAGCGTGAAAGCTAATTAATCTGTGTTATTTTTGCTTGGTATGGTTGTTATATCACATAATTCTTTTTTTTTTCTTTTTTTTTTTCTTTTTTTATTAACTCATTAATTCTTGGCTGTATAATAATAATAAGAGTAGTTGTAGAAATTAAACATCTTTGTGTTTACATATGCCTGTAGGGTATACCAGCAATGGATGGAAGGAATGGTACTAATGGCTTAGATGGCACTCCTGGAGTTCAAGGTCAAGTTGGTCATCCGGTACGAAAATAAGTGACTCTGTTATGATATCCTATTTACCATTATTTTTTTGTAATTTTCACAGGGTATACCTGGAAGAGATGGTATAGATGGTATTCCAGGACTTCATGGTCTATCTGGGCCAAATGGCAATAGAGTATGTACTATACTGTTTATAATGACAATGTTATGTCATTGATGTGGATTGTGTCTTTTGTAGGGTGCGATTGGTCAGAAAGGAGAGCAGGGTGTCGCTGGTTTTGATGGAGAAAGAGGTGATAAGGTAATTATATTTATTTGTTATATTTAAATATTTGCAACAAGTAAAGGAAAGAACTAAATTTGCATCTGAAATAATTTAAAAAAATTGAATCTTAATTAAACAAAACTGTCATTTGTGATATTTAGGGTGAAGAAGGCGTCCAGGGAGAAACAGCAAACAATGGCACTAAAGGAGAAAAAGGACAAAAGGGAAGTAAAGGATTTAAAGAAGTGAAAGGTTTCAAAGGCATTAAAGGAATGACTGGACCACAGGTGCGATAACAGGACCAGGACTACATTCACATGTATTGCTTTATTAAATGTCGGAAACTTAACTTTAGGGAGACATGGGACTCATCATAGGAACTAAGGGGAATAGAGGAAGAAGTGGATCCACAGGATTGAGGGTCAGTGAAAGAGATAAGTGTACATGTGTATGTCTAGTTTAATACTGGAACATTAAGCTTTTGATGACTACACACCTATGGCAGAGTTAGTTGATCATACATACATACATACATACATACATACATACACACACATACATACATACATACACACTCATACATACACACACATACATGCATATATACAACTTTATGACCATCAAAAGTGAGCACATGCTTGCTTTACTATATGTTTTATATGTATATCTATAATTCTACTCATACTAATAAAGCCTCATTGGTGTTAAGTATACTACACTTTATTATAATTATTATTATATTTTCTTATGAATGCTGTAATAATGTTACTGGCTCTGTGTAGGGTGACACAGGAATCAATGGAACTGAAGGTAGTCCCGGTCTTCATGGAGCCAGTGGCGTCATAGGTCAACGGGTAAGACCACTGCTGTTGTCTCCATTTTTGTTGCTTATGGCTGTGGTAAATCTCTATTAGGGAATAGCTGGACGAAACGGTACTGATGGTATCCCCGGAAATCAAGGAAGTATTGGAGTTACAGGACCTCCAGTAAGTTTTCAAAATATTTCGAAAAAATGTACATATGATATGATGTGTGTGTTTATTTATTTTTTATTTATTGATATGTGTGGTATTTATCTTGATTAAAGGGTTTGAATGGAATTCCTGGGTCTAAAGGAAATAGAGGTAGAAGTGGATTCACTGGGGACAAGGTTGGTCAGTACGCAACTTGAATATTTGGTGGTGCTATACTCAAAGATTTAGTTGTTATATTTGTTCCAATAATTTTATTTCATATTTGGTACTAGTTCACAATAACTGTTTTAGTAGAGTATTTGCAAAAAAAAAATGTGAGAATAATTTCAGTTCTTGCTTTCCTATTTAATATTCTATTGTTATGGCAAGCAAGACACTTACAGGAGTTACACAATTGAGATTCCGTGGTGTTTATTAATTTTTTCCTTATTTATATGGTACGTGCAACCCCTTTTTGCCCGTGCCACCAATTATGTAAGTTGGTAAGGTTTCTTGATAAAATAACGATAATGGATCTACCAAACAGTGAGTTGCAGGTCTTGAATACAATATTTTATTGGATCAGACCTAAACGCCAGAACTTATTTTTATATATTATTCTCTTCATCTTTTATCCAATATTACTCTGTCCTCATACAAGTAATACTCAATATGCCTTTACTGAAATCATATCTAATAGTATAAATTAAGGCTAATAACTTGGTATGGGCCCAGTTTAATCACTAATAGTAATTATGATCATAATTTATTCACTTCGCTGTGAGCTGAGACTTGCCAAAACTTAGTTGAGTTTCTTATACTCGACAATTGTTTAATTGTTTGTTGTGTTTTATTTATATCAGGGAGAAAAGGGTCTAATTGGAATGAAAGGTGAAAAGGGTTTACCAGGATTCAGTGGCAACAAAGGCTTCAAGGTATGTATTAGACAACACTTGAGTTGATCAAAATATATGAACTATCTTTTATAGGGAGAAAAAGGAGTAAAAGGTGTTCAAGACATGACAGGGAACAAAGGAGCTATGGTATGCCATTTAAACTTTAAATCCTATAAATAAAGAGCTAAGAATTAGTTAATACATTTTTGGTTGAATGTTATTATTATGTTAGTATCACAGTAAGTTCAAATTGTCTAATCGATTGCTCGGTTCTTGGTAAAAAAATTTTATCCAGAAAGTGAATAGAGGATTGTGTTTCTTAGAGCCTAGAGCCAATAAGTACAAGTGTGTTATACCATTTTGATCAGTCAGCATGGGATATACACTATTGTCTGGTTTCGACCGTCAACTGTATAAATTCTGTACTTATTTCACCTCATTATGCAACCTTTATGTGTATGTGTGTAGTAGTAGTAGTAGTAGTAGTAGTAGTAGTAGTAGTTGTATAAGTTAAGTGACTGTGATAGATTCATATTTTACTGATTATTGATTTGTACTTCTTTGTTTGTTACTTAGGGAGCTGAAGGGATCAAGGTAAGTTGACATTTTCCAAATTAGTGACCAAAGTGTAAATAAAGTTAGATTAAAAAAAAAAAAGAGCTAGCTGATTAACATAAATACAAGAAGATGATACATTTATGCATAAAAGCATGTTATTATATAGATTTTTTTTCATTTTGGTACAGGGTGAAGCTGGAACTGTAGGAGTAATGGGAACAACAGGAGTACAAGGTCCTATGGGGCTAGATGGCGATAGAGGACAGAGAGGCATGCAAGGATTACAAGGGAATCAAGGCGTATCAGGATGAATTGGTAAAGAGCATCAAAGATAAAAACATTCGTAATGTCTACATGCTTGGTTTATATTTAATAGGTGATGATGGAGAAAATGGTCCCAAGGGTGAAAAGGGTATGAAAGGTGACGCTGGCTTTGATGGAACTCCAGGAATCCAAGGAGATAAAGGAACTGTGGGAACAAATGGACGGGTTGGTCCACCAGGAGCTAAAGGAAGACAGGTGAGACTGACCACCGCCACTAAAAAACAAAAATGAGACACATTTTGATAACACTTAATATTGGGATTATTGTTATATGTACCCTGTCACTCCACATGCTTGTTCATTGGTTCAGATTGTTGTAGTTGTTGTTGTGGTTGTTTTTGTTGTTGTTTCAATTTTTGTGATACTAATTAAATAAATTTTAATGCCTGTTGTTGCTTCTTCTTTTTTGGTAAAGGGTGACACATGTAGCGTGGCAACTATTCATGTCACTTTTTGTGAATACAATATAATATACACATTTGTTAAGATTCTATATATCGTGTAACTATTATAGGGTGATAAAGGAGTGCGTGGTCAAACTGGTCCTGCTGGTATTGTTGGAGTTCCTGGAGACACAGGCTTGAATGGAACTGATGCACCTCATGGATTCATGGGTGATTTTGGCCCAAGGGGTCCTCCTGGCTTTGCTGGACCTGACGGAGTTCAAGGAGACATTGGAAGAAGTGGACCTCCAGGAATGATTGGACAGATTGGAGAGATGGGAAGAAATGGCACTGATGGTTTAGATGGAATAGGTAATAATTATATGCAAAATGTATTCACAAAGTTATTCTTCAATGATGTGGATAATGCTTTAGATGGACGAAATGGTACAGACGGTATTCCAGGCAGTGTAGGTCCAAGAGGCCATCAGGGTCCAATGGGTTTCAAAGGCGAGAAAGGTATGTCAGGATTCCGTGGTTCCAATGGAGCACAGGGACTTAGAGGTGAAATGGGAGCTCGCGGCTTAGATGGACGCAATGGAACTGATGCCGTGGATGGAGCTCGAGGAGACATGGTGACTATTTTATTGTTCGTGTTATTGTATGATGTGCAATACGCAATTAATTTTAGTTTGTCTTCTTGATATTTATTGAATGAAAGAATGACAACAGCAAATACCATACTCATGATATAATACTTTATTCCCTATTTGAACAAAATTTTTTTCCCATTATCCAAGTTCTATAGTTGAGCTAATCCTAGATAATTAAGTGATTATATGTCACTACACATGTGATACTGGTTTAATACAGCTGAGGTATTGCAAATTACTAGCATAACAGAATTCAGTTATGAAATAATTTTTCGCTTTTATATAACTTTCTCTATTCTATTCACAATTGTGCAAATGAAATGATTGCATTTTTTAGCAATTGAAGTGTTCATCATTAATGGAAACTATTTATTTTTCAGGGAAACACTGGAGATATAGGAGAGAAAGGAGAAAAGGGCAGTTCAGGTCTAAGATCAGGTATGGGAGTTATAATGGATCCAATTGATGTTGAAGAATATTAGTGCTGGAATGAACATCTGGTTATTCGAGTAGTCATCCAGATTGGTACATAGGTATTTGAATATGATTCTAATTAAAGGGATATCCTGATTGGTAACTTGTGTTTGTAGCTCTGCTAAGTTGGTAGTAATTCTTCTATGTATTGGACAGAAGCTCCACATGCCATCAGCACATGTTTTGGTGGATAGCTTTTTACAACAAAGCTTGCTGTAAAAGCCACCTGACCCTATAATGAAAAGGAGAGTGAGGTCAGAGGAATTTTTTTTTAATTAGCTCTTGGCTACACAAACATTTCATTCAAACTCAGAAGGCTATCTATAATGTCTGATAGTCTGGATAATCACCAGATAGTCTGGTGTATTGTAGTTTATGAAACTCATTCTGGCACTTAAAATATTATTAAGTGGTTATTATGATATATTTATATTAGTGTTATGTTGTGTTATTATCTATCAATAGTTGTGGAACAACCTGGTCCTAAAGGATACCAGGGAGATATGGGCTGGGAAGGTGACAGAGGTGACAAAGGAGATTCTGGCGTGAGAGGACCAGCAGGTGGAAAGGGACGCAGAGGCGATATTGGTGAAGAAGGTATGCATGTGATCTTTTTTACCTATTGCATTCTGGAATAGTGGCTTTTAAATTTTGTTTCCTAATTTTTGTCAAAGGATTTCAAGGTGACGATGGAGATGAAAGCAGTCGCGGATTGACAGGAGAAGGCGACCATGGATTGAAGGGACTGAAGGGAGAGAAAGGTAATGTCTCGGTCACATGCATAGGTGGGGGGGAGGGGATTATGTAGGCTCGTTTTTGGCTTGGAGAACTCTGTATGAAATCCTGAAAGTATAGTGTGCTATATAACATGTGAACAGCTTCAGAAGTAGTTTGCTATTTCAATATTCCAAGAATCAACCTCACACTTTTGCTTTAAAGTATAGTACTCACTGACTGAATTATGTTTAAGTACTCACCTTAAATAGCTATACCCAGCAGTATTGATGAATGATTGGTAATTATTTCACATAGGAAGTTATAAATGGAATTGGTGAAGCTTTATCCTAGCCATTTATTTTAGCACATACTCCTTGATTATTTTGACTGATCCACTGTTTTTAATATTATTTGTGTAATCTGTATTCGTAGGGCCTGTTTGCTTCAGTTCATTAATGTTAAATGTATTGGTGTAATTTCACATTAGGTTTCCCTGGTCTAAGGGAAACCTAATGAGAAACCGAATGAGAGGTGATACTGGTGATACAGGTCCACAAGGAGGCATAGGTAATCAGGGACCCAATGGAACTGTTGGAATACAAGGAATTCAAGGAATCCAAGGCCCACAAGGAGATCAGGGACCCAATGGGACACAAGGACCTGTTGGACCAATTGGTCCAACCGGCCTACCAGGAAATCTTAGTGTATGTTAGAATATTTGTTGATTGAGAAAAGAAAAAAAATGAAGCAATATGAATATAGTATTAAAGTTATACCTATAACAGGTTCAGTGTAAAAAGTCCAATAAGCTTCTATATTAATTGGATTTACATTTGTTATTTCCGTTTGGTATTATTTTAGATATCTACTCACTGTTCTTTCGAAGCCTTAAACTCATCTATGAGAGGTTATGTACGAGGAGAAGTAGCATATGTCTTAGACCTGAGAAACCCATTCGTTTATACCAACACAGGATGGCAAAGGACTATGGTATGCTACAAATATTTGAATGCATACGTGTGAGTTATAGATTCCATCTTATGGCATACAGGTGCAACCAACGGTGCAACAATCAAGAATATCGAAGCGAGACGTGTTTGATTTAGAGTTTGTCTATCCCACATCTCAGGTAGGTTCTCTCATAGTGTAGTGAGATTGGTGATAACATGACATGGCTGTGACATGTACCTGCAGTGTGGTAATAATTATTGGAGTTTGGTGAAGAATGTGATGTAGACGTTGGAGAACATACGTGTCAGAGCATACATCATGACCAACCGTAAGAAGATATATTTTAATTAATAATAATTAATTTAACCATTGCTATAAGCACGCTTATTATTTGCATAGAATTTAGTGTTCAATAATTGTCATTTATTGGCATATCCTTCCATTTTATTGCAATCCAAAGTACTTTAAAAAGGACTTGGAAGCATTGCTGTCACATTTTTTAGACATTTGAGATGTGAAACCAAGTTCTGAGTTGTGACCAAATAATTCCATAGGGTATTGTGTAACAGGTAGCTAGCAGATGATGTTTTTTTTTATACATTTATTTCAGTTATGTTGGAAGTTTATCTTGCTCTTCGATGTGCAGCTATGACACCTCAAATTGTCAACCTCTCACTGTAAGATGTACTTATTTGTATTTAATATACATAATTAATACTAGTAAGAATGATTTTAATAATTAATTTGTAGTATTGTTATTGAGTGCAAGTTAATTGAGTGAAGTTTAGGAATATATATCTGTATTGTAGTCATCGTATTATGAAAACTAGTGCAATTAGAGTAATTTAAGATACTTGTAGTATACAATTTGACCACACTAGTTAATTAACTCACTGTTTTCTTTGTAAAATTATATTCACTTAAGTCATGTTTAAGTTATAGTGGCACTATTAAGCTACAACAAATTCAAAGTTATAACTATTGTACTACTTAATAATCATGGAATTGTTGACAGGTACTTGCTTTTGCTATGAATGCTTCCTCTCTTCTTTCTCCACCACTTGAGGATCCACGCTATCATCCTGCTCGGTCATTCTTGCCAAACTTGCACCATCTGGATCTATCCTGTCAGTCTGAAGCTATGGCAGGTGGGAGGAGGGGCACATATGCAGCCATGGTGACAACTAACCAGAGGGCATTATCGCAAATGTTGCCTTACCAAGTTAGTGGAGATCTTCCAGTAGTGAATGCCAAGGTAAGTAAAGCAATGTTGTTGTTTATGTTTGGTTACTCTCAGTGTCTTTATTTCTTGATTTCACAATTCACATGAAACGATACGTAAATGTGTATGCACCAACTTCCAATGTTTGCTTCAGTTTAAGCTATTGTAACTTTAAAAAAATGTTACATTTTACTACTTTAAATAATTCAAAAAGTCAATCTCATTATTAAAGCCACAATTTATGAACTCATAGCTTATTAACCGGTGTTGTAAACTTCATTTTAAGTTTGGTTGATGTGTAGTTCTATTTACATTTTTTGGGGTTTTGTCTGTAAGGGAGAACTTATTTCAATGGCTTGGCAGAATTTTAATCTCAGAAATGTATCATCGGAACTGCTTCTTACTTCTGATGGACGATCATTGCCATGGTAATTCTAAACTTGATATAAACGTGAAAATAATGTAACCACCACAACTTGAAGAAAAGTAGCACTTGTTATTCTATTTTTCACATATATCTAATTGGAAGCTGAATATCCCATTAGTTCTTAGCTGAATATCTCTCTTAGTGTGGCTTTTAATAATTACTATTGTAGAAATACATAGAGCAAGGTTCTCTGCATTGAAATTAGCTATCTGAATAGAAGTAATTGATTCCTTAGCAATTCAGTTATTACTTTTACTTATTGATAAAACAAAATCATTGTGAAAATGTTTAGTTCACTGCACATCATGTGCGATTTTGAATAACTAGTTATGAAAAGTACATCATAACAGTGATGGCTAGCTACTTATTGTTTCATACTGTTTGAGTTTTTTTTTTATTACTATTAATTAGGAAGGGCATATGGTATGGATCAGAAGATAAACCCTCTCAAGCCAATACATGTGGTTCATGGACAAGCCATTCTTCAGATCTCAGAGGCAGTGCTGTGACATTTACCCAAAGGCCAAGTGTTTCACACAACCAGAAAACTATATCAAATACTCCAGAACTGGTGTCTTGTGATTCCACCGAACTGGCTTTCCTTTGTGTTCACCTTACCCATTCTCCGACACAATCACGAACACTTTATTTTTAGCCAGAGACTACATGACTTGTACCCACAGATCAATCTATGTTATGTGAAAGAGAGACCTTTGATGGAAAGGCTCTGTATAGCACTAGAAGCTACAGTTTCATCAGGAATTTATGTGTCACAATTTTGTTGAAACATTTAAACAGCACTTTCAAGTTTACAACTTATTATTATGTAGTTCTTTATACATGATATACCTATTTGTAAGGGATGATGTACAAGGTCTTATAATCTATTAGGTAAAACTTTAAGTTGCATGTCCTGAATAGAGCTGGTAGCTATGCAAAAATAAGAAAGCAAATTGTTTGAAATGGAATTTTAAATAGTTGAATCCAGTAGAAAATTAAACTTTTGATGGCTAAATTTATTAGCTACTAAAAATAATATTGTTTATTATTATTGTATTATTAGCTAGGCCTTATATTGTTTTAGATAATTTTATTCAACCTGTAGCTAAGAACAGATTAAAGTCTTTAAATGCAGTTACGAGCATGAATTTAATTAAGAATATAAATAGCTCTATCTTGGATTGTGCTGTACTTGTACATATGCTAGCTCTATAAGTGTTATGTGATTCTAAATAGCTAAAATAGTAATAATGGTAGAATACCTCGAGCTCTTCCAAACTAAAAAGGCATATGTGTGGATTCCAATCGAACAGGATCCTTAATTTTCCTTTGTAGTTTTAATCTAATAATAAAGCTGAAAATATATAACTTAAGAAACAGCAGGGATCTGTCAAAAATGCTGCCTTAAAGAACAGTTTCCAGCTATCTTATAAGCTACAGAAACAAGACCCTTTACCATCGCAACCGGTAAAAGGGTGAGTGGCTACGCGCGAGAGACTATCAGCGCGGCAACCGTTTGAGCTCAAGGCCCAACGAAGGGTACGCCCCGCCCTATACGCGCTGTCTCAACCTGCCCTCCGCGTAGTTGGGCGGAGCCCGACCTCTGCTGAAGGTCGGACTCCGCCCAACTACCCTCCGTGCTAACGGAGATGAGGTTGTTTAGAAGGAGTAGGATAAGTTTACCTGAATTGCTTAAAGCTATTCCTACTGAGGTGCTACAGGAGCCTTTGGCTGATGTGAAGTTGGCAAAAATTTCTTGCAATTTATTGGCATGGCCAATCAAAGGTTCAGCATTTAGATTAACTCCTGGAGAGATCGAGGATATTAAGGAAGACTATAAGAACAGCAATGAAATGCAAAAGGTGGCCATGTTAAGGAGGTGGGCACAGAAGAATGGAGATCAAGCTACACTCAGGCTGTTGCTTGAAACTTTATGTGAAGGCCTCTGTGAGGAGGAGGCTAAACAAGTTTGTGAATGTTTAGGGTACCAGCATGAAAGGTTAGCTAATTTAGATATGAATGTACATACACACTTTTGGTATGCATAGCATTTATGTGAAATATGTTTTGGTGAAGAGTTTACAGCCAAAAAAGCCCCCCTTTCCCCTCCCCCCCCCCCCCCCCCCCCCCACCCCCCCCCCCCCCCCCCCCCCCCCCCCGCCCCCCCCCCCCCCCCCCCCCCCACCCCCCCCCCTTAACACACCACCTTAAAAAATATCCTAGATCTGCCCCTGAAATAATAAACTTTTTTTTTTATAAGGACTCGTTTACCAGAGTAAAAACTATTCAAGCTATTCTGTATTTTTCTTGCAATGTTAGCTATAATTCAGAGTAAATATACTATTTGCTGCCTCATGGTAATGATGTTTAGTACAGAGTAGCTTCTAAGTCCTATTTTGCGCTATGCAGCTGTTGTCCATGCAATGCACCTTAAATCTATTCCTATTATTAAAAATAATTAGGTATGTGATCATTTGCTTAATGAAACAAATTATGAGTCAATATTGGAAAAGCTACCTTCAGTGATGCTCTTATTCTAAAATTTTAAATAAATTTTTACATAAGTGTCCCAACTCAGCAAGGTAAAGTGATCGAGTTTGTTTCTACTTTCTGAGTCCAGTGAGCAGGGTAATTTATTTTCATGAGCAGCAGGAGGCCAGTCAAAATAATGCTTGAAAGTGAAATATCTTGCTATATCACCTTGACCTATGACTGTAATAAGTGGCTTATTGTAAATATCTTCACTGCAGCTGTCCATAGCTAGTAGGGTTGGACTCAGTGTCCAAGTTGAGTTGGCCACAAGTAAAACATGATAACTTTAGAATGGAAGCTGCTACACATCCGGTTTTGCAACATTGAAAAGCTCGTGCTGAACAGTTAAAAATATTACCTTAGTAAACTCCAAAACTGGAGGGAAAGTGCTATTCCAAAACTCTATACAAAAGTCTATGGGAATAGAAAAAAAACACAACTTTCCCGGTCTACGCTCCCCAAATTTTGTTACAAGGTTCGATTCAATCGCTCGCATGTAAAATTTTCACTGAGTTTGTAAACAACAAACTTGTCCCTTCTCCAGCGAGTGCTTTCTAGCCTGTATTCCATTACTAGTGTGTGCTATGAGCGCCAAAGAATCTTAAGCTAGTTGTTGCGTCTGGGATACAGATAAATGTAATATGCAGGTAGATTTAATTTATATGCCGTTTTATCAACTAATCCCAAGCTTAAATAGAAAATAATGCAACAATTTGAAAGCAGAGTGTAATATAGCTGTAGTGTCAGTAAAGCTATTGCAAATCAAACATGTCCCAATTGTGTGATTGTTAGATCTTTTTTATTCAGATTTCTTACCCTTCCACTAATTTTTTCCCCCTAGATTTATAGTAGAAATTCTGAGTGACTCCACCTACTAAAGAAGCTTTTCGTTATCATTCTTATTTCTGTACTATTTTTTTGTAAACATTAATGGTTGTGATAATTAAATTGTAACCTTGTGATCAGTAAATATAATGTATATATAATAATATTATTATGTAATATAAATGAAATAATTGACCATAAGAATTAAGCTTAACAAATGGTACAAATTTCAAACGAAGACAATATTGTCATTCTTGTGAACTACAAAAGAATTCTCACAGGTAGATAGAGTTGCACCGATAAATCTATCGGTCTATCGTTTATCGGTTTATCGGCCTACTTTTTCGATATCGTATCAGTCATCAACACTACCCGCCGATCTGATAGATAAAAACAATTTCATACTCGCCGCGTAGACACACTGAACAGATGAGTTCTACTATTGCGTAAAGACAAAGAAACTTAACTAAGACAAAGAAACTTAACTACGATGTCTAAAAAGAGGTCACCAATTTGACACTACTTTGTTCGAGACTCTAGACTAGTACCATTATTTTCTAATTATGTAAAAATTAAATTTTCAAAATTCAATGAATATATCTATCTGTTATCGGTATCGGCCTCATTCTAGATACAATATCGGTTATCGGTATATCGGTAAAATCTTCTATCGGTGCAACTCTACAGGTAGACACTGTGGATGTATTAATACTCTCAAAAAGCTTACAATACTGGCCACCTTAGTCTTCTGTGGCTGGTAGGACATTGATTTACTCACCCATCAATTGCACTCTGGTTATTTACCAAGTGCTTGCAGTCTGTGCCTACTCATCTTGGACATACTATAATAAAGTTGGCTGTATAATTCAGAGCGATGGCCTCTCCACACCCGCAACTGTTTATTAGCTGCTTTTATCCTGCTAAGCAGTTCTTGTAGAGAGAGATAGCTGTAAATACCTGGAAACTGGTAAGCTAAGTTTATAGCTACTAGCTTATTTGAGGTTAACAAGCTTGAGCATAATAACAATGCCTTATATTAGCTTCTTGAATGTTCAATAATAGTCAAGTGTACTTGATTGTGGTAAAGAAGCACGAAAAAAATTAATGATACCAAGAATTATGTTACTATTTTATGATAATGTCGATAAATAATGACAAAACCCTATACTTCGATGAAAATAGGGAGAGTGGAAATTGAGAAGACTATTAAAGTAAGTTGTTGTTTGTTTCATTTGCTTTGTTGTTTTTTTTTAATTGATTTTTTTTTTTTTTGCTGGATATATCTATAAAAGCAAGTTCCACTATAGACTAGATAACTGAACCCATGGACTATGTAAGTCAAATAAGCTATTCTGGGTCAAGCTTATCAAGTTCAAGCAGATCCTCCGAAAATTGTTATCTATAGGCATGGTTATAGGCATGGCTTGCTGGACTTAGCTACATTCAGACTTGGCCCAATAACTCACAATCCTGGTGTATGTAAGTAAATTTGACAATCTACCAATGTAGCTAACTGGCCACTGTTAGGCAATATTTGTCCACATACACACATGGCGCTATCACAAGCAAAATTGAAATCACTAAGTTATTAAAATTCTAACCTCATATTGAACTAGGAAAGTATATCCAGGTCCCATTATTTTACAAGTTATTGTAATCGTTAATCTTACATCTGTTCCGAGTTCTAAATTTGTTTTTGTTGTTTTCTAAGGGAGAGAAAAGATTTCAAGGAGATCAAGGAGAACCAGGAACCAAGGTCATACCCGGAACTCAGGTAAGTTTAATGCATGGTGTCATACTCAAGTGGTATGTTATATATAAAAACATATATGTAAATTTGAATGTTCAGACAAGGAGTCTTTGTTTTGTTGTTGTTGTTGTTTTGTTTGTTTGTTTGTTTGTTTTTTTGTTTTTGTTGTTATTGTTGTTTTTTGGTTTTGGTTTTGGTTTTTTTGGTTTGTTTTAATATTTTTTTCATATTTTTCCCTTCGTAAGGGTCCAAGAGGAGACACTGGTGACATTGGAGAAGTAAGAGAAAAAGGAGAGCAAGTAAGTCTAACATGGTTCTTTACATCTTTAGCCCGGTTATCTTCATGGTTACATAGAAGAGTTCCCTTAATTCACAAAATTTTATAGTTTCCTTAGTTAGAATACTTTATTTTACCTTATTTTGCATTGGTCATATTAGGCTAAAACTAGATTCTTGTATGTCTAAATTATTATTTAACTACCATGGTGTACTACTACACATGATTGCTATTGTATGCCAAAATATGCACTAATAATACATTGTATTTAGAAAATATTAAATATGAAGTTTAAAGTCAATAATAATTTTCGACTAATGGCGAGATTTCACCTTTCCTTTGCAGTGTATATAAAACCAGTGTGTTGTATAGGCCACCAGAAGGACTTGTGGTAGACTTGCAATGACGAATGACACAATAACTAATGCTGTGATGAAGTCATTATATTGTTCTATTAGGGCCAGATTCATAGTTAAGATTAGAAGGAAGAAAATCGACATGAAAGAAAAAAGAGCATAGTGCGTATGCAGCAATTGTCGATGCTTCTTATTGTATGGTTGAACAATAGCAGTTATAGTCATAAAGGTGACACATAGAATAATGAAATATATGTATGCCATTATATCCTGGGTTACTGCATAGATAGAATAGTTAACAATCCAGTATGCGGGAAAAGCAGCCGAGAACCACCTGCAATCTCTTGTGCCCGGTTCAGTTCCGTCCTTATAGCAGCTCTGAAGTGTGTCCATAATAGCTCTGATAGCCAAGCACTTGCAGGTAAAGTATGTCAATAACTTCTGGAAGTGCTTGGTGTGAAAAATTAAAAGAATTATGAAGGGAGTTACATTAAGTGTAACACACAGTATGATAGCTACAATAGCATAAGGCAGATGCTCTTTTTGAAAATAATCTTTAGTCCCATCGTTAAGTAGCACCAGTCGGTGTTCTTTTGAGTAAATTCCATAAAGCCTGGCTGGTAAGAGGAGTGTAAAGGAAATTGTGAGGATTTTGCTGTAAGACAATAAAAAGAATGTAGCAAATGCATCAATCACAGTTGTCCTGCTGTCCACATTCTCAAGAAAGACGGACAGCACTATTTTTATCGGTCTCCATAATCTCACTACTATCGGTATGCGTCGATCGTACAACTTTATCAGTCGATACGTTACGTAATGTAGGAGAAGCGGGTACAATGCAATGCCATATTCTAGTGCTATTACAGTCAGAGGGTCTAGCTTCAGACAAATGGAATAAGCATTCCTGTTGAAGTCCAGGGACCATACGGCATACAGAGTAGTGAGAACATTAACTGATACATGTGCTATTGTATTTTGGCTTGCGAAGTACGTGATTGGCCGGAGGATGTATGGCGATGTTAAGGTTTGACCAAAGATGACGAAAGGTAATAAGTATGAAGAAGTGACATTCACTCCGAGTAATATTATCATGAAGTAGAACACCGTCAATGGGCCATATGCTACTAAAAGATACTTCCATACACCATTCTTTCCTTTGCAGTATTGTTCACTCAGGCACTTATAACTGTAGGAATATGCTGGAGGGTAGAAGCCATTGTTACACTGCCCACAAAGCAAACCTTGCCTATTCCACGGTTCGCATACTTTTGAATTTAAAAGGTGAACTTTTTTGGGTAGGTTGTAATATATTTCATCATCTGTGCTCCCTTGCCTTATAATTCCACACTGTGCCAAGCAATAACCTACCACGGTATCGTTTATTTTGCTATCGTACATGACGCAGCTACAATCTACAGCTCGTGCAGTGAGGAGGTTTTCATTACACTCAATCATCCATTTCAGATGTCGGACGCACCTGCAAGAAGTGTAGTTGTAACACTCAAACATCACTGGGCACACTTCTGTGGTGTGCGTGTGTGATGTCTGGAGACAGCTATTGTTGACGGAGCATTGCAAATCATCTGAATGAGCTGACGAGTACTTGTACGTCGTAAGAATTAACATCATTAATTTAAAGTTACTGAGTTTTACAGGCGTAAACATCACTTTTTCTTCGTCTGATGGACAATACTTGGTGCTTGGTTAGTATACTCTACATGAAGCAACACTTTTTATTGTCATAAGGATTTTTGTCAACCATATGTGACTGTCTACAGGAAAACCGGGCACAACAGGGCACTCTTCGAAAAAAATTTTTGGCACTTACAGAGTTGTCGGCGTCCAGATATTGAGTTCTCCAAGTTTTATCGTCGTAGTTTAAGTCATTCCCACTATAATAGACCTAACCATTCCCTTCCGTCGGCTGGAAACAATACATTTATAAGAAATCGATCGATCTTTTCTCGATATTTACGCACGCCGCGTTGGGCCTTGTTTTCCGGTAGACGATCACATTATATTGAAAGTTTGTTCCTGACAAAAGATAACAACACAAGATAATAAGTAAGGTTTCATAAACTGAAGCAAGTTTGTTCCCAAGAATATAAAGAAAAATTTTCAAAACATGAGTAAGTTTCTATTTAGGGTGTCTAAGAGTATTATGTTTATTTCAGTTTTAGTTTTTCAGAATATCATCGAGCTTAAAGCATACTAGTGTTTTCTAGCATCTTTCACAGCATTACAATGCAATAATCCTAAAGCTGAGATGTATGAATGGTACCAGGCAGTATAGATACATATAGGATTATATGACACGGATGTATTTGTAAACACGCATCTTATTTGGGACCTCCAATTTTACGTAGCAACAGTCGTGTGAGTATTCAACACTTAATGTTGTTGTCAGAAGAGAAATCCCATGTTATCATTTCCATTAGACTGTTTGTCATCTTTTCCCAGTCATCTTTTCCCAACTTCTTGGCTTTTGCTGAGATTAACTTATAAAACCTTCTCATATGGCAACCAAAAGTATATCTTGAGTAATCTCAGAAGAATACGTTAGGATGTGCTATTGTCTTTTTCTGACTTTTTTTTATGCAATCATTTTGTGGTACCGTAATAGTGGTGTACTTGGGTATTAGCGGCAAGTGAGCCAGCCTATTTATAATTCAAATAACAAGAAATGGCTCTCAATAAATGATCCAATAATGATATGAAGTTAACGTTCCAGCCTCTATTTAGAGACTGCTTCACTAATTTTGAAGTTGTCATACCAGGAAGTGAATATCGTTAGGATGGACAGGAAGCGGAAGTAGTCCGTTGATGCGTATATTCATTAGCTACTATTAGACTAGTTGTAATTTGTACTGGCTAGCTAAGTTTTATAGAAGTTATGTTCATTATTTTTTTAAAGTGCAATACCATGATCAGTGACACTTACAGTAAATAATATATATATATATTATTTTTAATCTCCAAGTACTAATTGCTGTGTTCACCTGTGTTCAAGAATCCAATACAAAATTCTGGTATAATTATCTTATCAGTTAAATTCTTGTGAACAATCATGAGTTAATTTAATCTGTCTGGATCAATTGTTTAACGAAGATAAAATTAAATTCTTCTCAAGGCCACTGAAGGATCGTTCACTCATGCTATCAGTAGCAGGCTTAACTGTGTATAATTATATTGTATTATATCAGAAATAAATTATTTCATCTCAGGAAAGTGCCAAGAATACTTTAATTTTTAGAGTATCTGTGTAAATTGTATTATGCAACAGTTGTATAAGTGAACCTCAAATATGATCCATGACTTCACAGAAACTATCCCTTGCCTCTGCAGGGTATTCTGGTATTATGGCTCCTTTTGAAAGGAGGGCCGATACTTCTTCCTTTTCCATGCAAAAGTCGCTCTGCGACGTTTGATAGGGGTGTGATCTTTATTTTGTACTGGATATCTGAAGAAACTCATTTCAAGACCCCAAACTGTGTTTGGGACCCATGCATCTGATGTGATTGCTTGCCAGTTGTCTAGGAAGTGAGCAGTTCCTCCTCTGGCACAGAATGAGTGGTTTGAACCAACCACACTATTTCCCTTACCTCTAAATAGACTAACTGTCCTTTCACTGTCCCCTCTGGCACCACTGGTGATGTTTTGCACCCAGGTTTTAGATCGTATAAAAAAATTATCAACATATTAGTGGCATCATGTGCATGATGTGGAGTCTCTGTAATCCATTCTGTCACCGGGAGGGTTTCTTGGTGGTAATGGTCTCTCTTGGCCTGAAGGTAATGCCATGGTGTGATACTCTGCATCCCCGGTAGGGGTTAGCTCATCTCTGGGCATTCGAGGAGCGGTTGTTTTAGAAAAATAATTTGGATGCACTACTTCGAGTGTTGTATTTCTTTTTAAGGAGTTTTATGCTCTCTGCCCTCTCCATCATCTTCGTTTTGTTTTGAGGGGCCCTTGTAACTTGTAACTGAAATTTTGAGTAAACTTAAACGCACGACAGGCAGGTCGTTTATTCTTAATCTATAAAAATGTTTAAAATTAGCAAAGTATCTGTCATCTGTATCTGTAATGCTTCTTACCAGTAATAAAGATTATTCTCATTAAAAAAAATAAAAGGAAAGTAATTTTTTTAGTTTTACTAAAGTTAAAGTTTTCTGTTATCATTGAGTAGTTTTATTCCTAGAAAACAAGTGTGTGACTGTTGACAAGCTAACTGTTAAAAATGTATTTTATATTCTACCTACCGTATTTACATAATGTTTAATAAGGAATACAAAAGTCAATAATATCTTGCGGCTAACAGTGAAATTTCACCTTCCTTGTGCAGTGAATATAGAACCAGCGTATTGTGTAGGCCATCAGAAGGACTTGTGGTAGACTTGCAATGACGAATAAAACAATAATTAGTATTTTTGTGAAGATATTGTATTCTTCTAATAGGTACAGTGAGATAGATACCAATAGCAAAAAAAAAGTCGTCAATAAAGAAAATGAAGCATAGTGCATATACAGCAAGTGTTGGTGCTTCTTATTGTATGGTTGAACAATAGCAGTAATTAACATAAAAACGACGCATACGATAATTGCGTATATGTATGCCATTACTTCTTGGGTTATGGCATAGACAGAATAAGTAACAATCCAGTATGCGGGGAAAGCAGCCGAGAACCACCTGCAATCTCTTGTGCCCCATTCAGTTCCGTCCTTGTAGCAGCTCTGAAGTGTGTCCATAATAGCTCTGACAGCCAAGCACTTGCAGGAAAAGTATGTCAATAACTTCTGGAAGTGCTTGGTGTGAAAAATTAAAAGCATTATGAAGGGAGTTATGTTAAGTGTGACACACAATATAATAGCTACAATAGCGTAAGGCAGATGCTCTTTTTTAAGATAATCTTTAGCTCCGTCGTTAAATAGCACTAGACGGTATTCTCTCGAGTAGATACTGTACAACTTGGCAGGTACGAGGAGTGTGAAGGAAATTGTGAGGATTTTGCTGTAAGACAATAAAAAGAATGTAGCAAATGCATCGATCACAGTTGTCCTGCTGTCCACATTCTCAAGAAAGACGGACAGCACAATTTTTATCGGTCTCCATAATCTCACTAGTATCGGTATGCATCGATCGTGCAACTTTATCAGTCGATACGTTACGTAATGTAGGAGAAGTGGGTACATCGTACCACTCGTTTCAAGGAGACGTCCTCCATCGTCTGCTGATCTACTGGTTCGTGCAAAGACTCCATCTGTGGAAGCTGCGCATGGATACTCACTGAGGGAACGTCCACCAAAGTAACATTGAACAATGTGTGTGTCTCTTTTCTGTTTTGTAAAGCACGACAGGTACCTGGGTCCTTAACCCAGGTTCCTTCTGGCGCCTTCCTCAGCTTCGTCAGGCACCAGAAGGACCTGTTCATGTGCTCTCAGTGTGTATCAGTAAATCTTTTTTATTTTTTGTTACATCATGTCTATAGTTTTGTTTGTGTGTGATCATGTAGTTGTTTACTCATTCCAGCTTGAGCTTGCTTTTGCTTGCTCAAGCAGGCTTGAGAATCAGCAATTGTCACCTTCACTTCTAGCATATATATGTTTGTGTTTTAGGTCATTCATCTCATTAGGTATAGCCACTAGAAGGTCCACCAGACCGAGATTTCATTGTTATTAAATTATACCATCTTCTGTCTTAAAAGTTTACACACTTTGCGTGCTCCAGTAGCCTAGCTACTATTAAATAAATAACATCACATGAATATAATGTTTATTTGGAATGTGGTTTTGCGCAGATATAAATGGGGAAACTCAAAATCCTTACCAACTGTGTAACAGTGCCTGGAATAGTTTAATTTAATTGCTAGTCAATCAAAATGTTTAGTTCTGCAATATTAATTAAGGACCTATAAAGAATAAAGGGAGTATTTTTACATGTTAATGAATACCGTCATTTTATCATTGCAGGGTAATAACATTACTGGGCCAACTGGATACAAAGGAATGCAGGGACCTAAAGGAAGAAGTGTCAGAATGGTAATTTTATGATGCACGGCCACTTTAATAGAAGTAATAAATTACATCATTCGTATTTTTGTCCTTCTGACTAGTCCTTTCTTACTTATAGTCAAATACTTACGACTAACCCCACAGTGAAATCACAAGAATTAAATAGTTCTCAATGTACTAATGATTTTATGTGAGGATCTTATCTAGTGACATTTAACAAGTATATTCCTATTTCAGTTTCTGTCATTTGGCATATCTTTCAATAATAATTACAGAAACAAATTACAGCAACAAATTTGTATCTGACTTTATCTCAAATTCAAGTTATTAGATTGTTCATGTACAATTTGTTAACCTTAACTTAACTTTTGATGTCTGTAAATTTGGTCTATATTTTGACATTCCTTGTGTTTCTCGGAAATCAATCGTATCCACAACAAATATTCTAAAATACCTTATCATAGAGTCAAAATAGCAGATGCATCCCTGCTCGAGTTGCCAATAGCTCACCCATGTGACATAGGTACAGCACTTTATATATTATTCGTAAATTTTTATTCAGATACACGGACACACGGATATTCTAGTATATGATGGTAGATTAGATAGCAGTCATTGTCAGTTATGACAATTAATTTGGCAACTACAAGCTAGCCCATGTCTCAAAAGTATAACCCCTATTATTTGTTAAAACTATAGGGTGTAATAGGAATGACTGGAGATACTGGACTGCCAGGCATTCAAGGAGATAAAGGAAGTAACGGCATGAGAGTAAGTTCAGATGCGTACATACTAAAATTAAGAAAAATTTTTTTTTATGTTTGCTGGTAAATGGTGAAATGTAGGGTTTGACTGGTGAAAAAGGAATGAAAGGTACAACAGGAGATGTAGGCTTACCTGGAATTAATGTAAGTTTTATATACACCAAAGTTCTTGTTACTCTAATTTTTTGAGCCATTGACTGATATTCTGACATTTCTGTTATATTACACATATATTAATCTATGTTGTGTTAGGGGAACTACCGGCCCGGCCCTGTGGGCGTCAAGGGAGAAAATGGAGTAGGTGGTCGCAGGGGGAGACCTGGACAAACAGTAAGTTATAGTTTGAATGGTTAGTGTTATTGTAGTTTATGTGTTTAATTTGCTACGTATGCAATTTACCACTGTATCTATTTACAAGATTAATTTTATTTATATTGTCTTTACCAAGTAAAGAATTTAATTGTGAACAATATATTTGTTCTTATAGTGCACACATTTTTTTTCTCACTTCCTCATTCAAATTTATGCATGCTTTTAGCACACGTTTGTTACATGTCATCCCGCCCACTTATCCATGCTTATATTCAGAATTCATTGACTTTTCTAGGGTCCCATTGGTCCTCCTGGAGTGAACGGTTCTAAAGGAGACAGGTCCTAAAGGTGAGAAAGGAGAACCTGGATTTCGTGGGGAGACAGGATTGAAGGTAAAGTTAATGGTATACAGAACTTCTATAATATGGAAAATACATTGTGTAAATGTAATTGGAAGATTACTTAGCCAGACCTATTCTGCTAGTGCATACTGTAACTTTTAGGACTAGTTATGTATACTAGAAAATGGCTCACATTGAAGATAGCGAAGCGAGCAAGGGGGTAGGCTAAAACTAAAACTAGTTATATATTATTGTAAATTATTTAATATATTTTTTATATAAATAGCTACTACACATCTTATTTCTACAGTAGAAGCTTTTTTTAACTCTTCTTCAAGGACAGCCCTGTCGTTTCTTATTTTGTGTCTCATTGCCAGTTTTATGCTGTTTAAGTAGCTCACTCCCTTAACTTCATAGCTGTATAATTTTGGCGGGTCGTTCCTACTGTGTTCTACTAATAAACGGTTGCTGAGGAAGTTTGTAATACATTCCACACAATAGTAGAAAAAGTACAGGTATGCCTACACTAATTGAGTAGAAGACATACACACACATACTTATATATCCCAAACTAATTAGTATAAGCTTTGCTCACTTTGCTCAATTATCTAATTATGTTATTTCTCAGGGTGATGATGGAGTTATTGGAGGGACTGGTCCAGCTGGACCTCCAGGTCCTCCCGGATTATTGGGCCCTGTAGGAGGGAAGGTAAAAGATAAAAATTAGCATTCATTTATCTTAAGAACTGTAATTTATTCGTACTAATTAATATCACGTGTGATTTGCAAGGGAGATAGAGGTGCAATGGGAGACACTGGCGAAGTTGGGCAGACAGAAGAGAACGGAGTAAAGGTTAGGACACTGACGAACTCGACTGTGTTTTGTATTGAGCTAATAAATGTGATGTTTATTTAGGGAGGAAAAGGTATTAAAGGTCTTCAAGGATTTGCTGGCCTAAATGGCATGAATGGCTCTATTGGATTGAAGGTACAAGTAGTTCAAGTTAGATGCCATTTTATAGTATTTTTTCATTATTACTTTTTAACGTTATATTGATCAAGGACTACAAGGTCTGATGGGTACTTGGAGGAAATGGGCAAGGCGGATTTATGGGGCCAAAAGGAGCAATGGTAATGGAAGTGATAATTGTAATAAGTACCATCCTTACTTGTAATTTAGTTCTGGGATAAATTTCAACAAGGAATAAGAGTAGCAATGAAAATATTCTATGGTTTTTACCAAGGATGATTAAAAAATGGGATTTAGCAGAATATCATTTGTTTGCATTAGGAAACAGATTTTTGTATGCATTTGCTATCGCTTCATGCATGTATGCATTGAATGATTTTTTACAAGTAAAATTTTAAATTATGCTAGTCTAGTTGATGGGGCAAATTTGGATTCATTGATTATATTTTATGTTGGACAAAGTGTCTATAGTATAATTATACGTAATATACAGTGTATTATATATTCATATAAAGTAAGCATACATGAATACTTTCTTGTGCAGGGCATGCCAGGAATGAAAGGGCCTACAGGCTCTCCTGGATTTGATGGCGAGCTTGGACTAGATGTAAGTTCATGACACATGGCTGGCTTTGCCATTATTAATGCGAATTAATATTTTTTTTCCAATGGGGTGAAGTCGGAGATATTGGCAGTAAAGGTGTGAAGGGTGGGAGAGGATTACGTGGTCAACCTGGAAAGAAAGTAAGAATTGCAATTGTATCACTGAATTGACAATCAATTTAGAGTTTAGCTGCATAGCTTAAAATATGTATTTATAAAGCTGAAAGTATGCTTTAAAATTATAAGCTCATGTGAATAGATTTAATTAGTGGAAATATAATTGTATGCTAATTAATTTGAATTATTCTAAAAAATATACGATCCTTGTGAAGCCTGGTAACTGGAGATACGATTGCAGTATGTTAAATGGTGAAGATATTTCTAGACGTAATTTAATATGACATCTGTTTTATTTATTCATAGGGCATCAAAGGTGGAGTTGGAGATGATGCAATGCCTGGTCCACCAGGTATAAGGGGGCCTCCTGGTCTTCAGGTATGATAGTAATTCTATAGTAATAAGTGTTTTATAGATGGATTTATCATTATTCACTTACAATATAGTTCATTTTTCTTATTTGAAACACTTGGGATTTATTTACTAAGGTTATTATGTACAATGTTGAACTAGGGGGAGAAAGGCCAAATGGGCATGAACGGTACTGATGGAGCTGATGGCAGTACAGGACCTCCTGGAATAATGGTCTGTTGTGTAATTTTTTTATTTTATTATTTTTTTTTTTTTATACAAATTTCACTATTAAGTATTGCTACTAACTGTGGATTGAAGTATGTGTATGTCTGTAATGAATAGTGGTATATTTATCCATTTAGGGAGAGCCAGGTCTCATGGGCCTGCAAGGAAGTAAAGGAGACACTGGAGGAGCAGGGGTTCCAGGAAAGAATGTGAGTTGATGCAGCTAAAATAAATTATGTATTAATTATGCTTCTATTGGATATCGTAATGCAGCAATATGAATTTGTTATAGTTTGAATGATTTTGAAATTAAACAATTCATATCGCATTATGCCCATGTCTGTGCTCTCAATAATTATTGTTTAGTAATCATTTTAATACCTAAGAATGGCTTAAAGAAATAGATCCATGTACAAACTTAGAAATCTTGTTCAATTTTAGGGGTCTGTGGGAACAACAGGTGGAAAAGGAGAAATTGGAGGTCATGGCTTGGAAGGTCCATTGGGTCCTAAAGGATACAGAGACATGCAAGGAACTAAGGGAGCAAAGGGAGATCCAGGGCTAATTGGTCCACCTGGTGACGACGTATGTTGGAATATCAAATTATTTCACAAAAATATTTATGATTTTGCTCATATTATCATTGATTGTAGGGTATGAGTGGGCTCAAAGGATTTAGGGGAGACCCTGGAAATTTTGGCCCTGTTGGAATGACAGTATGTTATATTACTTTTACATAATAAATTCATATTCTACATAATTTATAACAAAATGGTGGTGATTATAGCGCTGTATTAAGCATACATGTATATGCACATAAAGCATGCTAGTCTAACAAAACAACTAGCTGTGTGCTTCAGCTTAAATGTAACCGATTTTGGGGAAATCGGCCTAAACGCGGCAAACAATTTTTTTCAGTATCCCCGGGTAAAGCCTTATGGGTCGATTTTTTTCGAAAAATTTTTAATGGCAGAAATGGATAGACACCAGCTAGCTCTAGCTTATGACGCAGTTGTAAGCTCTGACGTGCTCTAGAAACACTAGCCGGTTGGACTCGTGTACATAGAGTTGCTAAGAAATTATTGGCGGGCTTTTCACTAACAGCGGGGAAAAAACTGTAGCTAACTAATTCACTTACTATTCTACGTAATTCACGTACTCACGCAATTCTCGCCATCATAGTTTCTTAAGGATCCCTGCATTAAGCCTTTTAGACTTCTTTCAATCCGCCTGTAACCGGTTTATTCCATAATGTCCCGGAGACACACAGTAATAGTATACGGACACAAGGCACGCCCCCTGACCTTAGCAACGCCTTTACCCGGCGTTTTTTCGAAATAAGCAATAATAAGTTTAGCAAAAATACTTAAGTGTTGTAGTGCGTAGGGCGAAGACGGCTTGTGCTACAGCTTCCAAATTAGGAGGACGGCATCCCAGGCTACTGGTAGAATAAATTAGAAAACTTTAGATGCCGCGTTTAGGCCGATTTTCTCAAAACCGGTCACAAATGACAAGCACACTAGCCCAGCTATTTTTCATACAATAAGGATTTCTTAATTTCTTTTTATTCTTAAAAACCTTTTATTTTATGATTAGAAGAGGTAGAGCTAACCATGAGCTGTACATGCGGGCATTAATTGTATAGTTTTTTCATCTCTAGTTTCTTAAGACTCAAGTATAAAGTTTACATAGCTACTCATTGAAAATCAAATAATGTTTCCCTTTTGACTGTACACTGAAAGTTGAAATTTACTAATTTAAGTAGTATTTAACAACACACTAAAGTCACCATTTACACCTCTGAAAAGAAAAAGTCATCTTGCAGTCCACTATACTGGTTGTTGTTTTTAATTTGTTTAATTTTTTTTTTTTTTTGCCATTACAAAGTAAATTTAAGGTTTTTATTTACTATTTATATATAGGGTCCAATGGGAGATACAGGAAGTGTGGGAAATGTTGGAGATTCAGGTCCCCCAGGTGTCGCTGGAGAAGACGTATGTATTTAAATCATTTTTATTGTATAAATGACTCACTTGGTGGATTTCATTGCATGCCATGTTCTCTTATGCATTCTTATTAAACTCAATTTTTAATGTAAATTTTTTTTTTCGAAAACTTTTTTTTTTCAATCTATCTTACTCTTTTTAATTTAACTTTTTTTTTTCTTTTTTTTTTTTTATGATTGTTTATGCAAGTGAGTCAAGTGTTACCTACTTGGTTATGATTCATATTAGGGTGCAAAAGGAAACAAGGGGGAAAAAGGTCTCATGGGCATTACTGGTTCACCTGGAATTAGAGTAAGAAATTAGTCATTAAGATAACGAGTTTGTAGCTGATGAATTTTTGTTGATGTTGCTTTTTCGTCTTTTGTTGTTGTTGTTGTTTTGTTTTGTTTGTTTGTTGTTGTTTTGTTTTGTGCTTTTTTTCCCTCTCTTTCCATTGTATGATTGACAGGGTCCTATGGGTCAAGCTGGCCCCCTGGGTGAACAAGGTCAGCAAGGAAGGAGTGGCTTGCCTGGGATGAAGGTATGTATTCAGACTCATCAGTGAAGAGTGAGTTACTTTAAGTACGTATAGCTATAACAATTATTTATTTTATCTCCAGTTAAATTGTGTTGAGAAGTCTCATTATCTTATTAGTATCAATAGATATGAGTTAACAATTAAGTCCATTTCTATTGGCCAGACTTTATCAAGTGTGCAAGACAACTTTAGTATGTCATACATAATTGTCTTGCACACTTGATAAAGTCTGGCCAATAGAGATGTACTTTTTGTTACTAATATCTATTGATACTAATACTATATTGATAGTAGCCTAGATATTTGACCGTCTATAGGAAAATCGGGCACAACGCAGCCCCGACGAAAAATTTTTTTTGGCACTTACACACTCCTCGGCAAGCAGATATTAAGCTCTCCAAGTTTTATCGCCGTAGCTTTAGCCATTCCCGCTATATATCACCTAACCCCTTCATTAGGCTTATTTAATACAATTTTAAGAACTAAATCGATCTTTTTGCGACGTCTATGCATGCCGCGTTGTGCCCGATTTTCCCATAGACGTCACATATGAATTAACAAAGACAACATTTAAATAAATTCAGCTGTATTATTCTAATGAACGAAATCTTGAACATTGCTCGTATCTTTCTATATACATAATTGTATGGAAATAATTGAAATTAATATATATTTTTCCTTGTGATAATAGTAAACTGGATTTATCGTCCAAGATTTTAATTACTTACTGTACAACCGTGACTTTATGTCTATCTTTTATCTTCAACAGGGGAATGTTGGACCACGAGAAATGGCAGGATTGACTGGACAAGATGGTCAAAAAGGAGAAAAGGGATTTGCTAGACTAAATGTAAGTAAACAATTGTTGTCTAATTATTCTCAGCACGAATGCATGATAGGGTTATATACTCATTTAGTCAGTCATCACGCAGTCAGTGGTGTTAACATTAAAATTGATATCAAGCTGTAGTACTGGACAATTTAAGTCCTTTTAATTTGCCAGGTATTTTTCAATCTGCTTCACCGTAATGTGATGTACTGTTTTTTTAGCTCTTAGGCATTGAATGCTTAGTTATAGCTACTATTATTAAATAGTGAGCATTCTCAAAGACAGATGAAAATTGTGCTGGCTTACTAATTGTTCATTTGAGTGCCTTTAGCGTACTTGTTGAAATAGTGAACTAATAACTACGGAGCGTGAAAGCTAATTAATCTGTGTTATTTTTGCTTGGTATGGTTGTTATATCACATAATTCTTTTTTTTTTCTTTTTTTTTTTCTTTTTTTATTAACTCATTAATTCTTGGCTGTATAATAATAATAAGAGTAGTTGTAGAAATTAAACATCTTTGTGTTTACATATGCCTGTAGGGTATACCAGCAATGGATGGAAGGAATGGTACTAATGGCTTAGATGACACTCCTGGAGTTCAAGGTCAAGTTGGTCATCCGGTACGAAAATAAGTGACTCTGTTATGATATCCTATTTACCATTATTTTTTTGTAATTTTCACAAATTTCATTTACCTGGAAGAGATGGTATAGATGGTATTCCAGGACTTCATGGTCTATCTGGGCCAAATGGCAATAGAGTATGTACTATACTGTTTATAATGACAATGTTATGTCATTGCTGTGGATTGTGTCTTTTATAGGGTGCGATTGGTCAGAAAGGAGAGCAGGGTGTCGCTGGTTTTGATGGAGAAAGAGGTGATAAGGTAATTATATTTATTTGTTATATTTAAATATTTGCAACAAGTAAAGGAAAGAACTAAATTTGCATCTGAAATAATTTAAAAAAATTGAATATTAATTAAACAAAACTGTCATTGGTGATATTTAGGGTGAAGAAGGCGTCCAGGGAGAAACAGCAAACAATGGCACTAAAGGAGAAAAAGGACAAAAGGGAAGTAAAGGCTTTAAAGAAGTGAAAGGTTTCAAAGGCATTAAAGGAATGACTGGACCACAGGTGCGATAACAGGACTACATTCACATGTACTGCTTTATTAAATGTCGGAAACTTAACTTTAGGGAGACATGGGACTCATAGGAACTAAAGGGAATAGAGGAAGAAGTGGATCCACAGGATTGAGGGTCAGTGAAAGAGATAAGTGTACATGTGTTGTCTAGTTTAATACTGGAACATTAATCTTTTGATGAATACACACCTATGGCAGAGTTAATTGATCATATATACATACATACATACACACACACACACATTCATACATACATACATACATACATACATATATACAACTTTTTGACCATCAAAAGTGAGCACATGCTTGCTTTACTATATGTTTTATATGTATATCTATAATTCTACTCATACTAATAAAGCCTCATTGGTGTTAAGTATACTACACTTTATTATAATTATTATTATATTTTTTTATGAATGCTGTAATAATGTTACTGGCTCTGTGTAGGGTGACACAGGAATCAATGGAACTGAAGGTAGTCCCGGCCTTCATGGAGCCAGTGGCGTCATAGGTCAACGGGTGAGACCACTGCTGTTGTCTCCATTTTTGTTGCTTATGGCTGTGTTACTTCTCTATTAGGGAACAGCTGGACGAAACGGTACTGATGGTATCCCCGGAAATCAAGGAAGTATTGGAGTTACAGGACCTCCAGTAAGTTTTCAAAATATTTCGAAAAAATGTACATATGATATGATGTGTGTGTTTGTTTATTTTTTTATTTATTGATATGTGTGGTATTTATCTTGATTAAAGGGTTTGAATGGAATTCCTAAGGCTAAAGGAAACAGAGGTAGAACTGGATTCACAGGGGACAAGGTTGGTCAGTACGCAACTTGAATATTTGGTGGTGCTATACTGCAAAGACTTTAGTTGTTATATTTGTTCCAATAATTTTATTTCATATTTGGTACTAGTTCACAATAACCATTTTAGTAGAATATTTGCAAAATAAATGTGAGAATAATTTCAGTTCTTGCTTTCCTATTTAATATTCTATTGTTATCGGCAAGCGAGACACTTACAGGAGTTACACAATTGAGATTCCGTGGTGTTTATTCTATTTTTCCTTGTTTATATGGTACGTGCAACCCCTTTTTGCCCGTGCCACTAATTATGTAAGTTGGTAAGGTGTCTTGATAAAGTAACGATAATGGATCTACCAAACAGTAAGTTGCAGGTCTTGAAAACAATATTTTATTGGATCAGACCTACAGTAGGAGTCAAAAAAAAGTTTCGAATTCCGTTCCGTCGAACGGCCGTCGCAAAATTAAAAAACGGGGATAAAACGGTACGCCGTTTGTTGAACGGCCGTTCCGTTTGACCGCGTTACCGTTTTAATCTTTCTCGTTCACCGTATGTCTCGCTCAAAGAAATATAAAAAATCGTTTATCCAATCAAACGTTCCGATTTTTTGTTTACAGGCTCCAGAGGCGGAGCTTTTCGAGTAAAAAAAAATTGAAGCCGTCCTATTCGAAGTTGTCTCGCGGGGAATTGTTAGTTCGACCGCACAGTATCGACGTTTTCTCGCTGTTAGGGCCTTCTCGGGCTTAGATTTTTTACTACTGGAGGTCCATCAGTAGCTAACAGAAGATCTACGAAGTGCAGACCTCGTTATAGCTCTGTGCCAGTCGGAACTTCAGTCTGCAGCTTTATTGAAGCAAGTTAAAATTTTATACGAGCTTTTTTGCACTATCCTCATAGCGTTTAATGGTCGATACAAGGCCTTAGCTTGCTGATATAGCTATAGAAGAGTTTCTAGCTAGAAAATATCTGTGAATCTATGGAAATGCTTCACCTTTTTTTACCGTTTTAGTAAACGGTGTCGGCCGTTTAGTCAAAACGGTACCGAACGCAACGATAAAAACTACGGTTAATAAACTACCGTTTTAGGTCCGTACTACGGAACGGAATTCGAAACTTTTTTTGACTCCTACTGTAAACGCCTGAACTTATTTTTATATATTCTCTTCATCGTTGTTGAATGCGTAAGTCAAATTAGCTCATTTCAATTTCGACAACTATTGAAATTATGCCAGGGGCTGTAGCTCATAATTAGCTTTGAAGCCATACTACCTTGCTCAGCTTTGTGCTGAAGCACACCACTATTTACAATTAACAATTAATTCTATCCGCTAAGCTTACTTTTAGCACATGTATCGTACAAAGTTATGGAATGAAGTAAATGTCAAATAATAGATATTTTACAGTCCTAAGCAGCAATGGTTCATAGCTTACATCAGTTTTAATTATAGTTTAATATGGTATTGATTAGGGAGTGAAAGGACTGATTGGTAGTCAAGGCACTCGTGGCCCTCAGGGAAATCCAGGTATCAATGGATTAAAGGTGAGACTTCTTTCGTAATGTTGTTATGATTTCATTAAGAAGAACATAGATAATCTGAAATTACGTTCAATGCATGTATTATTAGGGTAACAAAGGAGAAATTGGAATGACTGGACCGATGGTAAGTTTTATAACTTAACTTGCATCCAGTTGTATTGATGTTGTTGTTGTTAGTTGCTTTTTATCTGATTGAGTTACTAGAATAAGTATTAGTTTAGCTTAAATTTGTTGTTGGTTCTAATTGTGGTTTCTAGTATAGTAATAATTTTTTGTGGAATTAACATTTCTGTGCAACAAAATAGTGAAAAGATGCTCATGAAGTAGAAACAATTAGTAGATAAAGCTAGAGGAAAAGATTGCTCTTTCTTGTAGTTACTAGTGGACCTCTTTTATCCAATATTACTCTGTCCTCATACAAGTAATACTCAATATGCCTTGACAGAAATCATATCTAATAGTATAAATTAAGGCTAATAACTTGGTATGGGCCCAGTGTAATCACTAATAGTAATTATGATCATAACTTATTGACTTCGCTGTGGCTGAGACTTGCCAAAACTTAGTTGAGTTTCTTATACTAGACAATTGTTTAATTGTTTGTTGTGTTTTATTTATATCACGGAGAAAAGGGTCTAATTGGAATGAAAGGTGAAAAGGGCTTACCAGGATTCCGTGGCAACAAAGGCTTCAAGGTATGTATTAGACAACACTTGAGTTGATCAAAATACATGAACTATCTTTTATAGGGAGAAAAAGGAGTAAAAGGTGTTCAAGGCATGACAGGGAACAAAGGAGCTATGGTATGTCACTTATATCTTAAATCCTATAAATAAAGAGCTAAGAATTAGTTAATACATTTTTGGTTGAATATTATTATTATGTTAGTATCACAGTAAGTTCAAATTGTCTAATCGATTGCTCGGTTCTTGGTCAAAAAAATTATCCTGAAAGTGAATAGAGGATTGTGTTTCTTAGAGCCTAGAGCCAATAAGTACAAGTGTGTTATACCATTTTGATCAGTCAGCATGGGATATACACTATTGTCTGGTTTCGGCCGTAAACTGTGTAAATTCTGTACTCATGATGCAACTTTTATGTGTATGTGTGTAGTAGTAGTAGTAGTAGTAATAGTAGTAGTGGTTGTAGTAGTTAAGTGATTGTGATACATTCATATTTTTCTGATTATTTATTTGTACTTCTTTGTTTGTTCCTTAGGGAGCTGAAGGGATCAAGGTAAGTTGACATTTTCCAAATTAGTGACCAAAGTGTAAATAAAGTTGGATTAAAAAAAAAGAGCTAGCTGATTAACATAAATACAAGAAGATGATACATTTATGCATAAAAGCATGTTATTATAATTATAGATTTTTTTTAATTTTGGTACAGGGTGAGGCTGGAACTGTAGGGGTAATGGGAACAACAGGAGTACAAGGTCCTATGGGGCTAGATAGTGATAGAGGACCGAGAAACATGCAAGGATTACAAGGGAATCAAGGCGTATCAGGATTAATTGGTAAGGAGCATCAAAGATAAAAACATTCGTAATGTCTACATGCTTGGTTTATATTTAATAGGTGATGATGGAGAAAGTGGTCCCAAAGGTGAAAAGGGTATGAAAGGTGACGCTGGCATTGATGGAACTCCAGGAATCCAAGGAGATAAAGGAACTGTGGGAACAAATGGACGGGTTGGTCCACCAGGAGCTAAAGGAAGACAGGTGAGACTGACCACGGCCCCTAAAAAACAAAAAAGAAACACATTTTGATAACACTTAATATTGGGATTATTGTTATATGTACCCTGTCACTCCACATGCTTGTTCATTGGTTCAGATTGTTGTAGTTGTTGTTGTGGTTGTTTTTGTTGTTGTTTCAACTTTTGTGATACTAATTCAATAACTTTTAATGCCTGTTGTTGCTTCTTCTTTTTTGGTAAAGGGTGACACATGTAGCGTGGCCACTATTCATGTCACTTTTTGTGAATACAATATAATATGTGACCGTCTATAGGAAAACCGGGCACTACGCGGCACCCTTCGAAAAAAATTTTTTTGCACTTACAGAGTTGTCGGCGTCCAGATATTGAGCTCTCCAAGTTTTATCGTCGTAGCTTAAGTCGTTCCCACTATAACAGACCTAACCGTTCCCTTCCGTAGGCTTGAAACAATACATTTTTAAGAAATCGATCGATCTTTTCTCGATATTTACGCACGCCGCGTTGTGCCCGGTTTTCCTGTAGACGGTCACATATACAAATTTGTTAAGATTCTATATTATTGTGTAACTATTATAGGGTGATAGAGGAGTGCGTGGTCAAACTGGTCCAGCTGGTATTGTTGGAGTTCCTGGAGACACAGGCTTGAATGGAACTGATGCACCTCATGGATTCATGGGTGCTTTTGGCCCAAGGGGTCCTCCTGGCTTTGCTGGACCTGACGGAGTTCAAGGAGACATTGGAAGAAGTGGACCTCCAGGAATGATTGGACAGATTGGAGAGATGGGAAGAAATGGCACTAATGGTTTAGATGGAATAGGTAATAATTATATGCAAAATGTATTCACAAAGTTATTCTTCAATAATGTGGATAATGCTTTAGATGGACGAAATGGTACAGACGGTATTCCAGGCAGTGTAGGTCCAAGAGGCTATCAGGGTCCAATGAGTTTCAAAGGCGAGAAAAGTATGTCAGGATTCCGAGGTCCCAAGGGAGCACTGGGACTTAGAGGTGAAATGGGAGCTCGAGGCTTAGATGGACGCAATGGAACTGATGCCGTGGATGGAGCACAAGGAGACAGGGTGACTATTTTATCGTTCGTGTTATTGTAAGATGTGCAATACGCAATTAATTTTAGTTTGTCTCCGTGATATTTATTGAATGAAAATAAAACAAAGAATGACAACAGCGAATACCATACTCATGATATAATACTTTATTCCCTATTTGAACAAAAAATTTCCCATTATCAAAGTTCTATAATTGAGCTAACCCTAGATATTTAAGTGATTATATGTCACTACACATGTGATACTGGTTTAATACAGCTGAGGTATTGCAAATTACTAGCATAACAGAATTCAGTTATGAAATAATTTTTCGCTTTTATATAACTTTCTCTATTCTATTTACAATTGTGCAAACGAAATGATTGCATTTTATAGCAATTGAAGTGTTCATCATTATGGAAACTATTTATTTTTCAGGGAAACACTGGAGATATAGGAGAGAAAGGAGAAAAGGGCAGTTCAGGTCTAATATCAGGTATGGGAGTTATAATGGATCCAATTGATGTTGAAGAATATTAGTGCTGGAATGAACATCTGGTTATTCGAGTAGTCATCCAGATTGGTACATAGGTATTTGAATATGATTCTAATTAAAGGGATATCCTGATTGGTAACTTGTGTTTGTAGCTCTGCTAAGTTGGTAGTAATTCTTCTATGTATTGGTAAGAAGCTCCACATGCCATCAGCACATGTTTTGGTGGATAGCTTTTTACAACAAAGCTTGCTGTAAAAGCCACCTGACCCTATAATGAAAAGGAGAGTGAGGTCAGAAGAATTTTTTTTCGAAAAAAAAAATTTACATTAAAAATTGAGCTATTTTAATTAGCTCTTGGCTACACAAACATTTCATTCAAACTCAGAAGGCTATCTATAATGTCTGATAGTCTGGATAATCACCAGATAGTCTGGTAGTTTGTAGTTTATGAAACTCATTCCGGCACTTAAAATATTATTAAGTGGCTATATGATATATTTATATTAGTGTTATGTTGTGTTATATCTATCAATAGTTGTGGAACAACCTGGTCCTAAAGGATACCAGGGAGATATGGGCTGGGAAGGTGACAGAGGTGACAAAGGAGATTCTGGCGTGAGAGGACCAGCAGGTGGAAAGGGACGCAGAGGCGATATTGGTGAAGAAGGTATGCATGTGATCTTTTTTACCTATTGTATTCTGGAATAGTGGCTTTTAAATTTTGTTTCCTAATTTTTGTCAAAGGATTTCAAGGTGACGATGGAGATGAAAGCAGTCGCGGATTGACAGGAGAAAAGGGAAATCAAGGTGACCATGGATTGAAGGAACTGAAGGGAGAGAAAGGTAATGTCTCGGTCACATGCATGGGTGGGGGGGAGGGGATTATGTAGGCTCGTTTTTGGCTTGGAGAACTCTGTATGAAATCCTGAAAGTATAGTGTGCTATATAACATGTGAACAGCTTCAGAAGTAGTTTGCTATTTCAATATTCCAAGAATCAACCTCACACTTTTGCTTTAAAGTATAGTACTCACTGACTGAATTATGTTTAAGTACTCACCTTAAATAGCTATACCCAGCAGTATTGATGAATGATTGGTAATTATTTCACATATGTAGGAAGTTATAAGTGAAATTGGTGAAGCTTTATCCTAGCCATTTATTTTAGCACATACTCCTTGATTATTATTTTAGATATCTACTCACTGTTCTTTCGAAGCCTTAAACTCATCTATGAGAGGTTATGTACGAGGAGAAGTAACATATGTTTTAGACCTGAGAAACCCATTCGTTTATACCAACACAGGATGGCAAAGGACTATGGTATGCTACAAATATTTGAATGCATACGTGTGACTTATAGATTCCATCTTATGGCATACAGGTGCAACCAACGGTGCAACAATCAAGAATATCGAAGCGAGACGTGTTTGATTTAGAGTTTGTTTAACCCACATCTCAGGTAGGTTCTCTCATAGTGTAGTGAGATTGGTGATAACATGACATGGCTGTGACATGTACCTGCAGTGTGGTAATAATATATTGGAGTTTGGTGAAGAATGTGATGGTGACGTTGGAGAACATACGTGTCAGAGCATACATCATGACCAACCGTAAGAAGATATATTTTAATTCATTCGTAATAATAATTAATTTAAGCATTGCTATAAGCACGCTTATTATTTGCATAGAATTTAGTGTTCAATAATTGTCATTTATTGGCATATCCTTCCATTTTATTGCAATCAAAAGTACTTTAAAAAGGACTTGGAAGCATTGCTGTCACATTTTTTAGACATTTGAGATGTGAAGCCAAGTTCTGATTTGTGACCAAATAATTCCATAGGGTATTGTGTAACAGGTAGCAGATGATGTTTTTGTTTATACATTTATTTCAGTTATGTTGGAAGTTTATCTTGCTCTTCGATGTGCAGCTATGACACCTCAAATTGTCAACCTCTCACTGTACTTATTTGTATTTAATATACATAATTAATACTAGTAAGAATGATTTTAGTAATTAATTTGTAGTATTGTTATTGAGTGCAAGTTTATTGAGTGAAGTTTAGGAATATATATCTGTATTGTAGTTATCGTATTATGAAAACTAGTGCAATTAGAGTAATTTAAGATACTTGTAGTATACAATTTGACCACACTAGTTAATTAACTCACTGTTTTCTTTGTAAAATTATATTCACTTAAGTCATGTTTAAATTACAGTGGCACTATTAAGCTACAACAAATTCAAAGTTATAACTATTGTACTACTTAATAATCATGGAATTGTTGACAGGTACTTGCTTTTGCTATGAATGCTTCCTCTCTTCTTTCTCCACCACTTGAGGATCCACGCTATCATCCAGCTCGGTCATTCTTGTCAAACTTGCACCATCTGGATCTATCCTGTCAGTCTGAAGCTATGGCAGGTGGGAGGAGGGGCACATATGTGACCGGTTTTGGGAAAATCGGCCTAAACGCGGCATCTAAAGTTTCTAATTTATTCTACCAGTAGGCTGCACGGGGCCTTGGGATGCCGTCCTCCTAATTTGGAAGCTGTAGCACAAGCCGTCTTCGCCCTATGCACTACAACACTTCAGTATTTTTGCTAAACTTATTATTGCTTATTTCGAAAAAACGCCAGGTAAAGGCATTGCTAAGGTCAGGGGGCATGCCTTGTGTCCGTACACTATTACTGTGTGTCTCCGGGACACTATGGAATAAACCGGTTACAGGCGGATTGAAAGAAGTCTAAAAGGCTTAATGCAGGGCTCCTTAAGAAACTATGATGGCGAGAATTGCGTGAGTACGTGAATTATGTAGAATAGTAAGTGAATTAGTTAGCTACACTTTTTTCCCGGCTGTTAGTGAAAAGCCCGCCAATAATTTCTTAGCAACTCTCCGTACACTAGTCCAACCGGCTAGTGTTTCTAGCCTCCTAGTGTGAGTTCTATAGCACGACAGAGCTTACAACTATGTCATAAGGTAGAGCTAACTGGTGTCTATCATTTCTGCCATAAAACATTTTTTCGAAAAAAATCGACCCATAAGGCTTTACCCGGGGATACTGAAAAAAATTGTTTGCCGCATTTAGGCCGATTTTCCCAAAACCGGTCACATATGCAGCCATGGTAACAACTAACCAGAGGGCATTATCGCAGATGTTGCCTTACCAAATTAGTGGAGATCTTCCAGTAGTGAATGCCAAGGTAAGTAAAGCAATGTTGTTGTTTATGTTTGGTTACTCTCAATGTCTGTATTTCTTGATTTCATAATTCACATGAAACAATACATAAATGTGTATGCATCAACTTTCAATGTTTGCTTCAGTTTAAGTTTTATTTTTGATAAAGAATTGAAACTTTAATAAATGTTACATTTTACTACTTTACATAATTCAAAAAGTCAATCTCATTAAAGCCACATATGAACTCATAGCTTATTGACCTGTGTTTTAAGTTTGGTTGATGTGTATTTCTATTTACACAGTTTTGGACTTTGTCTGTAGGGAGAACTAATTTCAATGGCTTGGCAGAAATTTTATATCAGAAATATATCATCGGAACTGCTTCTTACTTCCGATGGACGATCATTGCCATGGTAATTCTTGACTTGATATGAATGTCACAAATATAAATTTAAAGCAGGATGGTAACATCATAAATTCTCAGAGCACATGACAACATGACAATGCCTCAGAATTAGTAGTAGCTTTGCTCAACATTTGGTAAATTTGTGTTAGAGTTGTCACTGTAAGTTTAACATAATATGATAGCTGTACCAACAGTTGTTGTTTAACCCTCAGCACGCATGCGCGAGAGTTTTGTAGTAGTCATCCTGTCTCTTTGTCTGTCTGTCTGTCTGTATGTCACACTCTGATTTTGGAGATTACTGACAATTAACAGTTGATTTAGGTATGCACTTACTCAGGACAAAGTTTTAAGAACTTTTATTGAACTCCTTTTTTTAATTTTGGGCTTATCGTTGAGAAAACGCGAAACTTTCAGCTCTGCGTAGGTTCCAGCTTTTATGGGCAATGCTCCCTAGCGTCACGTCATAATCACGTGAGCAAATAATTTCTTGCAGTCAGCGGTGAAGTTCGCTTTATTCTCAGGGATGTTAACTAAGTTGAAAGAATAGAAGTTTCACGTTGAAAATGTATATCGATAAGTAATTCTGGCTAGTTTAGCTTCTTCTCTTGTGAAGACAACATTTCCATGTATAATTTTCATTGGACGAGCTTCTTTGATGCCTAATTAAAATAGCTAACAGATTGCTTGTTCTTTTGGAAGGAGAGTATATATTATGATAGGTAGGTAGAGTTTAATAGCAGCGCTGAGGGTTCACACCTTTGGTGCTTCATTTTATCTGCAAAGATTCCCAGTATAAAATTTATGCTTCCCTCGCAATGGTCAAAATTTACACAAAACAAAATAATGTAACCACAAAAACTTAAAAGCACTTGCTATTTTTATTTTATTTTATGTTCTGGCTCTATTTTTTTTTCTTTTTGTTCCCATTTAACTAATTGGAAGCTGAATATCCCATTAGTTCTTAGCTGAATATCTCTTAGTGTGGCTTTAAGAATAACTATTGTACAAATATACATAGAGCAAGGATCTCTGCATTGAAATTAGCTATCAGAATAGAAGTAATTGATTCCTTAGCAATTCGGTTATTACTTTTACTTTGATAAAACAAAATCATTATGGAAAATTTTAGTGCACTGCACATCATGTGCATTTTTGAAGAGCTAGTTATGAAAAGTACATCATAAAAGTGATGGCTAGCTACTTATTTTTTCATACTGTTTGAGTTTTTATTTATTACTATTAATTAGGAAGGGCATATGGTATGGATCAGAAGATAAACCCTCTCAAGCCAATACATGTGGTTCATGGACAAGCCATTCTTCAAATCTCAGAGGCAGTGCTGTGACATTTACCCAAAGACCAACCATTTCACAGAACCAGAAAACTATATCAAATACTCCAGAACTGGTGTCTTGTGATTCCACCGAACTGGCTTTCCTTTGTGTTCACCTTACCCATTTTCCGACACAATCACGAACACTTTATTTTTAGCCAGAGACTACATGACTTGTACCCACAGATCAATCTATGTTATGTGAAAGAGAGACCTTTGATGGAAAGGCTCTCTATAGCACTAGTAGCTACGGTTTCATCAGGAATTTATGTGTCACAATTTTGTTGAAACATTTAAACAGCACTTTCAAGTTTACAACTTATTATATAGTTCTTTATACATGATATACCTATTTGTAAGGGATAATCTACAAGGTCTTATAGTCTATTAGGTAAAACTTTAAGTTGCATGTCCTGAATAGAGCTGGTAACTATGCAAAAATAAGAAAGCAAATTGTTTGAAATGGTTGAATCCAGTAGAAAATTTAACTTTTGATGGCTAAATTTATTAGCTACTAAAATATTGTTTATTATTATTGTATTATTAGCTAGGCCTTATTTAAATATAATAACCTACAGGAAATCAAATGAGGCATAGAAATAATAATACCTAGCTACATTGAGCAGCATTAAATTTATAAGCTGGGACACACCTAAGGGGAAAAAATATGAAGATTAAGGTTAGCTCAGCTAGTTTTAATAAATAAAACGGAAATATGGAGCTCATTTCCAAAGAATCTGCGTACAGGAATATTACAGGTATAAACACAAGTGCTACAAGACCATTATGCCAGTCACATAGTTGTGTTCATTTCTCTGAGGTATGTATGGACAGGTTGCGATTGGTAAGTGTCTCATCATTCATAATACACATGCATGTTCTGTTATCATGCAGGTTTTGTTCTTTTTTTTTTTTTTTTTTTTAAGGACGATTTAGTGGCCATACACCGGACTCTGCAGAACTAATGCAGGTGGCGGTTGTGCAGTAAATCTCGCGTAGCAAGAACCTTTACCATCGCAACCGGTAAAAGTGTGTGGGTACGCGGGACTATCAGCGCCTACAGTCCCGCAGTTCTTATCAAAAAACTCATTTCATTGGTTAATCAAATCATGTGACCAATTATAGCGCCGCGCAAGGGCTAGGGCTAGGGCTAGGGGACCAATCAGAAGAATTCTTTGATAAGAACTGCGAGATGGCTCATCAGCGCAGCAACCGTTAGGCCCCGCGAAGGGTACGCCCTTTATACGCCCCTATACGCGCTGTCTCATTCCACCCTCAGCGCTCTGGTAACGAAGACGAGGTTGTTGGGGAGGGGGGTTGAAGTAGGTTACACCTGACCCAGAGGAGGAAAAAAAAAACAAAGAAAATTGCTGCAGTACAGCATGAAATAACAGCTTGAAAATATCATGAGTTATTTAATGGGTCATGTACCTAAAGATATCATTGTGAAGATATCTAGGGTGAAATATATGTATATATAAATGAAATAATTGACCATAAGAATTAAGCTGAACGAATAGTACAAATTTCAAACACAAACAATAGTGTCATCCTTGTGAACTACAACAGAATTCTCACGGGTAGACACTGTGGATGTTTCAATACTCTCAAACAGCTTGGTGGCAGTATTCATTACCATAGCTGCAATTGTTTGGAATACGTCTCTACTGGAGCCAATACGAACACAAATGTGGCAACCTTTTTCCCCGACATTTCCATATTCAAATAAAGAAATTGTGGGAAGAAACCACGATCAAGCTGTTCTCCTTGAATGGTTAGATTTTCTGAATACAAATGTCTCCATTGTAAATATTGTTGGGTCTCCCGGAATTGGAAAGTCAACACTAGCCATTTATGTGGGCAATGAAATAAATGCGAAAGGGGATACTGTTTTCTACATTAATATGGATGAATTTCCTGGTGAGCAGTTAAAACAAGCAGTATCCTATAAAATATTATCCCTATCTCAGAAAGAAGGTAAAAGCCTAATTAACGCTTTTGAGCAGTTGCAGCAATGGGCCTATAATAGATGGTTTAACACAATACTTTTATTGGATAATTGTGAAAATTGTATCCAGACACAAAAAGATTCCCTATATGAGATATTACAAAAGATATTGAAATATTCTGACAACAAATTTAAAATTTTAACAACAAGCAGGTCATCACTGATGTATGTAGGACACTCATATATAGGGTTGAGCCTCTCCATGAGGAAGCTGTATATCTTCGTTTGGAAAAGAAAGTACCAAATATGCTGAACATCACTGAGAAAAAGGCAATAGCTGATTTGACAGGCGAGATTCTACTAGCTTTACAAATAACTGGAGCACTCTTAAATTTTGGTGTGAACCCCCCCCCAACTCCTTCAGAAATCATAGCTGGTTTGAAAAATAATCCCATATTAACTCTTAGCCCTGACAATTTAGAAAGAAACATGACACTGAATGCCTCTATTACATTGTCTTATGACTATCTTGATGAAGCCACACAACAATTTGGTCAATATTTGGCATTGTTTCCAGGGTTGTTTGACAAGAGTGCATTATTTGAAATGATGTCTCTATTACCAGGTGTTCCAAGAGAGAGTGAATACTACTTGAAGAAGACAAATGATTTAATAGCACGTTCACTACTACAAGTTGGCACAGTATCTGATCGTTATGTTTATCATAAACTAATCAAAAGTTATTTTATTGCACGTACAAATACATCAAGCAAAAATGAATTTACTGTTGCCTTACAACTTTACTTTTCCAATAAATTAAATGAATGGAAATAATGTATGCCACTAGTCCAAAAAAAGCTATTCTTTCGATATAATTTTATGAACACAATATTCATCATTTGATAGTATCTCTGAAAACTGTTACCTACCAACATCACAACTATACATTTTTAATCAAAACTTTTTGTGATGCTGCTTTCATGTTGGGATTGTTAAATGTAAAGTTTAACCATGCAAAGTTAGTGGAATATACCAATGATATTATTAATAATATGGAAGAATTTTTTCACAAGAAAAACATGTATAATAATAATTATAGAAATGCCCATTTTATTTCAACAATATATTTCAATCATTATCAAACATTGTGATATAATAGCAAATCTTGAAAAGTTTCAGCTAGCTTTGGAAAAATGTTCAGATAGAATCACAATAATTGAAAAGTTGAAAGAAGTGAACATTAGAAGTGAAGATTATTCCAATTTTTATTCGTACATTCTCATTTATGAAATATATATAGATAAAAAGTTATTGTTATTATATCATGCCCGTTTATTGAATAGTAGCTATAACCAAAGAGAGACTGAACTGCATAGTGGCTAATTCAGATACAACCTGTTCATATTCTCATATTGCTTCAGGCTACTATTCTGTGCATGACAATAATAATAGTATTATTTTCTATGAAAAAGCTATTGCAAATGGAGAGCTGAACACTTTACAGACATTATTTCTCTTTCAAGATTGTATATTGTGTACAAAACTAGAAATAATGTAACCGAGATGAAAAGAATCGAACTGAAAATGGTAGAATTGTACAATGATTCTAATAGTCAATCGTCTTCTATGGTGCTCTCATTCATATCACTGTATTTAGAGTACTTGGATTTACTGGAGTTATTTGGAGAACCTGAGAAAGCTAATAATATTCACATTAAAATTGTTGACTCATTCATTGAATTTGGCGAAAAAGCTTTAGATGTCAAAGAAATTTATTATGTGATAGATAAACTTTATCTCTTAAATGATTATAACAGTGTGATAAATTTGCTACTCATGGCCTTACAATAGCAGAGGAAACATTTGTTAGTGACTACATAACATTATCTACATGGAAGGGTAAAGCCAAATATTATTATAGAACATTCAAAAGATAAAGAATTGAGCATTGAATCTGACAGTCAGTTGGCTATTGTGCCTAGCACAAAATGGTCATCATTCAGTCCCAGTTTAACCTTAGAAAAATTCATCAAACATGGACTGGACTAACTAATGTCTTACAATTTATTTCGCTTCATTATAAATTTATTTTCCATTTTGATACAGGTGCTAACTATCTATGGAGGACTTATTATTCTTTTATTTAAATGTTGCAAACTATGCAGCTTTGGTCGCACTTGCTGTTGTAATATTATTGCATAGCTACTATTATTTAGGCTTCTTTTTGTTTTATTTATTTGGAAGGAAAATTGCACTATTTTATTGAATCAATTAAAATTTAAATCAACATTACTGGTCTGAGTGTATGGTGGCATTTATTCATAGTGATGACACTTTACCAACCTTGTTGATCATTATCATATTATGTATGCAAATATTGCAAGTTTCACTAAAATCCTCCCACAATTAAGTTCCTTGTTTAAGCGAATAAAGATACAAATTTTAGCTTATAAGGCTGCACAAACAGTGAGTAAAGAAATGGAGGTATTTCTTCTGCCAAGTGAGGCAGAAACTAAACAGCACACATGTTGGACTAGCAACTTTCAGAAGCAGTTAAAAAATCCTCACATTTTGCACCCACACACATACTCCTATAGCTATCGAGTATACTGTTTAGAGTTTACCAGCAACAGGCTGTGGCATAGGCCATGGGTGGGGGGGGGGGGGGGGGGGGGGCGATGAGTGTTTCTCGCAGGTTTAGCCTCTTCTCTTATGAAGACAGGATTTCCATGTACATTGCTCGAGCTATATGCCTCATTAAAACGACTACTATAACCCTCTCGTGCATGCGCGCTGAGGGTTGACGAGCTTTATTTGGTAGCCACCGGAATCGAACCCAGAACCGCTTGCTTAACTCACAAGCGCTCTGCCACTGAGCTACGACAACCAACCGGCAAACAAAACACTCCAATTCTGAATTTATACTGTTAAGGGGTACAGAATACAATTTTAAACAGACCCCTGGCGCACGTTGTCTAGCGTCAAGACTCTTTACCTATAGTACCAGTTCAAAAAGAATGTAATTAGTATTTGACCGGGATGCTCTGCGGTTAGAACATTTAGATGCCACACGCAAGCTTCATTAGTGTCTGGGCACCTTATTTGGGAAGATTGGGCCTGGTTGCGGTAACACTAAACTACTGACAACCACGAGCGGTACCGCAACTTACTCCCACTGGTTACTATGTACTCCTTTCCTAGTCTCGCGTAGCGATTGGTAAAGGGTCTGGCTACGTGAGACTACTCGTTTCCCAGCTGAAAAGCCCAAGTGTGCCCCTTATAGCTACCCGCAGCTTTCCCTCACTTACCATTCTATAGTAAATAGTAACGGATATGAGGTTATTTAGCTGGACAAGAATAAGTTTATCTGACTTACTCAGAGTTATTCCTACTCAAGTGCTACAGGAGCCTTTGGCTGATGTGAAGTTGGCAAAGATCTCTTCCAATATACTGGCATGGCCAATCAAAGGTTCAGCATTTGGGTTGACTCCTGGAGAGATCGAAGATATTAAGGAAGACCATAAGAACAGCAATAAAATGCAAAAAGTGGCCATGTTAAGGAGATGGGCACAGAAGAATGGAGATCAAGCTACACTCAGGCTGTTGCTTGAAATTTTATGTGAATACCACTGTGAGGAGGAGGCTAAACAAGTTTGTGAATGTTTAGGGTACCCAATAAGCATGAAAGGTAAGCTGATTTAGATATGATGAGTGTACAACACACTTTTGGTAGGCATAGGACTTACATTTAAGTATGTTTTGGTGAAGAGTATTCAGCAGAAAGAGCCCTCCCCTCCCCTGCCCCCCTTTAAAAGTCCTAGATCTGCCCCTAAAACATTAAACGTCCTTTTATAAGGAGTCGTTTACCAGAGCAAAAACTATTCAAGCCATTCTGTCTTTTAATATCTTGCAATGTTAGCTATAAAATAGTATTTGCTGCCTCCATGGTAATGTTGTTTAACACAGAGTAGCTTCTAAGCCCTATTTTGCTCTATGGAGCTATAGCCCATGTGATGAACCTTCAATCTATCCTTAATCAACACAAGTTATGACAATATTGGCTAAGTTATATTCAGTGATCATCTTTGTCTTAATTTTTAAATTAATTATTACCTGAGTGTACCAGCACAGCAGGACTGAGTTAGTTTTAATTGTCCAATATATGATGTCTGTGTAGGTATATGTAATAGTTAGAGCATAAGCGCTTGGGTACTGGTGCATTTAGTGCACTAAATCCACCAGTACCTAAGCGCATGCTCTAACTATTTTAGATCCCCGTTTACCCAGAGGCGGCCTGCCCAGTTTCCACTAGCAACTTTGTTTATCTGCATTTTCGGTGTCAAGCGAATTCTTCCGTGTTTCCGGCCCAAAATTAAAATTCAATTAAAATTCAATTGAAGCGCGCCAGAAAGTTTACTTTAGCAAGTTTACTTTAGCATTGTAGCTGCCTGCTGTTATCTCCAGATCTAACTCTAACTGGGCTGCTCTGCAGTAAGCAGTAAAGCAGCTAGCTATGGTAAATTCCTGTGGTATGAGAGCGGCAGGAGAGTTATATGATAGGGCTGGTCCCATATAGGTCGATATGAGAGAGTAGTAGACCCTCCCATATCCGGCCTCACATAACCTGCTCCCTGCTTTATCCAGCCTATTCTATTAAACTAAAACTCAAAAATAGCAATACCCCAAGGGTTGTTAGTATGCACAGTTCATATACCTAAAGGCAAAAAATAGTGCACACTTACCAAGTTAGTACACCTAGTAACAATATAGCAACGGGTTCTAATAGTACTTAATACACGAGTTAAAGTGTGATATGGTGAAATATCTAGCCATATCACTCTGACGAGTATAATAAGTGGTTTATTCCACACTAGATAACTTCATAATTATAATATATATATATATATATATTATAATAATATGTGACAGTGTCTGGGAAAAGGATAGTCCGGCGCAGACTCTTTATCGAACCGCTACACTGGGAATGGGTCTGGGGACATGGCCATACCAAATTTGTTCTGCCGCTATTGCGGTGGTCAATTACCGTTAGCAAATTACCGGGAATAGCCCTTCTCAACCACAAATAGAAATTCTTGTGCGTGTCAGCCATCCTTTCCAATGCTAAATTTAGCAATCATGGTTAATTTGCGGTAGAAATTCAGGTATAAAGGAGGTGGGGCTCTCACCACTTCCACATTCCTCCAGAACAAATTTGGTATGCCCATGTCCCCCAGACTTCCTGCACGCTTTGCGAGCTTCGTGGGTCTGGCTCTGCCAGACTAGGAAAAGGGACCAATATTGCATTAAAAATTGAAAAATGAATTATTTATACCACCATGTAGAACACTTTCTCTGGAGTATTTTGATACCAGATTACAGGCTGGCGCTGCCTGTTTCACTGAATATATGCCAGGCAATCTAACCAACTTGAGCACTCAGCTATTTCGAGAAAACTACAATATTAAAACTTCTTATTTAATTTTTGGGAGGGCCATCACCATAAAATTGTGGTTTTACATTTTTTGTCATAACTTTTACTATGCATGCATATTTTTTTTTTCACATTGAAGCTGAACATATTACCATAGTCGCCAACTTTCAGGAAAATAAAACCGGGAAAAGACCACACCCCCAACCATATCCACCATGAATATCATTAAGTTTCAATCAATATGATTAATTATCGACTAGTGACTTGTAGGTAGCTCTCGTTTAATTAGCCCATGAGTGTGCTCGTGGCTTGCTGAGCTAGCTGAGTGCAGTGGATGTTCTATAATCCACCAATGAGTGTGCCTGAGTATTTTTATCAATCAATCAGAGTGCTGAGGTAAGATTATGTAACATTAGTTTTGATAGTGTCTAGACAAATACCGAGAAAGTACTTTAACAGGGCAGGGGGGTGGGGGGGGGGGGGGGGGGGATGGTGAACAGGGAAATGCTAAAAAAAACAGGGATTTCCCGTCAAAATCGGGAAGGTTGGCAACTATGTATTACCCATCTAAAGCTCTTCAAAATGAGCTAAATAGTTGCACAAAACCACACCCACTAAAATGCTAAGGCGTCAACATCAAGAAAACCCTTACCTACCCCTGCGAAACTAAACCCCTCCTACTTCAACATCAAGACTTCAAACTTCACACACACATTCTTTAATATCTTGTTACAAAGTGAACTACCAGATTTTTCAAAAAATTTTTTTTTAATTTAAGGCAGTTTTGATGAAAATTTCAAAAAAAAAACGTGAAATTTTTATTTTTTTTAAAGTTGGTAATTCACTTTTAAGAGTACAAAATGAGCTTTCAGATGATATAAAAACATTTCTGTAAAAAAGTAGTGAGAGCAAGTTATGATTTTTGGCAGATTGGCTGTTTCACTTCTGAGATAATTGCAGAAAACCACAAAAGAAGTTATTCCAGCTGATAATGCCTGCAACAGAAGAAAATGAAGCATATGTTACATTGTAAACACAGGTCCCTACACAAGAGCTGAAAAAAACAGATACACATGAATGTAGAACCTATTGTACGTAAAATTTAACTCAAATTTAGAGGGTCTTGTGCCTCATCATTGCCTCAAAAAAGCACTCGCTTAGGTTGCTCTTCTTTTCGACGCATTTAGTACTAAATTTTCATCTTCTAAGAGCAACTCTGGTGCATAAGTAGTACCTACAATAGCTCTCCTTTGTGAAACTGTGGTGGAACCATTGGCTACTGTAGATACACAAGAAACTAACAACCTGTCTTTCATTGTTGTTCTCTGAAACTGTCAGGGAATGCCCAGGTTAGTGATCAAGTAGCTCTAATAACTCCACTAAACAGCCCAATAAAGCAAGGCTTTCCTATTCTGACAGTTCCTGAAGTACTGCCTGTACGATGTAATTCAGTAGTAGAGCGCCCCCTAGAAACCCTAATGAGCCGCCATTAATTTTAGCTTACTAACCGAAGGTGGAGTCCACCAGTCCAAGTGTTGGACTCCACTGTAGCCTTCCTTCGAAACAGGGTTCTGTGAAAGCTTCGGGAATGCTTTCTAGCTCTCTTTATAATGCCAAGTAGGACTGGAAAGTTAAGAGAAACGGTACAACTCGCACGAAGTTATTCAAAAAGTAATTATGTACTGCTCCGCGTGCGCCTTCACTCACACTTGCCCCAAGGAGTGCAGTTTACATGATTAAATAGCTCTTCCTGTGTGCTTTATTTTAAATGAACCATAGTTGTAAACGAGGAATGGCGAAGACGCGTTACACAAACTTTAACGGTAAAAACATTAAGATTGGATTCTTCCCGGGCGGTGCGAGTACTGTAAGTAGGGATGACAAAAAAATATATAAATAAATGTCCAAATTATCTGAAACTTTGGACACAGCTTCAGAAAGCTTCAACCTACGGAATAAAAAAATAAGAAGTCAAAAAATGAAAAAAATATTTATTTTTTTTGTGGTGAATTCCGTAATCTAACCGGAAGTCAGTGTTACGGATTGCGTAAAACGTTTAACTCTGTGCTTGGAGATGCTCTGCTGAACAGTAGTAAGCTACAGATGGGGCTGCTTACTCCGTAAATGGAGGAGGCTTTTACTGGCACTAGATGTGTTTTGATATAGTTTTGCAGGCCTTTCTGTGCTTTTGTTCAGTTTCCAACAGTTTGATGGTTATTAAGTCGTGGTAGCTACAGTAGTCAATTTGGCTTGCTGAATTTTATTTAGCTTAGTCTGTTAGCTCACTGGCTAGCTAAGTTTAGGATTAAATTAGTCTTAGATAATTAAGTAAACCAGCTTGTTGCCTGTTTTGGAAGAAGTGAACAATGAATATTAATAGAAATCTATTTTAATCAATGAAACAAAAAAATATATCATGATGGACTTTCAAAATGTGTTGCGTTCTCTTGTTGCTGCAGTGTGACAGAAGTCCACATCATCTGATATCTGCGTCCAGTCAGAGACTTGCTGATTCTTCCCAGTGTCTTCACAAGAATAGTCACATGGAGAGCCTCCTGTCTGCATACTCTATTCACGTGTATTGTTTCTATTCTATTGCAGCACAGCTATAACACAACTTGAGAACTTACCCACAATTTTCGGATGTCCTGGGTAATTTGTTACTAGGCAACAAATTAAACTCTGCCATCGGTTTTCAATTACGCCGGAATCAATTTCCTAGCATGCACGGAAGGTTAAAAAGAGTTAAATGTGACTGTGTTTAAACGGGACACTCGGACCTTTAACAACGGTTTCAGCCACTCAAATTTGGTGTCAGTGTAGCTAAAGGGTAGGAGATGCCAGTGGGCCAATAATAAGTTATAGTTAAAGCATGAGCGCTTAGTTTCTAGTCGATTTATTGCACGACAGCCCGAGGGCCGTAGGCCCGAGGACCGAGTGCGATAAATGTACTAGGCACTAAGCGCTCATGCTTTAACTAATTTAAATACCGGGCAAGTGTTATTGCACACTTGCCAAGTTATTACACCTGACAACAATATAGCAACGGTATTTAATAATAATATATATATATATAATAATATATTATTACATGATATGGTGAAATTTTCACAGGAGCAGGCTAATATGTTTCCATGAGCCAGAAGAGACTGAAATTAATGCCTGACAGAGAAATATCTAGCCCTATCACTCTGACAAGTGTAATAAGTGGTTTATTCCATACTAGATATCTTCACTGAAGTAGTTTGTATCACCTAAGTGTATATGTTAGTTAAAACTCTCTAGGGGCCCCACACCACCAGCTAATATCTTATCAGCTGCTCTAGCCTGGTTCACTAGAGGAAGGTAGCTATAAAAACCCAGAAAACTGGTAAGCAAGGCCAAAAGGTCAAGGGTCACTTAACTGAAAAACAACATTGTGAAGATATCTAGCTTGGAATATATATATATATATATATATATAGCTATATAGTACTTATTACATGAGTCAGAGTGTGATATGGTGAAATATTTCAAGAGCAGGCTAATTTATTTTCAAGAGCCAAAGATAGTGAAAATAAAGCCTGAGAGTGAAATATCTAGCCATATCACCCTGAGGAGTGTAATTAGTGGTTTATTCCACACTAGATATCTTCACTGAAGTAGTTTTGTTGTTAACTCAAGGTGTAAAGTTAGCAAAAACTCACTAGGGGCTCCCACAACCCCAGCCAGATATTATAGCAGCTGCTTTAACCTGGTTGGGTAGGCTCCACTAGAGTAAAGGTAGCTGCAAAAACCTGTACTCCAGCCTGGTTGCTATAACTACTCTGGTAATGAGCTTGCAATACAGTCATGAGATAACACTTTGTGATATCATGAGATATCTCAGGGGTCATAAAAATATCATTGTGAAGATATCTAGAGTAGAATATATATATATATATATATATATATATATATATAATATATAATACATAATATTATTATAATACTTACTACGTCCTGTGAGCAGGGTAATTTATTTTCATGAGCAGGAAGGAGGCCAGTGAAACTAAAGCCTATAAATGAAATATCTTACTATATTATCACCTTGACCTGTGAGACTAATAAGTGGTTTATTGTTCTAGATATCTTCACTGTAGCTGTCCATACTAGGGTTGGTAACTGAGTTAGTAAAGTTGACTGTAAAACTCGAGTGTTAGGACTCTCTATACACCCAGCTGATATTATGGCAGCTTCTTGAAGTGTGGCCAGCACACCGCCTGCGCAATTATTTGTTGATGGAATTTTTTGATGGTTACACGATTACTATTGTATACTTATAGGGGCTTCTCCACTACAAAGTACCTGTCAGAATGCACCGCTCTGAAGGATATATGGGGGCTGGATTATAAAACTTTGTAGCACTTTTTTGGAGTGGTATGGTAAGTTGGAGCTCCGCAATACGGCAGAGCTGATACTCACTCTACTGCAAGACAACAATTTTTTTAATTTCAATATTGCTTTATGATTGATTCGCATTTTATTCATTTTATAAAATTTAAGTTGTGGTGCAGTTCATTTTTTTAGGCTTACCATGTGTATTATTATATTCCAAGAAAAACTGATACCAATTTCGAACTTGTATACCATTCGCAATTCTTATTAAATAACCCCCCTTCCCCATTTCTCATACTCTCTAGTACAACGCAAGCAATTTTTTTTTTCAGTAGGTCAGTATTGGTTCTAAAAAGAGCCAGCCTATATCAAGAGTAAACAAACATCAATGCAACAATAACAAGGTCTCTTTTTAGAACCAATACAAACTAATTGGAAAAAAAATTGACATAGAACATTAACATATAGACATTAACATATTACTGACATAGAACATTAACATATTACTTAAGAATTGCGAGTGGAATTAAAGTTCCAAATTTTGTATCAGTTTTTCTTGGAATCTAATAATGAGAACGAAAAAAACATTTACACACGGGTAAACCTAAAATAATTAACTGCACCACAACGAGAATTTTTCAATATCTTATAAATAGAAAAAATTGCGAATATATCATAAAGTAATATTGAAAAGGAGAAGAACTCATTGTCTTGCAGTAGAGTATCGGCTCAGCTAGTAGTGCACCAAATTGTGGAGCTGCAACTTACTGCACCACTCCAAAAAAGTGTTATTTCAGCCAAAAGTGACTGAATTGTAAAACAAAATTGAAGTGGGTGTTATATTTATATTAGCATTAACTAATCCTTTTTTCTTGAGCAGCATCACTAGAAGTTAGCATTTAGTTTTACAGATTTTACAGATATCACTTTGTTATGTTTTTATGCAGGTCAGTGTAATTGTACATATGCATTACATATTCTGGTGGCAGTGTTCATTATCATATCTGCAATAATCTGGAAGACATCTCTAATGAAGCCAATACGAACACAAATGTGGCAATCTTTTTCCCCGGCATTTCCATGTTCAAATAAAGAAATTGTGGGAAGAAATCATGACCAAGCTGTTCTTGTGCTATGGTTAGATTTTCTGAATACAGATGTCTCTATTGTAAATATTGTGGGGCCTCCCGGAATTGGAAAGTCAACACTAGCCATACATGTGGGCAATGAAATAATCGCGAATGGAGATACTGTTTTCTACATTAATATGGATGAATTTCCTGGTGAGCGATTAAAACAAGCAGTATCCTATAAAATATTATCCTTATCTCAGAATGAAGGTAAAAGCCTCACTAACGCTTTTGAGCAGTTGCAGCAATGGGCCTATAATAGATGGTTTAACACAATACTTTTGCTGGATAATTGTGAAAATTGTATCCAGACACAAAAAGATTCCCTATATGAGATAATACAAGAGATATTGAAATATTCTGCCAACAAAATCAAAATTTTAACAACAAGCAGGTCATCACTGATGTATGTAGGACACTCATATAAAACATATAGGGTTGAGCCTCTCCATGAGGAAGCTGCATATCTTCTTTTGGAAAACAAAGTACCAAATTTGCTGAATATCACTGAGAAAAAGGTAATAGCTGATTTGACAGGCGAGATTCCACTAGCTTTACAAATAATTGGAGCACTCTTAAATTTTGGTGTGAACCCTCCAACTCCATCAGAAATCATAGCTGGTTTGAAAAAGAATCCCATATTAACTCTTAGCCCTGACAATTTAGAAAGAAACATGACACTGAATGCCTCTATTACATTGTCTTATGACTATCTTGATGAGGCCACACAACAATTTGGTCAATATTTGGCATTGTTTCCAGGGTCGTTTGACAAGAGTGCATTATTTGGAATAATGTCTCTATTACCAGGTGTTCCAAGAGAGAGTGAATACTACTTGAAGAAGACAAATGATTTAATAGCACGTTCACTACTACAAGTTGACACAGTATCTAATCGTTATGTTTATCATAAACTAATCAAAAGTTATTTTATTGCACGTACAAATACATCAAGCAAAAATGAATTTACTGTTGCTTTTCAACATTACTTTTCCCATAAATTAAGTGAATGGAAAAATATATATGCCACTGATCCTAAAAAAGCTATTCTTTCAATGGAATTTGATGAACACAATATTCATCATTTGATAGTATCCCTGCACACTGTTACCTACGAACATTGTGACTATAAATTTTTAATCAATAGTTTTTATGAAGTTTTTATGTCGGGATTGTTAAACATAAAGTTTAACCATTCAAAGTTAGTGGAATATACCAATGATATTATTAATAATATGGAAGAATTTTTTCACAAGAAAAACATGTATAATGATGAAGAAATGCCCATTTTATTTCAACAATATATTTCAATCATTATCAAACATTGTAATGTAATAGCAAATCTTGAAAATTATCAGCTAGCTTTAGAAAAATGTTCAGATCGAATCACAATAATTGAAAAGTTGAAAGAAGGGAACATTAGAAGTGAAGATTATTCCAATTTTTATTCGTACATTCTCATTTATGAAATATATATAGATAAAAAGTTACTGTTATTATACCATGCCCGTTTATTGAAAAGTATAGCCAAAGAGAGACTGTACTGCACAGTAGCTAATTCAGATACAACCTGTTCATATACTCATATTGCTTCTGGCTACTATTCTGTGCATGACTATAATAATAGTATTATTTTCTATGAAAAAGCCATTGCAAATGGAGAGCTGAACACTTATACAGACATTATTTCTCTTTCAAGATTGTATAATATGTACAAAACTAGAAATAATGTAACCGAGATGAAGAGAATCGAACTGAAATTGGTAGAATTGTATAACGATTGTATGAGTCAATCGTCTTCTATGGTGCACTCATTCATATCACTGTATTTAGAGTACTTGGATTTACTGAAGTTATTTGGAGAATCTGAGAAAGCTAGTAATATTCATAATAAAGTTGTCGATTCATTTATTGAATTTGGCGAAAAAGTTGTAGATGTCAAAGAAATGTATTACGTGATAGATACACTTTTTCGTTTAAAAGATTATAAAAGTGTGGCAAAATTTGCTACTCATGGCCTTAAAATAGCGGAGGAAATATCTGTTAGTGACTACATAACATTATCTATTTGGAAGGGTAAAGCAAAATATTCAGTTGGAAATTCTACAGAAGCTAAACACGTATTCATCAATCAAATGGAGTTTCTTATTACAAAAAACATTACACAACAATATTCTGAAGCTTACTATGAGATTTGCTCTTATTTGATAAAGTTAGCAGTATTTGACTACTGTATTGATTGCTATTTTCAGGACTTTCGCGATGGTATGGTTAAACTGTTTGATGCTTTAGGATATGTAGTGGTAATAATACCTTATGACCTAGTAGCTGCTAAAGCATCAAATGTTGAAACTGGAAGCCAGCCACTGGAAATATATCCTTCAATTATAGAACATTCAAAGGATAAAGAATTGAGCATTGAATCTGATAGTCAGTTGGCTATTTTGCCTAGCACAAAATGGTCATCATTCAGTCCCAGTTTAACCTTGGAAAAATTCATCAAATATGGACTGGACAACCTAATGTCTTACAATTTATTTCGCTTCATTATAAATTTCTTTTCCATTTTGATACGGGGGCTAACAATTTATGGACTTTTTATTCTTTTACTTAAATGTTGCAAACTATGTAGCTTTTGTTGCACTTGCTGTTGTAATATTATTGTATTCTATTATTTAGGCTTCCTCTTGTTTTACCTTCTGTATTTGGAAGGAAAATTGCACTATTTTATTGAATCAATTTAAATTAATTAAAATTTAAATCAACATTACTGGTGGAAGTGTGTTGTGGCATTTAATTTATAGTGATGACACTTACCAACCTTGCCGATAATTACCATAATAATATATGTATGTGTGGGCTTGGTTGGGCGCTCGGAAGATGCTTGGGCTCACAGGTGGGCTGGTATCAGGATGAGGTTGCTGCCACCAGAGTCAAACAGTGAGTGTGGCTTGGCTGTCCTAACTCCTCAAGCTACGTATAACCAAAGGTAAGTTGGATTAAGCTTTAATGCAGGGCGTACCCTGACACACAATGAAGCACACAAGTACAGGATAGAATGTTGACTGACTTTGTCATATGACAATTACAATTTAAATACAGAACACAAGCCACTCCTACACATGGTGCATAGTTCCTGCTTTGCAGCTGGACATTCACAGCTATAGCACGCACAAGCTAGCATGAAACTCGATACCATGAGAAACTACAACCTGCACAGGGTTACATGATACACAAATAACAAAGACTAATTATGCTAATAGTACAAGTTATATGAATGACAGAGAGTTTATGTGGGCTGGCTCACATCCCCCCCTCCTTCTTTTAGCCACTGCTTTCCATCTTCTTTTCTTTTGACTCTTTCTTGCTCTTCTTTGTCTTTACTCTGGTCACTCTTTCATCTGTTCCATCTTCTTCTTTGTTCCAGCATCGGCTAAGGCAGTCTGCCACGACGTTTTCCTTTCCAGGACGATATTCGATTGTGAAGTCAAAGTCTGAGAGCTTCAGAGACCAGTTCAGAATTCTCTTATTGTTCTGAGGATTCCTCATCATTTGGGTAAGGCTTTTGTGGTCTGTTCTGACGAGGAAGTGATGGCCAATGAGGTAGAACTCAAAGTACTTTATGGTGCTGTACAGGGCCAAACCCTCTAATTCCTGGGCGGAATATCTCTGCTCCGCATTTTTGGTCTTTCTGGAGAAAAAGGCAACCGGTAAGATCTCATCCAATCTGATCACAGAGAGCACTCCACCAATTCCCATGGCCGAGGCATCAGAATCCACTATATAAAGATCATCTCTATGGGGAAAAACTAAGGATAAAGAAACTGAAAATGGCGTGCACAACTTACTGAAAACATTTACCAACTCTTGAGTCCAGGACACCTTGTCTGGGGCAACTTTGGATGTGTGAGGAACCAGCGGTGCCGAGAGAGAGGCGAAGTCTTTCACAAAACGTCTGTAATAGGACAGGAGACCAAGGAAGCTCCTGAGCTGCTTTTTGGTACGTGGTCTGGGATGATTTCTGATAGCCTCCACTCTAGCTTCTGGTATGGACATCGAACCTCTACCAATGACATGTCCAAGATACACTAGACTACTCTTTCCAAACTCACATTTGGAATTTTTGCATTTAAGGCCTGCTCGGCTAAGACTACTAAGCACCATTTTGATATGTGACAAGTGTTCTTTCCAGTTTTGGGAGTGAATCAGTATTATATCATCGATATAAACAGTAACATGGTCTTCCTGGCCAGCCAGCACCCCTTCCACCAACCTCTGGAAGAGAGCTGGGGCATTCCTTAAACCGAAGGGCATTTTCAGGAAGTGGTATTTCCCAAATGGAGAAAGGAAAGCTGTTTTCTCTCTGTCCTGTTCAGCTAGCCTCACCTGGTAGAATCCCCTGGTGAGGTCTAACTTACTAAGGCAATGGCTGTCTGTCAACATAACTGTCATCTCGTCCAGGACAGGCATATAGAAAGGGTCCGGAAGAGTAACTGCATTAAGCTTTCTAAAATCTATACAGAGTCTGAGGGAATTATCTGATTTTCTGATAGGAACAATGGGGCTAGCCCATGGACTGTTAGATCTGACAATTATGTTTTCTTTTTCTAACTTCAACAATTCCCGTCTCATTGCATCTCTGATACCCAGGGGCACGGAGTATGGAGCCTGAGCTATTGGGGGTGAAGATCCGGTTTCTATGGCCATCTCAACATTGAGAGCTTCTCCTGGAATGTCAGAAAACACATGGGGAAACATTGAAAGCATACTATCAAGTTCCTGTTGATTGAATCCGGGACAAGTACCATTCAACTGCAATTTGGGGTTTTCATCTTTGTTATCATCAAGCACGACATCAATTCTGCACACCGTATTTGTAAAATATTTTTTCAATGTATTGATATGTACCATCTTGCCAGACTTTTTATGGGGTCCTTTGTTTATTCTATAATTTACATCACCAAACTTTTCCACAATGTCATAGGGTCCCTCCCAAGAATCTGAGAGTTTGGAAGAAAGACCAGGGATTCTGTAAAGGACTTGGTCTCCCACCTTGAAGGACCTGGGTTTGCTGGTTTTATCTGCTAAGGCAAATCTCTTGGTTTTGGCAATTGCAGATCTGAGAGCTGCAGTATCTCTCAAGTTTTGAAGGTTCTGACTAAGAGTAAGTGCCCAATCTGTGACATTCAAAGCTTTGTGGTTATTTTCTACAATCGCAAAGTATAGGGCATCAAGAGGCGTTCTTACCCTGAACCCAAAGACTAAATCAAAGGGACTTAGACCACTGTCACTGTTTGGCATCTGCCTTAAGGTAAATAGACAGAAAGGGATTTGCTGAACCCAGTCTAGATTGTTGGCTAGTGATTTGGTCAAGATTGATTTAAGGGTTCTATGAAATCTTTCAATAGCCCCGTTTGTTTGAGGGTGGTAGGGACTTGTTTTCAAATGACTGATACCCATCATAGTGCACAATTCTTTTACAGTGCAGGACAGAAACTGTGAGCCTCTGTCACTCAGGATGACTTCAGGGATTGAAGTTCTACTAAATACATGGACTAAACCTTCAGCAACACTTTTTGCTGTTATAGATCTCAAAGGGATGGCTTCTGGCCAACGGGAGGCCATGCAGACACAGGTAAGTAGAAATTGGCAACCACCCTTCCCTTTAGGGAGAGGTCCAACTAAGTCCACAGCAAGGACTTCAAAGGGTTCTGTTAATATGGGCCTCTGGACAAGAGGTGCTTTTGGGGGTGTGTATTGAGAGAATCTCTGGCGTTTGTCACATTGCCTACAATGATCAATGACGTCTGTGCTCATATTAGGCCATGTATAGTATTTGGCTAGCATCTTATGGACTTTATCTGGGCCCAAGTGACCATTGTTGTCATGAGCAGTGACAAGGATACCATTGACTCTGGGTCTGGGAACAACTAAGACTTCCCTGTTAAGATCCCAGTCCACCACTTTTCTTTGCACCAACACACCATTCACCATTCTATATCCCCTCTCTTCTCTCTCTGCTAACTATCTGATTGTGTCAAGAGATTTATCTGCTTTTAACTGATCTATGTATTGTACTTTATCATTTCCTATTCCCACAGGTAACAGGTTCTCAGTAAATTCTACTAATTCCTTACACTCATCCGTTCCCTTACCAGGTACTAGGTCCTCATTGATGGAAGCAGATGGATTCGTCCCAGCCTCCCTACCAGGCACTCTTCCATCCACCTCCAAGTTCTCCTCATCTACCGAAACTACATAAGGCGACGTTTCATCAACACCCTGCAAGACAGACTCCTCATCCATTTCTACAGAAGACTCTTTCTCACTTTCCTCATCATGACTCCTCTTCTTGGAACTACAAACATTGACATCATCAATAATGGGAATACAATCTACATCTGAATCATTAATGCACTTGTCATCAGCCAACTTTTGCGCTCTTGTCACTACACTTATGTTTCTGGACATTATCGTATTGAGCAAAAATGAAATATCATCATTATCAGTTAGGGTGACAGGCAGTATGCACCAAGGTAATTGCTTTTGGGGGTCGTTAACAGCACATATTTTCTTTGTGAGTTTACCGTCAATCTCAAAGGGACATAAAGTGGCTTTTTATCAAGGCCTGCACAGTCAATTGTACAGGTTCTGCCTAAGTATTGGTTTTTGTGAACAAAGTTAACAGGTACAATGCCACAATCTGCTCCTGAATCTATGAGTATATCAGACACATTCATGTTAAACTTTCCAGACTCGACATTTACTTTCTTGACACTACTGATATCAAATACAACTGCCAAGGCCGCTTCAGTCTTTTTGTTAGGATATTTGGTACTAATATGGCCTTCCTGAAAACAGGTGAAGCACTTTATAGTTCTTCTGGGGTTGTACACTGGGGGTGAAACCTCTATGTTATTGGAAGAAACAAGTGTACTGCCGGCTGGAGCATTTCTAGGTACAGAGTTGTTAATACTGGGGGCAAAGGTTTTGGTTTCAATGCCTTGAGGTTGCAAGTATGTAACAGGTCTTGTCCTACACTCAAAAAATCTATGTCCAGGCTTGTTGCATTTGGAGCATACTGCATATCTATCAGATTTAACAACAGGCCTGGGGATGGACACAATCTGAAAGAAGTTACCCTGCTGTCTGGTATTTAACCAACCAGAATATGCATTGATGAAAGAAGGCAAGTCTTTGGGGTCCCTAGATTCTAGGAATTCCTTCCCAGAATGAGGTATTTTGTTTTCTATTGCTACCCTAGCCAAGGTGAATACACAATCATCAACATTTTGGCATTTCTGAAACATTCCCTTGATTGTTCTGCTGACATATTCAATGCACTCATCAGCAGACATGGACTTTATTGTTTCACTACTAAGAGATAAGAATTTTGCACCAAATTTGCCTACAGTTTCTCCTACAGACTGCAAGGGTACAATTTTGACTTGGTCATAGTTTTTCTGCTCATCAGGCAAGTTAACAATCCTTGCACACAGGACCTCAGGTAGTTTGGGGTAAAGATCAGTAAGCCAATTATTTTTAGGTTCCTTTCAATCAGCCATGACTTTTTCAAATTTGGCTAAGAACAGTGAAAGGTCTCTACCAGATTTATAAGTTCCTACAGTAAGTAACTTATCTTTTCTATTGTCCTGAAGCTTTCTATATTCTCTGTCCTCTTTTCTCCTAAGCTCCTCTAGTTCTGCTCTTCTCTTGGCTTTGTCTTCCTGGATCTCCTCTTTCCTTTTCTCCTCCTCCATCCGTCTTTCGTGTTCCATTGTTTTCATGGTCTCTAGCTGCTCCATCTTTTCTTTGTGTCTACTTTCCTTGTCTATTCTCGTCAGCTCGAATTTCTCTCGCTGAAGGTGCAGCATTTTTTCGTGGAGTGTTTCTTCTTGTTGGGCCATTCTCTCCTGTCGAGCTACATACCAATCAAGGTCTGACTGACGTTGTCGAGAACCGGATGGCGAAAGGGTGATGGTGCTTTCTGATCCCTCATTGAGCTGGTCAAAGCCGCGATTGAGCTCCTCATTTGAAGCTGGTCCAGGATAGCTAGAAGCTGCCAACTGTCTTTGCAGCCTGTCGATAAGTCTCCTGGTTCTGTCAGATATTATTGCTTCCGAGTCCACCTCTACCTCGGACAACCGGCTCCCTGTATCCTCCTCCATTGCTCCTTTCTGTGTCCTGAACAACAAGAGCTGGCCTAAAGAAAAGAAAGGTACAATAATAAAATGATTACAAAAATGAGATGATGACACTATTAACACCAATCAGCCGTTCCGGATGCGACGGATAATTTTCAATTCGGACAATGTTTGTTAGGAATGAATTATCGTTCGTCGATTGTCTGCTTCTTTTGGTAGGCTACAAATCCACCTCCGGGGATGCCGACACTGCGGGCTTTGATGTGGGGGTTGCTCTCACTCGACCTTGGACGGTACCCAACCGTGGGCACGTAGACGTGACGCAACTTCGGGAGGTAACTGAGTTCTAGCAGGAGAAACTGGGTAACTCCTGTTGGGTTCTACTCCTTTGGCGACTGAAGGTAAGGATCACGGCTCTCCTGGTCGACTTTTTCCTTCTCCAAATCGTTAAGGACCACCGCTGGACACCAGATGTGGGCTTGGTTGGGCGCTCGGAAGACGCTTGGGCTCACAGGTGGGCTGGTATCAGGATGAGGTTGCTGCCACCAGAGTCAAACAGTGAGTGTGGCTTGGCTGTCCTAACTCCTCAAGCTACGTATAACCAAAGGTAAGTTGGATTAAGCTTTAATGCAGGGCGTACCCTGACACACAATGAAGCACACAAGTACAGGATAGAATGTTGACTGACTTTGACATTATGACAATTACAACTTAAATACAGAACACAAACCACTCCTACACATGGTGTATAGTTCCTGCTTTGCAGCTGGACATTCACAGCTATAGCACACACAAGCTAGCATGAAACTCGATACCATGAGAAACTACAACCTGCACAGGGTTACATGATACACAAATAACAAAGACTAATTATGCTAATAGTACAAGTTATATGAATGACAGAGAGTTTATGTGGGCTGGCCCACATTATGCAAACATTGCAAGATTCACTATAATCCTCTCACAAATTTTAGCCTAAAATGCTACAGAAATAGTGGGTAAAAAATGGAGGCATTTCTTCTGTCGAGTGAGGCAGCCAAGTTAACAGCGCACATGTTAGACTAGCAACCTAAGATTTTAGGATTGAAGAGTCCCTCAAGCAGGTAGATTCAGAAGCAGTTCAAAAATCCCCACATTCTGCACCCACACATCCTCATATCCACATCTGACGATCCTTATTATCATAAAATTAAATACCATTATGTTGCAAGTTTTACTGCACATGCCTTATACAGTCAAGCTTGATCAATGGCAATTACATGCACTTCAATATGCTAGAGGATAACTACAGAACTGGTTATTGAAGAATGCAGACATTTTTTTAACAGTTTTTGAATCCGAAAGTGTTACAGTGCTAATCCAAAACAATTACAATGATAATAGTATTGGTTTTGGCCTGCACAGCAATACATAATTAATGTTCGGTAAAGGGTCCATGCCATTCCCTTGAGGATTTTATGCTAAGTGTGCATTCATACCAGGTGGAACGTGTGAAGGAAAACGCTATGCATTGGTGGTGGGCATTCACACCACCAGTTTGGTGTGAATATGGTGGGTGTTTTCATGCTATAATTTTTACAGAGTGTAGTTTTCACTTTTCTGCCTCTCAGTTAGTGTTGTTTTGGATAACTAAAACTAAAACTAAAATTTATTTTAGTTACACCTAAAACATTTTAGTAAACTAACCAGAACTAAATTACACATAGGATGATAATAACTATAACTAAAAGTCATAGAGCTGATGAATAAAAAAATTTTTAATTGAAACTAAAAATATAGCTAACCATTTCAATGACATCCTGAAAGAAGACGAATGACCATGGTAGTCCCAGGAAGCAAAACCCTTTACCAGCAATTATTTCTTTGTGTCACCTGAGTAAATTGTTTGGCTAAGGCAAACTGTTGGACAGCAGTCTGTGGTTGATCATTGACTATCTAACCTAAACCCCTCCCTTAGCAAAAAAACAAAATTAAAACTAAAATGGAAGCTAGTAAATTTGGAAAACTAACATTGAAAAAAAAAAAAACTAAAACTAAAATTGTATTCTTCATTAGTGAAAAACTAAAATTAAAATTAATCTTCAACCAAAACAACATTACACTCAGTCTTGTTAGAAATTTTATACCTTGTTCCATATCCATCTGTTCATTTCTATTAGTGGTATGCTCGCACCTTGCCATCTTGAAATTAGTTGATGTTTGACTAGCTAATTGCATAGCGACTCCGCTAATGAGTCTGGAGTCAGTTCGAGTTGGAATCCCACAGTTATAACAGCACTTAAATAAACAGACATCTACGTTTTACTCATAATGATCTATCAACTTGAAATTTTTCTGTTTCTCTTAGTGTGTGTGTGTGTGTTTTCCCCTCTATTATGCTGTATATTACATTTTTCCTTCTTTTGCTGTGCCTTACGTTGTTGTTTTTTCTCTTCTAGTCTGTGTGTGTATTCTACAGGTGTTTTGCTCAACTTAGCATGCTACAATTGTTATTGTGTCATTATTATGATCATTGTGGTTAAATGAATTTCCTTAGTTGTGGTCACATTAACTATAGCCTGGGTGTTTATACTGCAATTTGCAGAATAATTTTGGATTGCCTGTGTTTGAAATAAGAAAAATATACTTCGAAGTTGGGAGTGTTATATAGTAATTGACGCATGTATTCAACAACAAGCATAACATGTTTGAAGTCTTCTTCGAAATCTTCATTTCAAGCAGTTTTCCCTGAAGTTGCAGAATGTGACAGTTGACATTCATTTCCACTCAGGAAAGTTAATGCTAATGCAGTGACTTGATAGGAGGCGAGACACTTATCTGTGGGTGTTGAAGTTATCCGAAGTTTTCAAACTGGCCCTGATAGGTGAAGGTCTTTGTGGGAGAACTGGTATATTCGATCTTTGACAGCAAAAGAGAAGGAAGAGCAAGAGACAAGATTACACTAGTAAACATGCTTAATGTTATTGTTGTTGTTGTTGTTTTGTTGCTGTTTTTGTGTGTTGAACAATTGGGCTGGCTGCACTACACTGCAGCTCAGCCTATATTATGTGAGTACTTTTCTGTTGGTCTGTTGATTTCTGCTAGTTGTATGTCCATACATTTATCTCACTTAAAATAGTTAAGTCTACTTTGAATTTGGGTTTATCGAGAGCATAATGACCATGCTACCGACTCTGGTGACAGTCTTCCAATTCCTTTTAGTTGGAAATCTGCAGTAAGGTTATCTTAGATAACTTAATTGTAATCACACTATATCCACAGAATGATTTGAAAAACAATTTTGCGTTTGATATTAACTATATTATTATTATTATTATAATCATTATTATGAATATTCCCCCTGAATGTTTACAGATTTTTACACTCTACCAAACTCAAGACTTGTGTCACTCAATTAAATAATTGTACAAAATTTTCAAAAAAATCCATCATTTACTACAAATCTTCCACAGTGTTTTTGTCTTTATTGTACACTCCCAGCCCTTTCTTTTTAGAGTAATCCAGATGCTTTGGAAGCTTTATGCGAATTGATGTAGTCTGAGATTCCTGACTCTTTTGGGGCACGCTATACTGGATATAATAGGGACAGGGACTAGAATGGCCATAAGTCTTTTTGCAAAACTGGCATCTATAATAATCTTGTGATATTCGTGATTGTGAAGTTTGAGATGAACTTTTAGCTGATTGTGAGGATTGAGATGAACTCTTAACTGATTGTGAGGATTGAGATAGACTTGAAACTGATTGTGAGGTTTCAGATAAACTTGTAAGTGGGTAACCAAATGGAATGTGTATAGTTCGAAAAAATCTGCTTCTTTGTGGCTTTTTAGAATGTAGGATAGTCCATATACACATAATTGCAGTTATTATCATCAAGACTACTAATACTACTGATGCCAAGTACACAGAGAAGTGTACAGTTACTGGGAAAAAATATCAAGATTAGAAAATTTATACTGAACATGTTTATTTGACTATAATGATACAATATCCTTAGCTACTTAGTCTTCAAATATTTGTATATACTTCAGAATTATATGTATGCTTATATAGATTTGGGAACATATAAGATTAATTTAACTATATCATATGGCACAGCAGCACTAGTACAGCCGTTTATGTACCTTCCTTGTTATTATTATTATTATGTCCAGATAATGCAACTATTCAATTAAGTAGTTAATTTAAGAAGTTACTGTTGTGCTTACTAGATTGAGATTGACACACAACTTCTTCTGGATTAGGTGACCATTTACCAGTGCTCTCACAAGCAGAAGTTCTGTACACATCTGGAAAAAAGCCTGGCAGACACTGGAAATAAATCAATTCTCCTACAGTATAGGTTCTGTTGATACCTGTCACTATTAGGTTCTCAGGTACATTAGTGACATAAGGGCACGAATTGGCTGTACAAGACATCAAATATTCATAATAATAGCAAATTTTTCTCGTTCTAACAGCCAATAATTGTTAATTAAAACTTGACCCAATTACAACTAACAATATTGGCTGTTAGAACGAGAAAAAGTTGTTATTATTGTAATTATTTCGGCCGAGAATGACTGAATCATTAAATATTTAATTATGAGATTATAAATTATTATATTCAAATATTCATATTGATCAACAAAATTTTTACTATAATATCTGTAAATAAAAATGTATAAAAAAATGTGGTTGTTGGGATGTGTATGTATGAACAGTACTAGCATGAAAATTTATAATTCAAGTAATAATAATATCAATAACAATAATAATGATAATCAATGATTAGTACCAATATAGTTATGCAAATGTGACCATTCAAGGGAAATTGCACTACAAGTTTGACATTATATATTTTAAGAAATAAACAGTTATTAAATTTTTTACACCATAATCCCCTTCACTTTTCCAGGCATGCCCAACTGTATAAATGACTGTTCTTAAATACAAGAAGACAGAGACATTTTTTCTTCATAATGGTAAAAAAAAACAGCTCAGTAAATTTAGACCAGGCTTTCTTGAGTTAGGGCAATTAAAGAGCTTAGTGTCCAGATTAATCTAGCTAGCATATTGGACAGTGAATGTGTTCTTACTGAAGAAGGAGACTTGAGAATTACGAAAGAAAAATTTATTGACGCTTAAAAAACACCTGAAACAGTTTTGGAAGACGCAAATGGTGTCTTTTGTTTCTCGCACTGTCAATATATCTGAACTAAAGATATCTGATAGCCTATGTAAAGCACAGAACATCTATAAAATAGAATCTGCTGGTGAGGTATGTGGGTACAACGAAAAAGTGTAATGATTGCAAAGAGGAGTTGGAGTCACATGATTAAAGTGAGAGATATAGTGGACGAATGCAGTATTCATTTGATTATACTCAGCAAGTACATTACTCTCATTTACAACTAGACACCATGTAGTAGTTTAAGAATTTGAGATGATCCAGTAAGCAATTCCAAATGAACTACCTTATGATGAAGCTAGCTATAATGATACAAGAGTCAATATTACACTTTTAAACCTATTATGTGTTTATGGAATTACTTCGTGGTCCATAATTACATTACAGCTGCACTTAAAGACAGAAGACAGAACAATTACATAGCTAATTGTGGGCACTGACAAAAATTGTTTGTGAATGATAGGATTTTTTCTTAATTTGATTTGATATAAACTAGCTCAAATAAATATATTTCATGAGGACAAACTACATCAAGTATATCTTGGTGCTTGTCATATTGTGGACCTCCCAATTAAGAATTCATTCCTACACTTATACCGCCTGAAGATATTATTCCACCTAGTTTTGAATGGTTACTATGAGGCAATGGTATTATATTAGTACGAGCAAGTGCACCCTTTTTGCACAAACACCCTATCAGCTAACAAGATTTGTCCATTTCCCTAGCGTCCCATTTTTATGAGGTTCTATTGATCTTTCAAGATCAACAAAACAAAGAGCTACAATGACTTTTAACAAAGTGTATATGATCATGTGGATATTGTAAAGAAATTGGACATTTTAAGATGAAGGAAAAGGGGCAATAACCTGTCCAAAATACCTTGCAAACCAAGCAAAATGAAGATTGAATTTTTAGTTAGACTGATTTTTTTAAATATCACCCACTTTATTGCAAAAAAAGTTATAAAATGACATTAAAATACAAAATCGAATTTTTGTATTTTTGGGTTTATAGTGCCTTTCCCCTTGGACAGTCACAAATAAAATGACTAAGTTACCTTGTATTGTGTTTGCCATTACACCTACCAGATACACCACTCGTTACTGTTAGTTACTACTTAATCACATGATTATCCCAGTTAAAATCATTTGAAAGTGAAACAATGTGATTGTAATCGACATATTATTATATTCTCTTTGTTTTCTTGCTATTGTTTGTTCTGTTATGACAAATATAAAGAAGAAATAGGGATTCAATCTTTAATGCCTGTCATTATAACTTTACATTAATGGAGAGTAAGGGAATGTGGACTTTTCTAATTTGTATCAAAACTCTCCTTCGAATTAAAAATTGGTACAGAGAGATTTCACTGTATTATGTTGTCATACATTTTGATCGAAAAAACAACAACAACAACAACAAAAACAACATGCAGTGTACAAGTCAAATGGTGTACCAATTATTGATATATGTAGGCAATATAAAGAGCAAATTGCAACAGAATGTTTAGATAAATTTCTACTGATATACCTCAGGTCACCAGACTGCCAAATCCAATGAACATAAGATAAGCCACACATGAGTACAGTATTATCATGAACATTCCAAAGCTAGTAGAGGGGGTAGGGGAGGGGCTTAATTGACTGCCAAAACCAATGAACATACACCACAAATGAACACAATATTAGCTACCCACCACAAAACAACAACAACAACAAATATCAATGTTCATCTCATCCTAGTTATATTACTCACCAGAAATTGATTTTTTGCTGTTTATAATTGCAGTTAAATTTGAGTACATCGAGTTCCTAGCGTCACCTACTATTTTCTTGGGTAAAGGGTTGGTCTGGCTTCGAGAAGAGAGTCACAGCACATTACTAAACGGTATATCCTCAAAGAAAGCTTAGAACGTACTAGCTTGAGGATATTACAATCCACTAGCTAGTACGTGTACCACGTTCTCAGGAAGGCATAGTATATAGCTTAACTCTGAAACTACACTTGCCCGCGACGTGGGGATTATGATTCGCCTGATTGGTAAGAGTTAAGCTTAAAGACACACAGCTTCCCCTATAATACGTGATGCAAGGATGTAATAGCGTATAATTAAGTGTTGCATTCTTTCTTTAGTTATGATAAAAAAAATAATAACAATAATAATTGAATAACAATTGTGGGGAGGTTCACTCTGGCCTTCTACCGCTAGGTGATCCTCGTTAGGTAACGCTGCCACCAGACGACTGTGCGATGCCACTTAGCAAGTTGCCAGAGATAGATTTTAATCACAAGCTTGGCACACACACACAGAAGTGACTTGACTTCCGGTTGTCCGGGAGTTTATTCAATGAATGATAGCACCATGTGGATTGTGCCAGTACACCAAAATGACATGGATGCACAACAACAATAAATGAACACCAAACAACATTACAAAACTCAAATACACGCACATCATAAACATTAAATTAAAATAACAAGTGATTAGTGATGGTTGTCACCACGACTTCTTCTTCCTTTCTTTACATTCCCTTATTTCTCTTCCCTCCTCTGTCTCTCCATTGTTGCTGTGTCCATTCCCACAACAATAACAACAACAACAATAATAATAATAATAATAATAATAATAACAATAATACTAATAATAATAATAATAATAATAATAATAATAATAATAATAATAAATATCTAGTAACAAGCATAAAGTGTGTAGAGGTTATAAAAGAATGTCAATTCTGGATTCACATTAATAAAAAGGAACAATATATTTGTGTTCTCCATCCTAAAATGCTTCTGATAAATAGTTCAGTCTCATAATTATTTATACTTAGCTGCTAAAAGCCAAAGCATTAAGCCTTTGCTCAGTTTGAATATGTCCCAGGATAGTGTGTAGTTCTTGAGAGAGATCACCTTTCACAGCTAATAATATCTAGAGATCGAGTCACAAGAATGAGAATACATTGGGGAAAGCTTTTCATCATCAATTCTTCATGGACCATATAATATAATACATAATCAACCTCATGTGAAGTCCAATCTACTATATTATTCACCTCATGAACTGATTCATTGAAGTAAATCATCCGTGTCACATGAATAATGGATTTTTATTAGGCAGATGAATTGCTCTGCAGTAGTCTTGTGTATTGCTGATATTGGAAGAGCCATATGCAGCAACTTTTCTCTACTGGGGTCTGGTGGGCAACTGTCTCCCTCTGCACCCCCTCCTTCATAGCCTAAATAGATGTATAAATTTATATGTAGACTATAATAGCAAGTTAAAAACTCTTATTGGTCAATTTAATTATAATGTTTAGATAAAATAATTTATATAGCTCTAATGGCAATAGAATTGAACTAGCTACTGACTAACTTAGCTATTAGGTTCATTGCCAAATCTTGCCCTCAAAAGAAGTTTCACTTATCATATTAAAATGCAATTGCCACAAGTTGAGCTGTCATAAAAGCTAGAAATAGAAATTTAATCGAGTTTAAAAAACAACAACAGAGCACCATGCTTATGCAAGACAAAATTAAATGAGTGAAGAGAAAAATGAGGTTAAGTCCATTCATTTTTAAGCAGTTACACCTTGTCAGTCAACTGAGTGCTTCAGTTATGTACAGCTATGTATATTTTATGCTGGTGACTTGGAGAATTTCCTGGAACTATAGCTACGTCTATGTTCCCAATTTTTTAGTAGGCTAGTATTACAATGGGTTAGATGTACCGAGAAATGAATTAGATGTACCGAGAAGTAAATTAGATGTACCAAGAAATGAATAAAGAAAGAATTCATACTTAACCCTTTCACTGGTAGATTTAAAAAAAGAAAATATGTAAATAGATTTAAAAAATCATAACAAATTAAACATTGAAAAAAGTACCTAGCAACCATATATATTCATGTAGCACACTAGTTAGGGGTTTTGAAAAACCGCATGTATGTTGCCTAGCAGCAAACCGCAAAAATTTAATTAATGTTTCATAATATTTACTGAATTATTTTAATATAAAAGTGATATGTTGGTTATACAATTAGATTTACATCTAGATGATTGAATTATATATTTATAATGAAAAATCTAAAGTTCTACCAAAATGTTGCTTATAATGAAAAATCTGTAAGAGTATATTTCAAAAAACAGTTACATTCAGGTATACTCTATTAGCTAAACCTAGAACTAACTATCCTTGCATTGCTAAGCACAGCTATCTAAGACATGCCCAGTGTTTATGACTCACCTTCAGCATCTGAAGATTCAGACCCATTGCAAGTGCTATCATCAGAAGAATGCACAGCATCTTCTAAAGCTTCCACTTCCCTAAAAGTAACTGTTGGAGATCCAATGAAAGCAAAAACATCTCTTGCAAGTCCCTTTCATCGCTCTCCGCTTCAGACAACAAACTAACAACACCGTCTGCACTCAGCCACGAAGCCATGCTACCGCTGAGTAGTCTCGCGGGCCAGACCCTTTACCCAATATGAAGAGAAAGAAAGGGTCTGGTCAAGTTCACGTATGCGTTTGGTCTCGCTGGTCCTGGAATTTCTCGGACCGGCAATTGGTTTTATGTGACAGTGACCTCACTATATAAACAGAGACGTTCGCGCGCAAATTTAGCTTGGTTTCTATGGAGCTGTAGGAATGAATTGCTGCTTATGCCAGAAACGTCTTGCAACGGACTTTCCATAGCCTGTTGGTAATGTATCCCGATTGCTTCCAACTGTTTCTCCTTCAGTGTAAGTCCGAATACTAGAGCACTCTCCGTCACCGCTACAGTTACATCCATGTCGACAGTAATTTCAGCGCGCTAAAATCACCTGAACCATGATTTCCGCGTAATCAAAGCTATATTACCGCTGTGGTTACACTTGTGCTGACAGTGCAAGACCAAACGCATACGTGAACTTGACCAGACCGAGGACGGTCTGGCCCGCGAGACTACCGCTGAGTAGGCTAATAAAATTCAACGGAATAGTACGTCACGGTTCCCTTTTAAGCTCTATTTTGGTGTTTAAAACAAGTCGATGGCGTGAGCGGTTCGGTTTTTACGATGGGTACCTCGACCGCCATATGGCGGTTATACCGGTGAAAGGGTTAATAAGGTGGATAATTACACTTTGAACTATCATTCCTGATGCATGTATTGTAATTAAGTAGCTACATTCTTGGGATGCAGTGTGATGATAAATGGATCGTACTAGGCTTGACCATCATGCCTGTGTGATATCATGTGTAAGAAGTGCTGGTGGATCAGTTACCTATCCAGCTGACGTTTCATCAGGACATTATTGGTCATTACTTCTGTGCACATAGCTCAGTATCTCTCTTAGTGTTCCATCTAGCCAGCGTCCCACCCAGAACACTCATAAGCTTAACTTTAGCTTTGATCTGTCAGGCGATACTATTGTAGATAACACTAAATTAACTGATACATGTATGCATTATTTAATGTACACATTGTACAAGTAAGATAGTGTGTTTTCGTTGATTGAGTGACACCCCAGAGGAAAATTTACTGGAGACACTAGTTTAATTAACATAAGAATATCTATAATTATTATACTGATTGCTGCTGAAATTTTTAAGAAAGGGCAATTCATCCTTGTTTTAGGTATTCCTGCCAGCAACTATTAGCTAGCACCCCAGGGGCACCATCTAGCCCAAGGTTAGCTTTTATGTTCTGGTAAAGTACATCATCAGTTATTTTTAAGTACACTATTTGATACAATTCCTGCCCAAACTATCTGGTTGAATGGTTTATTTACGTAGTATATATAGCAAAAGCTGAATGCCTGAAGGAATTAGTCTGGCGCAGCCAGACTATGAAGGAATAGGGCTGAAGAAAGTTTTAAACTGCCTTAGCTGCTGATGTTTTATTCTTTATTTATTTTTTTTAATTATTATATTATAATTGTTTTGTTAGCTATTGATATTTTACTGAGAGCTAGCTAGCATATTTTTTTTCTTCGTATTCGGCAGCGCCCCATGAGGATTTTTTTCTCCACCACGCCCCTTTAGGTACGGGCGTTTTCTTTTTAGTAGAGCGAGGGAGCGATCCTTCCGCATTTGAAGATTGTAGCGCTATTACAATGAAAGGCTCAGTTTTAATTCTATTGATTCCTCTCCTGTTTGTAAGTGTATGTTTGTAAGTGTAAATATGGCTAGCAATTATGAAACGGTTTAGTAACTAGGAGTTTAGATAGCTATGTGGTTTAGTAACTAGGAGTCTAGATAGCTATGTGGTTTAGTAACTAGGAGTCTAGATAGCTAGCTATGTGGTTTAACTTCAGTTTCGCATGTTCACTAGCTACTGCAAGGAAATCGCTAATAATTCCCATAATGTAATGCTAGGAAGCAGTTTAGTTTTTGATGGATTTAGCTCTACAGCTCAGAAGCAAGCAATTGTTGCAACTGGTTATAATGAAACGACAATTAATTATTTCAAGTATTCAGTCCTCATTAACGCATCAATTGATCTAGGCTTTTCAGTAATTGAGTTAAGTACTCCATCCAATATAAGAAATTTTGTGGATATAACTCATATGACTCATTAGATATAGACATTATTAGTTTAGTTGTATAGATCGAACCTCCCTTTCCTCATCCAAACTTCTTTCTCTTACCAACCATGATTATGACTTCCTTAATGATAATCAGAAAATTCAGATTTTAATTTTTTATTGTAGCCTTTGGCAAGCTGTGGCACATACAAATTGACAGTCTTTTTATACAACATGGAAGTTCCAAGGAATATATGTGATGCTGACTTGATTGTTGAGGACATTAATATTGTCAGGAGTGTCAATCTGTCACTAGTAGCTAATGACACAGGCCTAATGACTCCATGCTCGTGTGTGAGGCAATTTAACATTGGATTCAGTGAGAACTTGAATAGAACAAATCCAGTGGAGATAATTTACTCACAGCAAGGATTTGAGGTTAGTTTGAATCAGAATGATCGTTAGCTTATATTTGATTGCACTGGCTTGATAAAAATGTTCTGTTTGTCTGTATTAGACATGTGATAAATTGAATTATTACTAATGGGTCAATCATACAATCACAATAATAAGAGTAGCTTCATTCCTTTCATTTTAGAAATTACGCTTATCAGTCAGGACAGACCATTGGTGTAATTTTGTATGCCTCCTAGATATCTTCTGTACAATATTGTCCCTTTGAGTCTGGCTTTCTTAGTCTCCTGAATTTTAATACTCTATATCAGCAGCTGTGGCGTAACTGGAGTAACGAGGAATTATTAAAAATTACTCAGTCAGTGAGGTAGAGACGTCATAATAAATTGGATAGTAGTATGGTCTTAATTTGGGTCATCCTTTAATTAAAAGCCTTCTTTCCAGGTCTGTTATGGGAAAAAACCAGCCGGACACATCTCTAGTAGTGTTTGATTGAAATTGGGCAGTTATTCTGCACTTTGAAAGCCTCAAATAAAGTATTGAAAACATGAAAAAATTGAATGTTAAGACAAGTGTTCATTTGTGGATAGAAATCTCGCCATTGGTTCACACACTACTTTAAAATATTGTATATTGCAAATAAAACCACTAACTGTATAAGATCCTTCCTGTTTAGATTTATAGCTCACCTGCTATTTGTACAGAAGTAGCAGTATTTAATAACAAAGCTATAATTATTGTTACAATTTTTCACTGTAATTATGATTGATCTAGAATCGGTACATCAAATTCATTTTAGTGAACAGAAATGAGTCTGAGTACTTCACATTTTCCTTCCCTTTAAGTGACCTTACTGTAACAGCAGATTTTAGTGAACGTCGAAGATACATTGCTCCAGAGTCAGAAGGCCTGTTATTGGATCTCAGTGTACGAAAGAGTTGCTCTAGCAATACTACTGGAGACAATTGTGATATAATAGGTATGAACGAATGTTAGTGTTATTATATTGATTATGATGTTGCCCACAAGACACATGGAATAAAACTTATAAATTATCAGAAATCATGTAATGTTATGTATCAATTACTAAATATAACAAACACCATAAGTAATATAATTGTCCTATCTGCATTAATTTTGAACTTATTATACACAATTATTATATTATTATGATTTAATACATTATCTTATATCTATTGCAGTTCAAGCTTCACCTCTGACTTCAACTACAACTGCCCTAGTCGCATTCTTCACGGTGTTTGTTGTGATTCTAGTAGTCATTGTCATCATCTTGGTCACAGTGTTGTTCTTCAGCAGAAGAGCAGCAATAGAGTCCCTGAAGGACTTTAAATCCAGGCTTCACAGCAAGTACATCATAGAGAAGGAGAGTAGGAGAGAGAACAAACCTCAAGCACCGGAACAGGGAAGAAAGAAAAGATCCAGACTTCACACGAGACTTACACTGATTAATGGGTCTTTGTACTTCCTAAAAACTAAACGCCGTGAAACAAAAGAAAAACAAACGACACAAACTTTTGTTGATTCCCCTCGACCGAAAATCGACAATTGGGAAAAATCAGGTGTTTACGAGAATGACTACAGCAGCGATGAGAATAGTGAACAAGGTGAAGAATTGGACAAGCCACAGCCTCTTCACAAAAGTTTTCCACAGAGCTTTCATTCAAGTATAATGAACAAGTTAAAGCTCAAGAAAAGTACAGCAAGACAAAAGAAGAATAGTTTTCATTCTACAGAAAAGTCAGCTCCTAGAAATGTTAACAAAAGGAAGAAAGTTTCACTTGGGTTTGTTCAAGTAAAAGGAAGCAGCATTATTGAGAACTTACAGGCAGAGGATGACAAATATTATCCAATGTCAGAGACAATATCTGTAGTCATTGAAAACCATGATTATGAAGATCCTCCGATTCAAATTGTCACCTCAAAAGCATCCAGTGATGTGAGGCAAGAAGTAAGCAAATTAGAAGCTCACGAGAAGCCAGAAAGAAACTTTCCACTAGTTGAATCTCAATCGATATCACCGTTACCGAAACTACCCAATCGCTCTCCATTTCCTGTCAATAACAATGAGTGTGAGCCAATGTCACCAATTGGAAGTGATCAAGAAACTTCACCAATCACTAGCAGCGGAAAAGAATTTGAGGAATTAAACCCAATATCACAAGCTTCTCAAAGTTGTATAAAAGCAGACAAATTCGAAGTTGAAAATGACAGGCAGAGTGCGGAAGAAGAGAGCTCTTGTGATGACTTTATGTATGTGGATGATTTCTTACAGCTCTCACAAGCTTCTCAAAGTTGTATAAAAGCAGACGAGTTTGAAGTTGAAAATGACAGGCAGAGTGCGGAAGAAGCGAGCTCTTGTGATGACTTTATGTATGTGGATGATTTCTTACAGCTCTCACATGCTTCTCAAAGTTGTATAAAAGCAGACAAATTCGAAGTTGAAAATGACAGGCAGAGTGCGGAAGAAGAGAGCTCAAGTGATGACTTTATGTATGTGGATGATTTCTTACAGCTAAAATATGCTTATGCTTCTGTCAAAGTCAATACTGTACCAGATGAACTGGCCAGGGAAGACTATGAAGCTTATGCTTCTGTCAAAGTCAATACTGTACCAGATGAACTGGCCAGGGAAGACTATGAAGCTTATGCTTCTGTCAAAGTCAATACTGTACCAGATGAACTGGCCAGGGAAGACTATGAAGCTTATGCTTCTGTCAAAGTCAATACTGTACCAGATGAACTGGCCAGGGAAGACTATGAAGCTTATGCTTCTGTCAAAGTCAATACTGTACCAGATGAACTGGCCAGGGAAGACTATGAAGCTTATGTTTCTGTCAAAGTCAATACTGTACCAGATGAACTGGCCAGGGAAGACTATGAAGCTTATGCTTCTGTCAAAGTCAATACTGTACCAGATGAACTGGCCAGGGAAGACTATGAAAGGGTCTCCTCATCTGATCAACTGGAGGAGTCGTATGAATATGTTAATGATCCATGACCTGCCATTTATAAGCCATTAAAACAATAAACTAATAAACTGTCACTCTTTACATATTTGAAATTGTAAGCACATTTACTGCTAGCTACTGGCTATTATTGTACTTATACTTCGTGTCAGTAACTTAGAAAATATAATACTATGTTGAAGATTCACAGGGCGAAAACTTGAATTTCCTGTAGTAATGTATTTAAGACATTTCATGCATTCACCACCTTTCCTGTAGTGGATAGGGCTAAATGTCCTATGGTGCAGGGCATTTAGCCCTATCATGTACAAGAAAGGTAGTGAAAGCATGAAATGTCTTAAACATGTGACTACAGGAAATTTAAGTTTTTGCCCTGTGATTAATCTATATATTATATATATATATGTACACACAATTATAAATCAATTATTTCCTTATTTCGAGAACAAATAAATATCCCATCTTATATTAACTTATTTTGATTCATCTACATAGTCGATATAAAAAAGAGTTAATTATGGCAATCTACATGCACCAATACTTGCTTGGTAGTAATTTATAAAGGACTGCTTGACACAAACAAATCTGTGAAGATTGTTTTATGCATTTTATGTGATCATTATTATACATGCAGACGAAAAATAGCTCAACCTTTCAACATCTGATCAGGTATATGCCAAAGATAATTGTTTTTGTTTGAGAAATGATTGTGTAATGTCTAAGTTAGCGAGTGTAGTAACAGCACAGAGGGTTCATACCTTGTAGCAGTGATTGTAAAGGATATAGAATTGATATGATCCACTTAGATGTTTTGTGATACTTTTTCCAGCTCTCCAATTCCTTTCTTAGCTATTGTCATTTCTTGAGACAACTATGCTAAATGACAAAATTCACGCAATTCAAGTATCATTGCGTGGAATATTGTATTACTTTTGATGCTGTAATGTGGTCTTTGCTTTTGCGTTTTTTTTTGCTGTTGTTTTCTTCCAAGACCCATAAAAACTAGTTCACTAATCTCAGTGTTATCCCCGTGTTATATTTAGTTATGATAAAAAAAATTTTTTAATAAGGAATGGTAATGATAATAATAACAATAATAATTGAATAACAATTGTGGGGAGGTTCACTCTGGCCTTCTACCGCTAGGTGATCCTCGTTAGGTACGCTGCCACCAGACAACTGTGCGATGCTGCTTAGTAAGTTGACAGAGATAGATTTTAATCACAAACTTGGCACACACACACAGAAGTGACTGGACTTCCGGTTGTCGGGGAGTTTGTTCAATGAATGATAGCACCATGTGGATTGTGCCACGTACACCAAAATGACATGGACGCACAGCAACAATAAACGAACACCAAACAACATTACAAAACTCAAATACACGCACATCATCAACATTAAATTAAAATAACAAGTGATTAGTGATGGTTGTCACCACGACTTCTTCTTCCTTTCTTTACATTCCCTTATTTCTCTTCCCTCCTCTGTCTCTCCATTGCTGTTGCTGTGTCCATTCCCACAACAATAACAACAACAACAAAAAACAACTCAAAACAACAACAATAATACCAACACCAACAACAACAACAACAACAACAACAATAATAATAATAATAATAATAATAATAATAAAAATAAATAGCTAGTATAACAAGCATAAAGTGTGTAGAAATTATAAAAGAATGTCAATTCTGGATTCACATTAAAAAAAAAAAGGAACAATATATTTGTGTTCTCCATCCTAAAATGCTTCTGATAAATAGTTTAGTCTCATAATTATTTATACTTAGCTGCTAAAAGCCAAAGCATTAAGCCTTTGCTCAGTTTGAATATGTCCCAGGATAATGTGAGAGAGATCACCTTTCACAGCTAATAATATCTAGAGATCGAGTCACAAGAATGAGAATACATTAGGGAAAGCTTTTCATCATCAATTGTTCATGGACCATATAGTACTAGCGGTGTGCTTGAGCACAAATGGCGAGCGAGCCTTAAACTACACTATTGTTAAATGATTGATTTTAACAACTAACACTCAAGCTACTAAAAAAAGTCGAGTTTTTTAATTAAGTATATGCGGTAAAGGGGTTTCAATGCCATAGTAACCGCTCCCCGCAACTGTTTGAATTGAAAAAGAAGCAACAAAATCAAGTCACGTTATTTAAAGTTTTCTTTGTGATATTCTTAATAGTAGTTGTAACCCACAATACTTTCACACAACTGAACATACCTACGCAAGACTTACCTTCGTTTTTCAGAATAAACTGGGGTGAAACCTAAAAAGTCGTGTTTTTAGGAGAAAGAAGTTCCCTGCGCGCGCGTAAGGGCATACGTACCATCCATAAATACATACATATACATATAACATACACCCGATTTTGCATTATCCACCCCTAATACTGTGTCGCTCGCTACGCTCGCTCGCCAATAAAGTAGTGGTGTGCTTGAGCACAAATGGCGAGCGAGCCTGATAGTTAGGTAACATAAAACTAAGTATTGTTACTATGTTTTAGCTTAGTTCATGCAAACACTATAATAGCAGTTATGACCTTTTATTTTAGCAAACAAATACAAAATCACTCTCTTACCTGATTTGTTAACTTTTGTAGTATTAAACATCTGCCATTCTGATAATCTCAATTACCAGTAACTCTTGAACAAACTCTCAGCTACAATAAACAAAAAATCAGTGTTATTATTTGTAATTTAAGCCAACAAATATCGAATTACTGCTTACCTCAATTTCCTGAGTATTGATAACTTCTATGGTGTTAAATTTAAGTTACTTTGACTATCTGAATTACCGTGAATTCTTGACAACATGCTCTCAGCTACAAAAACAAAAGACAATCAATTTTAGCATACAAATACAAAATTACTTTTTTACCTCAATTTCTTGAGCAGTGGTAACTTCCGTAGTATCATATTGAAGCCATTCTGACTATTTGAATTTACCAGTCATGGTTGTGACAACAAGCTCTTAGCTACATAAAAGAAAGGCCAGAGTTAATTTTGTATATTTAGCTAACAAATTTAAAATTACGGCACTCTGACTACCAATGGCTCTTGACAACCAACAATAGGCACTTCGTATCCCCCCTAAAACGGCGAAGTTTTTGAAATTAAGTCTGGAAAAGGGTCTTCAATGCCATAGTAACCGGTCTCAGCAACTTTTTGTGTCCTGAAAAACAAGCGTTTCGCCGGAATTTTCTCACACTTCGGAGCTTAAGTTAAAGTAAGGCTTGCTTAATGCTGTAGCTTCAGAATAAACTGGGGTCAAGCCTAAAAAGCCCGGTTTTTTGGAGAAAAAAGTTCCCCGTGCGAGCGTTTAAAGGGCACACGTACCATCCATACATACATACATAATATACATACTAGTGGTGCGCTTGAGCACAAATGGCGAGCGAGCCCGATAATTAAGTAACATAAAATGTTACTATTTTTAGCTTACTTCATACAAACACTATAATAGCAGTTATGACATTTGATTTCAGCAAACAAATACAAAATCACTCTCTTACCTGATTAATGGTATCAAACATCAACCATTCTGATAATCTCAATCACCAGTAACTCTTGAACAAGCTCTCAGCTTACGATAAAAAATAAACTAGTGTTATTATTTGTAATTTTAGCCAACAAATATGGAATTACCACTTACATCATTCTTGAGTATTGATAACTTCTGTAGTATCAAATTGAAGTTACTTTGACCATCTGAATTACCTTGAATTCTTGACAACAAGCTCTCACCTACAAAAACAAAAGACAATCAATTTTAGCACACAAATACAAAATTACTTTCTTACCTCATTTTCTTGAGCAGTGGTAACTTTTGTAGTACCAAATTGGAGCCAATCTGACTATTTGAATTTACCGTCCACTGTTGACAGCTTCTTAGATACGGATACACAAAAAGAAAGGCCAGAGTTAATTTTGCATATTTAGCTAACAAATATGGAATTACGTACTTACCTCAGCTTCCCTCGAGAAGTAGTAGCTTCCTTAGCATTAATACTACGGCATTCTGACTACCAACGGCTCTTGACAACCAACAACCCGCACTTCCCCCATAAAACGGCGAAGTTTTGAAATTAAGTCTGGAAAAGGGTCTTCAATGCCATAGTAACCGGTCGAATCAACTTTTTGTTTCTTGAAAAGCAAGCATTTTCGCAGGAATTTTCTCACACTTTAGAGCTTAAGTATAAAGTAAGGCTTGCTTAATGCTGTAGTTTCAGAATAAACTGGGGTCAAGCCTAAAAAGCCGTGGTTTTTTTGGAGAAAAATGTTTCGCGCGCGCGTTTAAAGGGCATACGTACCATCCCACATACATACATTATATATAACATATACCCGATTTTGCATTATCCACCCCTAATACTGTCTCGCTAGCCAATAATACATGTAATCAACCTCATGTGAAGTCCAATCTACTATTCTCATGAACTGATTCATTGAAGTAAATCATCAGTGTCACATGCATAATGGATTTTTATTAGGGCAGATGTATTGCTCTGCAGTAGTCTTGTGTATTGTTGATGATATTGGAAGAGCCGTATGCAGCAACTTTTCTCTACTGGGGTCTGGTGGGAAACTGTCTCCCTCTGCACCCCCTTCACAGCCTAAATAGATGTATAAATTTATATGTAGACTATAATAGCAAGTTAAAAACTCTTATTGGTCAATTTAATTATTTGTTTAGATAAAATTATTTATATAGCTCTACTTAGTGGCAATAGAATTGAACTAGCTACTGACACTTAGCTATTAGGTTCAGTGCCAAATCTTGCCCTCAAAAGCTAAGAGTTATTGCATAAGTTTCATTTAACATATTAAAATGTAATTGCCACAAGTTGAGCGGTCATAAAAGCTAGAAATAGAAATGTAATCGAGTTTTAAAAAAGCAACAGCACCATACTTATGCAAGACAAAATTAAATCAGTGAAGAGGAAAATGAGGTTAAGTTCATTCATTTTAAGCAGTTACACCTTGTCAGTCAACTGAGTGCTTCAGTAATGTACAGCTATGTATATTTTATGCTAGTGACTTGGAGAATTTCCTGGAACTATAGCTACGTCTATGTTCCCAATTTTTTAGTAGGCTAATATTACAATGGATTAGATGTACCGAGAAATGAATTAGATGAACCGAGAAGTAAATTAGATGTAACGAGAAATGAATAAAGAAAGAATTCATACTTAATAAGGTGGATAATTACACTTAGACTATCATTCCTGATGCATGTTAGTGTAATTAAGTAGCTACATTCTTGGGATGCAGTGTGATGATAAATGGATCGTACTAGGCTTGACCATCATTCAGCCTGTGTGATATCATGTGCTAGTGGATCAGTTACCTATCCAGCTGACCTTTCATCAGGACATTATTGGTCATTACTTATGTGCACATAGCTCAGTATCTCTCTTAGTGTTCCATCTAGCCAGCGTCCCACCCAGAACACTCATAAGCTTAACTTTAGCTTTGATCTGTCAGGCGATACTATTGTAGATAACACTAAATTAACTGATAAATGTATGCATTATTTAATGTACACATTGTACAAGTAAGATAGTGTCTTTTCGTTGATTGAGTGACACCCCAGAGGAAAATTTACTGGAGACACTAATTTAATTAACATAAGAATATCTATAATTATTATACTGATTGCTGTTGAAAATTTTAAGAAAGGGAAATTTATCCTTGTTTATGATACATACATGTTTGTTAGCCTCCTAGTTTAGGTATTCCTGCCAGCAACTGTTAGCTAGCACCCCAGGGCACCATCTAGCCCTAGGCTAGTTTTTATGTTCTGGTAAAGTACATCATCAGTTATTTTTAAGTACACTATTTGATACAATTCCTGCCCAAACTATCTGGTTGAATGGTTATTTAAGTGGTATACATAGCAAAAACTGAATGCCTGAAGGAATAGGCCTGAAGAAAGTTTTAAACTGCCTTAGCTGTTGATGTTTTATTCTTTTTTTCTTTTTTTTTTATTATTATTATAATTGTTTTGTTAGCTATTGATATTTTACTGATAGCTAGCTAGCATATTTTTTTCTTCGTATTCAGCAGCGCCCCACGAGGATTTTTTTTTCTCCACCACGCCCCTTTAGGTACGGGCGTATTCTTTATAGTAGAGCGAGGGAGCGAACCTACTGCATTTGAAGATTGAAGCGCTATTACGATGAAGGGCTCAGTTTTAGTTCTATTGATTCCTCTCCTGTTTGTAAGTGTATGTTTGTAAGTGTAAATATGGCTAGCAATTATAGCCTTTCCTCTACCAAACTTCTTTCTCTTACTAACCATGATTATGATTTCCTTAATAATAGCTCTCTCCTAGCTCAATATGTTATGATGATAATCAGAAAATTCATATTTTAATTTTTTATTGTAGCCTTTGGCAAGCTGTGGCACGTACAAATTGACAGTCTTTTTATACAACATAGAAGTTCCAAGGAATATATGTGATGCTGAATTGATTCTTGAGGACATTCATATTGTCAGGAGTGTCAATCTGTCACTAGTAGCTAATGCCACAGGCCTAATGACTCCATGCTCGTGTGTGAGGCAATTTAACATCGGATTCAGTGAGAACTTGAATAGAACAAATCCAGTGGAGATAATTTACTCACAGCAAGGATTTGAGGTTAGTTTGAATCAGGATAATCGTTAGCTTATATTTAATTGCACTGGCTTGATCAAAATGTTCTGTTTGTCTGTATTAGACATGTGATAAATTGAATTATTACTAATGGGTCAATCATACAATCACAATAATAGAAGTAGCTTCATTCTTTTCATTTTACAAATTAAGCTTATCAGTCAGGACAGACCATTGGTGTAATTTTGTATGCCTCCTAGATATCTTCTGTACAATATTGTCCCTTCGAGTCTGGCTTTCTTAGTCTCCTGAATTTTAATACTCCGTATCAGCAGCTGTAGCGTAACTGGAGTAACGAGGAATTATTAAAAAGTACTCAGTCAGTGAGGTAGAGATGTCATAATAAATTGGATGGAATGAAAGCAATGTAAACTAAGTATAACACTTTTAGTTTTCACAGTCGGCTCTATTATGATGTTCATTCACAGACTCTTCTACATAGTAGTATGGTCTTAATTTGGGTCATCCTTTAATTAAAAGCCTTCTTTCCAGGTCTGTTATGGGAAAAAACCAGCCGGACACATCTCTAGTAGTGTTTAATTGAAATTGGACAGCTATTCTGCACTTTGAAAGCCTCAAATAAAGTATTGAGAAAACATGAAAAGTCGAATAATAAGACAAGTGTTCATTTGTGGATAGAAATCTCGCCATTGGTTCACACACTACTTTAAAATATTGTACATTGCAAATAAAACCACTAATAATTGTATAAGATCCTTCCTGTTTAGATTTATAGCTCACCTGCTAATATACAGAAGTACCAGTATTTAATAACACAGCTATTATTATTTTTACAATTTTTTACTGTAATTATGATTGATCTAGAATCGGTACATCAAATTCATCTTACTGAACAGAAATGAGTCTGAGTACTACACATTTTCCTTCCCTTTAAGTGACCTTACTGTAACAGCAGATTTTAGTGAACGTCGAAGATACATTGCTCCAGAGTCAGAAGGCCTGTTATTGGATCTCAGTGTACGAAAGAGTTGCTCTAGCAATACTACTGGAGACAATTGTGATATAATAGGTATGATAGAATGTTAGTGTTATTACATTGATTATTATGTTGCCCACATGACACATGGAATAAAACTTATAAATTATCAGAAATCATGTAATGTTATGTATCAATTACTAAATATAACAAACACCATAAGTAATATAATTGTCCTATCTGCATTAATTTTGAACTTATTATACACAATTATAATTACGATTTAACACATTATCTTATCTACTGCAGTTCAAAATTCACCTCTGACTTCAACTACAACTGCCCTAGTCGCATTCTTCACGGTGTTTGTTGTGATTCTAGTAGTCATTGTCATCATCTTGGTCACAGTGTTGTTCTTCAGCAGAAGAGTAGCAATAGAGTCCCTGAAGAACTTTAAGTCCCGGCTTCACAGCAAGTACATCATAGATAAGGAAAGTAGGAGAGAGAACAGACCTCAAGCACCGGAACAGGGAAGAAAGAAAAGATCCAGACTTCACACGAGACTTACACTGATTAATGGGTCTTTGTACTTCCTAAAAACTAAACACCGTGAAACAAAAGAAAAACAAACGACACAAACTTTGCAGGCAGTTGATTCCCCTCGACCGAAAATCGACAATTTGGAAAAATCAGGTGTTTACGAAAATGACTACAGCAGCGATGAGAATAGCGACCAAGGTGAAGAATTGGACAAGCCACAGCCTCTTCACAAAAGTTTTCCACAGAGCTTTCATTCAAGTATAATGAACAAGTTAAAGCTCAAGAAAAGTACAGCAAGACAAAAGAAGAATCGTTTTCATTCTACAGAAAAGTCAGCTCCTAGAAATGTTAACAAAAGGAAGAAAGTTTCACTTGGGTTTGTTCAAGTAAAAGGAAGCAGCATT
>WLWD01001572.1_pt1 | contig 127529 bp, 93 predicted proteins | sample 6712731 | NCBI WGS metagenome assembly WLWD01 (sample SAMN12718690, study PRJNA576275) | sponge metagenome | isolation source: marine sponge | host: Mycale hentscheli | place: New Zealand: South Island, Marlborough, Capsize Point | collected 2014-11-01 | reverse complement strand
GGGGGGGGGGCAATTCAGCAAGGCCAGCTGTTGTGTTACAAATATAATTGTTGTCTGTGTTTTTTTGGTATTGTATGGAGTTTCCGGATCCTAATCTGGGAGGGATCATTCAGTATGTGACACGTAAGTTGAATTCCACGTGTGTGCTTGTACTGCTTTTCATTTTCAAATTACACTTTCTCAATACAACGGTGATTGTTTCTCTCATGGACAGTATAAAGTATACATACCAGGGGTTCATACAGTAGGAGGCTAGCCCTGGGATCCCCACCTAGAATTAGGGAGTTGAATAGAAATAACATTTTGGAAGCATTTATTTTTGGTCTGATATTGTATCCCATTATGTTCCTATCATTACTGAGCCGTTTAGTGCATAGGATCGAACACTGATCATCATTGTGAAGTATATGCAAAGATGTGCATCGAAGTAGTGTATGTTCCAAAAAATTAGTGTGGCGAAGTACACTCGGAGCCCCCCCTTCCCCTTCCCAAACAAAAATCCTGTATGAAACCGCATACAATACATCATAAAGTTGCAATTATATAGGAGCATGAATAATTTGTTGTTTGTATTACAAATATCTTTGTTGTCTGTGTTTTTGTGTATATGAAATTGTTTTGTAGTGGAGCTCGACGTCCGATGGCATATGTTCCTTGTGGACACTCATAGATGTCTCCTACATGATCACAATCAGCACCACACACAACAAACAACATTTTATTGTTGAACTAATATAATTAGTATATAATGCATCAAACAATATTATTTCTATTTTATTTTATTTTTTTATTGATGGGAAAAGTGGATTTTTTTGGGGGAAAAAATTTTTTTTTGAAGTATTAGTAGATGGCCTAAATATTATTCAATTTTCTCAATCAAAAAATGAGGGGAATCTCAAACTCTTGGTCTATTTAGTGATATATGGTTGCTATGGGGTTTTCGCAGCCAGCATCGAGTTAAAAAAATAAAACGGTAATACTCTATTCCGCGGTCGACGATTAGATTTTTCCGCTCGTCCAAACCATTCAGGAACGAGAGGGTTAATCAAACATCTATATCTGCATAGTAATTTGTTTACGCTTACACAATGAAGCTTTCAAGTGTTCCTAGATATTTCTGTAAAGGTCATATAATATCTTATCATCGTGATGAGCTGACATGAGTACAACCACAACTGCTGAAGTGTAAACAATTTATACCACTGATTATGAGGAGCCGTTTTTTTTTGTTTGTTTTTCATTAATATTATTGTAGAATTTGAGGCCAAGTATTGTAGCAATAAAAAAGTCAATCATTAATAATAGAGTTCACAGCTTGAGAGGAAGAAGCAGTACTATTGTAAGGTACAGTCTTTGGAAGAGAACTATCCACTGCATTGATTACTACATCATAATGATTTCTGTTCACATGACATATTTCTACATGATCCAAATCATTAGAGTGGCATGAAAATCAGTTGGAAAAATTAAATTTTCACATGGAGTTTGTGACATGCCATACTTCGCCCAATAATATTCGCGATTACTTCTCTCCATAGCAACAGATACAGGAATGGAAAAATAGAGAGCCAGTGCAAATACTTCTGCATGTGTCCCCCAAACATAATTATTTCTTGTCAATGTGACCTTCATAGATAATGGATGACATATGCTCGAAAAAGGCTACAGTTGAGGCCTATAAACTCCACCAGCAGTTTACGTATATCAAGATGAAATATAAGAGAAGTTTCGAAACAAACAATTTCCATCCCCAAGTATAGAATGCCTTGTACGTCAGTACTGCTGTAAAAAATCATCTAAATTAATGCATCCATTACCTCCAAGAAAATAACTACTTTGGGCAGATTCCTAAGTCATATCACAATTATACATTATAATATTATTTGAAGATTGTTCCAATAGAATGTTACCAGTATAGTTTCAGTAGCAGTAGGTGGAATGTAAAGGGATGATTTCAGAATTTTGGCTGTAGCAGTCTTCAAAAGTGTTTTCTGTACACAATATGGTGTCAGAATAGCTAATATGGCTTATCATTGAGAAGCCATATTATCTATTCTGCACATCATCAGACATGCCAACTTACTTGTTCAGGTGGTATCTGTAGCTGACTAATACACTTTCTTTGGATACACTTCTGTTTGAATTTACCTGGTCCACACAATTTCTTCATGTCCGTACAGTACATGAAAAGCTCCTCAGCTATCATTCAAGCATCCTGCACATTGTCTACACAGTTTGTCTGTGACAAAAAGCAAATGAACAAACAGCACTATCATGTTGATCAATAGTGAGGACTTACTTTTAGTGTGGGTGATGTTTTCCTCATAAGGTTTTCTCACTGCACTCCTATCTATTATCCTGCAATGGAATTAAACTATAATTACACTCAGTCAAGATATAGCAGCTGATAAATTATTATTAATATCATCAGTATATAACAATAATATTGCAGCATAACATACTTGTGTTAAATTATCAGTGAGTGAACTAGAAATTGAGTCTGGTGCAGCTACAACATCGCAGTCTCCTGGACAATTATACACTTTACTTTATACTAAAGCTACATTGACTTTTATTATTTATTCAAACCTTGTCTAGGTCTTTTCCGACCTGATCTTTTCTAGCCCTTAGCATGTGTATTCCATCACAACTTGGTCATATTAATGGTTTTCCTTTCTTCGGCAACGTTAATCCCCAAACTTAACTTCAAAGCAATCTGATGGTAGCAAGTACTCGTATAAAGGGCAGGAACAATCCTCAGATGGCTGACTACATGAGGTTTATATACCATTAGAGCCCAAAACTGTAAATGTTCCTAACTTTGGTTTATGGGAAACGCAGCCATTATGTATCAGCAAACTAGATGGCCAAAACTCAGCAATTTATCTGAAAGCACTTTTAATTAGCATATGCACTAGTTAAAGTATGTAATATATTAATCCTTTCATTCCAGATCCCGCTTTAAAGCGGGTGAAGACCGGTTGGCTTCTCCGAATTTTTTAAAATAGTTACTTTATAGCTAGAACCTTCAGATTGCATACACAGGTGCCCAATACATTGGAGAATCATCTAAAATAGCTTTCAGCCAGGACTGCTTCGACAGTACCTCACAGCAGTTGAGTTTATTTCTTCCTCGGCAAAAAAACAAACCTCGGTTTTCCGTCGAATTTAAAAAAAAGTTACCTTATTCACAGCAGCTTCATTTATGGATCCAGTCATCTCCAGAGATTTGTAGAAGCAGCAAAAAAAAAAAAGTTACCTTATTCACAGCAGCTTCATTTATGGATCCAGTCATCTCCAGAGCTTTGTAGAAGCAGCAAAAAATTGCTTAAGCTCAGTAGCCTTCTATAACACATTGAAACAACCGCTTCTTTGCCGACCATGACTTTGCGTTTTGACTTACTGTCTTCTCCATTTTTTATAAAATTGCCAGTTCAACTGGGGGCCTCCCTATTACGTACAGTTAGGTAATGCTTATTACATCATAGGAAAAAAGTGAGAGTGTCGTGTGACCCCGGTAACTAAGCCAAAAAATTTTTTTTCAAAGTCATTTTTTGGAATATGGCGTCTACAAGTTACAATGCGGTGCAAGTTTTAGACTTGCTTGATGCTGACTCTAGCGACTAGGATCAAGTGGAAAGGAGGGAGACGGCATCTACGGCTATAGGAGACCCTGTATCAGGGTTGGTGGACCAGACCCCGTCAACTCTGATACTGACAATGGGAGTCAAGAAGATAATCGAGGTAAGCTTATCTTTCTCTTGTCTTTCTCTTGAAAAATAGCTAGCTTCTGTTGTGGAAAAGACTTATTTATAGCTATATTGAGATAGAGAAAGCTGTTTAGCTATATATTTCATTGAGTTTTGAGATTTGAAAATGGTTTGTGGGTTTTGAACAATTTCAAATTTTCAAAACAATTTCAAATTTTTTTTACCACATGTACTACTAGGACCAGATGTGAATGCAGTCACTGACCTCGATTGGAAGAGGACGCAGATGAGGCGACAGGAGTAGAGTCTTCCAGTGATGAAGGAGAGGATGCCGGCAGGTTCCAGTGATGAAGAAGAGGAAGTGGCTCCTCTTGCTACGAGTTCTGGACGTCCTCGCAGTCGGAGAAGGCGGGCACCGAAGAGGAAGAGTCGGGTGGATGAGGTAGGGGGTGAGTGGAAGAAAGAGGACAACACACCCATTGATATTCCATAATCTTTTGTGTGAAGGACCACAGACTTTGATATTTGTGGCTGCCCCCCCCCCCCCTGAAAATCCCAAAAGTTGTAATATGTATTGTGACACCAAATACATGTTGTCGTTTTGTCGGAATCTTTTTGGATCGGGACTACTATGCCCATGTAATTTGAATTTCATGTGTGTGTGTACACCAGTCAATTTATGTATAATAATTTATATATTTATTTTTATGATCTATTTTCACCGTGTCTTCTTATTTCTTGTGTGTGTGTGCATGCATTTGTGAAATGAGAGAGAGCAACCGTGGACAAACAGTATGTGGCGCTTCCGGATCCAACCTGGGAGAGAACGAACTCGGGGGTCTTTTTCGGTCTGTGACATCATCCATGCCGAGTAAGTTGAATTTCATTTCAACTTACTGATATTTGGGTGTCCAGTTGGGGGGGGGGGGTTGTGGCACAAGAATGTCAGCGAAAAGCAATGACGGGGGGGGGGGGGGGGGGGGGCAATTCAGAGAGGCCAGCTGTTGTGTTACAAATATGTATCATTGTTTTCTGTGTTGTTTTTTTGGTATTGTATGGAGGTTCCGGATCCTAACCTGGGAGGGATCGTTCAGTATGTGACACGTAAGTTAAATTCCACGTGTGTGCTTGTACTGCTTTTCATTTTCAAATTACACTTTCTCAAAACAACGGTGATTGTTTTTCTCATGGACAGTGTGGAGTATACATACCAGGGATATATATATATAAACTAGAAAATGCTCGTGTAGCATTGGTTGGGCGAGCGAGGTTCTGGGGAAATGTTGACACTTTCAATTGCATTGGGGTCGTTTGATTTGAATTTTCATTGGTTTTCTTCCTGCAGGTTGCCAAATCTGAATTCACATCTCATTATTAGTAGTAGAATATGTAATGACATGTAAAGGGGGAAATGATGATTGGTAAAGGGTAAAGAATGGTACTCCTCATGATAAAGTAACAATGATAACAAAATAATGTGTAAAGTACAGAAAAGGGGAAAAGGGGGGAAACATGTAAAGGGGGGAAACGTGTAAAGGGGGAAATGGGGATGGGGGATACTCTGAAGTGTCCACATGCTAAGCATGACAGTAATTCAAGTCTCAGTTTTACAGACGCATAATAGTGGAAGCTGGCCATAGCTAATTGGCATAGAGATAGTACCCTAAAATTAGAGGACAGATTGCACGACCTGAAAATGAGATGGGATGTGCTTGATGTATAAAGCCATGTTGCTGTCTTCTCCTGGCATCATATTTATGGTGTCTTCAATCCTGAGAGTGGGAGAGTACCTCTGCCAGGTAGTGTTGAGTTGTGAATATGACTGAATGTCAATCTGCAGCAAGTGGGCAAATGTGAAGATCTCCACATCAGTACCCCACACTGTGGACTGCTCCATTGTCGTTGAGGCAATGTAGTCCTCTATCCCCCCACTGTACTCAGACTGTGCAAGGTGACCCTCCTGTAACAGAAGGTGGCCCATCGTTCTCATGTGAGTCACAATGCTTAGGCGCACATTCATATGCTGCGCTTCTGAGCCAGTGATGAATTGGGAAAGGGCACGGAATAGACAGTTGCCATCAGATTGCACATTCAGGATCCTGCAGGGTCTAGTCAGTGGGACATGTTGACCACCAGGCGTGACACCATTTGGCCCTACATACTCGAGTCCTAGTGCATCGCAAGTGAATCGTCGCCAAACTTCACTCTAAGGGTTGTATCTGAAAGGGCTCACACCTGGCACAGTTGACATGCTCTCAATGATCTCCAAGTCAGGCGAGGATTCATCGTTTGCATCACAGCCCACAGGTGGGAGATTTGCACCATTTTCATTAGGGATATCAATCTTGGGTGTTAGCTGCTCATCAATAGTGAGTGGCAAATCCCCTGAGGTGGGAAGAGAGCTTTTTCCCATGCACTTTTCTTGTTGAGGAGCTGGATGATACCCCTCACTCATATTTAGCAGCCTAGTGTCTTCACTCAACCTCTCCTGGAGACGAAGGCTCTTGCTGAGGTTTGCCAAACGTTGATATGGGAAAGGGGGGCTAAATAGGAGATCTGTGAGTCTACGGACACGCGAACAGGCCACAAAAGTCAGGCCAGAAGAGAACTCTTTCCTTCCCACATCAATCACTACCTTGTCCAGTGTCATACCCTGGGCCTTGTGAATAGTGACAGCCCAGGAAAGCTTGAGGGGGAGTTGCAGGCGAGAACACGACACAGATGATGAGAACCAAGTCCACGTATTCAGGTTTTCCATAGACTACATCTTAGAGTTGCTCGCTCGCTTCGCTCGCTCGCCAATTAAGTTAATAATGTGTTTGGTACCAGTTTTGGCTCACCATAAGACTGTATGAATGACACAGCTATGCACAATGTGATACTTATCTTACTGGGATTGTGAAAACAAAAACAAGCATGACCTTAGTCCTACATAGCTAAACATAGTTAGTCAAACTGGTTATAAGATCTATTAAGAAACCGGACCAAATCCGCTGACACCGCCGGCGGGTCCGTTCCTTCTTTTCTTTCGTTTCAAGTCCGTTCCTTCTTTTCTTTTGTTTCGTTGGTCAGTAATCGGGTCGGTCCGGTCAGTAAATGTGACCCTACCTAAGTTGACTCTGCCCCGCCATGTCTACGTGCGTAATGGTGAGTGAAGCACGGCTGCATTTCTCGGGCACTAATGCGTTACAAAGTGGGACATGACTTTGTGGTTGGTGCCCGACTATTCCGCTGGAGTGCTCTACTGAAGGCTCTACTAAAGGCGCCCAGGCTTTGCTATGTGCCAGTACCCTTAAGTTACCTCAGGGTCCATTGTTCTTTTAAGATTTGCGGGTTTTTTTTTTAATATGCTGTTCAATTGAAATCGCAAGGGGAAAGTGATATAGCGCGTAACCAATTGAAATACCTCGGTAACTAAGTGGAAACTAAGTGAAATACCTCGGTAGCTAATTGAAAAAGTACGGGTAAGTGCGCACGCTTGCGGTGTTAACCTTGGAAACGTACAGTTCGAGTAGTTTTTATATGGAGAGAACGTCCTTCTTTACCACAGAACCTCTACCCATATTAGACGGAATGTTTTACAACAGATTAGGAGGAGCCACACGTTGAAAAGAAAGTTCCAGCGGAAGCTAATCCTAACATAAGGAGATAGTGAGTGAACGATATAATATAGCTACAATTTCAAATGACGTTTTAAAAGCTGGCCGACCATTAGCGGGTGATAGCACGGGTAACTTGTGCTATTGGGGATCAATAGCACTTGTAAAGCAATTGAAATAGCACTCCTTGCCTCGTACTATTTCAATCATGTTACTGGTGCTATTAATTCCGAATAGCACAGTTATCCCTGCTATTATTCATACTAACAGGAAGGAATGTGGCGTATTTGATCATTACTTATTAAGTCATTCCTGTGGCTATTTGTTTCTTCCTGTTTCATGTGGTTTGGTTCACAGTAATCAGTACTTGTCAGATATTCAGTGAGTTGTTGAATTCTTGCGTTCTTGCGTTTTTACTATTTGGTAAACCTTAGAAACTTAAGTGTTGTTATTCATACTCTGGGTAATTAGGTCTCAGTTTCAAAAGTCAATACATGAAAATTATATTCACACATAGGATCATTGATATTTACCTGACCCCATTGTAGGTGTATAGTTATCATGAATCTGAATGTGCTGCGCTGGTTTAGTAAATTACGGCATTACTGGTCATCAATCAGCAGCACTCATGATTTTATTAATGTGATGATAACATGGCTATAATTTTTATTTATTACGCAGATGGAGTTACACTAACCTTTGGGCTTAGAATTTGGACAACAAGAGCATCCCTTAACTACAACCTCTGAAGACTTACCTAGTGAAGTTCATTCTGGTGGTAGACTACTAATTACTGGAACACTTACAGCAGGTATGGGAGGTCTTCATTACAGCAAGATTAGTTTTTTTAGTTACACTACTTCTATTTATTCACAATTAGATGATAAGAATTTTGCGATCTCGGATTAGCTTGTACATCCATTGCAACTTGTTCAAGATGCAGAATACTAGATCCATATTTGCTGCAACATGAAGTGGAAAAGAATTAAAAAGTGTACACACAACTAGTGCAACTGCCCAATATACCAACTAGTACAACCACCCATGTACACATAACTACTGCAGCAACCCATGGAATACAAATAACTAGTGTAACCACTCTATACACACAACTATAATACCACCCTGTACACACAACTATAATGTCATCCTGTACACACAACTATAATGCAACCATCCTGTACACGCAATTTAGCCACCCTGTGCCATTAAACATACTGGTGCATACCTACATATTAGATGGCAAAAAAATTTTCTGTAAAATTACATAAGTTTTAGATTAACATTAAAACATTGGATTAACATAACAGTACTTAATGTTATTATTGTCCAGAACTTATGAGTCAATTTCCTTAACAAGGAAAGCTCATCATCCTTCCCTCTTGCATACAAGACTTAAGATGAGGCTTCATAGTAGTACTATGCTGCAAACTACCCTTGAATCAAGACCATGAGCCATGTTTTGTATATGTGATTGCATACACACCTCAATCACACACATTAAGTTAACAATTCACTTTAATCCCCCCCCCCCCCCCCCCAATTTGCAAGCACTACAGAAACTTTGTAGTTTTTGTTGATTTACTAGGCAGGGTAATGTTAATGGCTAATAATGTGACAGGCTCTAAAAGGGGCATTTCACCAAACCAAAACAATTGAGTTTTTTAATAAAAAGCTACAATTTATCTGAACTTAGACCTGCAGAGAAACTGGCAGTTGAACTGGGCTGCATTCAGCAAAACAATTGAACTAGAAATCTGGCTACTTTAAATTGAAGAGCTTCTATCACCTATATATAATAGTTTAGTACATCATAGATTATTATCTGGCCTCATAATAGAACCAATCTTAAATCTAAATTAGATTTTACTTTTGTTATAATCACAACATACCAAGTATTTATACAAAAATGTTTGAAAATATAATAAAAGTAACAATAAAGTCCATCTTCAAATGTAATCTACTGCTCTTTTTATCTAAAAAATTGTTATGTATATGTAATACATAATGGGTGACAATGTACATAATTTTAACAATCACATGCACGCAGTGATATAGCGAAGTTACAATAATGTGAACGTTTAACTTTTGGTGTCTCAATTTACTTTTAGGGTCATTTGACAATACTCTGTAACTTGTATTGTATTCTATTATTCTTCCAATTTTTTTTATGTAAGCAATGTGTCAGAATGACTTACCACAAATTGTATACCACGAATTGTATACCACGAAATGAACAGAACAAAATTTGTTGAAATATTCACAAATAGTTTAATATTTTTTGGCAGATATACATTTTAATTTTTAAGTTTAAACTGATATACAATTAAAAAAAGAAGAGTTATAGAGTCAGAAATTGAGATACTAGTGAAAACATGATATTCCATGTGATGAAATCCCTGAATACCCTTTACCAGTTTTAAGCTGTCTTCTTCTTGGAAGTTGAGACGATGGTGAAGACACACATTTGGACTAAAGTCATTGATATCTTGTTGGGTTAAAATTTATTTGGTGTAATTTTTTTTGTTTGGCATTCTTTCTCTATAGTGAGTCAGATTTTCTCCTGACCACAGTCTAATGAAGGGATACTTTAATTTTGCCTAATTGTCTCACTAAGGTTTCACTAAATATATTTCGTCAAAAATCTGAGTACAAATGCTTATATATAATGTAGGTTTTCAGTCCAAGTTCATTGTTGGACAAGTAACTTATTGCAAGAGCAATCCCTAGCAGGACCAATTCTATCCAAAAAGGAAGCTTTACTAGGTACACTTCATGAGCTGTTCAAAGCAAAACAATTGCATATAAGGTCAGGAACTCTTATTGGCGGGCGAGCGTAGCGAGCGAGACACTTACGCGGTTAACACAATCGAAAATCGGGGATGTTTATTTATTTATTTATTGGCGAGCGAGCGAAGCTCGCGAGACACTTTCAGGGGTAAAGCAAGCGAGATTTCGCTATATTTATTGGCGAGGAGCGTAGCTAGCGAGACACTTACAGGGGTAAAAATGAAAAAAATCGGGGATGTTTGTTGGCGAGCAAGCGTAGCGAGCGAGACAGTATTATGGGTGGATAATGCAAAATCGGGTATATGTTATATGTATATATGTATGTATGTATGGATTGTACGTATGCCCTTTAAACGCGCGCGCAGGAAACTTTTTTCTTCAAAAAACACGGCTTTTTAGGCTTGACCCCAGTTTATTCTGAAACTACAGCATTAAGCAAGCCTTACTTTATACTTAAGCTCCAAAGTGTGAGAAAATTTCTTCGAAAATACTTGCTTTTCAAGAAACAAAAAGTTGATTCGACCGGTTACTATGACAGTGAAGACCCTTTACCAGATTTAAATTCAAAAACCTTCGCCTTTTTTCCGGCTAAGTGCGGCTTGTTAGTTGTCAAGAGCCACCTGTAGTCAGTACTAAGAGAGCTATCACTACTTCTGAAAAGCGTATGTAAGCACATAAAGTATTAAAGCTAAGGAAGCTACTACTACTCCGGGGATGCTGAGGTAAGTACGTAATTCCATATTTGTTAGCTAAATAAGCAAAAATCACTCTGGCCTTTCTTTTTTATAGCTAAGAGCTTGTTGTCAACAGTGACTGGTAAATTCAAATAGTCAGAATGACTCAAATTTGGTACTACAAAATTAACACTGCTCAAGAAAATGAGATAAGAAAGTAATTTTGTATTTGTGTGCTAAAATTGATTCTCTTTTGTTTTTGTAGGTGAGAGCTTGTCAAGAATTCAAGGTAATTCAGATGGTCAAAGTAACTTCAATTTGATACTACAGAAGTTATCAATACTCAAGAATGAGGTAAGTAGTAATTCCATATTTGTTGGCTAAAATTACAAATAATAACACTGGTTTATTTTTTATCGTAGATGAGAGCTTGTCAAGAGTTACTGGTGATTGAGATCTCGAATGGTGATGTTTGATACTACAAAAGTTACCATTAATCAGGTAAGAGAGTGATTTGTATTTGTTGCTGAAATCAAATGTCATAACTGCTATATAGTGTTGCATGAAGTAAGCTTAAACTAGTAAATTTTGTTACTAACTATCAGGCTCGCCGGCCAATTTGTCAAGCACACCACTAGTTATTTGTATATATGTTTGGACGTACGTATGTCATTTTGTACTTTGACCCTCGCGTTTTTGTGTTAGTTATGTGGTCGACCCCGTCCCAAATTACACTAAACAGAATCCTCTGGTTTATCGATCAGTACCCGTATCATACTAGAAATTGAATTGTGAATTCTTTTGCGGGTACAGTTAAAACTTGAAAACTTAAGGGACTTCCATTTCTATTCGAGTTAGTGGCGGTGGTAAGTCAATGCGCTCTTTGTCATGGTTATAAGCCGTGCGCAACAGTATTTACTTGAAAATACATTGTCCACTAGACTACCGCGAAGGTAAGTCTGTGTAGGTGCATGTCAGTTGTGTCAAAGCATTGTGTGTTACAACCACTACTTAGCTAAAGAATATCACAAAGAAAACTTTTAAATAACGTGTATTGTTTTGTTGTTGTTTTTTTCCTTCAATTCAAGCAGTTGCAGAAAGTTGTTACTATGGCACTGAAATCCCTTTACCGTGTTTGCGAAATTTAAAACCTGGACCTTATTTTCAGTAGCTTCAGTGTTAGAAGTCAATCTCATTCATATAACAATAGTATAGTCTTCTGGCTCGCTCGCCATTTGTGCTGAAGCACATCACTAGTTTAGTCTATTTGTTTTGCAAGATCTTGATCAGCTCAATAAGTCTCGCGGGGCCAGACCCTTTACCAACCCTGATCCGCCCGCTACGCGGGGGAAGGAAAGGGTCTGGGAACATGCAATATAATGACTTGTTCACAGCGCATTATTATCTACTGCAGAGGGCATACAGAAGCTGCGGATTTGTACCTATTCTTCAGAGACGGACTAGGACATGTATTCACAGAACCCACTGATGCACCTCATCACTCTAAATTTCGTTTGGTAGATATGTTCACCAGTTGAACAGATTCTGAAGTAAAGACAGATATTGTTTCCTCATTCAATTCACCCAACTCCCCATTACGAATAGTATTAGCTACTATGGCTTTTGGTTTAGGAGTTGAGAAAAGTGGTACATCTAGGAGAACCGGAAGACATTGAATCTTATGTACAAGAAAGTGGCCGTGCTGGGAGAGATGGACTACCTGCACATGCTCTTTTATTGAAGAAAAAAAAGAAATTAACATGCTAATAAAAGCATACTCCAGTACATGAACAATACTGAAAAATGCCGTAAAGACGTACTATTTCAAGACATGGACAGTTATACACATACCAGCACCAGTTGACAGTGTTTATGTTGTGATATTTGTTTAACTAATTGTACTTGTGGTTCCACCTTTACATTCTTGTGATCATTAAATTAAAATTTTAATAGTTTGTTTGGATATTAAATTTAAAAAAAAGAAACTCAGAGAAAATCTTAAACTGTGATTACAACTTTAAATGTGTTTTGATAAAATCTTTAATTTCATTGACACTCTTGAAATGTAGAGGGTCTCGAGGATTTTTTAAGCTTGTATGCATGCGCCCAGGCATTTCTTTAAACACTGTTTGTAACTGTCTCAAAATTAATTGCATGCCTTTCTCTGCATTAGCTGCTTGATGACCCCCTGAAACATTCGTAACAAAATTATCACTATCAAAATTTGCCAATACTGGGTCAATAACACCAAGAACTTTTGAAAACTTGATAATAGCTTTCTCTGTCTTGTTGGACCCTAATCCTTGTAGTGAAGTTTTTAACAATCTGTTTAGATGTTTCATTAATGATGATCGTTAGGAATATTTCTTCCAGGTAACCCTTGAACATTACAAAACGGCCCCAAATAAGTTCCGCAGCTAAGCGAAGGGAAAGAGAAAAATCATGCTGAAACAACAGATCCAGGCTTTCTAAAGCATAGTTATTTCGTCTTGAACTATGAAACATGGGTAATAGATACCTCCAAAACCTTAGCACTCGCTCACCATCACCCTCACGTATGCTGTCACTATACTCCAGATAAAAGCAACCCAATGATAAGATGCACTTGGCATGAGCAAATATTTTATCACTATCACAAATTTCGTTGTCAGGAGTATTATTAAAGTTTAAGTTTATATATTGTTCAGCAATTTTGGCTGAAACTAAGTGTAACATTTTCTTTCTGCTCTCAATCGACTCCATCCACTCATCCTGTAAACCAGGAAACAGAGAGCACGAAGGAATTTCATTAAGATCCACCATGCCAAGCATTTCCATTGCTGTTGCTAATATGTGTGACTTTACTACTAGGACAAAAGTCATCGCAGGCATTGAAATTATCCAGGGGTCATTTGACTACATTTGTCCTCTCAGCACATTTCGAATCTGATATAGAGTACCACACTCTGCTATGGATTTTTTTTGCTGAAGTAGTGCCTGAATATTAGCTGCAGAACAAAAATATTAATCAATTAAATTTGACTGTAGAGAATTCTGTTATAACTTCAATAAGTAAAGAGAATGATACTAAGTTATCAATAAAACTATGTTTATTAGGTCTGTTTATTTTTCTACAGCAATTCCAACCCCTTTCTCTACCAATGCACGCACTGACCAGCTCTAGATGGGTACATAATTGAAAGCTGGTTAAGTTCTCAGATTAAATGACATGTTTACAAATTTTCATCTAAGGAAGGGGTGGGGGGGTGGGGGGGGGGGGATGGAGGGAATTGACATACAAAGCACCAAGCTTCCAGGATGTTCTCACAGTATAACCCTTGATATTGTTGTTTGTTGTTGTTACGAGAAAAAAAAATGCCTCTATTTTACTACAACTTACTCCAAGAAAGTTTGCCATGGTGTGCCCATCTTCAACAGCAGGGACAAAACCTGTGAACATTTTTGATGAAGAGTTGCTATTTACTCTAATTTTCATAGCTGTCCTAGTCCTGGCAGCTGTCATCTGATCTTGACCAAATATAATTGAATGAAACTTTGCTGTTTCTTTTGTGACCATTTTACCTGTACTGCAACACTTCTTTTCTTGATTAACAATAGAGGGAACACACTGATAGTGGTGCGTAAGTATATCAACCATTTCATCAAGTTTATTTTCATTTTTTAGAACCACACCAAGGGGTACCGATGATAAAAAAAAGAGGCATTATCATGTACAGGCATAGGAAGTGGGGGGGTGGGGGGGCTCTGGGGCTGGAGCCCCCCCCCCCCCCATAATTTTTTGGCACAACTTAAAGTGTAATTTCTCGCATGAACACCAGCAAACCACAAAACACATGCCTGTGGAGCCCACCCATACTGAAACATCTTCCTACACCATTGATGTACTAAGACTAGAATGTGTGACCAAAACATGAACAAGGCCTATAGAGAATAAAGATAAGTTCAAAATTGTTGATTCTAGTGTTCTATCTAAAAAATTTATCTGGCGAGAAAGCTTAGCCCAATCCACTACCATCTAAATAAAAAGGGGAAGAGGAAATTATATTAATTATTATGAGCTAAAATGCTGTACTTATGGATTCAGTTTCAATAGGATACTGCACACAGCATGCAAATATTAGGGGGGGGGAGGAGGGGTGGAACGCTGAGAAGTTAGGAAAAAACAGCTCATTCCCTCCCCCCCTCACTAGATTGAACCCTGGCTTTATTATGAAATATGTTTGCTCATGGAAGTGCTCAAATATGGCAAATAAGCAAATAAAACAATATAAGAACATAATATGACCTCTATTAATGTTTTCTTGCTTACCACAATTGATTTCTGAGACATCTCTCCATGAAATTTATGCTTAATATGCCAATTCACTGTCAAAAGCAAATTTGAAATATTCCAGATGACTCACCAAAACCCTTGATATGATAGTAGTAATATTATTTCTAAGGCAGCAGGGTATTAGCCACAACTTCAGTATCAAGTTGGCTTATATCTGGTACAATGTCTGACAAACTGGATGCATCAACACGATTGAGAACTGCATATGAATGGAATTAGTGTAGTGACAGATTGTGCTTGTCTGATCGCATATATCGAGTTTTCACAGTTTTGTCGATATTGTCAACACAAAGTCTATACCCAAAGCATTCTCTCCTAGGTCCACACTCTTTGACAATGAAATGACATGGCTCAAGAACTTGTGGAGGGTCTACAATATGGGCAAAGTGGTGGTGATTGGTAATCACTTTCAGTGTCGTCATCACTCTCACTATCTTCTTCCTGTTGAACAGGAAGAAGATAGTGAGAGTGATGACGACACTGACCAACTAGTACATCAAACTTGCTTCCGATACTGTCTAGTAACCTGGGCAGGGTCATGTGTGATACAGCCACATTAAATTTTTGCAGCCTAGAATACACCTATAAAACGAGAGTATTGCACATTTTATCCCTCTATGGAGCTTTTATAATTTACCTGCTTTGCACAATGACCTGCATATAGAATCAACGAGATGATCTTTTGCACTAAATTCATTCTATTATACTTGTATTTAAATAAGATGGAAGCAATAAATCCAACAGTTGATCAGGTCACGTCTAAGTACTTGGCCTATTTTATTCAGTATGAACAAGCATATGGTCATTGAACCAATGTCGAATCAATTGTAGTGTCTGGACTTTGAACCTTGATTATTATTTTTTGTGTCAACTTACTGTCACGTGATTGTCAACCCTTTACCAGTCCATATATATTGTCATTGTCGCTTGCACGTGCAGTTTTTGTGCTTTTGGTAAAAAGGACAGTTTTCTTCTTAATCTAGTTTTTGATAGTAGCGACAAATACGCTACATTGGTCTAGTTTTAGATAGTAGCGACAAATATGCTACAGGCTTTCTTGCTTTCCCTAGCAATGGATTTTTCTATGTGCCTGCTACGTGGAGTTGATAAAGAATAGTTTTTGACTCCAGACTTATACTGAATGTCAACCTAAATGGGTAGAAGGTACATTTCTTTATATAATTTAATAATATCAATTGTCGTACTTGGACAGAAGGTGATGCTAAATCTGACCGGTTTTGCAAAGTCTGAGCCATGCTTCTCCTTCTAGATGGTGTTGTGGAAATAGTTTGAGGTCTTTCTGATGCTGAACAGCATGCCTTTGAAGTTGCTACAGCTAATTTCTCCTTGAGCTTAGTCAATTTACTAGAGAGGTTTTCAATACCTTGAAACAATTCTTGCACATTTTTAAACGGTCATTTTCTTCAGTAAACACTCTGTTGTAACTAAAGCCTTGGGATTCCACAACTTCTACCATCAAATGCTTCCAAGTAGACAGTTGCACTGCAAGAAGCAGAATACCCAAAGCTTAAGTTGCGCACATCTTTTTTCGAGCTAGGAAGGTCCAAACAAAATTCCATCGCTAAAGAGTAACTAGAAAATTTGAAGGAAAAAAAAAGAAAACTGCAAAACTTCTGAGGAAGTGGCGCATTCACAAGTGCCGCGCGCGGTGATGACGTTTAATAATGAACCACAAGCATTTGGAATTAATTTGATAATCGGAGCGCCCTTTTTTGGGGTGCTGTGAACAAGTCATTATATTGCATGTTCCCAAACCCTTTCCTTCCCCCGCGTAGCGGATCAGGGTTGTTAAAGGGTCTGGCCCCGCGAGACTAGGTCTTGACAACCAACAATTGGCACTTCATAACCTCCCAAAACGGCGAAGTTTTGAAAATTCAGACTGGTAAAGGGTCTTCAATGCCTTAGTAACCGTCGCAGTAAATATTTGGAACTTGAAAAAAAAGCGTTTTCGCAGGAATTCTCTCATTTTGAGCCCAAGTTTAAGGTAAGACATGGTTAATGTCGTAGTACCCCCAAGAAACTGGGGTCAAGCCAGAAAAACCATGTTTTTAGAAGAAAGAAAAAGACTCCCCGCGCGCGCATTTGAATGGCATACGCACCATCCATACGTACATATATACCCGATTTTGCATTAACCACCCATAATACCGTCTTGCCCGCTCCACACTCTCGTAACAAACAAACATCCCAGATTTTCAGTTGTGTTACCCCATAGAGTGTCTCCTCGCGAGCCAATTATACTTTTTAATCGGTAAGAAATAGACTAGCTAAAAAATGAGGGACTTTCTGAAAAAAAGCGGGGCTCCTGGGACACCGGTCGAACCCTCCCTAAATCCGCCCGTGCCGCTAGATTGTCAAATCCAAGTATGCAGCCCAATTCTTTTCCCACTTCATTGGAAAGCTGGACCAGTGGCACCACTGTAAACTGGAGAAAAGTAGTGCTAGTTTGTGTAATTTATGTTATATGAGGTAGTAGTTTTAAAGTGTCTGAACTAATCCATCCAAATGTTGTGAAGCATTAGCTCTACGAAAAAGAAATACGCCCTGTCGATGACTTTATATAGTAGATCATCTGGTAATTCAGTCTTTCTGCTGTTAGTTCAGTTTGCACTGGAGTACCACTAAAACTGTGATCAATATCAACATCACCTGTGCTGATCTCTTTCTACTTTTTCGTTGCGCCACTCATACATATCTTTCAGTAACTTTCTGAGTACTGAACTATAATACCTCAACTTCAGGGATGGAACTAAATAGAGCTTGGCAGGTGATCCATTAACAAAATGATCAGAACAAACACGAATCTACTTTAGCTTATTCAAATTTATGTCTTTTCTTTTGATAGTTGCCATCCATTCTCGCTGCCTCCTTTTACTCAAGTCATGTGTTTGATCTCTTTGGTGAGTAATAACTGCTGGCAATGTAAATAAATGTTTCCTGTTGTCTCTTTCGGTCATGTTAGAACAGGCAATCACTGCACACAGCATCATATTTTCAATAGCTAACAAGCACTTAATAACCACACTTGTACTGCTGGCAACTCCTAACAATTTGACTTGTGATCATGCCTACTGCAAGGGTCAATATACTTGTATTTCCAAAAATATACAAGGGCTATAGAAGTTGGTAAAAAGTGGTTCAAATTTTTTGCAGTAAAAATTATTCTTTACTTCTTGTATAATCTGTGGATAGCCCCTAACAGTGTGGGCCTGGAGAACTGCCCACATTCAAGAAAAGAATAGAAATAGAGACTTTTGTGTTGCATGTCATTATTAAGATTGTATCAGAGATTTATGTTGTATGTTTTATCCAGTTCTACGCACACCCTGTAGGGATGTTATTTCATGGTCACACATTTTGCTCATGCGTGTTGTGTTGCAGTTGTTGTATTCTGATTGGTCAAGCGGTGAGAGGCATATGCATATCAAACCCCTCATCACGTTTTTGTAATTCAGTCCATGCTTAACGTAGTTATTATAACAACGAGAGAGACATCTCTAGCTTGGATTCTGGTGGCAGCGACTAAGCTGTTGCCAAAGTGCGCGGACTCAATTAGAGACTGAGGACTCTTAGCGAGCTCCCCACATATTGGTGGCAGCGGTGGGATCTGAGGAGGAGACGTCCCGATCAGGTCTACGAACAATTTGGAGTCTGGGGTGAAGACATTGACGTCGGACTCCACACTCTTCGTCTGCGGACAGAGGGTTAAGCCGGTTGGAGGAATCCACCCTACACTTCGTTTCGAACGAATCCAGCGATCTTGCTTCGGCAGTGTGAGCTAATCTCGCCTTCCTTGCCTTGGCAGAAGAGAGCGCATCAACGGTTCCTTGCGTCAGCAGAGGAGCAGCAAACGGGACATTGAGAGGAGAAGGGCTCATTCCCCTGGAGCCCTGGGAGGAACGAGAGAGAGTTCCTGACACCCCTTAAAGAGACTAGTGTCAATTGGTGGACAAATTTATTTATTGGTTGTGTGCGTGTTGTGAATTTTACCTGTTAACGAGTTGCCGTGTGTCTTATTTCTAATTTTTTTTGGATTCCGTGTATCACTTGTTACAACATATTTTTTTCTGTCTTACCTTGTAGTGTCTAGCGGAGGTGAAGTTCGCTTGCCTTCCATGACGGAGCCTGGACCAAGTGGGGATAAGAGGAGGAAGAGGATTAAGAAGGTCCCTGCGAGTGTTTCAGAGGGGGAAGACTACCTTCCCAGGAGCGACCTGATTGTACAAGGACGGTCACCATACCCAGTGCGGGGTAACGAGGTCCAGTATAGGGAGGACTCAGACGTAGAAGAAGAGGAAGGAATGGCTAAAAGAGGAGAAGAGAGTGAAATGGCAGCACTCCTGAGGTTTATGAAAGAATCAGAGGATGCAAGAAGAACAGAGTTAATGGAAATGTTGCGGCACATGAGAGGAGACGATGCAGCCCGTCAGAGAGAGGATGACGGACGACGGCAACGTAACAAACGTGAGGACGACAGGGTGCGTGAGCGTAGAGAGTTGTTACAAGAAAAGTTAAAAGGGTTAGGAGTGTACAAGGAGGGAAATGAGTTGGGAGCGTTTTTGGCTAAGTTTGAGAGGATTATGAGGGAGAGTGAAGTGGATGAGAGAAGTTGGGCTGAGAGATTATATCCTAAGTTGCCTGAACGCATGTGCTTGAGAGTGGCACAAGAGAGAGATGGAGAGGTTGAATATAAAGAGGTTAAGAGAGTTTTGTTGAAGGCGGCTGGAGAGACCGCCATAACGTATGGCAATCAGCTGTTCGAAGCTAACAGTGAGCTGTTCAAGAGCATGACTGCTGGGGGGATTGCCGAGTGGTTAAGGAGAGTGGTAGAGGGGGTGTTTCAAGGGTGCAAAAGTATAGAGGATTGTAGGTTAGCCATAGCGTTGGCTTTGTTACGGAGGGTCTTGCCCCAGGGTGGGAAGGCCTTTATGGAGAATAGAAAGGTTAGCGAGTGGGGGGAATTAAGAGACAGTCTTGAGGACTGGATGTCGGGGCGAGAGAAGGGAAATTTCTTTAGGCCCCTGGGCGGTGGGCCCAGTGAAAATACCAGAGGGTATCGTACGAGAGAGAGTTATTTAGGACGAGAGAATGTCCGGGTTGGGAATGATAAGGAGAAAGGTAGTAGTGCCAGTGGGCACTTAACGTGTTTTAGTTGTGGAGAGAGAGGGCATCGATCCACAGAGTGCAGGAAGGAGGGGAAGACAGGTGGCAGTGGGTATGTGTACCGGCCACCAACATGTTATAGTTGTGGTAAGGTTGGGCATAGGAGTACTGAGTGTACTGTTAGGAGGGGAGCAGCTCCTGTGAAGAAGGAGGCTTCGCCTAAGAAGATGTCAGTGTTGTGGAACACTAAATCGGGTAGTGCGGGAAATGTAGCGTTTGGGTTGGTGAGTGGTGTCAAGACTAAGGTCTTGATAGACTCGGGTGCTGAGTTAGGCTCAGTCCCCAGGGCAATGGTGCCCAAAGACGTGATTTTGTGTAATGAGGTGAGAGTGAAGGGCTATGGAGGGTCCGAGAAGACATGTAAGAGTTTCATGTGTGAGTTTGTAGTTGGGGGATACAGGAAGGTAGTGAAGACTATTATTGATGAGAGTGAGTCGCCTGGAGTGGCGTGTATAGTTCCTTTCACGTTGATGAACGAGGAGGAGGCTGTGGCATACAGAAGTGCTGTGAGTGAGTATGTAGTAGAGGAGAGAGTTGGGATGAATGTGTTGACCAGAAGTATGGTCAGAGAGGAGCGAGAGTTAGATAGAAATGAGACGGAGGATGGTGTTATTGATTGGTGGAGTGTTGTCATTCCTGATGGAGTGACGGAGGTAGTGCAAGGACCGAGTAGCCAGCCCGAATCCTTAAATATGCCTGAAGGGATGAGTAGGGTGGAGGAGGGACATGGGGTGGACGACGTGGAGGGTTCTCCCAAAGCTGACAAACCCCAGGCGAAAGGGAGCACAGGGAATGAAGAGTTAGAGGAGGAAAGTGTAACCTCCTTTCAGAAGCTATCGCCTACAGGTTCAGGGGTAGCTGAGTTCTGCAGGGTGGCTAAGGAGATAGGCCCTGTAAAGGAAGGGAAAGATAGAGAAGAGTTTAAGAGGGAAGTAATGAGTGACGAGAGTTTGAAGGAGTGGAGAGAGTTAGCAGACAGACGTGAGAGAGGATTTTCATGGAAGAGAGGGATGTTGATAAAGAGTATGTATGTTACCTGGGAGGAGCATAGGGATGTTTTGGTATTGCCCAAAGGTTACCGAGATAGGGTTAAGACCTTGGGGCATGATAAGAATGGGCACCTGGGTGCCGAGAAAGTAGTCCGAATGGTGAATAGACACTTTGTTTGGCCTGGTATGGCCAAGGAGATCTTGGAACACTGCCGTAGTTGTGCTCTTTGTCAAGTTAAGAGTAAGCATAGGCCCAAGAGAGCGCCGGCGATAGAGCGGCCAGTTCTTGCGGAGCCCTTCGAGAGTGTGGCGGTGGACCTAGTTGGACCTTTACCCAAGGGGAAGGGGGGCTGCAGGTACATCTTAACGTATGTATGTTTAGCTACCAAGTGGCCAGAAGCGGTGCCTCTAAGGAGTATCACTGCTAAGTCTGTGATGGAAGGGTTTTGGTCCATATTCTCCAGGACCTCGATCCCGGAGAGAGTGTTGTCTGACCAAGGGGGTCAGTTTTGTGGGAAAGTGATGGGACAGTTAAGTGAGTGGTTGGGAATAGATAAAGTGAGGACGTCTCCATATCACCCGGAGACGAATGGTGCAGTTGAGAGAATGCACGGGACGATGAAGGGAATATTAGGGAAGTGTATTAGTGATGGATTGGATTGGGTCGAGCAGCTGAGTTTTGTGATGTATGTACTGAGGCAGATGCCCCATGCAGATTCGGGATATAGCCCGTTTGATTTGGTGTTCGGGTTTAGGGTGAGAACGCCTTTAGATGCATTGTATCATGGGTTGTATGAGGCGGAGGTGGAGAAGTTGAATGTATGTGAGTGGGTTATGAGAATGGCAGAGAGATTGGAGAGAGTGAGAGACAGTGCGGCATTGAAGGTTTCTAAGAGCCGGGAGAGTAGGATGCAGTATTTAAATCGTGGGACGAAGTTACGTGAGTTTAAGGAGGGAGATTTAGTTTTATACAGAGTGCCAGGGATGACCTGTAAGTTGGCCGATTCGTGGGAAGGGCCATATAAAGTAGTAGAGAGGAAGGGAGCAGTGAATTATAGGATTGGGAAGATTGGGAAGGAGAAGCACTCTAAGGTGGTGCATGTGAATTGTTTAAAGGAGTATAGAGAGAGAGCGTCGATTGGGAGGTTAGATGTAGTGGTGGAAGAGCAGAGTGAAGAGAGTAGCGTATTGAGTGGTGTGTGTGATGGGTACAGGGAGGAAGATATTCAAGGGTTGTTAAGTAAGTATGACGACGTGTTCTCCGACGTACCGGGAAACACGGAACGTGTGACGATGACAATTGACACCGGAGACAGTCAACCCATCAGACAGACGCCTTACTCTGTTCCTTTAGGAATTAGAGAAAAGGTTCGGGACGAGCTAGTAAATCTAGAGGAGTGGGGGATCATTGAAAGGTGTGACAGCAACTGGGCCTCGCCTTTGGTCCCAGTCAAGAAGCCAGATGGGGGTATCCGTCTGTGCGTGGACTACCGCAAGCTGAATGCGGTGACAACGAAGGAACCCTACTATATCCCCGGATTTGATGAGATGGTGGAGAAAGTGGGAACGGGGAAAGTGCTATCTAAGGTGGACCTGGCAAAAGGGTTTCACCAGGTCTTAGTGGAGGAGAAAGATCGGGACAAGACGTGTTTCGTCTGTCCCTTCGGGAAGTTTCGGTTTAGACGTATGCCGTTTGGCCTGACGAATGCGCCGTCAGTCTTCCAAAGGCTGATGGACGGAGTGTTAGTGGGATGTGATGAATTTGCAAGGGTCTACATCGATGACATCTTGGTGGTATCGCAAGATTGGGAGACGCACCTTGTGCATTTAAAGAAATTTTTTGATGTACTGAGACAGGCTGATCTCACGTGCAAGAAGAGCAAGTGCAGCTTTGGAAAGAGGACGCTAGAGTTTTTAGGACACCAGATTGGGGGAGGAAAGATTAGTGTACCCGCTGCAAGGGTTGAGGCGATTAGAAATCACCCTTTGCCGAAGACTCGTAAACAGTTACGGTCGTTCTTGGGTTTGGTGGGATTCTACCGACGTTTCATTCGTGGGTTCCACCGATGGTCCTCAACCTTGACTCCCCACACGTCCACGGCAATGTCTAGGGTGGTGAGTTGGACAGAGCCAATGCTGGATGCATTTCATGGTTTATGTAATCAGTTGTGTGAGTCTGTATGTTTGTGTGTACCTTGTGTAAGTGACGTATTTGTATTAGAAAGTGATGCTAGCTCGACGGGGGTAGGAGCTGTTCTATCGGTGGTTCGGAAGGACGAGAATGTTCCTGTGGCGTTTTTCTCTAAACAACTGAGGGGCGCCCAAACGAGATACAGTGCTCAAGAGCTGGAGGGATTAGGAGTGTTTGAGGCTATTCGCCATTTTGCGTACTTTCTGTACGGGAGGAAGTTTACAGTGGTGACGGACCATAAAGGTCTAGTGAGTATGATGACAGGAAGACAGTTCAACAGAAGGATCCATAACTGGTGCCTGAAGTTGACAGAGTTCGATTTCGAAGTCGTGTATCGTGAAGGATCAAAGAATGTGGTGGCAGACGAGCTGAGTAGATGCTTCGAGGATGCCAATGCTGATGGCAACGCCACCCATTTTCTTCAGGAGGGGGGAGATGTGGGCCTGGAGAACTGCCCACATTCAAGAAAAGAATAGAAATAGAGACTTTTGTGTTGCATGTCATTATTAAGATTGTATCAGAGATTTATGTTGTATGTTTTATCCAGTTCTACGCACACCCTGTAGGGATGTTATTTCATGGTCACACATTTTGCTCATGCGTGTTGTGTTGCAGTTGTTGTATTCTGATTGGTCAAGCGGTGAGAGGCATATGCATATCAAACCCCTCATCACGTTTTTGTAATTCAGTCCATGCTTAACGTAGTTATTATAACAACGAGAGAGACATCTCTAGCTTGGATTCTGGTGGCAGCGACTAAGCTGTTGCCAAAGTGCGCGGACTCAATTAGAGACTGAGGACTCTTAGCGAGCTCCCCACAAACAGCTAATATTATACTATCAATACTGCAAACATTTTTATGCCTTAAAAATATAAACATAAAAATTTTATTACTATAGTATATAAGCTTATATTTAAAATTACAAAAAGAACACAGGACCTTAAGTTAAGGGTTAAATGGTTCATGTTGTGCACTATGCATTAAATTATTTGTTAAAATAATAAAACAAACAACTGGGTTAATTTATCTTATTAATAAATGTCATACAGTATTTGCAATTGTACTAAGTGACAGAAACCAACAAACCATTATTCACTATTCATTCCATTTATTATTCTTGTAGAACTAGCACTAAATGAACTTGGTCTATCACTTTCTTAATTGAATAAATATTACAGACAGAGGTTATATTTACTCAACAAGTTAATATTCATTGATATACATATAACCTAGAAATAAGCCCATATATTATAATTGGCAAAGTGTTTGGACATTTACTGGTATTACAAATGTTTATAGATTTTTGTGTATTTAATAGTATTGCTTACTATTAACCACAAGTAATGCTTCATCATAAAAATAGTAACCATCTGTATCTTTACCACAACAACTATATCGACCACTGTGCTTCATTTCTAAATTTTTAATAGTTACCCAACTATTACTGGATGAAGCGTTCATAATCTCAGGATCTTTAAAGAGAGTAGAATCATCAAAACTCCAATTATGTTCACTGCTATTAGTACAGAAAAATTTGGCTGTTTCTCCAACATTTTTTACTAGCAATCTTGGGAATATTTTCTTTTTATGTGCTGTATACAAAAAGCAATATATGTAAATGGTAAATGGAATTTTTAAGATTTCCAAGTTTGCTTGGAGTAGGAAGGGTTATGGACTTCTTGTGCAACGAAATTAAATTAATGTATGTGAAAAGTGCAATAGTGAAAGGTGGACATCAGCCCATTTTCTGTTCAAAATAAGGGAGAATGTTGAAGCTTTTCTTACAGCTGTCATTATTAACATGTACTATGGTGAGTACTCAACTAGTTACCTGAAAAGTGTCCATTGACAACCATAACTAACTCGTAAATGATAGTATAATGTGTTCATTGACAACCATAACTAACTCGTAAATGCTTGTATAATGTGTTTAAAACTAGTTTGTTAACCTCTACCGTCTCGTAAATTTTGTAAACATAATAATATCAAGACAGTTTACGGATTTTGTTACGGTTGCCAATGGACTCTTTTTAGGCTGTAAGCTCTTCTACTTCAGAGCAAATTAAAAGTGTGTTACATAAATAACTTTGCAAAACTGGTGTCATGAAATATTGACTGGTAATGACATCACGCATGGTTTGCCTGATTCAACACACAGCTTGTCGAACCACTTTGCTATCAAAACATTAATGTCTGTTTGGCAGCTCATCAGCTGGGGTGTCTATATCCAAAGGCTTGTTGGCAAAGGTTGCACTCATTTCAGCTGTCTCTTCCGCTATTGCTGACATCATGAGCACTTGCTTGGGCGTGAAATCATTACTGTTCACAAATGGTCTTTCAACAAAGGACTTAATTTCGTTAATGTGGAGCACTCTTGTCCACTGAGTGTCTGGATCCTTAACCAGATATCTGTATGGACCTAACTGTCTGTCAATAATCAAAGGACCTTCCCAAGAGCAGGATAAGCCTCTGGGGCTTTCTTGGATCAGAACCATAACCTTGTTCCCCTCACTAAACTTCCTGTCCAAACAGTACTTACTTCCATCATCCACACGTTTCTTTCTGGACATATAGTCCTTGTACAGGGCAGTTTCCCTAAACAACTCCATTGTTTCATTCAGAGAGGTCACCCAAGAATGTACATCAACTTGGTGAAGTTCAGGTTTGAGCCATCCCTCAAAACAGATGTCGAGGAGCGTTCAGGGATCTCTTCCATATACCAGTTGGAATGGGCTCGTACCAGTATCCTTGGGAGCTAGTCTTATGGCTGCAAGGGCATACTCACCCAGTCTATTCCCTCCAACCGAGCATTAGTGGGGACAAGTTTCAATGTTCCATGGAAGCGCTCGACTGTCCCATTTTCCTCAGGTCGGTAGGGAGCAACCAGATGCTGCTCCACTCCAAGCAATACAAATAGCTGTTTGGTGCCTTCAACTATAAAGGGTTTGTCCTGATCACTTGCGATCCAAGATGGTATGCCATGCATGGAGACTATGTGAAGTAGCTGCTCACATACCTCTTGAGCAGTAGCTGCATTCAATGGCACAGCCTCAGGCCACCTAGTGGCAAGGTCAATGTATGATAGAACAAATCTATAGCCTCCCTTGGCCCTGAGGAGGGGCCTAACAACGTCAACAGCAACATCTTTGAAGGGCTCTGACATTGTTGGTCTTTCCAACATGGATGATTTTCTTGGCCGGGCTTTGTTAGCTTGAGCACACACAGTGCAGCTTTTGACATATTCATCAATGAAAGTTCTCATTCTTGGCCAAGTGAAACGTTGACTTATATGGGTGTGGGTGGTCTTTGCACAAAAGTGACCACATTTATCATGAGCCATTTCGACCAACTTGGCTCTGTACTTGGATGGTACAACAGTTCTGCTACCAAATATGGGATCTTCACATGTCCAAATGATAACCACATACCTCCACTCAGAGCCGTGGAGTGGTGCTGCAAGACGTCTTACATATTTCAATGATGGGTCAAGCCTTGGTTCTGTCTTAAAATCTGATTCATCAGTCAATGTCTTTATGTTTATTATGTCGGACGTTACAATGTCTTTGTCTCAGGTTCCACTTCTTTGCCCTCAACCCTCTCTGTTTGGCAATGATATCAGTTGTGTAGCTTTTAGAAATTATCTAAAATAGATAATTATCTTTTTATGGTATATTTTTCCTAGCTACCCCTTTTAAAGGCAACAAAAATACACTATTTCCTTGAAATGTTGGTTTCATATAAACAAGATAAATGTTATTCAAATAATCTCCCTCACTTCCTAACTCACTCCAGACCTTAAAATATGGGTAGCTTTTCCAAATTCTAAAATAGATATACAATCGAGGAACTAACTATTATCTATTATCTTATAACTAGCTGAAACTACAGTGTTTATTTCTGCGCATTCGCTAAAATATGAACTTCGGGAACATTTTCTATACCCTAATTGTTCCCCAGAATGAATTCACTGTTTCACCTGTGCATCCAAACTTATAAAAATATCCCCGATTATTGTTTGTGTTATTCCAGTATCTCCTTCGTTTAGCTCACTCACCTATAAGAATTTCAACAATACTATGTCTCCTTAGCTAGGCAATCTTATTCTCTAAACTGTGTTATAATTCGTTAGAAAAAGTAGCTCAGGGACAATTATAAACATGAAATCCTTTCTTATATCACAATTTCAAAACTCCACCTTATTTCAGTATTTTTCCTGGGAGCTGCTGGTAATTTTGATTGTCAGAATATTTTTTTTTAATGTTTTGAATTACAAGTGTATATCTGGCCATTTGTACTGAAGCACATAAATTGTCCGATATGTATGTATGTATGTATGAATTTATACTTCATGAAAAGAGTCCATAACCAAATCAATAAACTGTGCTGACAATTAGAGTTAAAATTTTCGAGATGTTGAGGTTATCATGCTATTATTTATTAATTAGTTATACACTAATTTTTTTGTTATGATTGTCAAGGCTACTTTTCCTGCACTAGTATCTTAGTGTGTGTATGTATGCATGTGCATGTCCTTGTATTATTGTTCATATATGTTCATATACACTGTTAAAAATGGGGTGTTTGGATAACTCAGTTTTGGTGTTAAGTAGGAAGCGCTGCCTGGACACCCCTAAGGATAAGGATATAAGATATTATGTGCTCATTTAGTAAAGTAGGTATGTGTTGTGGAAGTTATAGGGGCTCAAAGTAGGGTGTCCAGGCAGCGCCTCCTGGAAAACACCTCGCGAGGTGTTATTTAAGCACCCCGTTTTAACAGTGTATTCTTATATATAATTAGAAAAAGACAATAACCAACTGGTTCCAGATAATGAAAACAGCTACATAACATAGGAAATAATAACTTGCTAGTTTTAAACACTACTACAATGTTTAAAAAGCAAACAATGAACACTTGCTCTATATAAATTACTTAACACAATCAAAATTCCTCGTCCTACATTTGGTGAACCATTGATGTGATATCCCATGCAATAGTAAACTCCACTGTTGCACTTGTTTGCGTTTATTACTGACAGTATATTATCTGTTATTATTACATTATCCCTACACTTTATATCATCAAGTAACCATTTGGATGATGAGGAAGTTTTACATTCAAAGTGAGCTGATTGTCCTTCAATAATTTCAATAATAGTGGGTGAGACAATTGATGGATCTAAACATAATGTATAACTACATTACCACTTTTTTAAGCCCAAAATAATTGATCTGAAAAAAAACTTAAGAAATTGAAAGTATATACCACAGGAAAACTGTTCTATTTTGTATTCTAGATACTTTTTTTTTCATTAATTTTTTAATGACGTGCTATACTTCATTGAAACTAAGTAATTGTTTTAAAGAAAATCACTTTGAATGTAGTTATTATGAAGTAGTACTTCGTGTCAGACATAATAATAGTGGTTTTCATTGCCAGCTTTTAGACATTGATCACTCCTTTTAGATGTTCGTAATCCCATTATTATTCACAAATATTTGGGAAGAGTAGGCCAGAAAAAACTTGAATAACTTTTGAAAAGAAGCGGCTACAAATCTGTTTTATCTTTGCATTTATTTATTTTGTTTTGTATTTCCCCCACCTCATCCCATAGGCATGCCTTAATATTAGCTATCAATCTAGTTGGTTATGTCCTGTTTGCATTTTTTTAATCCAATCTGGTATTTATTACAACCTGTACTCTACTATTACAGTTAAAATATGCAATTAATTTTGCAAATATGCAATCAAATTTTTTTTATTGGAAACACTATCATCATGCCCGTCATTGGCTTCAAGCATCACTCCTATGAACTACGGGGTATGTATATTAACGAGCATTGGAGGCGTCTTTGTTTGCTTTATGTTCTACCCCTTCCCATACCTACACCAAACAGAATCTTTCCGTTTAGCGATCCCTTATCATTCAAGGAAATTTAAATCTTTACCCCTTTGTAGTTCATTGTTTACCCCTTTGTATTGGGTTGTTTCTAAATATCACAAGAGCACTTAGCTCTTAAGTTACATTGAACACTGTACGGTAATTCTTCAGAACTTCTTATTGCTTTTTTTTCCAAGTCACAAAATGTTATGGCGAATGGTTACTTTGGTTTTGAGACCCTTTACCAGAAGATATTTATAAAAAACTCGGCCGTTTATAGTAGCTCTGAGTGCTTGTAGTCAAAAGCTGCTGGTAGGTCAGATAGTCTGAATGTGACGTTAGAGACTACAGAAAGTATCTGTAGTAATATAAGAAAGTAGTTCTGTATTTGTTAGCTAAAGTACTGTCACAATATCTACTACTTATACTTTGAGAAATGGACTGATAAAGTGTTTCTTTTGTGCACAGGCTTCCTTGCCATTTGTGCTCAAGCACATCACTATTAGTATTATTCAATCCCATAGCAATCCAACTTTGAATGATCTATCAATGATTTCAGTGTAATTTAATCAATGTAAGTGGCTTAATGATTATAGACAAAGTCATGATATGATTTTTATAAATAAACATATGTATATATAATTGTAATCTAAAGGAAGTTTATCTTACTAACCATACACAACAATACTTAATTTGTCAATAATCATTCTATAATCTTCTCTGATGCCATGACATACAAATATTCCAATATCACTATACTTTATTTTACGTAATGCAAGCTTAGATCCTACTTTTAGTTTATATTTTTTTGAAGAATAAAGTGGATTATGAAACCATGTTGCATTTTTTAAATCACAAGTAAGCATTACATATATTCCCAATTCTAATGGTATGATAGCACCTTTTGATTCCTTTCCTGAATATATATGGCCTGACTCAGAAACTATATATTAGAAAATATAAGGATTGATATATTTCACTGAGAAATGATTATCTTGATGTGTTCATACTACTCTTAATATCATTATCTTCATCATCATATTATTATTTGACTCCATTATTTTACTTAAATAATTAGAAGTATTCTCTATTTTTCACAGGCATTTTTTTAAACAGCCTGTGAAAGAGAGAGTATACATCTAATGAGAAAAGAAGGCTGAGAAAGAAATTATGAAGCGTTAAAAATTATTTTAAAATCTTTAAAGAGAGTGTATTACCAATCTGAGCATTTAGCTACCTTTAGTTAGTGATGGTGTAGAAGTTAAAAAAAATTCCACTAATCATAGAGAGATCACGTATTAATCTAATGTAGACCTAGTTCAAATTTCTTCTTGTCAGTTAAAGCTTGTCTAAATGCTTATATTGGTGAGAAGCATTTCGGTATTATATTATATATACATATATATGTGAATGATTTTACTAGTGAGAAGCACTTCAGTATCATAATATTATATATACATATTAAACCTAAACCATCTTCAAATATCTTATAATTCAGCATAAACATAAAAAAATCACTACAATTATACGAAATACTTCTATGGGGCACACCCATTTATGAGCACAATACTATATGTCAATTGTGAATAGACTGTAACAAATTTATTGGTTATAATATTAAGAAATATGTGTGTCCCATTTTAATAAAAGAAGTATTTAGTACATTTCTAATATTTTTTATGTATATTCTTCACTGCTGCAGTTTGTACTAGGACTGGTAACTCATGGTATAAAGTTTTTCATAGGGGTTCACACACTCTAGCTGATATTGTAGCAGCTGCTCTCTAGCGAATTGGGTAGGCTACACAGTAGAGGAAGGTAGCTGTAAAAGCCAGGAAAAGTGGTAGCTAGCCCAATTTGCTATATGGAGTGAAATAACATATTATTTGTAATAGTGAGTTAGTTTATGCACCTAATGATAAAATTGTGAAGCTAACTAGGGTGGAGGAATTAAGTATTATATATAATATTGACAAGAAACTTTTTTTGGCTAAAATAATACTTTTAAGTATACCAAGAGCTGCCTGTTTATCTCAAACCAATGCTTTAAACTTTAGGACAAAAATAAAGTGATTTTTAACATCTACCACATCAACACTGACGTAAAGTTAAATTTAAATTTGTATTTGATCTAATAATATTTTTTTGCATTAGTTATTCTGTGTACAAATTACTATAAATTAGGTTGAGGGTACCAATATTTAGCTTTTTTCAGTCTTCTTTAAAAAATAATTTTGATGTTTTCTCTCTATCATATAGGTTATATTTAAATAGATTGTATACCTCCTACATAGAGATCTGCATAAGATATAAATGGAGCTTTTCCTAACCCAGTACATGAATATGTACCATTATTTTTAAATGTCGCTTTATGTATAACAATTGATTCCTTTATACCATCATAAAATTTTTCTATATAGTAATTGAACCGATCTTTTCCTACCATTTTCCAAATTGGTTTTTGGTAACTGTAGCATACAAAACTTACAGTAGTTCCATTTTTAACAACATTTAATGAAGGATGTATGCCAAATTTGGAGCTGGTGTATGTGCTAACTGATAACAAAATAATATTCAACTAATTCTACTCGTGTGTTACTGATAATCTTCATTATTACAAGTAATCGGTGATGATGATAATATATTCAGATGAAGTTATATGTAGTACGTTACACAGTTCATTATTAGTATGTACATGTGCTTTATTAGCTATACTGACTTATAATCCGTACAGTATATAGACTTAAAAAAAAAAAAAACATAATCATTTTGTAATGTTAGATGTATAAATCATTACCATACCACTTAATCTATATCTCTGACAGCAAGTTTAACTGATACATATGTTAGAGCTCCCTGGGTACAGGATGTCAACATGGTATTGCTAATTACCCTTCAGGTTATATTAAACGTGTGCCCATCAGATGTCTTGTTATTAATAATTGTTTTTATATATCACCAAGGAGATTTCAACCCTCGTTGATCCAAGTAATATTAATCTGAAGTTCATGTTTTATCAGGAAACAAAAAATACATAAAAAATAACTATAATGATATTGTGCTGGCAGAATGTGGAGTTTGCCATGGCTGTCCCCGAGTTAATTGAGAGAGAACTGCTACCAGGTAGATGCTCCCACCGGAGGCAATCTCGATGGAATTGGACTAGGAGGGGTTGTGGTTGAGGGCCATAGGTATCTCTCCAATCCAGGACCCAAGGCTCAGTAATTCCCTTAGGGCTATTTCATTAAGTTTATTTTAATTAAAAACGGGCTTATGAATTACAGAACTAAAGACTGACTGATGGGGTGAGTCAACTGGCCAGTATATATAGAAAACCAGCCAACACACCCACATCCTGGGTGAGCATGATACAGGAGAATATCTCTGAGTGCTGGCTGAATTGAATTATTATGTAGGGTGACCATAAATGGTGAAGTTAGGGTGCATGAAGTGTGAAAAGGTGTTAATGAAACAATTAGGTAAAACACGAGATGAACAATCGATAAATAAAAGAAAAATAAACATATTATCAGTCAATGAAAACTATACCCTCTACATGCAATAATACTTTACATAAAAATGAGCTTGCTGTGGTCGAAAGATGTGTATATTCATATATTCATATTATACATCTTTCGACCACAGCAAGCTCATTTTTATGTAAAGTATTATTGCATGTAGAGGGTATAGTTTTCATTGACAAGATAGACAATGCCAGTTTTCATTCCCTACTACTTACCCACACATTTTAGCACAACTATTGTTTTAAGCCAGGACATTATTTACTATACAGACGCTGAAACTGTTCAATAATTTTTTTCAATTATTAAGTTTGTCAACAATGGTCGCATCACCCTATAACAGTACTTGCCGAGCCCAATAATTTTACACCATTATTTAATTAAGACACCAAGCATTTAACAGCCCACGCTAGTAATTTTTTGTTCCTTATTAAAAATTTCAGAGAGAAAATTAATCGGGTTGTTTCTCTCTAGCGAACCAGACAATAAAGGGGGCTGTCAGCACTTTAATATGAAAGTAAAAAGAGAACAACTGAGAAGACTTTAATCTATCTATTTTTGAAAAACAACAAAACTATCTTAGTGCAGGTATATACCACAACTGTAAAGGGTGAAGGTAAGCCCAGAGCTATTTTTTAATTTTAAATCTTGGATAGGGGTAAACTGACTTAGCTGCTAGCGTAAATTGGCACGCTCCTTGAGCGCGAAAAACCCGCCAAATATGCCAGGTTGCTAGGTCGTGTTAAACTTACTTCCGCTTTTCCCCGAATTATTATATTTATGCAGGCCAGCAAATACTGCTAGGAGAAAGCACTGCTAGGAGAATGCACCTACCAAGAATGAAGACTGGAAGTCGATCGCATCTCAAGAAATATTATCCCCGTCACCATTTTGGACTTCCTGGCAGTAGTGCACGGCTGCAGCCATAGTTTAGAAGCCGATTTTTTTGTATATAATTTTCTTACCTGTGGGAGCATGCCATAACGTTGAGTTTTTGTTGAATTTTATTTTACTTTTCTATTTACTCACCTTACCACGTGAACTATTGTCGATTATTTCCACGAAATTCCGTGTATGAATAATAACTCAACGTTATAGGGTTGACCCCTTGTGGGCATAAACCCTGGCAAAATTTGAACTTACTGAGCAGTAAGCAAGAGAAGATTCTGGATCCCAGTACTTTAGAGCGGGAGAATTTTTTATTGTAAGTTGACTCCGCCCCGCCCCATCTGTACGCGCTTAGTGATTAGTGAGGCACGGCTGCATTTCACGGGCACTAATTTGTTACAGAGCTGGGCGCGACTTTGTGGTAGGTAACGCGCTACTATTCAGCTGGAGTGCGCTACTAAAGGCGCCCGGGTGTAGCTACGTGCGAGCGCCCTTAACGCGATTATCATAGCGACTATAAAAAGTAGTGGATTATAATGATTCTGTACAGTTCGAAAGCCCTACGTAAACTTTTATTATTAGTAATTCTGTTCATTAATGTAAATGGTAACTAATAAATGCATTAACTTTTTTTTAAGTTCATCTTAAACTTTCAACCTTATAGTTTCTGGCCGTCGTACCTGGCCTAAGACAGTAGTTGCTTATAGTGGTAGCAATGTTTCAATAAATTGTGTGAACAAAGCATCTAAAAAGTGGGTAAAAGAAGGTGTTACTATTCAAGATACTTCCCTATTATTATTAACTTCTGTACGTGTAAGCGATAGTGGAATATATTGGTGTATTGGAGAGAAATTTAGAGACTTCTCAGAAGTGAAGGTTGCAGGTATGTTTATTCAGTTTATTAGTAAGTTTTTTAATTCGAACAATAAATAACGCTACTAAAATTTGTCATAGTTTTCATTTTATAGTCTGGAAGTTGTACATTTGTTCAACATTAAAATAGTTAATATTAGTAATTTTGTTGTGCTACAGCTGCATAACAAACAGAATAATTTGACCAGATGTTTCTTCATGTTCACATTTTTTTTGGTCAAGGACCTAATAATTGAAATTCTTATGGGGTTAGAGGGGAAATGGCCCAGCCTTCCATTGGCTATCATAAGTACAACATGAAAAAAGAAGGATAAAATATTAATAGCACAATTAGATGTAACTATTTTCCTCTGTTAATGTGTAATTTACCTCACAGACAGATAACATTATGGACTCTATCTAAACTGCTTAAAAATACAATCTCCTGCTTGCAACTCCATGACACTATAAAATATTTACTCAATTAATTACAGATATAATACTCTTTCTTTTGAAATTGAACATAATGTAAACTTCAGATAAAATACACTTTTGAAATGTTATTTTTTAATGTTTCTGTTACGAAAGCTTTCTCTTCTCAATTTTGTGTATGAGCTTGGTAACCCTAATTGCACATGGGTAAATTCTAGTAATACATTGGTGATCTAAGTATTGGACTCTAAACCCAATTTTCTAGCAATTTACATACATAGCTGTAGGAATCAGTCATAAGCTCTAAATTTGAGGTAGTATGCATGGCTGGGCAAGCACTAATATCACACTTGCAGGAGTGTGTCTCACTGGAAGATATTGTAGTAGTCATTAATATTAATAATCTTACTATATTATTTAGAGCTTCAAATGGACAACTCTTTTTTAGCAATTAAAAATTAAGTTGTTCTGTTTCTAAGTATGTCTGGCTATGGTTTCAACCAAATTTCTACAGATATGCATTAAAACAGAATTACTATTCCTCCACATGTCATCAGATCTATGATTTTTCCTAATTTTACATACTCTTTCAAATTTCCTCTCTATCCAAATCAGAAAAGTTTGACCTGTTCATTCACAATAAAAATTCTCACTCACTTAAACAAAGAAATTCTCCTTCTATTTGCTGCTTACAACTAAATCCAGTCGAATGGTTAGTTTCTTATAAATTATGTTTATCTACAAAATAGTTTAGTTTTATTCAGTTCTAACAACCCATTACAGAAACTACAGTTTTAAAAACTTTACACTTAACAATGTTTTGTTTTTAAAGCCTGTGATCATCAATCCTTAAATTGTAGTTGTATAGTTGCTCTTTTATGTTTGCTGTAGTAATGCATTTTGTAGACTAATGAATTCATTCAATATTATTAATTGTTGTGCGTTGTGTGTCTATACTAGATAAACATAGTAGTCCATACATATCATATGCTGATACAGGAGAAGGACTACACTTAGTATGCAAATCATATGGGACACCCATGTGGTATTTTAAAGTAGTTTCCGATGATTTACATGTTATACTAATTGGTAAAACTGGTCATTTATTCATTTATCCCGTACAACGATATATGAATGGTATATATTACTGCTATGGATATAGTCACACTTTGAAACCATTTATATTGGAACAAACAGTAATAGTGTTTGGTAATTAAAAGTATTTGTATCATTATCACATTTTAGGCACTATCCAATGGGGTAAATGAGATTAAAATGTGTATTTCGATAAGATATCAACTTGACTTTTTATAATGTTATCAATATGAAGATGTTTTGTAGTACACAATCTATGTACCGAAAACATCAGTGATTCAGAATTAACTCTTCAAAAATAATCCAAATCAACATTTTTTTAAAATGTTATTTAAATTACTATATACATTCTGAACTAATGACAATAGACTAATTATCTTTACATTGTTGCAGTAATATAAAATTCTGTATGTATTGATTTTTAAGGATTGACATTTGCTTAAAGAATCCAATTTTTTTAACATGTATCACGTTTTCCAATACTGATGACCAAATGTTTTTATTATACTTTAGTTTTCAAACAAAAATTATTTTCATCAAAACTTGAATTCATTGGTGCTATATTTGAATATTCGAGTCTACAAAATGCTCACTGGAAGTGTATATTAATATAATATATTTGTTAATATTGTTTTTAGATCAAAGTAAAATATCTCCTAAAATTCTTACCGTAGATGAAGGATATGTTGCATCATTTACATGTTCTTCTAAAACTAAAGCAGTTTGGACGCACAATAAGTACAATCCACTCCCTCCAGGTGTAGCTGTGAGTAACAAATCCATTACAATTCTTAATGTAGAAGCAGCTATTCATGCTGGCACATATGTATGTTCTGGCACTGATTACGAGGGATACAGTTTTATGTCCAGAGCTGAACTTAAAGTGAGATCACCATCAAGATCCACAAATACATTATTTAGTGACCAATCTTCAATTGATAGAAAGCAATCTCAGAACCAGCCATACAAAAGGTCACCAATAGCACAAACACCAGCTAGTATTGTTCAAGAACCAAGTATAAAGCCAACTCAGCCTAAAGGTGTCCCTAAAGACCAAGATAACAAAAACTACAAAGAGATTGGTCTTAAGTCTGTTGCACAGCGCATAAAACTGTTTTCTACATCTGATTGGTCACAATATGAGCCTAAATCTGATTCATCAAAATATCCAGCTGACTCACCTGAAATGCCAACTTCAACATTATCTAATTTTCTGGAGAAAAAATCGTCAGAAATTGATGTATCACCCATATCTTCCATAGATCCACGAAAAGATATAATTCCTGAACAGAGTCAGACATATGATACTAAATTACATTCGCCAAACCTTTTGGCACAAGAAGAGTCAAAAGTTTTGGAACACTCACCGAAACAAAAGATGTCACCAAGTGTGCATATATTAAATTACAGACGGGACATAGCTAATAGTGATTCTAACATTATTTCATCCATATCTCATGTAACAACATCACAAGAAACATATTCCTCAACTCCAAGATTAACAATATCACCTGCTAAATCCACTGATTCAGAGTTATCACCAAATTTTGGTTCATATTCACCATTTAGGGTTCAACAAAGCTCTGCAGAACCTGAAATACTGAATGTTTCAGGAAAATTTAACCTCCATATTAGTTCACCAGAACATGTAGGGACACAAAGTATGAAGGACCCTGATACATCAAGATTACCTTCAAAACTGGTCAATCAATTTAGTCCTCCGATATTACAGGTTTTAGACTCAACTAATGATTATGCTCGTAAGTTGTCCCTCTCATCTAAAACCTCCCAACATACAGTGTCTGAACTACCATCACCTCACTTAGGTTCATTGGAACTAAGATCACCTAGTTTAGGTTCACCAGATTATGACAGGCCAAATAATATTTCACCAGTATTTGATTCCCAGAATATTTCACCAGAACACAATGAGGTGGAAAATAAGCAAGAATTTGCTTCTAAGCTGTCAGGTAAATTAAATTCGCCTTTACACTCCACTCTACCCGAAATTGCACATAGCTTTCCGCAACCTACCACGTCACAATATTCACCAAAATTACATTCACTGTCGCCAAAACTAAAATCTCATTCGGCATCACCCAAATATACAGTAACATCTAAATCACCTGAACATCCTACTTTGAAAATATCCCCTCTGTCATCAAATTTATATAGTAAACTGAAACATGGAACATTAAAAAGTAAGTCAGAACCTCATTCACGAACATCTATTAATTATGAAGCACCAAATTTTGATTCTCCAGAAGCAATGAAACTTCTTTTTTCACCAACATTTAACTCAGAATTAAGTTCAAGGGAAAAAAATGGGCAAAATTCAGATTCATCATCTAATACTTTCAAAGCACATGATATACTCACTTCTATGTATTCACCTAAATCACCTGATTTACCTTCTTCTAAAGATCCACCTAAGTCACCTAATTTACACACTCCTATTGATTCCCTGAAATCAGCTGATTTACACCTTCCATTTGATTCACCTAAATTACCGGATTCACACACTTCTATGTATTCACCTAAATCAGCTGATTTACACGCTCCATTTGATTCACCTAAATTACCGGATTCACACACTTCTATGTATTCACCTAAATCAGCTGATTTACACGCTCCATTTGATTCACCTAAATTACCTGACTCACACACTTCTATGTATTCACCTAAACCATTAGACTTGCACGCTCTCTTTGATTCACCTGCATCATCTGATTTACCTTCTTCTAATGATCCTATTGATTCATTTAAATTCCCAGATTCAAACGGATATTATTATTATACACCTAAATCGTCCGATTTGCTCCCTTCTATTGATTCACCTATATCACCAGAGCAGCAAATTCCAACCAACATAGATTCTCTTACTAGTTCATCAAATTCAAAACTTTCACCTAATTTTAAAATTACCAACTTGCTAGAATCTTCTTTGCTATCAAAATCTCGTAATGTAAACTCTCCTATTATATCTACTCCCACTTCTAAAGCTAATTCATATTTGCCAACATCGAAATCTTTTATTCAGCCACAGGAACCTATAAAAAATTATTCAGCTCAAAATTTGTCTCCAGTACATTTGCCACAAAATTCAGAATTTCAGGAATTGTCAGCAAATACTCTTTTCGATTATGAGGAACAAAATTCACTGAAACGTTCAGAGCAAGGAGAATATGAATCTCCATATAATGAATACATGTCTACAACTGAAGGAAGTTTAAAACAGGGATTGTCACCTTCACGTGGTAAGGCTTCAGTAATTATGTAAATCTAAAGTCCAACATAATTTTAGGAATATGATGCTAACATAATAGTGATAATATTCTTATGTAAACTTCACCCAGTGGAATGTTTAAAATTTCTTAAGTAATCATTCTATTTATAAATATTAGCACGTGATATACCGGAAGCATACTATATTTTTTCCTTTAATCGTATACTTTCTGGATAAGATATTTTATACACATTAAAACAAAATAAGCTTAGTATAAATTTGTAGGGAATAATTTCAGTATTACATGCATTTTTTAAAGATTATGTTGCCAGTAGTATAGAGATGGATCATATTTAATGTGCAATGGAGATACATCAAACTCATCACTGCCTGAAATGAGTCCATTGACAACTATAATAAATTACGTAAACTGTACTGATAATTTGAGTTGACATAAAATTTACAAGACTGCAGTGGTTAACACGGTAGATTTCAACACATTTATACATGAATTTACGATTTTGTTATGGTCATCAATGGACTGTTATTAGGCAATACACCTTATCAGCTATATTAACACTCATGTGACCACATTATACACCACACGAAGTTCTGGTTTTATTGTATGTTACAGAGTAATGATGGAAATGAAATAAAAGTATTAAATTGAAATTTAATATACAGGCTATTGATGCACCAGTAATGAACCTCCAAATATTAAATTAATACTTAATTGGATTAACTGTGTGAGCAAAAAATTCCATATACAATCACTTTATAAGCAAATACATAATTATTGTGAAACACATAGTATGACACATATTTTATTATTATAATACTGTAATTTTATTTACACTTCAATTAATCAATCGCTACTATGGAATTTAGAAAGACAACTTCAAAGAATGAAATCAAGAAAATGCAAATTAAACAGTCTAAATGAAATATTTCTTGTTAATATAATTACAATAGTTTCAGTTTAATTGAAATTATTCACAGATTTGTGGACAATAATATATAATTCATTAATGTCAGTGCTATTAGACATACATAGTTACAAGAGTAGCATTACAGGGTCATTATTTCTTTGAATTTTTACTTCTTCACTAGTCTCATTATTTTTTAACAAGTTTATTACATAACAACTTCACATAAAGATGACACCATTGACCAAGATGTGTTACAGATAAACAATAAACACATTGTCTACGACTCTTACCCCTTGACATTAATAGGGTGATTTTGCTGCCAAGGATGTTCAGCAACAGCTGAAACCTTCTCATCATGTCTCTTACAAGCATCCTGATGTTCTTTCACTCTCTGCTCAAGCCTTCTAATTGTTTCACCTATATAATACTTTACCACAGCTGCAACTATACACTATAAATGCGACGTGGTAATGGGTATTGTATCTTAGAGTTTATTTGTAAGATGTGATCTTAGTGTTTTACATGACCTATATGCTGTTTGATGTCAAAGTTTGCACACACTCTCTGAATACTCTCCCTTAGTCATGCTATGTATGCAATAATATGAAGGAAACCTATCTTTTGCTCAGTATCTGTGTAATTTCTAGAGGGATAACTCTTTTTAGGCTGCTATAATGGTTGTGTTCTCAAAACCATTACATTGAAGTACTTGTGAAGGTGTTTATTTTCTTCCTTCAAGTTTTCACTCATAATATCCTCCTAGGTCTCTGATGCTTGTATCTCACAGTTCTTCTCTTAAAATGATTAGTATGATGAGAGTTAAAGTTATTTAAGCCTGGAAATAAGCATACCACATCACTGTCTCGCTTAAATAAGTAATCTAGAAGTGGTAGCTTACTGTTCTTCTGATCTATACTGAAATATAAATATGTTTTACTGAGTGTAAATGATCCAAAAAATATTTTTCAGTTCCTTTCTTAAGTATACAAATGGTTTTATGTACATTCCATAACACAGATTTAACTGGACCTGAGTTGAACTACTTCTTCAAACAATTCCATGTACAATTTCACCACAACTGCAGAAACAGGAGAACCCATGGCTGCTCCATCTACTTGTAAACAACAGTTTCCATTGTATCTAAATTATTAGTTGACCTATGACAGACCTCTAGTAATTCTGTGATGCACTCAATAGATAAACATTATTCTCTCATCCAGATTTTCATCAATCTGGATCTTAATTGCAAATAAATATTTAGCTAATGATAACTACAATTACAAATATCATAATTGGCTTGAATATAATAGAAGTATACTTGCATTAATTCCATGTAAGCTAAGTGACTGAACATGATAAGTGATTTCGTTTTGTATTATTTTTATTATATGATATAGATGAAGTTATTAATTGAAGAATAATCTTTTATATTTCTAATGAAGAATACATGAATAATAGATGAATATTTTTGAGATGTATCTATGATATTTTTTAACTTGAAATTCTTTAGCCAATTAATCCTAATAAATCTATTCTTCTGCTGTAACATTGATTTCTTCATCACATCCTACAACTTTGAGATTTGTAAAGGTTTCATTAATTTGTCCAAATTTTCACTGCTAGCCAGATAATTATATCTTCCTCCACTTTCATATACTATGTGAGGTATTTCCAGTTGGGTATCATTTACAATAGTAACATTGTTTGGAATAGGTATGTCACTAAAGCTCCATTTTATGTAATACACCTTGCATGACAATATTAAAATAAGGTGTATTGCTTGCTGTGGAAATATTTTAGCCTTCAAAGAATGGAACCTAATAAAGAAAAGATGAATAATGTGAGACTATGATTGCTAAACTGGTCAAGCTATGAATAAGTGGCCTGCCTATATTATAATTTTGTACCATGTCATAAGTAGTCACTCGATTAATATGTGTTATACGCTTTATTGTAAAGTTCACAAAAAAGATTAATATTAGTGTTATTAAGTTAATACAAACTGGCTCTGAAATTATTTGAGAGATTTGGATTTAGTTAATTTTCAATAACTACAAATAGTAGTTACAGTTAATTAGCATAGTCTAATCAGATTGACACATAAATACTTTAATAGAGCATTTAAATTTTTTTACAGAGTTTAAGTTTTGCACAACTATCTATCCTTGGTGCCTGAACTACCACTTTAACTGATTATGCTATTATTAGTTGAAAATTTTAAGCTATCTTTAGCTAATTACATCTAAGTGGATTACATATTGTCATTGAAATTATCTATTTAAGTGTGTAAATCATAGGTTTTCTACTATTATTAGAACATTTAAAATTGCATAATTTACCCACAAAGTAAGAAAACGCATCTGGGAGTGTATAACTTTGATCATTGACACCTGTGCATTGATACATTCCAGTCCAATACTTACACAGTGTGAAAAGTGTCAATTTACAATCATTGCAAAATCCGTAAACTGTCTTGATAATTAGAGTTAACAAAAAAAAATGATAAGGCTGCAGAGGTTAGCGAACTACTTATCAACACTTTATACACTAATTTACGATTTTGTTTTGGTATTTAATGGATATATTTCAGGCTGTGTCTGTTTATTAAGGTGAGCAATTAATGTTTTTTTATTCTTAAAACACTTGTCGATAGATTTTCATTTAAATGAAAGTGATAGTGAAATAATACCAATGTGTAAAGGTCATACTTGATTGACAATAGAAATCAACATATACATTCTGTTCATTGTCAGTAGTTTGGGATACACTCGATTATTTTCTCAAAACTGTAACAGTTATGACCATGAAAAGCTATAGCTTACTAAAGTCAGTAGTGTATCATAACTGTGATCAATCATGTATAATTATAGTATAGTTATTATATAATTATATATATTATATATATATTAGTGTCAACAATATCTAACAGAACAGGAACAATGTATATTCCTTATGAGCTTCAGTTGTAGTTATGGTTATGTGTTCACATTAACATGAAAGAGATAAATCAATACCAAGTGCTTCCTTTACAACCTAATCTTTAATCTGTTTGCAGAAGTGAAAGTACTGAGCACACTAGGGATGTCATTAGAGAAATTGTCTCAATATACGAGCTCACAATTACAATGCACTACTATTTATAGTTTAAGTATGCTAGATAGCACAAATTACTGCTTTATATATTTCGTATTATTACTGTGGGCAAAAGAGCAACTGGCTTGGGTACAGGTTGTTAACTCACCGATCCAAGGTAGGTACCAGTGTCCTTCGCGATAAAGTACGCTGCCCCAATTCAAGTCCGCTCGCTTAAAGCAACTAGTCAGGCTTCTAACCAGTGAGCTAGCTACCCTTCACGTCCCGACCGAGTAATGGTTTTACGCCCAACTTGTAGAAGTTATGAAAGACGCACAACATTGATACAGTTCTAATACACGCACAACACGGACAGTGCCGATAAACAAAAGGTAAGTAATTACGATATTCACACACACATTTATGTTTCAGGTCTTCTCTAGTCTTCTCTCTTTCTTTCTTTCTTCTTTCCTCAAGTCTCCTCCCCCACAATTACAATACAGTTAAAATGACCTGAACTCCTAGATAAAAGAGATATGAAATAATAATTTGATTTACTCCTATACACTAATAACGTCCTTGATTGGTTGTATTAATTTATTAATAAAATAATGTCTTTATTTGAAGCTTTTTGATTTTGAGGCAACTTTCCATGCTCAAATGTCCATTTATGTATTGCTTGACTACTGTAGCAAGAAATTCTGACATTTTCATTTTCCATCTTATAAACATTACTACAAGATATATTATTATGAATCCAGAATAAACACAGGCCTAAGAGTTAATGCAGCTGATCTGACGATTGATATTCTATGTTGTCCAATGAACAATTTTTTTTAAGTACTAGACATGCACAAATAGTATCGTACTGAGTTTCTTGTGCAAATCTCCATAGTACAGGTTCTCTGATTCCAAACTTTATCTAGACATGATAACATCAATCCCATATGTACTTTCAAATTTTTCATACAACATTGTGTACCTCATTTATAAGTTGTGAATTGACATGTGTTTTGTTCACATAAGTTTTAAATGGTTTAAAGCTGGTGTTTTTAAGTTCCATGGAGTTAAGGTCTATTATGAGGTAGACCCTAAAGTTTATAATTTGAGTAAGTCTCCTGTAGCCCACTTTTGCCTGCATATTGTTGGCCTGAGAGTACAAATTCTTGTTGGTGCTGAAGTCAAATTAATGCCAGAGTGACAGTTAGTGTTTCATTTGGGTTTCACTAAAATCCAATCCCCCAGAAGTGTCGATTCTGGCTAATTGCAAGATACTAAGCAAGTACATCAACTACAGATGGGGAATATTTGAATTCTGGGTTTCACATACTGCACTTACTACCCTGAAGGTTCCAGATAACAGTATGTTAGGAATATTCGGTTAAATAAAGGTAAAAATACGAGTAGCGTTGAAGAATAGCTTCCCTCATTCCTCAGTGTCGCTTATTTAAAAAACAAACAAAAAAAACAGTTCTTCAGTCATTATGAAATGTGTACTAATTATGTACTGCCTGCTCGGACTTACAGGTATACTGATTTTACCAACATTAATAACAATTCTGTTCTATATATTTTATATGTATGCTCAATTACAGTTGCTGTCAAAAAAAGGAAAGGTAAAATTTTAAAATATTAATTCAGTACGTAATCAATTCAACCTTAATTATAAATTAATAACGTAATAAATTGATTTTCATTGATGAGTTACGGTGAAGTAATTGTAATAATATTATAACCGTTTTTTAGTTGGATAAAGGGTAACCAACAATCCAAGCTAATGAAATTGTTGCTGTGGGGGTGATTTTACTTAATTGATTTTTAACACTTGTTTATTATTACTTCGTTGGCCTGCGCAAGAAATTAGCCAAGGGTGAAATTTTCGTCTTACCACTATCTGACTAATGTAATACGTACTAGTGATGTGCTTGAACACAAAGGGCAAGCAAGCCTGTGCACAAACAAAACACTTCAATAGCATCTATCAGTCCATTTGAAAAGTATAAGAGGTAACCATTATGACCATTATATAATTTAGCTAACAAATACGGAACTACTACCCTAACCCATTTACAGGAGTGCTAGCATTTTCTGTAGTTTCTGACTATCTGAATTACCTGTAACTTTTGACAACAAACACCCGCAGATATATACTAAATTACGTCCGGTAAAGGGTTTCAATACGGTAGTAACCATTGCCATAACATTTTGCTACTAGAAAAAAAAATATGAAAGAAATACCTTACGGTGTTGAGTTTAATAGTAAGTTATTAAGGCCTTTACACTCTTGTGTCATTTAGAAACAACCTAATACTAGGGTAAACAATTAAATTCGCTAAATAGAAAGAATCTATTTGGTGGAGATGTGTGAAGTACAAAATGACCGAAATACTTCGCACATACATAAACAAGCAAATATCCCCGATTTTGATTTGTGTTAATCGGGGTAGCGTCCCGCTGGCTACCTGGACATTTCCACTTAACCCATTGCGCTGTTGAACTTCCGGGTCGATTTACGGTACGATCTGCTTTATGTGCAGTGTGGAAAATAAAAATTGAGTTGAGTAATTGTTCAGGATAGAGTGAGACTACTCGATCAAGATAGACTGAGTCTACTACAGCTAGATCTAAGCAAAAACTGATCAGCTAAGTCACTACATTCTGTAGGGTAATATGGTCTGCAGCTTTCTTTTTTTCAGAGAGTATATCAAGTTTTAATAGTTTGAAGATTTATTGGCTTTAAGCAGTTGGCAGGCTACTTACTAATATATCATAATGCCCTGAGCAGAAATCCTGGCATAGTAAGTGTTAATTTATACCCAGGAAAATGGAAATAGAATCTATTCAATGACTTACACAGTGTGCAATCATGTAATTATTAATGTAATGGCAAATATTACGCTGTATGTTATAGAATATCTATTATTTTATTGATGTAATTAATGACTGTAGATGCTAAGGAGTCATCTGGTCTATCAAATATGGTCACACTGGATCCATCGGAGTCTCAGACCAAAGAATCAGGTACAAAAGTATTAACTAATTTGACCATGGTATTTTAATTTTAATGCATTATTTTAGTACGTTACTTTACGATAACCTCCTAAGCCAGACCCATTACTCGAAGGGTCAAGTCAGGTTTACGTAGGGTGACCGTCAGCGTAGCTGTAACCACTTAGAGAACACAGCACTGTTTATGGGGTTAGTGCTTTAGACTCTTTTTGCAGGCTGAAATTCACGTAATTACCTGCATCACATCAACTCTGTCAACTTATGGATTACAGTTGCTAGCTATCTACTAATGGTTTCATAAAGTAAATATTGTCAAGAGTATTGCTCCGAATTAGTTGTTCCTGGAATACCTTGAAGTGCATTACTGGCCTATTATATGGTATAAAATTTGAACACATGGTCCCTGAAATGTGTTGAGAAGGAGTGTTTATCTACAGAAAATGAAAGAAAATTTTAAATTAATTTAGAAAGAAACTGCTAAAATATCTAATTAAGTGTGTATTTACATATAAGTATTTTCAACTATCAGCTATTGTCACCATACATACATATTAAAGATCTGCCACCAAGTCAATAAAATCTAAGATTAAAAAAAAATAATAACAATAAACTGGTTAATGCCATGTTAGCAGCTACTTTTTAAGAGTTTGTCTGTTAAAGTGTAATGTTTCTTATAATGCTTTCTGAATGTCACTTTACCATTTTTGTTGTTACCTAAATTGAGTCTAGAATTATAGGGAGTATATTGTTAATTTACCTGTGCATAATAACAAGCATACATATGTAATATATACCCAATTAAGTCATATTTATTTATTATTTGTAGAAACGTTAGATGTCAATGATGTATCTAGGACTCCCTTAAGTAAATCAGGTATATAATAATTTTCAATTTGCTATAACAACTTTTTTTTTGCTGGCAATAGTTGCATATTTATATAATAATACACTTGTGTGTCAGTAACGACGGTGTGTGTATTCAAGAATAATTCATGAGCATTGTAAAGTCCGGTAAAGCGTCTCCCGTTATAAGTAAAGTGTCGTCACAGTCAGTAAATGTGACAGGCTCTGGGAAAACCAGACATTTCTGGCAAACCAAAAAAAATGAGTTTTTTATGTTAACAAAAAGCAACAATTTATCTCAACTTAGTGCTAAAATACTGGAGGGTAAAACCTTTGCCTCGCACAGAAACTGAAACTGGCAGTTGAACTGGGCTGTATTCAGCAAAGCAATTGAACTAGAAATCGTGAAAACATAAATTGAATTTCCACTTCCGGTATAATTAACGTTTCCGTATACTTAAAGGCGTACTCCGCATACGCAATTAAATTGCGCAGCCGCTTTTTAACTGCAACTTAACTGTATTGTCCGAATCCTTGGCTACTCTACTCGATGTAGTAGTAAACTTTCAGCCAGAGGTAAGCTGTAGATTGCATGCAAATCGTCTCAAAGCTATGTACTTCGAGAACGAGACAGAATAAAAAGTAGCTTGTCTTTCCACGGCACGCTTGAGGTCTTTTAAGTTGTTTTGACATTTGAAATTTGGCATAGACTTAGAGTAAGGATCACTAAGACTATTTCTGCAAAAAACAAAAATAGGAGAAAGAAAGAATTTTTTCGATGACTTAGTTCTGGAGCCTATATCTCAATTTCAATTTTTGCCCGAAATGCCTGGTTTTCCCAGAGCCTGTCACAAATGTGCTGGTTAAAAGGCAGGTATATCCATGAAAATTTTAATTAAATGTGTGGGTGAATACCAATTGCTGCAAATATGTATTAAAAATGTATTGTTTTCTAAGATATTGACAATTCTGACTTATGGGCACCATCTAATCCCCACACTGCCCAGATAACAGACATTTCACTGTATAACATTCTCAACAAAACAAACAAAATGGAGGGTAAGAGAAAAAAAAGAATATTATAACCTTGTTATTATCTTTAGTCCTTGAATCAGATCCTAAACTCTTTACTACTAAAGAAATATCTTCTTAAAAAAATCAAGTGCTTAGTACGTAATTCATAAACCAACTCTCAAACATCATCAAGTAGAGCCATTCTTCGTATACTGCTACATTTGTTGATTGTCTTCAAAACCTTCGTTGTACTTTTTCTCAATTCTGCTTTGTTTTGTCTAGTTGACTGTGCTCATTTGATCCTCGCGGCAGCGCGCCCAAATTTTTTTCTTTCAAAAAAAATCGCAAGGAACATTTTGTAGCTAAGGTCATAGTCAGCCTGTGTACAAAATTTGGAGTCTTTTCTACTCGTAGTTTCTGAGAAGAAACACAAAATAGACTCCTGGACTAAATATTAGTCCACGCGATCTTTTGGCAGAGACTTGATTGCGTTCAAACCACACCCACAACATATTCAATTGATTCCGTGGGAAAGTGAGTTCCAGGTGCTCTCTAACTATCGGGCACCATTTGGATTGTATGTGTTTTTGAGGATGCCTTTCGGTTCAATGAACGCCGCCCAAACTTTTCAACGTCTGATGGATACATTTTGTCACGACCTCGAGTTTGCCTTTGTCTACATCAACGGCATCCTGGTGGCCAGCCAAGATTCCGACACGCATAAGCAGCACCTCTGTCAGTTGTTCGAGAGACTTAAGCAGTACAGCCTAGTGATCCACATCACAAAGTGCCGATTTGGTCCATGCATGTTATGTTTTCTGGGCCACCGCATCACCAGATATGGTACTGTGCCTCTACCGGACAAGGTCGAAGCAATCTCCCAAATGTACTGTCCCAAGACACTTGAGGACTTCAGGAGTTTGTTGGAATGATCAATTTCTACCGCAGGTTTATTCCATCAGCAGTGCAGACCATGCTGCAGCTTTTCGAATCTCTTGAAAATTAACCTCCTAAAGTGCTGTACTGGAACCAGCGAATGATGAAAGCCTTTGAAGATACCAAGAAGGCACTTGTGGGAGCAACGCTGTTGGCACACCCGAATCACGATGCGAGGACCTCACTTGCTACTGATGCTTCACACTACGCAGTAGGTGTGGTGTTGCAACAGTCCGTGAATGATGTAGTAATGCCGTTAGCATTCTTCAGTAAGAAGTTGAGGGTACCCGAGAAGAAATACAGCACTTTCGATAGGGAACTGCTCGCTCTCTATCTGGGTATACGACACGTTCGATATTTTCTGGAAAGTCGACAGTTCACTGCTTTTACAGATCACTAACCATTAACATTCAGCATGGCGAAAGCATCTGAACCATGGTCCGCTCGACAGCAAAGTCAGCTCTTTTACATTTCTGGGTTCACGATTGACATCCGACATGTACAAGGAAAAGAGAATTCTGTTGCTGATGTCCTATCTCGAAAAACTGCTGGCTCCCTGGCAGTAGTGCACCTCGGAATCGACTTCCACGCAATGGCTGAAGCCCAAAAGTTGGATGATGAAGTTCAGGATTACCGGACTATAATTTCGAGCCTACAACTAAGGATTTGTCTTTTGGTGAGCATGGTGTTACTCTGTTATGTGATATGTCCACAGGTGAACTCAGACCTCCTGGAGGTGCCAAGTTTTTTACGTAGTTCGTGGTTTGTCTCATCCCTCTGTGTGGTCAATAAGAAAGCTCATCGCTAGGAAATTGTCTGGAAGGGATTGAGGAAGCAGGCAGGTGAATGGTCCAATCAATGTGTTACCTGTCAGGTATCCAAAGTTCAAACTCATATCAGAGCCCCCCCTGGAGAAAATTGCAATTCCTCAGCATCGATTTGATCACATCCACGTAGATGTGGTTGGACTGCTTCCACCATCGGATGGATATACATACCTTCTCACCGTAGTGAACAGATTTTCTCGTTAAGCAACTACTGCTAGCTGCGGTGAGGCACTGATCACCCATTGGATCTCCTGTTTTGGTATCCTGTTGACATGACTTCTGACAGGGTACCACAATTCACTTCACAGATCTGGACCTCTGTTGCCCGGCTGTTAGGTACAACTCTTCGCCACACTACGGTGTACCACCCTCAGTCGAACGGCATGGTGGAAAGATTCCATTGTTATTTGAAGACCGCAATTCGAGCCCTACTCACATGCCCGAACTGGATCAGGAAACTACTTTGGGTACTTTTAGGATTCCGGACTACTCCCAAAGAAGATCTAGGATGTTCACCTGCGGTGATTGTGTACGGTGCTCTGCTTACAGTACCGGGAGACTTCATACCTCATTGCAGTTTTCACTCAGATGACCTGCTCTGATCACGCATATACAACAACGTTCGCACGTTAGTACACATCCCTACAACCAGCCACAGTAATTCAGCTAACTCCGTTCCTCGCAACCTCCAGTCGTTTAAGTTCGTGTTTATTCGCCGTGACGCTCCCCTTTCCAGTGACCATATTGTGGCCCGTTTAAAGTCATCGAGCCTGGTCACAGGACTTCCAAGGTAGAGATAGGAGGAAAATCAGAAGTTGTTTCGGTGGACGGGATCAAACCAGCACACATATATCCCGACTTTCCCACTCCAGTTGCTGAGCCGAGGCAGTGAGGACGTCCTCTTAAAACTGCGAATTTGGACCCCACTGATTGACATAATCCACAGTTGCTCCACGGACGGACGCGTGCGGGACGTCAAGTACTGCATCCACAACGATACTGTTCGGTTCTTGGGTGGAGTGGTGTAGCAGGAAGATAAAGGACCTCCTTAGTGACCACTTAGTTACTGAACTGAATAACATGAATTCCTCAATCATGAACCAATAGAGCCATGGAAGTGTTGCTTGCAATTCTTGCTTGATACTGCTGTGTTGAGCAATATTTACTGGTGCTCCATCCGTGCCACTGCCTACAAGAATTGGCTGCATTTTAAGCATTTTAGCTAAGCACTTCATCAGCATCTTTTAGGTTATTAAGTCCAATTCTCTTCAGACAGCCACCCAAGCATTTCTGAATTAGCTCTCTGAGGATTCCCTATTGAAAGGTATCTAGCAAAAAACTTTGTTTCAGTGCTTGCTTCATGTTTACCACCATAAAGAATAACTACTAATTCATCCTCCAAGTTACCAGAATCCGTTGTTATTTACTGATGCTCCATCCGTGCCACCACCTGCAAGAATTGGCCGCATTTTAAGCACTTCATCAGCATCCTTTAGGTTAGTAAGTCCAATTCTCTTCAGACAGCCACCCAAACATTTCTGAATCAGCTCTCTGAGGATTCCCTATTGAAAGGTATCTAGCAAAGGACTATTTTTCAGTGCTTGCTTCGTGTTTACCACAATAAAGAATAACTACTAATTCATCCTCCAAGTTACTAGAATCCGTTGTTCCATCCAGCAGGACACTAAAGAAGTGTTTTTCTGAAAAACTTTGTAAGAAATATTGCCTCTGACTTTTAGCTATGTAATGGACAAATGTTCGTGCAGAAACATCATTTCTGTATGCTACACCAATGTTAACTTCATGCCTGCTCTCCAACTCCAAAATTTTAGAATACTTCTTGAAAGATAATCCTTCTTTTGCAAGAACATAGCAGACATCAAACTTCTTGCAGTCTCTCTCTTGTAGTCTGATCAATTTTCAGAACACATCGAGCAAGTGGAGAGTCACTGGTTGAAACTGATGCATATGCATACCACGAGTGGATATTTTTTTTTGTATTAATAAGTTGAAAGATTCTTGTCAAAGCTAATATTGATAAAAGTCAAAAGAAGCAAAAGCAACAGTAGCAAAAGAGAAAGGGAATTATCAAGACAAACATAAAGGTTAATGATCTCGCTCTACCTTTAAACATGTTGAAGCGCACAAAGCATATGAAAAACATGCTACCTAAAAGGGAAACAAAACTGAGGCTACATGCCTGGATGACTAATTTAACCACAACTACATTTTTTTAAGTGGTTATGACATCACTGCCCAGTAAAAAAAATAATGCAGCTGGTTTTATCATGGCAGTCAGCAGAGTCCTTAGAAAGAGAAGTAGGCCTTACTACAAAGAACCATCTTTGGCAGACATTTATGTAATTGACTTCAAGAGAGCTAAGCAGCATACTGAAGAAGAAGATACTAATATATCTAGGGCCATTGCTAAACATGCAGTTCGGGAATCATCAGAAAATTGTTCTCCTTCACATTTCTCTGGACCCTTAGAGATTTATCAAGAATTAGGGAATAAAATAAAAAAAGCATTAAACGGATCGAGAAAGGATTCTCCAGTTGTTCGAATAAGTGTGTCCTTCAAACAGCTAGCATTTAATAGCGATTTGGAGATGTTAGGCACAAAGAAGCAAAAAATTCGTGGAGTGCAACACTACAAAATAAAACAATATCAAGACCTAGACTGTCTTCTCGGTCAAAACTGGCATTATAGAGGTCTAAATAGTAGTGGAGACTTTGGCTATGTAATTCTTAATACTGTTGATTTCTATATTTATACTGCACACACTTTAACAGAATATTTTCCTTCACCATCCTTTGTACCACAAAAAAGCACACGTCACATGGGGCATATTTTAGTTTTTTGTTTCATTAGGGGTGATGGTACACCTAGCATGTTTGGGAAGGACAAGAATATATTTTTAACTAATCATTAAGTTTTGTCAACATCATGAAATATATACAAATATGAACAAAAGTTTACAGTGATTGAGCAAATATGACGTAAGTATAACACTTAGCTAGTACAAAAAAAAAAAGAATACCAATAAATGTTTATGAAATTTCTTTCTCTATTGCACTTTATTTGGTTGTCTTAAGTTTATTGCAAGTGCGGATATTGTGCCCTCTACCTTTACAACCACTGCAAGAATGGATTTCTTTAGTACGGCCAAAATTTTGAAGGTCTTCTACACGATTAAGTTTGAACAGTAATTGTGTTAATGCCTCATGATCACGATGATTAGTACTTCTGAAATAATTTTTTGTTATGTCATCATTTAATTTTTCCAAACCTTGCTGAGAGAATGGAGACAAGGATCCATAAATTTCCAGAAATTCTGGTACATGGCTTACAAGAATGTGAATATATGGTGTAACGTGTTTTGTTTGATATATTGACAAAAAAACTGATAACCATTTTTTTACTCTAATTTTAAAGCTTTGAATATCTGTATCTGTCAGGGGCTTTATACCACGAAGAACAGTATATAATTCTAGTAATTCTACCCAAATAAATTGTATCTTGCTTGCTTTTTGTATATTAGGAAAATGTCTCCATTTATTTATTATTTTTTCTCTACCTCTTCCACCCTTCGACTGCAGAGCCCTGCCCATTCTCCATAATTTTGAAGTAAACATTGATCTCAAACGATCAGTAATCACAACATCACAGTGATAATGTGTGAAGACTTTAGTGATTACTCTCTCAACTGCGAGTTGATTGACGGAAAGGGACAACTCAGATACTTCAACTTCAGCTTCAGAATCAGAGTTTAAATCAAAAAGTGGTGTGCCAACTTTATTGGGATGACTGATGTTATAAACAAAATAGCTGTACAATAATATTCAAAATTAGTCACAGAGGCCATATACAGGTCACAGATAGCTATTCTAAAATATTCAAGAAAACTTACTTGCTCACTTGCAAGGATACCATTGTTACCGCCTAGCAGGAACAGGCACCACCACCACCACAGCTATTGAACACTCACCAGCACCTCTTAGCACCTACTCAATATTGCCCGCTAGATACCCGCAACAAAAACCGTTAATGGCACCGCTTAACCAGTGTGGAAACCCAATGAATTAGGTATTGGTTGACAGAGCAGAACTCATGGGTCCCGAATCCGACCGTAACTTTTTGATATATATTAAGTGAAAAACAATAAAGAAATTTTAAACGGAGTAAACAAAAACACAATAGAAAAATGTATGGTGACAACGGCAGGGTCGATCAACTTTCTGCCGAGATGGCGGATGGTTGCGGGCGTCCCTATAGCTTCCCACTTGTCCAGGAGCACACTGAGGTATTGAAGAATGTTAGGAGAACCGTAGCCAGTGAATATTTCGTTCTGTATTGAGTACAACAAGAGAAAACCTCTATAAGATAGTAAGATTGACATTGTAATGTATTGGAACTTAACAGGATGTACGTTTTTGGGGGTGTGTACTTTTAGAAACATTTGTATTACTAATGTCCAACATTTTTTGACATGGAAGGACCACAAAATGGAGAATACATGGAAGGGTCCATACAAAGTGTGATAATACATATCTGATAAAGGGTCATGTGTTCTTTGCACTAAGACAGGAAAGGGAATAAAACAAAAGGTGAATATATCTCAATTGAAGTTATACAATCAACTATCGGATGAAGACTATGAGGCAAAGAACTGAAGAATAGCTGAAAGAAAATAGTAACAGCACCATATCTGGCAGTGCAAATTCTTCAATGCCTGCCAGTAGAAGTAGTAGCTCAATGCTTATGATCAGCACGAGCAGCTTAACAATCAACTATAGGATGAAGACTATGAGGCAAAGAACTGAAGAATAGCTGAAAAAAAATAGCAACAGCACCATATCTGGCAGTGCAAATTCTTCAATGCCTGCCAGTAGAAGTAGTAGCTCAATGCTTATGATCAGCACGAGCAGCTTAAAGTATGTTTCTAGCAGCAGCAGCAGCAGTAACCTGAACCATGTACTCGGCAAAAGTTGCAAACAAAATTCAACGTTCAGCTGCAGCAAAAGTGCAGAGTCTGCTCTCAACTGCACAATACCTGAACCCAGCAGCAGCCCTTGCGATTTTGGCAGACTGGGTGTTTGTTTAATGCTTGGGATAGCAGGGAAAATGATCGAACTAAGGTATGTTCTGTAGTGTGTAGAGCTAGTATATTACTGCCTGGTGTAATCATCATACTGTTTTTAACTGTTATAGCTTCGTAAAGCAATTGGTCCTTGAGAGTGTGGCCTGAGGATTAATCCAGATGTTGCATTATGGCTGGATTTTCGGTGCTTCTACATGTACAATTAATCTTCTCTAAAAACTACTGATGAATTTATAATTGTATCAGATGACCTTCACAAAGAATTTGATACAGCGTAAGGACACCATTGTCGACCACTTTAACCATAACCGCAATAACTTACACTTCCGTTGCAGGCTAAAGTGTCAAATTCTGGACAAATCAACAAGGCCAGTCTATTCTACGTGCATCACAAATTTCGTCCACTAACTACGTTCAGGCTTCTGGTAATAATCACCAGAAGAAAAAACACTTTTCCCGAAATGTCGACTCCCGGTACTATTTCTCGACCTCCCGTTAACCTTAATATTCTGTATGTCGACCACTATTGACTTCTTAGATGCATATCTTTTTGAATTTACAACATCATACATTGAAATGTTATAAGTAATATTACAATAATATTCTGGATTATGATGACCAATTATTATTGAAATAAAAGATTCCATATTATAAGGAACAGTTTTTGGTATGAAAGTCAAAAATAGTAGAAAAAGTCAAAAACAGTAGGAAAAAAAAGAAGAAATTATCATTCATGTGAAATTGCAAGAGCACACAGCACAAATATATCCACCAAAACATTTTTCCAAACAGCTAATATGGCTCCGGACTCCACAGTCGATTTCCCCACACTGTATCCAGTCACGCCCAGGCAATATATCCCCAGTCTCTTCCTCTATATCATCCTTGTAGCACTCTGAGCATACCCTGCAAATATCATGGCAAACTTGAGTGGAACTAGATGTGTAATCATTCTTTGCCCTCTTTCTAATTGGATAAGTCTTTGCAGAATTACAGGGAGTCTTTCTTTTTTGACCAGAATATTCACCAACTTTATCAGCACCTTTCTTCTGTTGATCTTTTTTCTTTGCTTGCTCCTCTTTCTTTCTTGCCAATTCCTCCTTCCTTGCTTGCTCAGCCTTCTTGATTTCTTGCTCCTGTTGTTTCTGTTTCTTCTCTGATTCTTTGGCTATACGCTTTTCTTCCCTCTCTTTTTTCTTTCTTTCTTCTTTTCGTCCTCTTATTCCAGTAGTTTTGAATGCTGAAGTAATGTTGGAGTTAATAGAGCTGCCATGGAATTTGGGATACTTAAAACTACACTTAAAGACAGACTCATAGCAAACCGTTCTTTACCACATCCATAGCAGCAATCATCAATTCATATTGGACCAGGTCCTGAGCTTGGTAGGTCTGTTAGGCTTCTTTGGAGGTTGATTCTCCTTGTTGGCACTTCCTTTTTGCTTCCTTTTAGCTCTCATTGCAGCAATAAATAGCACAGACCAAACCGGGAAAAAAGTGTGAACAAGTGTGAACAGAAACGAGCTGCGTGGTCGACAATAATGGGTGTGGTCGAGATTGAAAAGGTGTGGTCGAGAATAAGTATGGTGCGGGTCGACATAAAGAACTGGTCGACTATCGTGGCATTATGCTATTCAAACGAAGTGAATTAGCTAAACTTGATGCAAGTCTAATTCCAGTGATTGAATTGTTGCAGCTATGGCTCTCTCGTAGCAAAGTTTCAGTGCCCACTCACTTTATGTATGGCAAAAATAATGTCATGCTCACTGGTGCGGCTCGTCAGCGACGGCACCCGCGGAGGAGTTGTGCATTATATACTTGAGGCTGAGGAGCTCGTAACTTGAACGAAACAAGCTTGTGGTGGAAGCAGCTGGGAGAGAACCAAGTAGGCTGCCACCAACAACCCTTTCACAGGCCCTTAGCTAGCCAGCTGCTGCTGTTTAAAGCAGAACAGAAGGTTCACAAGAGTTAAGTGTGGTAAAGCATGACACTGAGAAACACATGCTCAGACCAGCCATTATATATAAAACCAGTCTGGGCATGCTCAATGAAAGTCTGGTGACACAGGAAAGGAATGATGCAATGGGAAGTGGGAGATAAATGGAATAAGTAATTAGCTAGTACAGAGAATAATAGAATAATAAGGCATGCTAATAATTTAATAATAATGTGATGTGTTTAGTGTTTCTAGTGGGAGTGTTCAGGGGTGTGGTTTATAGGAATGTGGTAGGTATTCTACCACATCTCCCCCTCCTTCGAAAATTGAAGTGTGGGGTGAAGGAGATGGAGTAACGTCTACACTGAGGAAGGAGGAGTGGTTGCAGGGGTGTGCTGTTGCTGCTTGTCTTCTTGGGAAGGCCAAGATTGTCTGGACAGGGCGTCTGCAACTGAATTTGCTGAACCTTTCACATAACATAACTCAAAGTTATAGTCTGCCAATTTCTGCTTCCATCTGCATAGACGTGCTGAAGGAGGCTGGCCATCAATAATGTCAGTCAGGGCACTGTGATCAGTGAATGCCTTGAAAAATTGTCCAGATAGGTAGAAATGGAAATGAGTGATGGTTGACAGGAGGGCAAGGGCTTCTAGGTCGATAACAGAATAATTCTTTTCCCTTGGGAGTAGTTGCCGGGAGTAAAACGCACATGGTATCCAAGTAGAGTCTCTATAAACACAGAGAGATCCACCAACTCCACTGTAGGAAGCATCTGTAAAAACACTCAAAGCATCGTTAGCATTAGGAATAATCAGGGAAGTATGGGATGATACAGAACTAATAATAGAATTAAAAGCTGTTATGAAGTCGTTATCACAGTGTAATTTGTCTGGGCTGTTCTTAGTCAGGTGAGAATTTAAGACAGCAGTGTATTGTGATAAGGCGGGAATAAAACGAGAATAGAAAGTGATGAGCCCAAGAAATGATTTGAGAGAAGATTTGGTGGAAGGGATAACATAGTTTGAGATGTGAGCGATTCTTGCATCTGGGATGGAGAGTTTGCCATAGCCAACATGGAAGCCAAGGAAGTCAAATGACCTGAAACACCAGCAGCATTTAGATTGCTTCACTGTGAGGCCTGCTCCAGCAAGCCTGGAAAGAACAGAAGTAATGTGGGAAAGATGATCTGTGAAGGAAGTAGAAAAGATGATTACATCATCAATATAAGGGAGTGAGAATGCTTCTAGGCCTCTCAAGACTGTCTACATCAGCTGTTGGAAAGTGCTGGGAGCATTGGTTAGGCCAAAGGGCATAACTTTGTACTGAAATTTTCCCTGAAGACAGGTGAAAGCAGTCAATTCTTTAGAGTCAATAGCCATGGGCACCTGATGGAAACCCTTTAATAGGTCCATCTTAGAAAGGAAAGTTGCATTCCCTAGCTGGGCCAAGATGTCATCGATGGATGGCATGGTGAAAGGGTCATGAATGGTAATACTGTTAAGTTTTCTGAAGTCGATCACAATTCTGATGCCACCATCTTTTTTCTTGACGGGCATAGGTGGACTTGAGCACTTAGATGAAGAAGGTTCTATGATGCCGAGATATAGCAAATTCTCAATCTCTAGCCTAAAGGCTTCTTGGTATGCAAGAGGGATGGTGTAAGAGGGAGACCAAATGGGTGTTGTGGATGTAACAGAGATAGAGTGATTGACAAGTGACGTGATGCCTGGTGAGTCTGAGAAAACTGATGGAAATAAATCCAGGACACACTGTAGCTGCTGTTGCTGCTGAGGTGATAAGTCAACTGGTTGGGGTGCATTATTAGGGGGTTGAAATTCATCCTGTACATGTTCATCAGGCACAATGAGGCATCTGTGAACAGGCAAAACTTTCTTTAGCTGTGAAAGATGTACTACTTTGGGTTTAACTTTCTTGCCCTGGGGAACAATGGAACAGTTTACGGGGGGCAACAATTGGGAGATGGTGTAAGGACCGTCCCAGGATGCATCCAAACATTTGTTGATGCCTGGAGCTCTTTTATAAACAAGATCACCAATGTTAAAGTTAGCAGCAAGTGAGGCTTTTTGGACAGTCTGTGAGAAGGGAGTTTGGCCGAAAGAGACTTCTTTACAAAGTGTGTTTGGCATGAAAGCATGTTGTCAAGGTCATGGATGAATTGAGGGAGGTTAATGGAAGTAGATGAGGGAGAAGTCCAAAGTGATTTGCGTGTGGAAAGAATGAATGGTGAGGGTTTAAGGAAAAGAAGCTCATGGGGTGTAAAGCCATGGCGGGAGTGGGGAAGACTTCTGGCAAAGTAAAGAATGAGGTCAAGGACAATAGGCCAATCATGTTTTTGGGAGATGCATTTTGAAATCATAGCTTTTAGTGTGGAGTGGAATCTTTCAAGGCGTCCATTGGACTGTGGATGGTAAGGTGATGTACGGATGGACGAGATGTTGAAACGCTTTTTGAGGTGTGAAAGAGTGAGAGACATGAAATTGGAACCTTGATCTGTGAGAATGACAAGGGGTGGACCCAAAATAGAAATGATAGATAGAATGGCTTTTGAGGTGTCTTCAGAAGTGTATGATTTGAGGGGAATGGCGAATGGAAAACCCGAAGCAAGCTCAAGGCAAGTGAGTATGAATCTGTATTTGTGTTTAGAGATGGGAAGAGGTCCAACTATATCTAGAGCAAGTTTCTCTCCCCTCTCTGAGATGATTTCTGGCTCCAACATGGGTACTTTTGGGGCACCAGATTTGTTAAAACGTGTGCACTTGTCACATGACTGAACATGTCTTCTAATGTCTGAAACAAGGTTTGGCCACGTGAAATGTTTATTGACCAGGGACCTGGTGGTGTTCAGACCACCATGCCCAAGGCCTTCATGTGCAGCAATGAGAACTTTATCCCTGAGTGGTTTGGGAACTACAAGGGCATGTGAAACAGAGTGTTGAGTGGAAGTGAGACACATGAGCAATTTGTCAACCACAAAGAAATGCTTGTTTCCATTTTTAGCATGCTCCCAAAGGGGGGCTAATGTTTCATCCTCATGTTGTAGTTGAACAAACTTGTCTCTGGTTATGCCATCAAAGTTAAGAGTAGGAATGGAAGTGGGGGTGAATAAAATGCCATGATTGGAGGATGGATATGGTACAACTGCATCAGATGCTGATTGAGTGTCAGCAGAGTCACAGTCAACTGGCTCACTGATGTCATTTAATGACAGAGGAGTGGCACCTTCAGTAGTGTGCAATGTCTCAGCAACATGGGTTGCAATATCAGAGTTTGCCTGCATAGCACGGGTAACCGTTAGGACAGGTGCGGGCTCGGATTTGATGTGATTGATGAGAGAAATGATGTTATCTTTGCCAAAGTCTATGCCTAGGAGAACAGTTCTAGGGGGTAGTCTGGAATCAACTGCAAGTTGGCAGATACCGCTAAGAGTAGGGAGTACTACTGGAAGTTCAAAGACTGGGACTGATTTGGCAACTTGTGAAATGCCCGAAATAGATGCAAACTTAACAGGAGTGTAATGAATGTCAATAAAGTCGTCTGATATGAGTGAAATCTTGGCTCCGGAATCAATAATAATGGGTGCGTGTATGCCGTTAATAGTACCATCTGTGACTAAGTCTTCATCAAAACTATTGATAGGGGTGGGCAAGGTGGTATCACAAGAGGAAACAGTAGGTAAGGCTGGAGCAGGTAGTGACTTGTTAAGTTCAACCTTCCTGACTTGTCTGGCATTGGTTCTGGGGACTGGAACAGGTCGATTTTGGGTGGGTGTGGTGGATGAAAATGGGGTGGAGTTGCTGGGTGGGTGTGACAGAGTGGGAGTGGTAGTGCAGTTGTTGGCATAATGGCCAATACTGTTACACTTAAAGCAAGTGACTGTGCTTAGGTCACGCCTAGGTAGAGAGTTGGGATGAGACTGAGAGGTGTTATGGTGGGAGGTGTGAGAATGGGAAGAGTGTGAATGAAGGGTGGGAGAAAGAGTGACAGGTGAGGTAAGCAACGGTGGCTTGGAGTAAGGAGGTTGCCTGGAATTGAGATGTCTAGAGTCAGAATGTGGACTGTAGTCTTGAGGCTTGTTGTGATGGAACTTAGAAGGATATGACTTGCCATGAGAAAATGTAGACACGCACCAAGTATTACAATCCTGCACGAAAGCTTGATTGGTTGCACAAGGTTTGTTAAGCAGGACATCTCTGTGCTCTTGGGGTAAACCAGCCAAAATGCCAATGGTGGCAAAAACATTGGACATATCCTCTATGAGTTTATCTGAACAATTGACTAGAAATGGTAGGCTATCAAGAATAATTTGGAACTTGTAACGCCAGTTATTGTACCACTGGAGTAAGGTTTTTTGACCGCCAGTTCTAAATTTGAGGGGAAATGAATTCAAACATTCCGAGACAGAATAACCTTCAATGTTAAGTAACACTATCTTCATGTCGTCATATGAGGTGCAAATGGCTACGTTATTATAGTAGGCCTCCTTATAAAATCCAGATAAGACTGAGGGCAAATAGGTAATCCACCTATGCTGTGGAATGGTTCTAGCACTCAATTCGGATTCGAACCGGTGGAGAAAAACAAAAATGTCTTCTCCCTCCGTCATCTTGCCAATGGCAGAAGAGAGAGATTCAGGTTTGTCAAGAGGTATTGGAGTTGGGGCTGCAGGTTGAGACTGCTTTGAAAGCAACTGGGCAAACATGAACATAGTGGGGTCAATGTCTGCAGCTTTAGCCTTGTCAGAGATAGATTTGATTAAAAGGGTTGGGTCATCATCAGGTTTGTGACAGGATGTGGCTAAGGGTGAGGCATCTTTAGATTGAACAGAATCAAGAGGAACAGTGGTAGTGGTAGAAGAAAATGATTCATTGGAAGAGGAAAAGCCGGAAATGACTGAATGGGCAGATGATAATGAGGGGATTGAATCAAGGGAAGAGCAAGAGTTTTCAGAATGAGTGGGGGACTGAGCTGCCATTGCTAGAGCTTTGGCTCTTTGGCGCCTGGTGTACATAGTAGATAAATGATACACTGATAAACTAATAACACACTATTACAACGTCCGAGCACAATACAGAATGCAACAACAACAATGCACTAATAGAAACTAATAACTTGCACTCAAGAAGCAGAAGAGCTGAAGGCAGTAGATGCTGAGGAAGAAACTCAATGAAGTACCAGGTGAAGGCTGCTGGAGGTAGACTGGAAATTCCAGAGAAAGCAAAGCACACAATATTGGCAAGGGTTCGTGCAAGTGACCACTTGATCGAGATTGGAACGGCAGGGAAGACTGCTGTAGAATGGGCAGGAACAGACTGCTGAACTGAAAAGAAATGAGTTGAGATGGAAACCCTCTACGTCTGGAGTCAGGGATTGTTCAGTTATGGAGCGTCGCAAATCTCAAAGGGAAGTAATCAAATAAGTGAGCGTCGATGGGGTAGGCCGTCTCCAAGAATCCAACACTGAAGAAGAATGCTGGACCACCGCTGGCACCAGGTGTGGTGGAAGCAGCTGGGAGAGAACCAAGTAGGCTGCCACCAGAGTGTCAGAAAGCACTTACACAACCCTTTCACAGGCCCTTAGCTAGTCAGCTGCTGCTAGTCAGGTGGCTTAGGGTCATATTTTGGTCAAATGGGGACGAAGCGGACAAAAGCACCAAATTTTTTTTGATAACTCATATGGTACTTAGCTTCAATTCTGAGGGGGGAGCCACCTCTGGGTGTGAATAAAATGTGCTATTTTTGCTGTTGAAACATTTTGGGATATAAAAATTGCTGATTCAGCACTTCAAACTTTAAAAAATGCATGAAAGCTATTTTTTCCTTTGGCAAATTAGCATACATTAGCAGCTGCCTTGTGCATGCAAATTTCTGCACTGCCTTGTGGTGCATTATCTGGAGTTCATGAGCAGCTGCTTGTCAAGTACTCACTGAAGTCATGGATTGGACTTTGTGCATAGTCTGCCAGCAGAAAACTCGTGAGGCACTTAAGTGTCCCTTGAATGCAGGGACTTCAGGAGGCCAGTCAAGTGCTTATGCAACATTCCTACAGAATGTCAAGGAATTCACAGACCTGAATCAACTGCCAGTGCCACTCAAGTTTGGACAAGATATAAATGTTGACCAGCTTGTTGAAAAACAAGCCAAGTGGCACAAATCATGCTACTTAAAATTCAACCATGACAAGCTTCAAAGGGCAAGGAAGAGAGGAAGAAGTGAGAACGCAAGCAGTAGTTCTACAGATAAGAGACCCCGTTTACTCCGCCAGCCTCTGAACAAGATGAACTGCATATTCTGCGGAGAGGAGGATGGGCTTCTCCACGAGTTTCAGACTCTTGATGCAGATGAGAATGTGAGGAAAATGGCTACAGATCTACAAGAGACAACACTGTTAACCAGGATTGAGGGTGGAGACCTCACAGCATTAGAGGCAAAGTACCATCTGGCCTGCTTGACTGGACTAAGAAATAGGCATCGCTCTTTCCTCAGGCAAAGGCTTAGTTCCCGGAGCAATCTTGAAGAGAGCCAGATAGAAGCAAGAGCCTTCGTTGAGCTTGTTACTCACATTGAAGATGCCGTGGCAGATGGCACTTTCTGTTTCAAGTTTTCATCATTGCGCCAGATGTATGAAAGCCGCCTGGGAGATCTTGGTATCAGTAAAGAGGTCAACAAAGTTCGATTCAAAGAGCGAGTTCTGTTACATTTTCCCAATGCACAAGAGCAAAATGATGGAAAGAATGTGATTCTTGTTTTTGACCAGGGGTTGCAGCAAATTCTCAAGAAGTCCATGGAAAGTGACTCTCAAGAAGACATGTTTATCTTGATGAAGGCTGCTAGAATAGTTCGTAATGACATTTTTTCATTCAATGGTTTCAACTTCAATGCCTCATTTCCCCAAGCATGTCAGAAAGGATCGTTACCTATGACTCTCAAGTTACTAGTTACAATGTTGCTCAGAGGAGCTGATATTGTGGACCAGGATTCTTCTGATTCACAGGCATGTCTCTCAGTAGCACAGACTATTCTTTTCAACTGCAAGAAAAAGGCCACCACTACTGCCAAAAAGAGAACTTCCACTGGAAAGAGTCGGCATTCCTTGGAGTATGAGCCACCTCTACCGCTCTACATTGGACTGAATGTTCACACACAGACAAGGTCTAAGAAGTTGATTATGGAGCTGCATGCGTTGGGTCTCAGTGTAAGCTATGACAGAATTCTACAATTGGAGAATCAGCTAGCAACTGCTGTCACTGAGGATATTGTGAAGAAGGGCATTGTGTGTCCTGCCCAGCTGCGTATAGGGCTTTTCACTCTTAGTGCTTTGGACAACTTGGATCACAATCCATCAAGCACCACAGCCAAAGGTGCTTACCATGGCACAGGCATCAGTCTGTTCCAGTCCCCTACCAAATTGAAAATGGGATGTCCCCAGGATGGAATAAGCATAGCGTCTTTAGAAGCAAAGAAGAAATGTGTGTTACCCGACAAGTACACTGTTGTGCCAGCTGTTGAGTTCAAGAAAGACAAAGTTGCAGTTCCCAAACCATGCAATGAGATTGAGGTTGTTGAGGGCCACCTTGAAGGAGCAAAAGCACAAGAGAGGTGCTGGCTTGAACATTCCATGAAACTGATAGGGAAGGATGATTTGAACAAGGATGATACTATCGCCTGGTCAGCCTACCATGCCTCCCTACAATGCCCATCTGAAGACATACAGCCTGCTCTCACACAGCTCTTGCCATTGTTCTATGAAAAGGCTGCAACTGCTTCTATGGTCAAGCATGGGATGGATGTGATCAGGGAAGCGATACAATTCCTGAACCCTGGACAGATTCCTGTAATTGCCTTGGATGCACCACTCTATGCCTTGGCAAAATATGTGCAATGGAATTGGCCTCATACATATGGTGAAACAAAGTATGTAGTCATGTTTGGAGGCCTCCATGCTGAAATGGCAATATGGAACACATTTGGAGATTACTTGGAGTTATCTGGCTGGACTACGGCACTAACACAGGCAGGTATTGCATCTTCAGGTACAGCTGATTCATTCCTCAAAGCTGCTCACCTGACCAGGACAAGACATGCCCACCAAGTAAGTGCCCTCGCTCTGAGTAAGCTGCAACAGGATGCTTTTCTTCAGACTGAGGGACCACATGATGAGAGCACACAAGAGGCCTGGAGAAAAGATATGATTGCCAAAAGTCCAACATTCCAGTATTTGGATACTGTACTTCGGCTGGAAATTCTTGGTCTGATCTTTGTCCGGTCACACAGAGAGCGTGATTTCTTTCTCTATGTGGAGTCACTGAAGAGTCTAGCACCTTGGTTCTTTGCCCTTGACCACCAGAACTATGCTAGGTGGATTCCTATTCACATCCGTGACATGGAAAGTCTGGATACGTCAATCCGTCATGAATTTGAGGAGTGCGGACACTGGGTGATTCAAAAGACAACAAACAGGTTTTCTTCTATGCCAATCGACCAAGCTCATGAACAAAATAATGAACTTGTGAAAGGTTCTGGAGGAGCTGTGGGACTTACTGAGAATCCATCAGCATTCAGAAAGTGGATGATAGCCGGACCAGAGCAAGCACGACTTTTACAGGAGTTTGAAAACGAATTCATCCCAGAAGTTGTAAACCAACAGAAACACCATGAAGAAGGCTTTAGCTCACAAAAGACATTCAAGGAACAAGCAAAGAATCTCATTCAATCCATCAATGAGATGGGCAATCCATTCCTTGATGAAACTGATGAACTTCTGGCACTGGACACAAGAAATGTCATCAATGAATCTGTAGTGAATACAGTCCGTACTGTGGAAGCACTTGGTAAGCAGAAATACGAAGCCTACACAGAATCAGTCAAGGACCGTACATCCTCTATACATGACCCCATCAAGAAGAACTCATTACCACTCTTCCGATGTCCAACACACAAAACCAAGAACAAACAGACAGGGAAGATTTCAATGCTGAAGAATGATGTCGAGCTCTTTTCCCGTCTGTACATTGTCATGCAGCACAGAGAGGGTGACATGGGTACATTCTTGAGGCATGAAAACCATCCTTATCCTCCCTCCTTATCGATCAGAGGAAAAATGCGATCAACCCAAAAATCTGATCTGCTGGGTATCCTAGTTCAAGAGACAGAAAATGAAACTCCCACTTCATTTGATTTTAAATACTTGATGGTGCAGCTATAGTCCACCTTCTGCCTGCCACCAATATCACTACTTTTGAGGAGTATGCTACTGATGTCTTCATTCCACATATCAAAAAGCAGTTAGCTACATCTAACCGTGTTGATGTGGTGTGGGACACGTACAAGAGTAGCAGCATCAAGGAGTCAACAAGGGAGAAGCGAGGTAAAGGTATACGAAGGAAGGTGGCAGGCAAAAACAAAATACCAAGCAACTGGCCTGATTTCTTACGTGACTCTGTCAACAAGCAAGAGCTGTTCACATTCCTCTCCAGCAAAATTGAGCTGATGGAATGTTCAGAAGGCAAGCAGATTTTCACCACTGCAGGTACAACAGTGATTGCCAGAGGAACACACCATCGTATGGAATCATGTGACCACGAAGAAGCAGATACCAGGATGCTTCTTCACCTTCAAGACGCTCTTGCTAAGGGCTCTACGACATGCTTGGTTCGCACAGTGGATACTGATGTCATTGTCATCATCATTGGTAAATTCCATGCTTTGCTTGCTAACTACCCAGCTGCAGACATATGGATTGCTTTTGGCACCGGTAAGCACTTCAAATATATTCACATCAATGACATCTGCAATGACTTGGGGAGAGACAAGTCGGTAGCATTACCTTTTTTCCACTGTTTTACTGGATGTGACACCACCTCAGCTTTTTATGGCAAAGGAAAGAAGTCAGCATGGGAGGCCTGGAAGGCTTACCCAAAAGTGAACGAAGCATTCCTGCATATGGCTAGTCACCCTTACTCTCCAATTACCATTGACACTAACTGCTTTCGTCTACTAGAGCGCTTCACTGTTATTCTCTATGACAAAGTAAGCAACTTAGAATTTGTAAATGAGGCAAGAAGGGAGTTGTTCTGCCAAAAGAATAAAACAATGGAAACAATTCCACCCACACAAAATGCTTTGTTGCAGCACTGCAAACGTGTTGTATATCAGGCTGGAATCTGGACGACCAGTGATTTGGCTCAACAGCAGGCACCCACTCCAGAAAGACATGGCTGGACAATGGACAGTGAAACCAAGTCGTGGCTTCCTGTATGGACCACACTACCTATGTCATCGAAAGCCTGCAGTGAACTTGTCAAGTGTGGCTGCAAAAGTGCAAAAGGCTGTGGTGCAAGGTGTTCTTGCAAGAAGGCACACTGGAAGTGCACTGAACTGTGTAGTTGCTATTGTGATAAATAGATGTGTGAACTCCTCCACTTCCTGAAATTTTTATATTAGAATGATTTGTCTCTATTAAATTTTCAATTTTATTTTCGTGGCACGAAAATATCTATTTTCGTGGTTATGCCCTTTTCCCTAGTAATTAAGGGGTATATCAGTTAATAACACCCAACACAACCATATTTGGAGGTGCTCCCCCCCTAGAATTAGTGTTGGGTGCCATACGAGTTACCAAAAAAAATTTGGCGCTTTTGTCCGCTTCGTCCCCATTTTTTCACTAAGCCACCTGACTATGCTGTTTAAAGCAGAACAGAAGGTTCACAAGAGTTAAGTGTGGTAAAGCATGACACTGAGAAACACATGCTCAGACCAGCCATTATATATAAAACCAGTCTGAGCATGCTCAATGAAAGTCTGGTGACACAGGAAAGGAATGATGCAATGGGAAGTGGGAGATAAATGGAATAAGTAATTAGCTAGTACAGAGAATAATAGAATAATAAGGCATGCTAATAATCTAATAATAATGTGATGTGTTTAGTGTTTCTAGTGGGAGTGTTCAGGGGTGTGGTTTATAGGAATGTGGTAGGTATTCTACCACAAAGCTCCCAAGGCCTGTTCTTTTTATTTAGTTAGTCCATTAGCAGTACTCTTTAGGATCCACCCTTAGTTGGAGCTCTACAAACACCAAGAAAAAAGTTAGTAATCCCTAGCAACCAAAATCCAATTATTGTGAATATTTGCGTGGCAGCACCCTTAAAAGAGCCAGAAGGCAATGCCATTTTGATTTTAGCTGGCCTCAACAATTCCGTGGTATAGGGAGAAGCTCTAAAGGTAAAAGCAGTAATAAAGTAGTGGTTATTTACTACTTTCTAGCCAGCACAACAAACTTTGTATAATAATGACTATAAAATAAATACATAAACAAAAGTAACAGCAATCTACTATTACAATGAACAGTCATTTAGTGTAGGGAATAACGTTGGATATATATTTTGATACATCAAATGTAAATCTCTTCCAAGGTTTGAGGTAGTTGTATACAACTATCGTAAAACTTAGATGAATTAGAATAAAGTTCCATGCAATATCTCTGTCCTCATTAAGTAAGCACTTGATAATGAAAAAATTCATTATTCTTTTCCACAGAAATTTTTTTAAACTTTCAAAAATCCAATATAATTTAAATGCTACACCTATTTATTAGCCTTAATCGTACTTATTTAGTTAATTAGTGGCGGGCGTAGCTATGGTCCCTGAAGCTCCTTTGGAAAAGTTGGAGGGTATGTTGGCCCCTGTCAGGCACAGCTCGGTAAAGAGTCTGGATAGCGAGACTAGCTGATATACAAAATAAGATTCTTAAATTATTATTATTTATTTTAGCTGGTAATTTGGTACTTAAGGGGTACCAAATCCAGGGTGATATGGTACCCGGGGTACCATATCACGGGGAGTACCAAATCACCGTGACAGCGGGGTACTTGCTAGTTTATATAAAAGGATGTGAGATGGTTTGTAGCAAAACAATTTAGTTGACAAAATCATATAAAATAACTTAATGTCAACTAGATACAATTTAGTACTGCATCCCCACATAGCTGACCTTGTCAACTACAGGGGAAGTACATTATGCAGTCGCAGTCAAATCCATGTCCAGTAGATGTGAGTGTCTGTATGCATGTGTGCGTTACATAACAAGCTATATTAGTGTTATAATATAAAATACATTTGATGTAACCATAATTATAAAAACTGACTAAATTGAGTCTATTATCATAAACATTACTAGATTCATCAGATCTTCTAAATGTTTTTAATACTCCTTCAAGTAAATCAGGTAAAATGTATATGTATATATATAATTATTATTTAAAACTGATAATTACTTTGCATTATAAAATGTGCATCATACTTTGTATACATCTCTCTATGGATTGCCTGCTAAAGAATCTTTTTTATATAATCCATCTAGAAAGCAAGAATTATGTATTATCTATTATATTTCAGAAGCTCTGTCTCACACATCATTGGTGTTTGGCCTAGTATACTAGCTATTTTGTAGAGTATACGGAGGCACTCACGTGACCCTTATCGCCACATTGTTGGAAGTGGGCGTTCCTTTCCGCTAGTATTTAAATCCAGCACGCATTGCCTTAGTCGGCCTTTTTTCTAGCTGATATTGTGCGAAAGCCATGTCGTTAAACAAGTCTACTTCTGCTAACGGTAACTCCGGACAGAGCACCGGAGTATCTCTCGAAACGCTGCTCCAGGCAATGGAGAAAAAGCTGGACGATACAGCCTCGTGAATCAACAAGAGTATTGATGAAAGAATTCGCTCCAGGATGGCTGAGGTCCACCAGAGGATTGACAAAGAGCTGCTGAATGTCCAGAGCCGACAAGAAAGCGGAGCCCAATGCTGCCCTCCAGAGACGGAGATTGACCAGCGTACGCCACCCGTGGATGATAGGCCCTGGGCGGACAGAGCTTACACGGAACGACAGCCCAGCTCATCGTATAAAGAGCTTGAACCAAAACGTTGCAACACACCACTTCAAGATAGAGGGTATGCACACTCCCCGATACACTCTAAAGCCCAGAAACTGGCTGACAAAAATAGATCTAAATGATGCATATTTCAATATCCCAGTGGCTCAAAAACAACAAAAATTCTTGAGGTTTTCGATAGAGAATGAATTCACATGCCTGCCATTCGGTCTGTCGAGTGCACCCTGGGCCTTTACGAAGACCCTCAGACCTGTGTGGCTCAGAGAGCACGGGGTCAGGATGGTTCAATACATAGACGACATTCTGATAATGTTGCAATCAGAGAGCCAAGCGTTGGAGCACACCGCAGCAACCACTTAACTGTTGGAAAACTTTGGGTTCGTAGTCCACCCAGACAAATCGGAACTACGCTCCACCCAGAACCTAGAATTTCTGGGCATGGTCATAATCACAGTCAATATGACACTACAAGTGCCAGGGGAGAAGTTGAAAAAGATCCGGCAAGAAGCACAGAATCAGCTAAAGAATGGGAAGGTTACCACCAGGATGGTATCCAGGATCAGAGGGGAAAATGTCTGCAATGGCGCAGGCGATTCCCCCCAGCTCCATTGTTCTTTAGATCCCAGCAGAGAGACCTAGCCAGGGATCTGGAGAAAGGGGACCAGTGCTACGAGGCTCCTTATCACCTATCCCAGAACTCCAGGAAGGAACTGGAAATGGGAATAAGGCCGTGTGGCCTATCTCAAGCACAAATATTGCTCAGCAAACCTTTCAGCAGGAATTTCAGAATGGCACAGACCATGCAATGGTTACATGCTATTCTGAATTATATGAACAAGTGATGTCAAGCACATCAATGGTCCCATCCACCACTTTCCTGGCCAGTATATATAGCCTGACACACTATTGCATTAATATAAAAAAGGCCGACTAAGGCAATGCGGGGTGGGCTTAAATACTAGCGGAAAAGAACGCCCACTTCCGGCAACCACGTGGCAATAAGGGTCACGTGGGTGCCTCCGTATACTCAACAAAATATCTAGGAAACTAGGTCAAACACCATTGATGTGCTCGACATCACTTCTTCATAATTCAAAATAGCATGTAACCATTGCATTGTCTGTGCCATTCTGAAATTATCCATTAGTATTGATAACGTTGAAAATACGAATATTTTTCAAATTGCTTCACTTATTATTAGGAAAGAAAAAAAAGACAAAGTTCAGGAAATTAAAGTCAAGAAGTAAGTTAATTTTGTATTAGTATAGAATAATGCTACAATAATTTATAATTTAGTCTTCATGGCTAACAATGTCATTATAATCTTATGAAGATATTTTACAAATACTAGTCTTGCAAGATTTATACATTCTTTCTCTCTGTATTTGAAATCTAAACATTCACTGCAAGCAGTATAATAGTAAATAAAAACAAAATATTATTGGCAAACAGTATCTTTATCAAGATACTAGAATTGTACATAAGTATACAAATTATTACATTGCATTTGTTATAAAAAATATTCATTGTCTGTGTTACTTCCGGGCTATTGAATTATAAATACGCAGTGTTTACAGAACCAGTACCGGTTCTCAGAAAAGTTGATTAATGTGCCGGTGTAGTGTCTGGACTTTGAACTTAGATTATTATTTTTGTGTCACCTGACTGTTACGTGATAGTCAACCATTTACCAGTCTATATATATTATTGTCATTGTCGCTTGCACATGCAGTTTTTGTGCTTGGTAAAAAAGAAAAGTTTTTCTTAATCTAGTTTTTAGATAGTAGCGACAAACACGCTACATTGGAGACCTCGACACTGCCAAGAACAGTTCTGAGCGATGTCTACTGGAGGAGGCGCGAGTACAACAGCAGATCCTGCTCGAAGAGTTGACTCTCCGCCTACTTCCGGCTCTGCCGACATTTCTGCGATCAACCTCAAACTTCCGCCCTTCTGGCCAGCCGACCCGGAACTTTGGTTTGCGCAGGTGGAGGCGCAATTCTCCTGCCGTCGTATCGCCTCCCAAAAATCCAGTTTCGACCACGTTGTAGCCTCTCTGTCGCCAGACTACGCCGCGAAGGTGAGAGATCTCCTGCTCAAACCCCCGAATGACAATCCCTATACAGCTTTGAAGGAGAAGCTCACCAAGCGCACTGCTCTGTCAGAGCAACGCCGACTGCAGAAGCTATTTACGGGTGAGGAATTGGGTGATAGGAAGCCAACACAGTTGCTTCGTAGGATACAGCAGTTGCTGGGAGACCGCCCTGGGATTGACACATCATTCCTGCAGGAATTATTCTTGCAGAGGTTGCCCCAGAGTGTCCGAATGGTCCTTGCCTCTACCCCCGAGGGTACTGACCTGTCTACGCTGGCAGACAAAATCATGGAGGTTGCTGCTCCCTCTGGCTCGGTGAACACCCCCCCTTCCAGTGACCCACCTGTTCCTCCTGTACCCCCACCTCCCGTACCTCCTCCACCTCCAGCTACAGCTGCGGACGTAGAGGACTTACGCTCTGAGATCGCACGACTGGAAAAGCTGGTCCGGAGCCTCGCTCGATCTCGTTCGTCATCATTGTTGCACACCCTCTCGCCGACCGTCGCACTCAAGTCGTCATCCGGACAGCTCTCTTAGGTCAGCAACACATGTGTTTGTGCGGCACGATGCAGTCCGGAAGCCGTTGCAGCCTCCGTATGATGGACCTTACCGTGTTCTGGACAGGTCTGACCGTTTCTACACATTGGACCTCAACGGTCGCACAGACTCTGTGTCTGTGGACAGACTGAAGCCAGCACATATAGACTTTCCCATTGCCTCTGAAACACACACGCCATCATCTTCTGCATCCCCCACTACCACCCCACCCTCCCAACCTGATATTGTCCTGGAGCCGCCTGCTACTCGTACAACACGCTTGGGCCGGCACGTCCGTTGGCTAGCCCATCTCAGGGATTTCACTCCCTAGATGCTCGCTGGAGGGAGAGTGATGTAGTGTCTGGACTTTGAACTTAGATTATTATTTTTGTGTCACCTGACTGTTACGTGATTGTCAAACCTTTACCAGTCTATATTATTATTGTCATTGTCGCTTGCACGTGCAGTTTTTGTGCTTGGTAAAAAAGAACAGTTTTTCTTAATCTAGTTTTTAGATAGTAGCGACAAACATGCTACACCGGTAACCGGTTTGGGACGCTGCAGTGGAAGGGAACCGGCACTTGAACTTACGCTCACCTGATTTGCGTCCAGTTTTTCAGATTAGATCAACATTGCTGCTTGTAGGGTGCTTCTAACTCCAGCAAGCAATAATAATGGTCAAAGTTAAAAGTGCAAATTAAGCACGGTCAAAGGTCATGATTTAATTGAACCAAAAAAAAATTATAATATGCAAGATCACATGATTTAAAAAAGTCAACACTACTCATAGGGATGATCATGACACTTTCGACAGTACCAATATTTAGATCTTGGCTTCTGCTCCATGAAAGACAGTGGTCACAGGAAATATATGGGAATTCATCAAGATCATGGTTGCAGGATTTACAGGAGAACACTGGATTCTTCTGCTTTTGCTTCACCACCTCTGCTATTAGCATCCATGCATCTTTGGTAAAAAACTTCCGAATTAAATGAATATTGACATTTTCATCAATAGCAGCATCGGGCAACAGATCAGGCAATACTTCAACATCTTCCTCAAACAAATATTTGCGGGACTTCTTAGTCGTTTCTGGTACATCTTCAGAGACAAACCATTGTAGCATTACTGGAAAAACAACAACAACAACAACAACAACAAATACTTTACTTTATATATAGTGGAACCTCAGAATGAAAGCCACAAATTTGGACCTTTATAGAGGGGTAGCCTTATCTCAGGGGTAAAATACTTCCGAATTAAATGAATATCCACATTTTCATCAATAGCAGTATCGGGCAACAGATCAGGCAATACTTCAACATCTTCCTCAATCAAATATTTGCGGGACTTCCTAGCCGTTTCGGGTACATCTTCAGAGACAAACCATTGTAGCATTACTGGGAAAACAACAACAACAACAACAACAACAAATACTTTACTTTATATATAGTGGAACCTCAGAATGAAAGCCACAATTTTGGACCTTTATCGAAGGGTTGCCTTATCTCAGGGGTGGCTTTGTACTAATCGAGCATGCATGTAATGAATGTCCATATTAGAGGGAGTGTACCCACAGTAATCATGATCAGGCTGGCTTTTTTGAGGGGTTCCACTGTATCCTCAAATATGCATCTTTAGGGAGAACCATGGAAGAACAACCAGTGTCACTAGATACCTCCCACCTGTCTCTCAGCTCCCTAGTGAAACCTGAGTACCTAACCACCTTCTAAAACAGCCAACATTCCCCTATACAAACAATTGGCTAGCTGTAAAACATGTGGCCTTATATAATTATAATGACAGGAGTGGAGTTCACACACTCAGCACTTGGCAATGAATTCAACTTCAACTTCCACATACAAAGAGGTTGAAACCTGTCTGAGAACTTTTTATGGACTGATGGGAATGTTGTGGAGTGCATCCTCGGCCAAATCCCCCTGGTTGGAAAAAAAAAAGAAGGAAGTGAAACTTTAGAAAGCAGCTGTATATAATGCACAGTAGTACCAAAAAACCATCAATAAATTTACAGATATTTGAGGATCTTGATAATTGACACACTGTATATTCCTTGGGGGGAGGGGGGTTGGGCCTTCCATATTTTCAATATTTTGTAGCTCCCATATTTTGTTGCTCACTCTTCAAACCCCACAGCCACTTAATGGAACTAACCATCTGTTTAGTACAACTGCCCATTCATTCCCCATAACCACTGCATCAAAATAGTTGGACATACTATACCTTTCTCCTTTATTGAAGTGTGCAGTTTCAAAAAGGGTACCATCCTTGCCTTCTGCCCTGTCTTTTGCTTCTGGGATACTTATCGCTGTCATCTCGTGACCTTTAGGTCGACCTCTCTTCCTCAAAACTGGTGGCACACAGATACCTACATTAATTACAACTTCAGTCATACGCTACAGTGGAACCACTAAATGTAGACCAGTTTGGGATCTGTATGTAACCAAGCAGTAGGCATTTCACTTTGGGAAGGGAAGGGGGGAGGGGAGAGAGAGAAAGAGAGAGAGAGAGAAGGGTGGCTTATGAACCATCAACCACAAAACTGGGATACCTATCGCTGTCATCTCGTGACCTTTAGGTCGACTTCTCTTCCTCAAAACTGGTGGCACACAGATACCTACATTAAGTACAACTTCAGTCATATACGCTACAGTGGAACCACTAAACTTAGACCAGTTTGGGATCTGTATGTAACCAAACAGTAGGCATTTCACTTTGGGAAGGGAAGAGGGGATGGGAGAGAGAGAAAGAGAGAGAGAAAGAAGGGTGGCTTATAAACCATCAATGTTAAGTTAATTACCTTTCAGTCTATCATGAATCTCCTGGAGGTCAGTTGGCTCAAAGGGGGAGATGTGCATTTGCTCACCCTGTGTGGATACCGTTGAGCCCATGTTAGCTGGTCCCTCCGGAACCGAGTTCTCGTGAGTTGACGTCCCCTGCGTGAGTACTGTGCGCCTCATGGGAACTACAGTCCCCTCAAGAACTGTGTTGGACTTCCCCTGCGTGGGTACGTTGGGTACATTGGGTCTCACGGGAACTGTCCCCTCACAAACTGTGTTGGACTTCCCCTGCGTGGGTACGTTGGGTCACAGGAACCGTTCCCTCACGAACTGTGATGGATTTCCCCTGCGTGGGTACATTTGGCCTCACAGGAACCGTTCTCCGTCGTTCCAATAACGTATCACGAACTGTGGTTGGATTTCCCCTGCTTGGGGTACAATTGGGCCTGCACAGGACTGTCCCCCTTAATTGAGGTATAAAGCCCGACCTACGAACTGTGTTGGAATTTCCCCCCTGCTGGGTACTCGTGGGCTTCACATGACATAACCTGCGCCGCCCTCACCGGAACTTGTTCCCTCTGATGTCATGCACATCATAGCTCATATTAATGTACTAATAATCGGAAAGATGGATAAGCACGCCCCAGCAACCCGTCATTCTGTCTCGCAACCCACGCCTGCCATCCACTGCACACTCACTACCCTCCTGCTTTTCTTCACGCACTCACACCTCAGCCCTGAGCACCTACCCGATCATCGGCCCTAGCTTGCTCATTCACTCGCAGCGACTCACATCCCGTAGTCCTATTGTCAAGATTATTAACTGTAGCAGCATATCTAACTAGAAAATTGGTTACCTCTTCCACCATTACGCAAGTAACGGAGAACATCTTTCGCTTTCGCCACTCTGGCTTGTAAGTTCAGGAATGGAGTATATACTGAAATTCCGAGAGTCCCAGCGCTTAACAAATGTGAAATTGGAGATAGTTTAGACCCTGCATATTAAGCATCAATCAGTACAAAGTATACATATTTCCCTCCCCCTGCTCTTACCGCCCCTCCTCGCTCTTCCCTGCTCCCCCCCCCCCCCCCCCCCCCCCCCCCCCCATCCTACTTTTCCTCCCCCACCCCATGCCTATATTGAAATAACACTGTTCGTACACAGAATAACAGAGTCTAGCTCCTAGCTACATTGCATACAAGCACAACTAGCTACCCAGGTACTTACTTCCATCATTTTCCTTGCTGTAACTCGTTTCAATTTCACCCCTACATTTAGCAGCATGCATGAAGCACAAATTCATCACATACACATACCTCCACTCTCAGTCAGTGGCTGTAAATCATCCATTCTGCCCAAGTGAACAAGGACCCAAATTCTCCTCTGTATTATTCGTATACATTATATATAATCATTGTATGCACCTTTATTTCTGGCCAGTGGCTGTGAACAGCCGAGTGATGAAGACTCCAATTGTCCTCAGTACAATGACTAACTATACACACATATACAATTCAACATGCTTCCAAGGGCTGTGACTGTGACATTCTTCTCTATAAAATTGCTGGCAGGGTGACTATACACTGGGGTTGGCATTTTATCCACTAAATTAGAACCCATCATACCTTCACTCCTGGGGCTAGGGTATGAATCCATGATCTCATTTGATCCCTCCCCTGTGCATGCAAGCATTAATACTGATACACTGCCACCAAATTTTTTATCATATACCTATATCCATTGACTGCAGTGCTTCAGCTTCCTCAGAGGTTTTATCTGACGTACATGCACAAAAAATCAACCTCATCTTTACAACCAATCAGTACTCACCAATGATGAGCTTTATTGCACTATCACTTTCCCATTCTGAAACAATCTGCGACAAAAGATCATACCACTGCTGAAACTGGGATCCTGTAGCTTCTGACGCCAATGAGGCAAGCTTTGGTAGAGATTTTGGACACTTTGTGGAACTTTTGTGACTGTTTAGCACATAATTACATTGATACAAACTATGGACATCTATTCATACCTGAGACAACACTCTCTTCTTTGGAGGTGGAAGCTGTACAACTGCAGAAGGGTAATCTTCAGATTCACTGCTAGACAAAATACGCTGACTCTCACGGTAATATATAGCGGACCAACATTTATCACACATTGCTTCATCAAACAACTCCATTCCAAGTTTTTCTCGAACTGCAAAAATATGTCTGCATGGCAGTTTGATGGATTGCCAAGAAATACATTCGCAAGTTGAAGCAGTCGCCAATATACACCCTTCATTTTCTGCTGTGTAAAATTGATTTTCATCACAATCTTCACAAGGACTCAATTTCTTCACTTTGACCTTAAGTTCAATTTGTTTGGCAACAAATTTATAAGCATGTGGTGTTAAATACTGCATGTAGCTAATTGAAGAAGCACTACTAGTGGCATGGAAAACTACAGGGACCTTTTGTGCAACTAGAGCTGCTTTATGGTCACGTTCAGATCTTAAGACTCAAAATCAGAAAAAAATTGTCAACAAAGTCCTCTAGTGAAGACTAGCTTGAGATTACAGACTTTAACTTCGCATTGATGCTTTCCAGCCGGGTACCATTAAGAAAGTTTCCAGTGCAATACTATATTCCCATTGTCCATTGTTTCCTGATAGGATGCCAGTTTTCATTAAAGTACTCAACAACAGTGGTGGGAGCACATTCACAAAATCGTTTATAGAGCTCTTGGTATTTACGCCAATTGTTGAAGCATCTCCAAACACAAATTCTGTTGTCCGGATGTAATTCCCATCTTTCAACTACTATCTCACAGCGAAAAGATCTAAATGTGTGGAACAAACATATAAGAAGGTCAGCTGCTGGAAATGACGTGGTGAAGATTTCCCTCTCTGTCATGTCTTTATCATACATAATAACACGAATTGATTCCCAGTTTGGATTGTGAATCTTAAAAATTTCCATCATTTTGGACATTGATGTCTCCGTTTATTCCAATAACAAAAACACAGCAATAATTTCACTTTGACTGTTGCCATCTTCTATGAGCATAATATACACTGGGAACCTCAGAGTAACTTATACGTTGCATCAATGCAAACAAACTCCGGATATGCCACAAAAATGTCCTTCATTTCTTTGTCTTGAAAGTATATCCCTTGCAAAATATCACTTTCACCAACAGCTACTTCAACAGTAGCACCTATAATCGTTGCACCGAACAGCTGGCAAAATTCGGGCGGCATGTATATAGAGAGGGAAAGCTGTGGTTGTTTCTATTCCCATAGACTTTTGTATTGAGTTTTGGAATAGCACTTTCCCTCCCGTTATGGAGTTTAATAAGGGAACATTTTTGAACTTCTTCACAAGATATTTCCATTGGTGCAAATCCCTGATGGGTAACTGCTTCGTTACTCAAGTATTTGTTGAGGCCAACTCAAATTTGACACACTAAAGTCACCTATTTGCATATTGTTTAAACCAATCAATTATTATATTATTACAGTTTCTAAGTTTTTCAAGAAAAAAAAATGTAAGTCAAACTATATTCTTTAGGATTATATCATTTCTAGAATGTTGACATGAGAGATTAGCAGTTATCCCCCAAAAAATATCAAATTCACTTAGGCATAAAATGTAATGCTTGGCACTAGTATTTTAGTATGACAATTGTTTGTTCATCTCAATTAGCTAAAATTTAACTGAATAAATTATACGTTTGTCAGTTGTTGTTTTTAAACTTTATTACTTTTCACACATGAGGGATTAGCAGTTATCCCAAAAAAAATATCAAATTCACTTAGGCATAAAATGTAATGCTTGGTACTAGAATTTTAGTATGGCAATTGTTTGTACATCTCAATTAGCTAAAATTTTACTGAATATATTATACGTTTGTTAGCCGCTGTTTTTAAACTTTACTACTTTTCAGCACAGCAAAAACAGAAATCCCAATCACCTATTCACGGTAATATATTATTAGGTAATAAAATGCATATTCAATTAACCATTCAAGTTATTAATGATAAGTTATTTCACTGTGTTTTACGGTAATATTCATTTTCATGAATGCATATTGAAAACTTGTGTGATTATGGTATGATGATTATTATTATAGATGTAATGTATATTGCCAAAAATGTCATTTGTTAAAAAAAAAAATTAAAATGGAGAAATATTCTTATATTTCTTTGCATTTAGGCACAGAACATGAATACGATGAAATAATTCCCTTAGGTATGTTTTACTAAAAGGACATATGTAATATTACATAAATATCATAATATACATATTTTTTTATGTGTTAATAGTTAGTGTATTTAGCGTTGTAGTAGCACACACCTTATCTTACATAGAAAACTCTGTTGAATGTTTTAGTGTAAATTTATAAATTCATAGACATTTGATAGAAGTTATAACTCAAATGATTTTATCAGTGACCTATTAAAATTAAACAGTTTACATTTTTATGTAAGAACATTATAGTTAAAACTCATTAATTAACGTCTAACTATATTTTTTCTAGCATTATATCATAATATGTAGAATATTGATATGAGAGACATCCTATTCATTACAGTTATCCCCAAAAATTAATTTTCAACTTCACTTAGGCATATAATGCAATGCTTGGTACTATTATTTAGTATGGTCATTGTTTTTCATCTGCATTTATCTATAATTTTACTGAATATTTGTTAGCCGTTATTTTATTACTTTTCAGCACAGCGAAAACAGAAATCCCAATCACCTATTCATGGTAATATCTTAAGTAATAAAAATACATATTCAATTAACTGGTTCAAGATATTTTATTTATTATTTTAAGAATTTTTTTGTAATTAACATTATATAATTATTTAGATCTTCCAGAAGATCAAAAAATATTTGGTTAGTTACTAGTGTATTTACTCATTCATAATTCTTCTTCAATATTTAAGCACTACCTAAAATTTAAACATTATTATTCAAATAAATTTTGGTGAAATTATACTCATTTTGATATAATGAAGTTGCTAATATTGCATTATCACTATCATGTTTTACCATTTTTATACCTAATGTTTAGGTACATACTTTAGATTATGTAAACCTCTATTATTACATTATTATTGTTTACATCTATTATATGGGCCAGTGGTCTTATAAATGCCCATTTATGCTTTATCAGCAGCTGAGCTGGTAGACCACATGTGGTGAACTTCCCATTAGATCCTTGGTAAGCATGGTATGACAGTTATTATAGTGCAATGGAAAGTAGAGAGCTGAAACTACAAGAAAATGGCCTAAACTCGAAAAGGCAAAAATTGACCCAACTTAGTAAGTTTCGCTCTACCACTAAATTTTGCTTTCGCCAGCAGCTCCACATGGTAGAGCCAACCAGGTCCCTACATACTTTCCAGCTCACCAGAATCACAAGATAGTTCATCAAAAATATCAAGAAGCATGCACAAGTGAGAATAAACCATTCATGCAATACGGAGCTTTCTTGATACCTGGCATCAGTGTGTTCCACACATTGTTTTTACGACACCCGAACAGATATATGCCAGTCATGCGAAAACTATCGTGTTGCCATTCAGCGAGCTGTGACTGAGGCTGACAAGATAAGACTGTTAGGTGAATTCAGTGCACATTTGGAATTAGCACAGAAGGAACGTGATGCATACTTATTGGCTATAAAAAAATCCAAAGAATCATCTGCAGCTGCTGGTGAAGGTAATACGCCAACATATGCCCATCTGACCTTTGATTTTGCCCAGCAAGTATTCCTCCCTTATCATGCACGTCAGGTTGGTCCTCTCTATTATAAAGTACCAATGCGTGTTCAAATCTTTAATATTTGTGATTCACAGCCTCTTCAAGTTAATTACCTTTTTAATGAGAAAGAGACCATTGGTGTTAATGGATCGAAATCTCATGGTCCAAATTCGGTGATATCTATGATACATCACTATCTTGAAGTGCATGGCAAAAAGAATCCTGGGTATCAGTTCCACGCTGACAATTGCGTGGGACAAAATAAAAATAAATCAGTTTTGGCCTATTTTATGTGGAGTACTTTAGTTGGTTTGAATGAGGAGATACAGTTGTCATTTATGAGAGTTGGGCACACAAGATGCATAGTGGATGCTTGTTTTGAGCTTTTAAAGAAGTGTTATAGATCATCTGACTGTGATATCATGGAACACTTGAAGCTTTTAGCTAAGTGTAATTCTGTGCAGCTTTACAATTGGGAATGGAGAGAATGGAACACATTTCTAGCTACTTCTTTCAAGCCCTTACCTGGAATTAGTAAAATTTATCACTTTCGGTTTTCCAAAACATCCCCTGGTATTGTATTTACCCGTACTACTTGTGACTCTGCTGAAACAGAATTTAAACTCACTAAACGTGGTGTAAGAGTTGACCGGTTCAAAGCCGATCGGTTACCTCCAGTGCTACGCCCTCCAGGTCTGTCGAGTACACAGGCTCATTACCTTTATGATGAAGTCAGGGAATTTGTTTTTCCAGAATTTAGGGATGTCTTATGCCCCTGCCCAACTATGAACTAATGACTACAGGTATACAGGTACAGAAGATAAAAATTTAAAAAAATATATATATTTAAGGAAATTGTCGCCACAAAAATAATAACCATGAATAATTTGAAAACTAAATTGTAAATAAAAAAAAGCTTCTGCCAAAATTGGTGAGCGGTGCCTTCGGCAGGTACTTTATCCTTGTGTTGTAGTATAATAGCTTCTGTAAGAATAAAAAACAGTAATCAAGCCGCAGGTGCTTAGCTTTAAGAAATCCTTAATATAAGTTCCATAAATTCTCGGCCTCTGATGGCCTTCTAGTGGAAACACAACTAAAAAGAACAAACTGATACAACATAGTGAACATAGTGTGAGATGTTGATGAAAACAAGAAAAACAAAGAGGAGATAAGCAAGAAATTTCAGGGTCAAAAATTAGAAATAAATTAAAGTGGCAATTAAACTTAATAAATTAAAATATTAAAGGAGGGAATGAATGGCCTTCCTGCGGGGGCCCTCGAAGGCCGCAGAGGCACCCGCAGGAAGGACAGCCCTCTGAAAGGTGAGGGCCACCATCTACAGAAAGAAGAGAATCGTATACAAATTTAGATACGGAGAGGAGAGACTATAAGAAATTTGAAGGTCACATAACTTGATATGATCTGGAGTAGAGTTTCGTCTTATTTCGTCACATCCTTCTCCTCAGGTGGTAGTGGTGGGAGGTTTGTTCCGAGGGTGTCTCCGCCCTGACAACCAAGTCTGCTATTGATGCCGGATTTCTTCTCATCACCAAAGGTTGGAATGGCAGGCATGGGTCATCTAACAATTTGTAAATGTCAGACGACTTAAGAGCAGGGTGGTTCTTTACCGATAAGATTGTGGTGCAGTCTGGGAGACTACTAGCCGAGCCGATACTCTACTGCAAGAAAACGAGTTCTTATCCATTTCAATATTACTTCATGATATATTTGCAATTTTTTCTATTTATAAGATATTGAAAAATTCTCGTTGTGGTGCAGTTCATTTTTTTTGGTTTACCCGTGTATAAAATTTTTGTGTCGTTCTCATTATTAGATTCCAAGAAAAACTGTTACAAAATTTGTAACTTTAATTCCACTCGCAATTCTTAAGAAATAGCCCCAACCCCATATCTCGTACTACGAGTACGCGAGCAATCTTTTTTTTCAATAGTTTGTATTGGTTTAAAAAGAGCCTGCCTACAATGGTGAAGAGAGGGTTATTTTGGTAGATATGGGCGTAGACTTAGGTGTGATTCCCAGGTCTTTGGTGAAAGAAGGTGCAGAGGATTGTGGGGAGATGTATATTTTGGGGGTGTATTGAGAGACAATGTTGCATAAATGCACAAAGACTACTTTTGAGGTGGCAGGGCTTAAGTTGGAAAGGGATGTGGTTATTGAGGAGAGTATTGATCCCAGTGGCGGATCCAGGGGGTATCGTTAGGTTTCGGACGAAACCCCCTTTTTCAGCTCAATACTTACCTAATTTACAACCACTACTGAACTCCCAAACTGGCACAATGGAACTCCACAGCGAAACAATATCGCGACTTCTCCGCGATCAATTAAACCAAAATTGGGGCGGTCCGTCTATAGTCTATAGCTAAACACGCCCAGTATTTAGCTGTGTTTGCTAATAAACGCACACAACAACTAGCTGATCTTACATTTGTAAGGCTTCATTGAAGTGTCTTCGGTTGTCAGAGTGTTTGTGTGGTTTGGTTAGTGGAAATATCAGGGGCTTTATCTATTGGCCATGTCTCAGAGAAAGTTGACCTTCTTTCACAAGTTAGTGTCAGTTATATAGCCTCGTTGCAATGTATTAAGTCATGCCAATTTTAAGAAGAGTTCTGGTGCTGGAATTTCTGCAGACTCTTCTCCTGATAATGCTTTATCTACAAAGAGACCTAGAATAGAAGAAGGAGAATTCATTGATCTCCCTGATTCTGCACCTACTTCTCCATGCTTGAGTCTTAATGCTCCTGCCGATACACCAATTTCACCCCCTCCTGCTTTTCCTACCTCTTTTTGTGGTGTTCTTTCTCCTCAAACTGCTCCTGTCCCAGGTACTCTTGCGCTAGCACCTGCGGTTTCTAATACTTTGTTATGTAGTAGCATGAATGAGCAACTATGTGACGATATTGGGTTGCTTCTACAGTCAACCCCTCAAACCTCTATAAGGTGTTTTTTCTCAACACTAAAGTACTCTATCTTAACTAAACACTTTAAGCCTAATAGCGATTTTAAGTTTCCTAGTAGATACTTAGATGGGTGTCAGAAGTCTTGTCAATTGTCATATTTAGAGAAGAATCCTTGGTTTGTATATAGCAAAGCAGAAGATGGTATATTTTGTCTACCTTGTGTGCTTTTTGCCAATAAGGATAATTTAGGTCAGTTGGTATGCAAGATAATTATTGGACAGCAAAAACAAGTAAATTTTCCAAGCATATTTCTACCAATTATCACCAGCTGGCAGTCACCCAGGCAGAAGCTTTAAAAAATGCACAGTTCAGACCACAATTAGCTGTTGATAATCTGCTTGTAAATAGTAGATTAAAAGAAATAACTAAAAATCGTTCTATAATATTAAACATATATTGCAGATGCCATTCATTTGTGTGGTACACAAAATATAGCACTTCGTGGGCATAGAGACGATAGCACAGCTGATCCAAGCAGTAACAAAGGCACCTTTTTGGCCTTACTTCAGTATGCTATACGATCAGGAGACACTGTTCTTGAAAAGCATTTCTAAGAATCTGGACATAATGCCATTTACACCAGTAAAACTATTCCAAATCAGTTAATTGAAATATTAGGAGATTATTTTAGAGATAATATAATTAGTGAAATAAAGGAAGCCAAGTTTTATTCTGTATTATGTGACGAAGTACATGACATAAGAGGAAGTTTCCATCGTTTTAAGATTTGTAGATAGTAAAGATTGCATAAGAGAAGAGTTTTTAGACTTTGTAACTACTGAGAGAGTAACTGGTGAAGCTTTGGCTGCTAAGATCAAAGAAACTTTATTGAAGTATGGTTTGGATTTTCAAGATTGTAGAGGACAAGGATATGATGGAGCCTCTAATATGGCAGCTCAACTTGGTGTGCAAGGCTTGCTATTAGCAGAAAACAGTAAGGCTACCTACGTACACTGTAGTTCACATGTTTTGAATTTGTGCATTTTACAGGCTTGTAGTTTACAACCTATTCGAAGGGACTCCTCATTGTACTCTAGTTAAGATACAAGGGAAAAGGCATTTTTTGAAATTTTCACCCTAAGGTTGGTTTTTGCTTTCACCGGCCCATATATTGTTTACATCTATTATTACATTATTATTGTTTCACACATCACTGCCTGAAAAGTGTACATTATAACAAAAAGTACATTAGTGTATAATGTGCTGATAACTAGTTTGTTAATCTCCACTTCCAAGTATATTTTTTGTTAACTCTAATATTAAGACAGTATATAAAAAACTGTCCTGTTAATTATGAATAAGGTTATGGTTGTAAATATACTTTTTTCACAGCTGTTCATGTTTTATTACTTTATTTACAGGACCACCAATGAACCAATTTATGGTGAAATCATTAGGTAAGTTTGAGTCTGGATTTGTTAAGGGTACTGTGACTTAGAAATGTGCGCACCACAAATAACCACAAATATCCCACATGATCGCAATAGTAAAACGACGGCTGGCTTAACTTACTGTAAGTGGGTATTTCAAAGCTTCCCGCACTCCAATTGATAAACTAACCAAGGCCCCGCCCCAGCTGTAAGTAGTAAAAAGCGTAGCTGCTTGATAATCTATTCCTTGGCTTACTTTATCAGTATTATTTGTCCTCAGAGCAGATGGTGGCTCTCAAATTGTCTCCAAGCTGTGGTAAGTAAATAATATTTCACTAATGAATCTATTGCTTTAATTTTTTATGTTCATGAAGTCAGGGATGACTCATCTTTATAATAATACATTTGTGTGTCTGCAACAAGGACAACCCGTGACCATGTGTTTATTCATGAACAATTCAAGTGTTTCAATAGTTTGGTGAAGTGTCATTATTATGTTGAATGGGTAAAAGTTAGATTTAGTTAGTTATACTATCAAATGACTTCTTTCGGTTAAATTGCGTTGATCCTCAAATTCTTTAAGAAAGTGATGCAATTGCAATTGTTTAATATGATGTGCACTTCTTTGGACTCGTGTACTTTCCACTTCAAAACCAGCATACAAAAACTAGAACTAAAAAGACCCTAGTATTTCAGATTTAGTAAATCAAACTCTAAGGTAAAAAGCCCAAAAAGGTTTATAGTCAGGTTGCTAATGTCCAATTTTATGCCGGATCGTGACAGAGCGGTCCAAAGCACCAAACTTTGTACCGTCATTCATTGGCATATGTGTAGTGATTTCAGAAGAGGTGCCATCAGAAATGTGTTTCCTATCTCATGCTGCAAGACTTACAAATTCTGCACCAAAAATGTGATATGCGCGAACTTTTTATTTTCGCGCCCCTATACAAATAAACTGAAAATCTGGCGAAAATTAGGTAAACTGCATCAATGTGCAACCATGGGACTAGATAAAGATCTTCGGAAAATGGCTACGGATTTGGAATATACAAGGTTGCTAGCAAGAATTTCAGGTGGTGATTTAGTAGCTATTGAAGCAAAGTATCACTATAATTGCCTTTCATTATAAGCCGTTACAGAAATTTGATAGGTCAAGAGGATCTAATGATACTGAAAAACAAGAAGATGACCTATTTTTAGCAAGAGCATTTGCGGAACTTACATGCTATATAGAAAGTAGTGTACTGGATGGTAATTTCATTTATAAACTCTCTCAGTTGCATGGCCTGTTTGAAAATCGTCTGAGCGATTTAGGTGTAGCAAAAAGCATCAACAAAACTAGGCATAAGAAGCAGTTACTAGAGCATTTTTGTGGCGAGTGTCAGGAGCAACATGATGGCAAAAATGTTTTGCTAGTCTACAACGAAGGTTTGAAAAAGTTGCTCAAGGAATCCATGAGCTACGAAGCTATCTCTATGGTTAAATTGGTAAAAGTAATTCGACAAGAAATTTTGGAGTGGGGTTTGTTTGACTTTTCCGGCACTTTTCAAATGCATTGCCAAGCAAATTCAGTTCCCAACACTCTGAAAATGCTTATATCGATGTTGCTGAATGGACCTAATGTGCAACATCAGGATATTAGTGATAAGGGATATTAGTGAATCCCAGGCTTGTCTCACATTGTCTCAACTTATCTTTTTCCATGTGAAGTCTAAACTTCACACCACAGAAAAAAACGGCATTCTAAAGACAGAGAGACTCCTCTTCCTTTTTATATTGGTTTGGCCATTCACACTCAAACCAGAAGTAAAAAGCTTGTAAGTCATCTTCACAAACTTGGTATTAGCATCAGTTACAACCATGTGATTGAGCTGAAAAATTCACTGGCAAATAGTATGTGTTTGCAGTTTGAAGAAGAAGGTGTAGTTTGCCCTGCTCACTTACGAAAAGTTCTTCACACAGCAGGAGCACTAGATAACCTGGATCATAACCCTTCATCCACAACCACCCAGGGTTCACTTCGTGGAGCTGGGATCAGTATTTTCCAATTCCCCACCAGATGCAACATTGGTACTTCCAGGGATCCCATTGTTGCCTACTGAATGTTCCTTATTGGACCATTACACCAATGTGACTAGCAAGACTAGTGAGCTAGTACTACCAGAGGCAAGACTTGCTGAAATTGAAGGCAATCTGAAGGAAGCAAAAAATGAAGAAGTTAAGTGGATTGAGCAAGCTCTTCAGCTACTCTTCAAAGACAAGCTTGGAAATAATGATTTCTTGTCTTGGGCTGCTTTTCATGTGTCAATTCAACCTGACCCCACAGATCCTGCTGCCTTGATTGCACTCTTGCCACTTATTCCTGAGAAAGCTGCCACTCTTGCCACGGTTAAACATGGTATGGATATTCAAAAGAAGATTACCAACTACCTTAATATCCAGGCCAGATCCCTGTGATGGCTTTTGATCAGCCGCTTTTTGCTCTTGCTAAATATGTTCAATGGACATGGCCACAGTCACTTGGAGAAGACCACTTTGTGGTAATGTTTGGTGGCCTGCATATTGAGATGGCTATCTGGAGCACCATCGGTGATTTTCTAGATTGTTCTGGTTGGACATCAGCTTTGTGTGAAGCTGGGGTGGCCACGTCAGGAACAGCAGATTTCTTCTTGAAAGCCACACATCTAACTAGAACCAGGCGCAGTCATCAAATCACTGCATTAGTACTTTCAAAGCTCTGACAACATGCGTGGGAGAAAGCAGTAACCACACATGGTGACCTTGAGACGTGGAGGTGTGAAATGATAGCGAAGAGCCCAACTTTCCAGTTTTGGGATCTTGTTCTTTATTCATGCACACCGCAGCAATGACTTCAATTTGTTTGTCGAGTCCTTGGAAGCTCTAATACCTTTTTTTTTTGCTTTGGACCACATAAATTACTCTCGCTGGATTCTAATCCACATTCGAGATATGAAATCACTTCCAGATGCTATCAGGGAAGATTTCATGAAATTTAGGGTGGTTCCAAAGACTCGTAACAAGTTCTCTAGCATGCCCATTGATCAGGCACATGAACAGAATAACCAGTTGGTGAAGGGATTGTTGGGCTGACTGAAAATCCAGTTGCATTCAGAAGGTGGATGATTGCAGGACCAGAGCAGGCAAGACTCTTGGCTGAATTTGAGAGCCAATTTGAAGAGGATGAGGATCCAGGAAATTTCAAACACCATGAACAATGCCTTTCCTCACAGGACCTCTTTAAAAAGCATGCTAACAGCTTGTATTCGACAATGGTAAGTATGGGCAACCCTTTTGGAGATGGTAATTTTAGTTTTAGGAAGATGAGGGGTTCCTTTTAATGAATTTATGGGCAACAAGGTATTAAAAATTCAAAGGTGTGCAGTGTTCATTTTGTATTATTTATAGGACCATCTGTTGTGTGCAGAGTAAGAACCTTGCCAACTTTTGCCTGTGATCATGAAGAGGCAGACTCGACGATTTGCATTCATGTGCAGGATGCTTTACGAAAAGGAGCTCGCAAAATCTTAGTCCGTACTGTGGACACAGACGTCATTGTCATTCTTGTAGGTGTGTACTTCCACATACATGATGTATACCATGATGCAAGTATATGGGTTGGTTTTGGCACGGGAAAGAATTACAAGTGCTACAACATTAACAGCACCTGCCAATACCTTGGAAAATCATGGTCTCGAGCCTTGCCCTTCTTTCATGCTTTAACAGGATTCAATACCACATCACAGTTCCTTGGAAAAGGCAAAAAATCTGCCTGGGAGTCTTGGAAAGCATATCCTGCAGTGACAGAAGCATTCCTTTGTGCAGCAGATAGACCTTTCCAGATTTTGCAATTGAACTCTGTCACAATTGAGCTGCTGGAATGGTATATATGTGTTTTGTATGACAAGACCACTCTACATGTTCCGTTAATGAACTGAGGCAAGAGCTGTTCTGCAATAAAGCCAAGATGATGGAGAATATTCCGCCTACTCAGGTAGGACAAACATAATTACGCACATCATATCTTCAGCTCTTGCATGGTTTTTCCCTTTTTTCTTGTACAGTCTGCTCTCCTGCAGCATTCAAATAGGGCTCTATTTCAGGCTAGTATCTGGACAACTAGTCTGCAAGAGATACAAAATATTCCACTTCCAGAAGGATATGGTTGGACAAGTATGGAAAACTTATGGAAGCCAGTTTGGATGACACTGCCAGACGTAGCGAAAGCTTGCAGAAAATTGATCAAGTGTAACTGCAAAGCACAGCCTCTCTGCTCCAGAAGGTGCAAGTGCCAAAGAGCAGGACTTGCTTGCACAGCTCTTTACCAGTGTGGAGGAAACTGTAACCCATGAAATTATTAAATTATTTTTTGCGTTTCTTAATGTTCACGGGATTTTTAGTTCATTTGTATAGGGGCGTGAAAATAAAAATGTTGGCGTATATCGAATTTTTGGTGCAGAACTTGTCAGTCTTGCAGCATGAGATAGGAAACACATTTCTGATGGCACCCCTTCTGAAATCACTACATATATGCCAATGAATAACTGTACAAAGTTTGGTGCTTTGGACCACTATGTCACAATCTGGTCATAAGCTACCTCACTATAATGCCAAAACTAAAACATATTACTGGGTGAAGAAAAAATCAACCAAAACTACCTTTAAAGGTCTCTGTCAGACTACTAGAGGGTCAATCCCCAAACTTCACAAACTACAATAAATAGACTATATAATATAGAGTTAATGAGGCACAAATTAATGTTTATTATAACCTTAATTGTACCGGTTATCATGTATATTGAGCTCAGTTAATCATTAAATTAATACCCATTTTGTGATTAATTATGCCCCACACTATATAGAGGTCGTGCACATAACTTGTTAACACGTGGGTGGTCCTAGCAACCGTAACCGTGGAGGGCACGGTTCTCCACGTGCGTATAGCTGGGAATCCTCTTGAGCAGTTCTATGGTTTTATCCAAATACTCGGAGTATATTGGCTCTCTCTCTGGTGCTAGTAGGAGTAGGTACGAAGGTAAAGTCCTTTCTGCTGGTTTGAAGATAGATCCTTATGCCATCAATGATAGTCACTAGTCAAATGAGCCAGAGTTGATCCCTAGTATATCATGGAGTGGTGTTATGCTACATATGGTTTCTACACCCAGCCCTTACACTAAAGAGGTTATCAAAGTAAGAAAAAAATATAATGTTGAGAGATAGTTTGAATGGCAGAATTCATGACTTTTCATTTAGGCTTGGAAAGGAATGGTAGATTCAGAGGGTTTTGTGAAAGCAGGATGGGTGCAGGACTTGAGGTTGCTCAAATTTGGAAGTACTAACAGCCAGAAATTTATAATTACGGGCAAAGTATGGTAGTATATTATATTCTAGCAAAACAAAAAATCAGAATTAATTTTTTACATAGGTTAAATATTCACAAAGAACAACAGCAACTTCTCTTCTTCCATTGGCTATTGTTCAGCTTGATGGTGTTGTTCTGGCTGCACATTGTACCTGCATGGCTGGGTAACTATCCCTGCCAAGTTAAAAATACAAAAATATAGCTAAAAAAAACATGAATTAAGTAGTCAGCATACCAGATTCAACTTCAGTAAGGGGTTCATCATTGCTTTCTTGAGATTTTCTTTGCCTAGCCAGTGATCTAATGTATAGTAGTTGAGACACTTCTGGATCAGTCTCTAGTGAGTATCCCATATTAACTACAATTCGCCTTATTGGTAAGGTTACCTGCTGTCGTCCTCCTAAACTACAGATTGGCAGTCTGAGCTGATGTGAGCCCGCAGTCATGTGTGCGCATGCTCCTTGCGTGAGGCAGCGGTATGACCTTGGACCCACCCCCCTGTGTGGCCTTGGGGGTGAGAGACTCGGCAGGTCAGTGGCAATTAGCATTAATTGCCCGGCATCGCCGGAGTCCCCCCAGCTCAAATCACATCCAAAGAAATGGATGGAGTATTTCTAGCTATCCTTAATTAGGTGGTTTGAAATGGGGAGGTGGTGGGACTGAGAACAGTGGCTATCAGTAGCTGCTAGCTATCAGGACTAATATACTGGTGCCCGGGTGCCATTGCTTCACGTGTGACCGCTTAGCGCATGGTCGCCGTACTCACAGGTCCTCTGCCGACCTTTTCCTGGGCGCGTGTGATGCGTGGGCTACATCTTCGTTAACTACGTTTAACTACGTTAAACTACATTTAACTACAATTCGCCTTATTGGTAAGGTTACCTGCTGTCGTCCTCCTAAACTACAGATTGGCAGTCTGAGCTGATGTGAGCCCGCAGTCATGTGTGCGCATGCTCCTTGCGTGAGGCAGCGGTATGACCTTGGACCCACCCCCCTGTGTGGCCTTGGGGGTGAGAGACTCGGCAGGTCAGTGGCAATTAGCATTAATTGCCCTGCATCGCCGGAGTCCCCCAAAGGGCCGCAGGAGGCGGCCTATACCCCCAAGGCTATAAGTAATAGGTTAGGAAAGGGGGTTGACAGCTCTCTTACCAATGGTAGTAGGCTGTATACCTGTGAAAGTAAGTACAGACAAGCATACACATTGAGAACTGAGCGTTATGACAAGAGTAATGCTGAACTACCCATGACCCCCAACCTTCTCCCTCTCACTGACTTTGTGATGTGGCCATCCAGTGACTACGTATTGGTTCCTTAGAGAAGGGAGTGGTGCCACCGACCTTGGAGTTGTGATCAGTGCCTGGTACCTGGATGACTCCAGCCACCATGTCTGTCTCGGGTAACCCGAATGGGCACAGCTTCAGTAAACCAGGACTGGTGAGTACTGTATACTCACAACTTACCTGCTTTCACTGCACACTGAAGTCTAAGTAGGCTCTAGGAACACAACCAGGGTAGTGGCCGTCGGGTGAAGGAGACAGTAGTGGTTAATACGTGACGGACCCCATACCCCAGGCATGATCTGTCTGACAGTGACCACCACACCCCTATTGGGTGGAGAATCTAACCTTACGTGCTAACAGTACCATCACTACTCTCTACACCACTCTTGCCATAGTCAAGTGGCGTGTGACTCCATGACTTACTCCTGTATCCTAGTACTACTGTTCAACCCTCCCCAAGCCGGCATTAGCTATTCAGTCAAGTAACCGTGTCTTAGTAATAACAGTGGGTGTGCCTGGTGGAGGCAGCAACAGACACAAGTGAGAAGGAGCATGTCCTGATTGCGTAATGGGATAATTGAGTGGGCGCCGTGTAGATGCATACGAGAGCCTCAGAACAAATAGGCAGCGAGCCTGAGAATACATAGGCAGTGAGCCTGAGAATACCTAGGCAGTGAGCCTGAGATTACATAGGCAGTGAGCCTGAGAATAGCTGGGCAGTGAGCCTGAGAATATATAGGCAGCGAGCCAGAGAATAGATAGGCAGCGAGCCTGAGAGTATATAGGCAGCGAGCCTGAGAATAGATAGGCAGCGAGCCTGTGACTAGATAGGCCGTAAGACTTAGAATAGATAAGCAGCGAGCCTGAGAATATATAGGCAGCGAGCCTGAGAATATATAGGCAGCGAGCCTGAGAATAGATAGGCAGCGAGCCTGTGACTAGATAGGCCGTAAGCCTTAGAATAGATAGTCAGCGAGCCTGAGAATATATAGGCAGTGAGCTTGAGAATATATAGGCAGTGAGCCTGTGACTAGATAGGCCGTAAGCCTTAGAATAGATATGCAGTGATCCTAAGAATACATGGGCCGTGAGCCTGAGAATACATAGGCAGAGAGCTTGTGAGTAGATAGGCAGCAAGCCTGAGAATACATAGGCAGTGAGCCCTAGAATACGTAGGCAGCAAGCCTGAGAGTACATAGGCAGTGAGTCTGAGAATAGATAGGCTGCGAGCCTGAGAATACCTAGGCAGTGAGCCTTAGAATACATAGGCAGTGAGCCTGAGAATACATAGGCAGTGAGCCTGTGACTAGATAGGCCGTAAGCCTTAGAATAGATATGCAGTGAGCCTAATAATACGTAGGCAGCAAGCCTGAGAGTACATAGGCAGTGAGCCTGAGAATAGATAGGCAGTGAGTCTGAGAATAGATAGGCAGCAAGCCTGAGAATACATAGGCAGTGAGCCTAAGAATACGTAGGCAGCAAGCCTGAGAGTAATAGGCAGTGAGCCTGAGAATAGATAGGCAGTGAGTCTGAGAATACATAGGCAGTGAGCCTGAGAGTACATAGGCGGTGAGCCTGAGAATAGATAGGCAGTGAGTCTGAGAATAGATAGGCAGCGAGCCTGAGAATACATAGGCAGCGAGCCTAAGAATACGTAGGCAGCAAGCCTGAGAGTACATAGGCAGTGAGCCTGAGAATAGATAGGCAGTGAGTCTGAGAATACATAGGCAGTGAGTCTGAGAGTACATAGGCGGTGAGCCTGAGAATAGATAGGCAGTGAGTCTGAGAATAGATAGGCAGCGAGCCTGAGAATACATAGGCAGCGAGCCTGAGAATACATAGGCAGTGAGCCTGAAAATACCTAGGCAGTGAGCTTAAGAATACATGGGCAGTGAGCCTGAGAATACATAGGCAGTGAGCTTGTGACTAGATAGGCAGCAAGCCTGAGAATACATAGGCAGTGAGACTGAGAATACATAGGCAGCAAGCCTGAGAATACGTAGGCAGTGAGCCTGAGAATACATAGGCAGTGAGCCTGACAATACATAGGCAGTAAGCCTGAGGATACATAGGCAGTGAGCCTGAGAATACCTAGGCAGTGAGCCTAAGAATACCTAGGCCGCGAGCCCCAGAATACATAGGCAGTGAGCCCGAGAATACATAGGCAGTGAGCTAGGCAGTGAGCTAGGCAGTGAGCCTGAGAATACATAGGCAGTGAGCCTGAGAACAGATAGGCAGCGACCTGAGAATACATAGGCAGTGAGCCTGAGAATATATAGCCAGTGAGCCTGAGAACCGATAGGCAGCGAGTTTGAGAATACATAGGCAGGGAGCCTGTGACTAGATAGGCCGTAAGCCTGAGAATAGATAGGCAGCGAGCCTGAGAATACCTAGGCAGTGAGCCTCTGACTAGATATGCAGTGAGCCTCTGACTAGATATGCAGTGAGCCTAAGAATACATGGGCAGTGAGCCTGAGAATACATATGCAGTGAGCTTGTGAGTAGATTGGCAGCAAGCCTGAGAATACCTAGGCAGTGAGCCTCTGACTAGATATGCAGTGAGCCTAAGAATACATGGGCAGTGAGCCTAAGAATACATGAGCAGTGAGCCTGAGAATACATAGGCAGTGAGCTTGTGAGTAGATAGGCAGTGAGCTTGAGAATACGCAGGTGAGCAAGCCCGATAGTGCATGCAAGAATATATAGGCCCTGGGCCTAAGTGCGAGATTAGGTAGGCAAGTCTGATAGTGCAAGAACAGATGGCAGCGAGTTTGAGAGTGCACGAATAAAGCATGACAAAGTGCCACTAGATAGGCAGCCAGTCTGAATGTGAGAATGGATAAGAACAAGAGTGACAGAATAGATAGGCAGCAAGCCTGCGAGTGAGAGTATGTAGACATGCAGTAAGCCTGATAGTGAGAGAATATGAGCCTGATAGAGAAAGACTAGACAGGCAGTGAGCCTGACAGTGAGAGAATAGACGGCCGTGAGCCTGATAGCGCAAGAATAGACAGGCAGAGAGCCTGATCATGTGAGAATAGACAGGCAGAGAGCCTGATAGTGCAAGAATAGACAGGCAGAGAGCCTGGTCATGTGAGAATAGACAGGCAGAGAGCCTGGTCATGTGAGAATAGACAGGCAGAGAGCTTGATAGTGCAAGAATAGACAGGCAGAGAGCCTGATCGTGTGAGAATAGACAGGCAGTGAGTGTAATAGTGTGAGAATAAGTCCAGTACCAATAGAGTGAAGGGCAGCGTGCCCTACATAGACGCTTTTAAGGGGGCCCCGACGGACCGTCACACCTCTACTAGGTGGAGATCTAACCCTAATTACTAGAACCTACTACCCAAGTTATATATTATAATGCCACACCGACAATAGTATAGTGTAGCTTATGAGTCCTAAAACACTGCATCCAGCACTACAGTTCATTCTCTAATCTCATTCATTATGTAACCCCTATTTGTTCCACCTCTTCTCATGTAACACTCTCATGTCAGCATAAATATCAATTACAGCATGCACCTGACTGATTCAGGAGTTTCTGCTTCGAGAATACCGCTCACTTTGACAGAGCCAACCTTAGCAACACCGTGAGAGGGTCTGGCCACATACTGCAGATAGTTACTAACATGCACTGGACAATAATGATCATATTTTTTTTTTTTTTGAATGAAGGTTATAAAGCAGAGAGTGGGAGCCGGCAACACATCCCACACATGTAATGAAGGCCTACGCCTGACCATAGCGAGGGTTCAGCGTGCCCTTGTGATCTAGGGGTTGTGACTGTGGGTAGAGAAACAGCATCAGGACTAGAGTCCAACTCTTAACCCAACTGCACTAGCTAAGCAAGGCAACTGAACTGGCAGCATGCCCATGTATTGTCGAGCCATAGAATTACTGTTTTCTGCTGATTGCATCTGTAAGTATCAATGAAGGCCATTCACCACTGACTGGTGGTTTAGATCCCGTATATCCAACCTGACCTGCAGAAAACTAATTATTTAGAGTACAATATATCTACAGCCCCTTACTATTCCAATAATACCACCACTGACGAGCAGCCATCCTTAGAGAGCTAATAGTGCCTGTGGTGGAACAGCCATTGGGCATACTATTTTACCTGATGAGAATTGCCAGTTGTAAACTCATGGGCCCCCAGCAGACTAGCGGTATCAGGTAGCTGCTAGGCTTGGGCTACCAGCACTGAGAACAGTGGCTATCAGTAGCTGCTAGCTATCAGGACTAATATACTGGTGCCCGGGTGCCATTGCTTCACGTGTGACCGCTTAGCGCATGGTCGCCGTACTCACAGGTCCTCTGCCGACCTTTTCCTGGGCGCGTGTGATGCGTGGGCTACATCTTCGTTAACTACGTTTAACTACGTTAAACTACATTTAATATGTGGCACCCAATCAGGATTACAAGTGTCACTCAGCTCAGCAGGCTTTCCTAAATAAGCAGATCTTAAGGGTTTTATGGTGGCTAGATTAACTGAATTATTACTATACCTGACATAAAGTGCTGGGAACAAGATGGGGTCCAATCTTTCCTGTTTATAGAACTAATCCAGGCATTTCTTCGTTTCAGAATAAGCTGGAGGATTTAGAATGGCCACTATTGCATGGTATTCTATAGAAAGAAACCTGCTTCCGCCCTCCTCTTTTAAGACAGCCGACGACACAACAAGTAAGCACCATTATTTTTATAAGCGCCCTCCACGGGTTGCCCTCCACCACTCGATAATTATGTAATCTGATGACGTCACGCGCACGCCCTCTATAGTGTTATTGGCAAATTCACTACAATCTTAAGCCACTATATCATTTCAATTATCATGTTTTCAAATTTGCTACAAGTAATTCATAGCATAATGTGTAATATTTTAATTGTTATTTTCATCCAGATCGCCAGTCACACAGGAAAGTTCGTAAGTTTTAATAAAACTATTACAGAGCAATAATCTATTGACATGGATGTAGATGTAATAGTTTATACGATCGTTTCACTTTATTATGAAAACTTATTTTTATACTTTCAATAATCAATAACAGATTGAAGCCAAACACTTCGATTCTGTATATACTATTAAACAAGAAGGTCACATATAATAGGGCACGTATAAAAGGCGTAGCCTGGGGACATGTTTCTCAATAAGTGGAAAATGGTTGCTGACAGATTTTGTCACCGACTTCCAAGAGAACATAATTTAACCCATTACAGTGACTTAGCACACAAAAGCTGGGAAATAATGTTACATATAAGTTGTGAGCATGTAGACAAAACAATAAACAAACAAACAAGATAAAAAAGCAACGAATTGCAAACTCTCTAAATAGAGAAAGAAGAAAAGTACTGTTTGCCATTGATGCATCTAAATTCAACTGCAAAATATATACAGCTGCTATCAAAGTTTTGCAAGATTCTATCCAGAGGGTTCATCTTCAATCAATAATATTTTGGTATGTGCAAATGGCTGATAGATGGACTTGATTAATACTTGCAACAATGATTACATAAAGCTTTTTTTAAGTTTGAACACCCATTGTAAACATGGTGTGGATTGACTTGAAAATATTGAGCTATAATAGAGGTTCTCTTTACGTGGCTACTTTGCTTCATTTTGAATAGAAAGAGCTACAAGTCAAAGGGCATGGGGGAATTCTTGCTTTTATACCCAGACCTCCTGAAGGAGTTGAGAATGTGGTAAACGAGGCCACAGATTTCGCATATGGAGAATTGCTTTTAATTAGCTATAAACGCGACCTCTATGTTTAAGGGTGCCATCAACATTCTTTGAGCACAAAAAGCTGTGATGTAAGCAATTGTTGCTAGGGCCTATTTAATTTAGTTCTGCCATTACCGCGTGAACTATTGTCGATTATTTCCGTGAAATTCCGTACATTAAAAATATCTGAACGGTATAGGGTAAACCCCTTGTGGCCCTAAACCCTGGCAAAATTTGAACCACAGCAGATAGTCCAATCCTGAGCAGTAGCAAGATAAGATTCTGGATCCATTACTAATGGAGCGCGAGAATTTTTTATTGTAAGTTGACTCCGCCTCGCTCTATCAGTACCCTAGTGGTGAGTTAGGCACAGCTGCATTTCACGGGCACTAATTTGTTACAGAGAGCGGGGTGTGACTTTGTGGTAGATAACGCGCTACTATTCAGCTGGAGTGGGCTACTATGCTATGTGTGAGCACCCTTAACATTGAAGTTAGTCCAAGAACCTTTGCATCTAGTGTTGGCATGAATGAACAAGATTTTCTGAGTGACAATTAGCAAATAACTTTACATATTGTGTGGGTTGGTATTAGGTATGCCTCAGTGCTTATCCTGCAGGATGAATGGCCAGTTCAAAACCTCTAGCTCTGCTCTGACTGTCCAAACCAATTGCTGAGGACAAGACTGGTGTAATTATTGCTGACAATGATGATTTTCAGATAGATACAGGGGCCAACAAATCACATAGCACTACTGTAATGTATGTAGATCAAGTCACGCTTGATTAACATAGTCTTCAATATTGTCTGTGATCCTGGCATGCCATGTCAATGCTCACTATGACTATACAGAGATTGTTGTGTATTCACGGCCGAGGTCTCATAACCAATGTATAGCCAAGGCCTGCAAATTCAAGTCCATTTTCTGCAGTGCTGGCAACATGAAATGCTTACAGGCTCTAGTGAAAGCAAAAATATATCTAATCCATCAATGAAGTGCTGGTCTACTCAGTGGGTGAGGACTGTGTACTGGTAGGTGACACCAAGCGCAGTCTGAGTTTTAGCCTAGGATGAAGCTGACACGATTACGCTATCTGATTATGCAGCTCTATGATCATTTGAGTTCAGAAATCATAATTACGCAGAAGATACAGATGTGTACACTGCCATTTCACATGACAAAGGCATTCTCTGCATAAATAACAGCAATTTTTTTTTCGGCAAGCCTAATTTTTCCCAGACTTTTATAAGCAGTGTTTGTGCTCATTTTGTTCCATATATATTAAACCATCAAACTTTGTTAGCCAGAGGATGGTCATGACATTAGTGCTTTTGACCCTACCATAGACAGAGAAAACAACAACACACAAACTGAACAGAATGACTGAATAAAAGTGAGCTGTCAGACAGAACAGATAGAAAAAAATAAAATACAAGATATACTTTATATCAGTTTGAATTTGTAAGAACATTAATTTATTTTCAGAGAACACTATTAACAAATATGAAGTGTATAGTGATCCCCATGCACATACCTATTAAGTAATAATGTGTAATGATTATGAAGTAGTTATAACAATATGTTTTATTAGATTCAGCTCCAGTTCATAGAATTTCAGGTAAGACTTACAACAAACTTCAATTTCGGCTAATTATTTATTGCCTTTTTATTAACAATCAAACAATAATAATAAGTCCTTATAATGAGATGTATGTATAATTTTTGTTAATGTTGTGGATAAAACAGTTTTAATAAAGACTGCTACCTAGATAGTGACTTAATTCTGCTGTCATTTACATAAATTTTTTTAATTGTAGCATTTCCTTCAGTAGATAAAAAACGAAGAAAAAGTTGGGGTAAATATTTGATGGTTATATTATTAAATACTCTATTATTATTATTGTTGTAACAGAACACAATTATTCATAACACTGTAAGTTTAATCAACAAGAATCATTTTGGCACATTAAAAATATGTATAATATTATTAGTTCATTTACAATTAAAACATTAGCTGTTCTTCAAAAAATATTAGTAATAAATGTTAGAACTGTTAGTTGATTCAAGTGTTATTTATTAGAGTTATTAAGTCCTGTTGAAAGAACACTTGATTTAAGTAAGTAATAAATTTATACATTTTTTAATACATTTCTGCTTATTTAAAATAACTCTGTAACACATAGAAAGTAAAGTTCCTTATTTAATTTGTATCAAAAAAGATCTATGTATCAGTGATAATCTTGAAAAGTTTTAGGATAAAATTAATTTACTTGTGTCATTATGAGATATTTATTATAATTCTTTTGTTATTTATATGCAGAAAAGTATCACCAAGAAATGCAAAGTAAATTAATATTCAGGAGTTGTAATATAACATACTATACAATGGTTTCCAATTGAGAGTGAGGGATACTTATTGGCGAGTGAGTGAAGCAAGTGAGACAATATCAGGGGTAACACAATTGAAAATTGGGGATATTTATAAATTTATTAATATATATATATATATATAAGTATGTATGAACTTTGGTATATCATTTTGTACTTTGTCCCTCACATTTTTGTGTTTACATCGTAGTCTACTCCTTGCCATACCTCTACTAAACAAAATCTTTTGGTTAAGCGATCCCATTTCATTCAAGGAAATTTAATTTTTACCCCTTTGTATTAGGTTGCTTCTAAATGCCACAAGACGTGTTTGTATGTCTTAAAAACTACTATTAGAATCAACACTGTGCAGTAATACTTTAGAACTTCTTTTTTTTTCATGTCACAAAATGTTATGGCGAAATATTACTATGATAATAATTATGATCCTTTACAGACGTAATTTCAAATACTCGGCCGTTTATAGTAACTGTGAGTCAGAATGCAATTTTTAGACTACAGAAAGTAACTGTACTCAGGAAATTGAGATAAGAAAGTAGTTCTGTATTTGCTTGATAAAGAATGGATAGAACGGGTACGTTTTAGAAATGGACTGATAGATTCCATGACCATTAGAGTTTATGCTGTAACCTACAAAACACAAAGGTTGAGTTTTTTTTGTTGAGCACTCTTCTTTCTGAGTTTAGCAATACGTTCATCACACCATAACTTCAAAATGCTTACTCTTTTCAAAACTTCAGCTTTATTCTTCATTAAATTCACTGAGGCAATCTTGGTAAAGCTATCAATTAATCACAAAATATTGACAATCACCCACTGATTCCATACATAACTGTGGATTAAACCAAGTTTTCTTGTTAATGCTCATACATAATACATAAGTGACTTAAATAGCTTAGCTGTATCTTTACTTCAATGCATCCAGCACAAAATGATAATGTTGAAGCTTCTGGAATCATGACACTGCACACAAGTTGTCCATGCACAAGTACACGAAGATGTTGACTGTTCAAATGATCTAACCTTTGATGCCACATATCCATATCTGATATATCTTCAGACACTACTGATGCATTTTCTTCAGCCTGCATTTCAATTGGTTTAGCTTTTCATAAGCTCGACCAATTCCCTTTAGTTTTCCCTTCAAATTTCTAATCCAGCATTTTAGCTTCCGAAATTTCATGGTGTTGCCATTCCTTGCTGCTGCTCATACAGAGAATAGATTGCACATCACACATATTCGCTCTTCGAACATCACAAACTTTATTGAGCATGTTCAATCAAGTAGTTCCTACTCCTACTGCATCAACTATTCTTCCATCACCAAGGCTTACTGTTTTAAGAACAGCAAATGGTGGATAATTAGTAAAGTGGTATTTCTTGTACGTCATATGACTAGAAGCACCAGAGTCTCACCGTCCATCTCAATACGGGAAATGCTCCCTCACCTTTACCTTCAGACACAACTTCTTTATCCATGACTTTAGCATGATACTGGGATCTATTAAGTCTGGGACAGAATTGCTGAATGTGTTCTACTTCATTAGAAATCCAACATTTAGTAGATTTCTACTTCTGTGCTCCCATTAGAGCTGAATCATGTGCTGACTCAGTTTTAATTCCTTGGGCCTCAAGAGCTGTGACCATTGACGGCAAGCTCCCCCAGTAGAGTGACCACTTGATATTACCTAAGCTTGTCAGCTTATTCATTTATCTCCTTTAAATGTGTTTCAACAGAAAAACATTCTCCTATTTACTTTTTTTTCTTCAGAACAAGCTGTTGCCAATGTTTCTCTCTCTTAAGATGATCCCTAGCATATTTTGGTTCTTCATTACGTAGTTATTGGGTACTGCTGTAAACTACTAATTGCCATAGTTAAGATAGAAAAAAACTTTCAAGATGGATAACCTATGCGAACGTACATTCACATTCATTCAGTAATATTCCTAATCTTTTGCTGAAAATGTACTATTCACTTCAATAGTAGGAGACTGAGCTAATAATTGGGTATCTAGACTGTCTGCACACTCAAAACTACGTTCATCCATTGGTTCTTTAAAGTGTGTTGGTTCTTTAAAGTGTGTAGGATTGGTCACTTTTTGACACTTCGATAAAAACAACATTTTTGCTCAAACTTTTTTTAATGCCATCCTTGAGTTCATTAATTTTTCCCTGCAACTTAAATATATTATTAAAATGAAAACCACAACTGTGACAGATGAGAGCACAGGAATGTTTCAGATCAGGAAAATCACAATTCACTCTCAGTTCTCGAAGCACAGTTAGTGAATGACTGCAACTGGATCCATGCCGTTTCTTTCTTCTTGAGTCAGAGGACAAATACTCTGAACAAAGTCAGCATTAGGAATTCATAGCTAAACATCTAGTTTTGATTATTAAAAATATGAATACTTTTACAAGCGTAGTGGCACGTTTGACGACGTAGGCATTGGGCATGTGATTCATAATTTTCGTGTATTAATGTGAACAAAAAAATCTCTTGGGTTTGACTTGCACTGCTTGCAAGTTTATAATGGTCACAACGGCTAAGGAATACTATTAGAAAGGTACTGATCGATTCTATTGAAGTTTTTTGTTTGTGCATAGGCTCGCACACCCTTTGTGCTCAAGCACACTACTAGTAGCATGTGATACAGTCATTCCCAGCTGAAATAATTATATTAATAACATATTTTCTTGTATGGACTACAGGAGAAGTCATGAAAATTAGTGATAGTATTATTTTTAAAAGCAATCATGCGAATTTATTATCCAAGGTAATGATATCATGTCATATTATTTTAGATCCTGCTCAATCAGGTAAGTTATAGTGAATGTGACATTTTATTACTTAAATCTTACATGGAAATATAATTCACCATCATTTCGAATACATGCTAATATCAACACAATAATAGATAACTTATTATATCTTAATCATTTCTAATTTAGGTATTCTCTAAGTAGAGCATACGCCTTTAAGCATTAATCATTGCAATAGGGGTCCTTATCAGTCAGAACTTGGGATAGTGGGATTAGCTTGGAACCCACGATGCTAGGGAGAGTATATTAGCTCTCTGTAAAGATCATCGTAATGTAGGATATTGTGTGTACATACCGCCGGCTGGAGTATCTCATTGGTAAAGATCGTCAAAGCGTAATTAATAAAGCTACTGCTCCTCATGTACAAAAGTTGTCTGGTTTTCCTGTTTGTCCTCACAAACAAATAAACCAAGAAGAAATGCAAAGCACATGTACCCTATATGTGCCAAGCTTTGCAAGAATTCACTGTTATAATCTTCATCATAATTTTTATAATGATTTTGCTAAAGCCTCCTTTACTATGCATTTGTACTAAATGAACGTGCTTGCATACAGTATTGTTTGTACAAGCATCTGAGCATGTGCAGGATTATAGATTGCAGCATGCAGGACAACTTAGGCATTTCAATTTGCAATGACACTGATTTGATTTCTTCGTAACAATAAGGGACATATTTAGTCTCTCAGAAGACACACTGTATACATTATCTTTTTGAAGTGTGAATTTTATCCAGTAAATGATTATATTCTGTTGTGTTTCTATGATTATGTTTTCCCTTATCTAACTTTTCTAATTGCTGATAAGCCTTGTCCTGATCAATTTTGAGCAGAATGTAAATTAGGACATTAAGATGTCTATTGTGCTTGTGCTTGAGGTACACTATTTTAAGTACACGATAAAATGATTCTGCACCATATTCTAATTAACTGGAGTTCCAATGTGAAGCATAAAGCCTATTGTTCCAAATGCTTACAATAGTTTGGAGGTATTCTATTAAACGACAGAAGGCAACGTAGGTTTCAAAAAGGAAGGCGAACGCACGGAAGATAATGTAAAAGTCGATCAATCGCAACTGAAAAGTGGATGGAATTGGCGAGGTAAGGGGTGTAGGTTTACATGTAATGAAAGAGAAGGCAAAAGACGAGTGATTAATTTCAACTAAAAGCCGGTGGGGGATAGTGTTCAAAAGAAAGGCTAAAGTACGAAATAGAAGACAAAGTTTTTCGAAGTATAACATAAATTCAGGAGATAGACAGGAAAAGGGGTTTCCATGACTCAAGAAGTAGAGGTGAAGATAGGAGAGGTGGGGTAGAATAAAAGCTCAGACAGCTCAGAAAGAAGAGAGTAGGGGAAGGAAACTTATGTAACCTTAACCAATGGTAGAGAATGATAACTGAGCAAGATAACTTGTGCTACTGCATTCTTACTTTGCAATATGTCACAGTGGCAGAAACACCACTTCAAAAGTGGGGGGGGCAGAAAATAACTGGGGCATAATAAAGAAATTGCTTAGGAAATCAAAACTGTGCGTTTTGAAGATGCAAAAAAATTATGAGCCTAATAAAAGTAATTGGATCGTGACAAAAATAAAGAACAAACAAGTTTATAAAAATGACAATGAATCAGGAGTACCAGCTGAAAATACACGAATTATAGTGTGCTTGAAAATTATAAATTTAGTTCCTTAGCTAGACTGTCACAAAAAGTACTGGTTCTTCTACAGATTGGACTGCTGGTTCAACGGATTCAATTGCTGGTTCTTTAACTGGTCCTTGAGAGGAAGCTGACCAGAAAAACTCAGCAAACTTGGCTATCACTCTCCTAATATAAAATAGGGCCTCTGCTCTTTGTAGTGTAAAAGTGGGGGGCTGTGCCCTCCCTAATGAAAGAGTGGGGGGGGTGATCGCCCCCTGCCCCCCAGTATCTCTGCCACTGCTGTCAAGCGCCGCTATGTGGCGGGGCACTTGCTAGTTACCAATATTGTGAAAAGGTAACCACAATTGAATTTAATTTACAAAATGGCTAAGACCAAACACAGTGGTTGAATTCTATTCTGGATTACATGAAGGTGAAGTCGAACATATCAACTATGTTTTGCCAGTTTTCTTAACTTGACAGCTAATTTGTAGCTGATTAAAATTTAATTAACTCAATGTTCATGCTAGGGAGACAAGCTTCTTTGGAATTGTCCCTCCCTGAAAATTGTTTATGTAGGCCACAGCTGTTGTGACAATCTTGTTCTTTTCTTCACATGTTTTCAATGCCAATGTGGCGCTAGAAGTTCTAGGCAATTTATGTGTCACATCTTCTCCTGTGCTGACCATGGCCCGCTCGTATTGAAACCCTGACATGTTGCTCCCCAACCCAGGGTTGAAGCGTCGGATTCTATAATCAACTCCGGGTCTATCTTCAGGATTGTTTTCCCATTCCAACGGACCATCTGTATCTCCCACCACACAAACTCCTCTTTGCTGTCGTCCCACGGACAAATGCGAGCATCGTAGTCCTGGTCCATCTTCCTCAAGGCCTCTGAAAGACCCATCTGCAGGTATCTGAAGCAATGACTGGGCTGGCAGCATTTATCTTTTCTGCGACTCCACCTGGATTTTCTTCAATTTCTCTGTTGGGAGGCTTAGCTCCATCGCCAATGTGAACCCAGGAACTCTAATGTCTGGGACGCCTATAATACGATCCTGTCCATGTTCAGAGTGAACCCCAGAGACTGAAGTAGGAATACTAAAGCTGCACCTTGTTCCCGCGCCATCTCCATCAACTCTGCCATCAAAAATATATCGTCTAATTAAAATACTAGATGTGACCCCAGCTCCCGTCTAAGAGCTGCTATAGGTTTGAGGTCTGAAAGGTTATCTCCCCCTGAAGCACAGGTATTTCCTGTGGGCCTGATTGATTGGAATTGAGAAATAGGCATCCTTTAGATCGACCTTTACCAGTCAATCTCATTTTACAAGGTTCTTGAGGGTCTGGATGCCATCCATCTTGAAATCTAGGGACACTGCAAAGGTGTTTAGGCTTTTTAAGTTGATGACCAGTCTCTGACCACCATTCTTCTTTGGTACCAGGAACAGGGTGGATATAAAGCTCTCTTGAGGTATTGCCTTCACTTGGGCCACCACCCCCTTCTCTAAGTTTGTTTACTTCATGTTCTATTAGGGGACTCTGCTCCTGACTGAACTTTGGGGTGTGTGGCACATAAACCTGATTGGGCTTCTATCCTGTAACCACTTATTGTGGACAGGACCCAGCGGTCTTGTTATTTTCTCCCGGTTTTGGGTATAATATACCAACTTTCTGGCTGACTTACTTTGACCTCTATCTGAGCCATACCTTCTCTCTCTAGAATGGATTGTGAGCTAAGAACAAATTTGTATTCATCGACACAATTGAACAAACAACAGTGTTTATTTCTGGTGGTGGGTTTGTCGCCCTCCACGACCCCCCCCTCCCCCCACCCCTTGAACTCTGGTAGGCTCTGCCTCTTTTGAATGCCATGCCCTTCACCGAGGGCTTGTCCTAGCGAAAAAGAGACCTCTTCCCCCGGTAGTGGTGGTCCCGACTCGTACTTGAGGACGAGGGTAGTGACGAGCGTAGTGCTTTCACTTGGTCAAAGAAGTCCTTTGACGTATTGGCAAATTCTGCTCGAACAGGTCTGGGAAGCATTAGTGTTTGGTGCATCCTCCTTAACCATAGGAAGCAGGGACTTGTTGACCTCCTGCATCACCTTTTCCCGCCTCAGGTGTGAGATCCTGGTGCTGGCATTCCCAATCAGCTGAATTACTGACATAATAGCTCCTCAGCTCTTCCTTGGTGGCAAAGTCACCATACTCTTCCAGTGCAGTTAGGGGGGGGGCGGGTGCTGGTGCATCGAGTACAAACGTCTGGGTTCTAGCCAGGTCATTGTCGAGGCTTTTGTGGCCTGTGCGGTCTCTGCCCAAATGAAATGGTCCATGCGACGGGTCCTTGTGGCAGGCACTTTAGGAAGTTTGAAGTTACTCTGCACAAGTCTCCTTGTGTTGTTTGACACAATCCATTTTCTTTGAGGAGTTTCCTGGTCTCCTCCGAGATTTCCACGAGCTAGTCCATCCAGTCCTTAGTCTCCGATGGGTCCCGGTTCTCCCCAGTCCAAGTCTCTTCACCACAAACCACTCTTTCAAATATGCAGTTACTAAGAGTGGAACAGAGTCCCCAATCATATAGTATGCCCTCCGAGTCTACGTTCAAGAGTTCTCTAAAAGAACTGATTTTCAGATATTGTTGCATTGTCTTATCATAAACTTTTAGTCAATATCTTTTATCCTTCTGTTGTGCTAGCTGGTATTTCCTGTTTAGTTTTGCAAACAAATTATTAAAATAACAAAATAAAAATATTATTTTTGTAGCCAACTTCTATTTTTAGTGATAGTAAATAGTGTTGTTTGTAATTTTCAGTAGGGTTTTTACTATATTGCTTGAAAATGAGGACAGCATTATAATCTAATGTTTGCATTTCTTCATCAATTGTTATAATACTCACAAAATCATTTGAATTTTTTAGTATTTCATCATTATAAAACTGCTTATGCATATTGTTCATGTCTTTTTAACTTATGAGGTGATCTCCATTAATTTCCTTTGTAGTATTGCTTTCTCAAAAGTCATCAATTGTGCGATTGAAGAAATTCCTAGATTGAGCTTATGGCAACTTTTTTTTTAACATGGCTGCTAATACACAGATGTCCAAATTTTTTTGTGACCATAATGTGTTGATGAATACATAATATTGACAGCATCACTATTAATAATATATCTGACTACTTTCATGTATGCAGAGCAATTAGAACATAGCTTGCTTGTTTCCTGATTCTTCAATACCCTTTTCCCACTGTTTCCTGATTCTTCAATATCCTTTTCCCACTACTTCGTGATTTGTATTTACCTGCACAACTACAGTAGTAATAATAATATTCATAGTCACCATGTAGGTTTGGAGGACTGTGCAATACATAACAAGAATGTGTATATATCTCCTCTTCCTAATTGCATTTAATTGAATTTATATATTAAATATATGTATTGTCACTTGTAGAGTGATATCATGTTCACTTTGTAAAAGTGAATAACCCAGCAATATTTGAAAACCAAACAGACACACACAAATTATTCTACAATAATACTGTTTGTTACTCAAATTAGTATGTATGTATGTTATCATCCACTCAGTTTTTAATTTTATGATTGGACTATGATTATTCAGGCCTAAAGAATACTTTACATGATATTTGCAGGAATTTTTTTTTCACCACAGTTACACTTTGATAATACTGATTTTGACGTCATTGTTTTGCATATAAACAATTGTTTGAGTACTTATGTTTTATAATACCATTCTTTATATTGTTTCTAACTACAAAGAAAACAACACACATGAACTTTAATTCTATTTGCTGCTGTAGGTAAGTTGCAAGGGGAAACAAAAGTTTCATGGAGAGGTTAGTGGTACTATATATAGTTTATATGTCTGGGACGCTATAATGAGAGGTTAGGACCTCAAAAGGTGGTACATCCCTGTAGTAAAAACTTCATGTTACTTTAGATCAGCTGCAAGAGGAAGAGAAGGCTACAGAAACAGGTACATTTTGATACTAATTATTTTCTCTATATAACAAGTCTTTTTCTTGACAATTGATTTAATAATTTTGGAAGAGTTACAAGAAGAGGTCAATTATTCAGAAGTTGGTACTCCTTGTAGAGTTAATTCCTTGTATTATGACTATTATATTGTTATTGTTACTATTAATAATCATTATTATTTTAAAATTATCACAGGGCAAAAACTTGAATTTCCTGTATTCACTTATTAAGAAATTTCATGTTTCTTCACATTTCTGGTAGAGGGTTGGGCTAAATGTCCTACAGTGACGGTATTTAGCTGTATCCTCCATGGGAAAGGTGGTGATAGTATGAAAATGTCCTAAACACATAACTACAGTAAATTCAAGTGTTTGCCATGTGAATTATTTTATTGTATCGTACAACTGACTCATTATTATGAAAATATGTATAATTCCATGTTACAATCTCTACGCTTTAGTTTCTGATCTTATATAATTCCAAATAATTATAACTTTTTAAGATTACTTTTATTAGCTGTACACAGGTACATATATTTTCTTGTTACTAAATTACGTGTATTTAACATTAATAGGTATACAATTACGAAGATTTTCAGGTAGGTACAATGTACTCAAAAAAGTTTTGTACAGATTAATTATGAATGCTTATAAAATATTCTACACACACATTATATATAATTATATTATGTATAATATATATTATTAGATACTCCAAGACCCATAGGTAAACTCATATTTTAGAATTCTGTATATTGAAATGAAATCAATAAAATACTAGTGGTGTGCTTGAGCACAAATGGCAAGCGAGCCTGCTAGTTAGGTAACATATGTTTTAGCTAAGTTCATGCAAAACTATAATAGCAGTTATGACCTTTTATTTCAGCAAACAATACTTAATTACTCTTTTACCTGATTAATGGTAACCTCTGTTTTATCAAACATCAGCCTTTCTGATAACTTCAACCAGTAACTCTTGAACAGGTTCTCATCTACGATGAAAACAACAACCAGTGTTTCGATTTGTAATTTTAGAAAACAAATGGAATTACTACTTACCTCAATTTCCTGAGTAATGGTAATTTCTGTAGAATCAAATTTAAGTTACTTTGACTAGATGAATTGCAGTGAATTCTTGACAACAAGCTATCAATTTTAGTACACAATACAAAATTAAGTTTGAGTTGTTAAATTAAGCATATGCGGTAAAGGGAATTCAATGCCATAGTAACCGCTCCCCTTAACTGTTTGAATTGAAAAAGAAGCAACAAAATCAAGTCACGTTATTTAAATTTTTCTTTGTAATGTTCTTAATAGTAGTAGTAACACACAATACTTTCACACAATTGAACATACCTACGCAAGCAAGCTTCGTGGTTCGTCTAGTGGACCATGAATTTTCAAGTAAATACTGTTGAGTAGGGCTTATAACTACGACAAATAGCGTGTTAAGTTACCGCTGCCACCAACTCGAATAGAAATGGAGCTCCCATAAGTTTTTGAGTTTTAACTGCACCCGCAAAATAATTCAAAGCGATAAACAATTCAATTTCTAAGTTGATACTGGTAATGATCGCTAACTGGAGGATTCTGTTTAGTAAAGTTTGGGACGGGGTCGCACACGGAGCGAACACAAAATACGCGAGGGTCAAAGTACAAAATGACATATGTGCGCCCAAACATAAATAAACTAATGATGTGCTTGAGCACAAATGGCGAGGAGCCTAAAACTACACAACTGTTACATGATTGATTTTCTAACACTCAAAAGCTATTAAAAAGATGGTCGAGTTTTTTAATTACATTTATAACTACGTAAAGGCATTTCAATTCCTCCATAGTAACCCCACCCCCCATACTGTTTGAATTGAAAAAAAAATACATATTATTTAAAGTAATCTTTGTGATATGCTTGAGCTAAGTAGTAGCTAAAACGCAGAATACTTGCACACAACTGGGCATACCTACACAAGACTTACCTTTGTGGTTCTAGTGGACAGTGAATTTTTAAGTAAATACTGTTGTGTACAGCTATAACTATGACAAAAAGCGCATTGACTCACCGCCACCACAAAATTGTACAGAAATGGAACCCCAGTAAGTTTTTGAGTTTAAACTCTGCACCGCAAAAAATTTCAAAGCGGTAAACAATTCAATTTCTAGTATGATATGGTAATGATCGTTAAACGGGAAGATACCGTTTAGTGTAGTTTGGGACGGGGTCAAACGCTGAGCTAACTCGAAAATACGAGAGGGTCAAAGTACAAAATGACATACGTACGTCCTAATTATATATAAACTAGTGGTGTGCTTGAGCACAAATGACGAGCGAGCCTGATAGTTAGATAACATAAATCTAAGTATTGTTACTGTTTTAACGTAGTTCATGCAAACACTATAATAGCAGTTATGACTTTTTATTTCAGCTAACAAATACAAAATCACTCTCTTGCCGGATTTGTTAACTTTTGTAGTATTAAACATCTGCCATTCTGATAATCTCAATTACCAGTAACTCTTGAACAAACTCTCAGCTCCATCGATAAACAAAAAATCAGTGTTATTATTTTGTAATTTAAGCTAACAATAATATGGAATTACTACTTACCTCAATTTCCTGAGTATTGATAACTTCTGTAGTATCAAATTTAAGTTACTTTGACTATGTGGATTACATCACATTCTTAACAACAAGCTCTCAGCTACAAAAACAAAAGACAATCAATGTTAGCACACAAATACAAAATTACTTTCTTACCTCATTTTCTTGAGCAGCGGTAACTTTGTAGTACCAAATTTGAGCCAATCTGACTATTTGAATTTACCAGTCACTGTTGACAAGCTCTTAGCTACAAAAAAGAAAGGCCGAAAGGCCAGAGTTAATTTTGCATAATTAGCGAACAAATATGGAATTGCGTACTTACCTCAGCTTCCCTCGAGAAGTAGTAGCTTCCTTAGCATTAATACTAGGGCATTCTGACTACAAACGGCTTTTGACAACCAACAATCGGCACTCCGTATCCCCACATAAAACGGTGAAGTTTTGAAATTATGTCTGGAAAAGGGTCTTCAATGCCATAGTAACCGGTCGAATCAACTTTTTGTTTCTTGAAAAGCAAGCGTTTTCGCAGGAATTTTCTCACACTTCTGCGCTTAAGTATAAAGTAAGGCTTGCTTAATGCTGTAGTTTCAGAATAAACTGGGGTCAAGCCTAAAAAGCCATGCTTTTTGGAGAAAAAAGTTCCCAGCGCGTTTAAAGGGCATACTACCATCCATACATACATTCATTGGCGAGCGAGCGTAGCGAGAGAGACATTTACAGGGGTAACAGTGGCACTTGACGACAACCAACAAGTGGCATTTTTAGTACCCCCAAAAAAGGACGACGCTTTTTTAATTAAGTCTGGTAAAGGGTTTCCAATGGCATAGTAACCAGTCGCTGTAACTTTTGGGACTTGAAAAACAAGCGTTAAGCAGGAATTATCCCGGAGCCCAAGTTTCAAGTAAGACTTTCTTAATGCTGTAATATCAGAAGAAAGTGTAGTCAAGCATAAAAGGCCTTGTTTTTAGGAGAAAAAACGGTACCCACATGCGCGTTTTATGGGCATACGTACAATCTGTACTTATAATATACATACAACATATACCCGACTTTGCATTATCCACCCCTAATACTGTCTCGCTCGCTTCGCTCGCTCACCAACAAACATCCCCGATTTTCAATGGTACCCCCGGTAAGTGTCTCGCTCTGCTCCGCTGGCTCACCAAATGTGACCGTCTATAGGAAAACCAGGCACAACGCGGCACCTTCGAATTTTTTTTTTTTGCACTTACGGAGTTGTCGGCGTCCAGATATTGAGCTCTCCAAGTTTTATCGTCGTAGCTTAAGTCGTTCCCGCTATAATAGACCTAACCGTTCCCTTCCGTCCGCTTGAAACAATACATTTTTAAGAAATCGATCGATATTTTCTCGATATTACGCACGCCGCGTTGTGCCCGGTTTTCCCGTAGACGGTCACAAATATATAATGTATTTCCTGTTACTGTTATGTAATATTTACATAACATTATTTTAATGTACAACTATAGCCATTGAGCTTATTATCACACACAATTATGATGCTAATAAATCAATAATATATTGCAGCCTTTTTTGCCTTAACATTTACAAACCATTTTATAATATTAGTACAGCTAAAAGCATGAAGAAAGTTATATTTTGTGGTTAGCTTTATAACTACCCAAGAACTTCTCAAATAACGTATGACTTATGATCATAATATTTAAACTTACTAGTATGCAGGAGACTACTATCTTTAGCATAATTATACAGCCATGTTATTTATACCAGTATCATATCTATAGATTTAGAATATCTACCATTATCTCCTGTAGAAGGTAAGAATAATGCATATAATATGTGACAGTACTTGTGAAAAGGTTAAAACTTCTTATTCAATTTCTTGGGGAGGGGGGTTAACATAGAAGCTAACCGGAAGTCCGTGTTACGGGTTACATAAGACTTTTACTTATGCTTGGAAAATGGTGGTGCTTAGCTGAACGGCAGTAAGTTATAGTTGGGTCCGCTTACTTCTTTGATGGGGGAGGCCTTACTCAGTTTAGACCCATACATTGTGTAAGAGTACTAGAGAGGTATAGCTTTAATATAATCCTAAACTTAGCTAGCCAATGAAATAACAAACCTAGCTAGTTGATCATTTCTAAAAGAGTGACTTTATTATAGTTACCATGACTTACTGTAACTATCAAACTGTTGCAGGAAAAAAAAAAAAAAGCATAAAACGGCCTTCAAAACTATGTCTATACGCATCTAGTGCTATTTAGTCTTGCAGCCAGCTTGTTGCCTGTTTTGAAACAAATGAACAATAGGAATCTCTTTAAATCAATGAACTAGAATGATGGACTTTCAAAATGTGTTGCCTTCTCTTGTTGCAGTGTGACAGAAGTCCTCATCATCACTGAAACCTTTGTCCAGTCAGAGACTTGCTGATTCTTCCAGTGTGTTCACAGTCTCCAGGTCTGCAGACTTCAACTACAATACTCTATAAATAGCAACATCAACCTATATAGCTTGATTATTCACATAATCTGTGATTTTCTGAGGTAGGGGTAATTTGTTGCTAGGCAACAAATTGAATTCCCCACGACTTTCAATTGTTCAGGGTTGGATTTCCGTGCACGGGTAGAAGTTCAAAATAGAGAGTAAAAGGTGACTGAGTTTAAACGGGCCGCTTGGACACAACAGTTTCAGCCGCTCAAATTTGGTGTCGCTAAAAGGTAGGAGATACCTGTGGGCCAATAAAAAGAAAATAAAAAGAAAATAATAAATAATTTTTTTTTGGTCGGTGTTTGGGCTCTACTGTACATTTTTTATTTTACTAATTGGTCCCTTTTCCCAAGTCTGTCGATTATGTTTATGAAGTACAATACACAAACTAAAAACATATCTAAACAAATAAAAAGAGTAAATTTTAATTCAGAATTCCTTACACGCTATGGGAGAAAATGTATTAGGTAGGTAATAATACTAAGAATTATAAATAGAATAAAATTTCCATATTTTTGATAATTTTTTTAAAAAGCATTCCAATCATTATAGTAGGCATTACACAAATATATTTATTACTCATTCAGAATCTGATTTAAGCTCTGATGGAAGTAGTAAGTAGATTTTTGGTTTGTTAATTAATTATAATTATTACCTCATAATGAGACATGCATAATTATTGATGTGTGACAAAGTAATAAATTATATGGCCATTAATATTGATAAAAATTACATAATGTATTAATATATAGTTTGTGTTAAAATGATCCAGACCATTTTAAAAAGGGGCTTGTAGTTTGAAAATGGTCTATATTTGTTGTTACATACATTTGAGTCCTTCTTACATCATGCATCATAATATCATTGTTTTATTCATTACTAGTGACCAGATTTGTGGAATGTTTGTGAAAGGAATCTTCCCCTTACATTCAGTAACTAGAACATTTAACTTAATTAGCATCTTATTTTACTTGCTTTCTTCACATCTCAGTTTAGTGTTTGCTTGCTATCTAAGACATAATTATGTTGAACATGCCAGTGTCACCTTAAATTACAGTTGCTTTAGTTACTATTTTCAGACATGCCAGTGTCACTCTTAACGTTGCATTTTTATATCATGCTGAGTCATGTTAGTTTTGAGGATACTTTAGTATGCACTGCATGAAAAGTGTCCAATGACAACCACAACAATATCTTAAATTAGTGTATAATCAGTTGATAAATACTTTAGTATGCACTGCATGAAAAGTGTCCAATGACAACCACAGCAATATCTTAAATTAGTGTATAATCAGTTGATAAATAGCTCTACAACCTTGTCAACTTTTTGTCAACTCTAATTATCAACACAATTTACGGATTATGTTATGGTTGTCAATGGACTTATTTCATACATTGTGAATTGTGTACTTACCTGTAAGTGGATTTTTTTCCATTGCTTGTCTGATCATGAGAACATAATGGCCGTTCTGTATTCCTGCACTAATTAGTTTTGAGTGTGTGAGCTTTTTTTTTTTCATTTATATGAAGTCTTTAGTTACATTATTTTAGGAAGATGGGCAAGTGACAGATGCAAGTACAACAGTCAAATATATTTTTTTTAATAGGAATGGCAAGTTATAATTGCTTGGATTAGCGAAGTGTGGATTAGCAATTTCTTAAAAAGACAATGTTTAATTCTATTTAGAAAAAAAAAATTACAAACACACAAGAGTTCTGTGTCATAGGTCTGCTTTGGCAACAGCCCTATTTCTATTTAGCAGTTTATTTTTTGTTTGCTTGTTTTTTTGCCAGGTTTACTATCTGACTCCTTTTAATGTGATTCTTTTATTAATGGTCTGACACCCTTTGAAATGGTCTCAACAATCCGACCAGCCTGTTCTTAAATAGTCTGGTCTGTGATCTTGACTGTTATAAATGGTTTGACCTGTTTAAAACGGTCTGACCGGTTTTAAACGGTCTGGCCTGTTTAAAAACTTTCTGAGGTTTGGAAATAGTATTGGTATAGCCCATTTTAAAATTTGCTGGCCATTTTAAAACAGCTAGACCATTTTAAAACATCCCAAGTTTGTAATTGATCTGTACCAAATAAAATTATATACAGTATAATATAATTATATATAATAATATATCGTTGAAATATGTCTATACAATCAGCTTTATTGCATAATTTGTAATATATTCAGGATCACATTCAAGTTCTCCAAACAGCAGTGAGTTGATTCTAACTCCAGACAAAATAATATCATAATGATCTGAAGTGCCAGATAAATACCACACTTAAATTTCTTGTTATGATTATATTTATACTAAAATTATGCTGTATATAAGGCACTTAACTGTGTAAAAATTAATTCTTATAAAACATTTCCCTTGAGGCTTACATTTATGTAGCAAGTATTTTCTATGACCATGTAAGGTAGTAAAAATGTTATTATAATAATACATTATTTACAATTATAAGCACTAGAATCGTAGGAATCTTTTGTCAAGTTAAATGTTATACACTAATATAAAATTGTTGTAAAGCAATCTATACATATATTTTTCTGTGTCTGTTCATCTGTCTATTTTAGGGAAACAAGATAAAGCTTATCTTCCTAGACTTTCACCGTTATTCATAATGGTTTACATTGTCACTAACTTAGCACATTTATTGTATTGATAGTAAGTATAATGACAACAAAATATTTTTTAGAGTAACAAAGTTGACAACTCATGGTATATCATGGTCTCATACAGATGGGGAACAGCTATAAAATATTTTCCTCAACCAAACCCCCTCCCCACCCCCCACCCCCCCCCCCCCCCCCATTTACACACATACACACTTTTTATTCTACTGGTCTAAAGAAATGCACTAAGTGAAGTATTAAAGGAGTTAAATGAGGTATAGTATTCTCCTGCTACTATCGGTACTACTATACTCACAAGAGTACAGTAGTAGAAACAGAATTCTTCAATAACTAGTTCCTTTGTTGCTTATGTAGCATTGACGAAGGGAAGGCAATCATCATAAAGAATGAAGTCGTTTGATATTTTTCTCACATGTTTATGTTTAGAGTGCTCATCAACTCACTTTTCCTAAGCATGATTTTCACTGGCATCGTTAAAAATTGTCTCTTGAGAATCACCATAGAGATGTTTCACTTCATGTTACTGGTCAAGTGACCTTTAAACTCGAGGTTAAAGTGGTGTACAACCCAAGTAGCCAGCGCTATGGTGCTCTGTTGTTTTTGGTTGCAAGAAGCATTCTGGGCGAGACAAGTTTCTGTACAGTTTATTTTATGTCAGAGACTGCATAATGGTGTCTAGCACTCTCTGCATCAGAATCTGAAGTAGTAGTAGGAGTTGGTGTGGGTTCAGAGCCATTGCTAGATATGGGCTTTCTTGACACTTCAATCTAAAAAGTTGGTTTTGATATTATTAAAAATAAAAATCAGTGACAGCAACAAAAGACAAAAAAAAACACACCTATTTAATGCAAAGCTACTAGCAGCAAGGATTTTGCCTTTATCTCTACGAATGAAAGGTGTTGATATTTGTACATTATTTCTACTTAATAATTAAGGTTTGCTGACTTCATTAGACCAGGATTTCCCATTTTGCATCTACACTTCAACAGTATAGTTAATTTACAAATTACTTTAGATTAAGGAGCGGCGCTATCAGGTGGACAGGACTAAACAAAAATGTATTAAGTTATGACAGTATTTTTAGAAAGAAAAACAAAGCTAATGGGGGGAGGGGAAGTATTGATGTAAAATTTGCCTATAGTAAGAACAAATGCCTTCCTTATTTTGAACTCGCTGAAAGTAAAAGCACACCTTCTTTTTCTGGACTCCAAGACATGTCAGTAAATTGTTTATCTACATTAAACACTTATGATCACAGACACAAACTTATATAAATATGTACCTGGTAAGCATTTACTTCCTGTACATAGTAACTCAGTAGATATCTTACTGAATAGTTGATCCACGTCTTCACGAGCATGGCCAACTGGCAGAAAATATATTTTTATCTACCACAAGTATTAAATTAATTTTTTTTTCTTAATTCACAATACAACCAACCTTCTTGAATATTCTTTTATGAATAAGAAAAGCACAGAACCCAAGAACACATTTGTTCTTATTCTCACGTGCAGTAATGTCCAGCTGAATGTAGAGCTTCTCTGGAAGTGGGTGAACCTTGTCTGCTTCCAAAAGAATATTCATTATGGTTGTTATGGTCAGGTTGCTATCACGTGGCCATTGAAGCAAGTCAAGAATGGCATAGGCTAATTTCCCATGAGGACATTGTGTGTGAAGGAGACACCCAGTTACATGAGTTCTCAATCTCCACAGTCTAAGAAGTAAAAGTCAACATTTTATAGCGGTACTACAATTTTCAGATTTACAATCTACATCCAAATGTACCAAGTGACAAGACTTTGTCATCATTCCTTTTGTGAAAAACCGATTATATTAATAAACATAAACATTTGTATTCTTGGGGGTGGGAGCGAAGTTGAACATTCTTTGAGGGGGACGGAGACATTGGGAGGTGTGGGGGGACGGGGAAGTTGGGCGGTTTAAAGATTTACTATTGAAAAAAACTTATTTCATACCTCTGGGATAACAACATGTGAGAATTATTCCTTCCAAATACGATAAAAAGTTCTGAGTCCCACAATATCACTTTCTTGACTCCCTTGGGAAAGAATATCTTCTCGATATATTTCAAACACAAACTTTTGGGAGTCCCAACTTGGAAGGTGTACACGATTAGTGTTTGGTATATAGTCACCAACCAATAAAAAATGTTTCTTCATCCATGATTTTGCATCTTCAATAGCAGTAGTGGCCCGTTTTTTACCACTGTTTCCATGAACAGGAACACTAACCTGACATAAATAAAAACTCCAAAACTTGTAAGTTGTACGGGTGAGTATAAATTGTTGGGCAAACTTGTAGTTATTACAGTAATTAAAAACTTGCATACACAGAAAAATAGCTACTCATACCCCACAACAATGTTGCTGAATGATGGAAAAACTGATTTTTCTGATACAGGTACCTTTGCACCAAGCATATTTACATACTTGCTTCCCTGCAATAATAAACTTTGTAGCAATTTCAGACCCAGTAATTTGGCTGTCATTTCTAAGTCAATCCATCAAGCAGGTTCGTCTGTCTGCAGCTGAGAGAACTTCAAAGTGCTTTCATGTATTCAATATGTCCAATACACATAGTGTAAGCATGCAATTGTTGGCGCAACAAGGTGAAGTCAGTAATCGACCAATCAGTGACATCTTCAAATCTGTACTTTATCCTTCAGATACTGATTCTGATTCCTAACATACTAACTCTCGTTCAGAGCTATTAAAGAGAAAATATCCAATTTCCGTTTGATTCCATGGGGTCAAATGAAGGAAAAATGAAGGAAAAATAGTTTTATCTTCAGAATTGCTGACACTGGGCAATATTGGTGATACACTTTGCAGGGGAATGAAATTCTTCTTCTTTTAACAGGAGTTGAAAAAGAGAAGGTTTCCTCATCATCATTTTTGTTTGCACATGAGGCTTTATAGTCCAGTAGGCACCCCCAATGACTTAATACATTGACCTTGCAATGTTGCTTCCTATGAAGTTTTTTTTAAGATTTGTGTTCTCCTGAAGTAATAAAATAATTCCAGCTTGGTTGTCCAAGTGACAACCTTGGGCAAACTGAGAAATTTGAAGATGAAAATTAAGTTTTGGTCCTCTCCTCAAATGCAATATGCGCGAAGTTTTATATTTTCGCTCATTATACATTTTCTTTAGCAAAAATTAAAAACGCATTAATTTAAAGACCCTTTTCCAACTCACATGGCTATTTGGACTTGATACTGATTCAATACAGTAGTTTAGCCTTACCTAGTCTAGTATGGCTTATACTGGAACTAAATGCTTCCTGCCAAGTTGCTTAAGGTCAGGACCTATGAGGACCTTCAAAGTAAAAGGGATAGAAATGGTTTTGAAGTGTGCAGCAGAAAGAAATGATGAAGAAACTATTGTGAAAATGCAGGCTGTTTTTTAGATGGTGAAGGACAACTAGCAGCTGTATATGGAATACCAAATGCGACAATAATCAAATTGTTGATTCCCAGCTACTGATTCTCGATTACCGTTCACGCGATGCCTGATTATCGCTAGCCTATATATCGATTATAGATTACAAGGTACTCAGATACCGTTCTTGCAACCTTCGATTGTCGTCCTTGCATTTCGATTATAGTCCTTACACTTCGATTCCTTGAATTTCGATTGTAGTCCTTGCACTTCGCTTGTCGTTCTTGCACTCTTCGATTGTCGTCCTTGTATTTTGATTATAGTCCTTGCACTTCGATTGTCGTCTTCGCACTCCTATAGTCGCCCTTGCACTTTGTAATTTTGACAGTATAATAGGTGGTACGATTGGTAAATTCTGTAGTGCCGGTGTTACCTAGGGGGCTAGAGCTAGGGCTAAAGACTGCATTATCTTCTAACTCACAGTTTGTACCGCATGTGGTACTTGATGTACCACCTATGTGAAGTAGTGTGTTTAATGCATAATCACTTATTAAGCCTGTATCAAATGTGTTACATCGCGTACCACAAGGTAGTATGCCACAGAACAAAATTGCCTATTTTGAAAAAGCAATATTCCATTAATTGTAAAACTTGCACCACATGTAACACTAGTTTTTCAATTCTTGATTGCTTGTTTTGAAATGTACTGCATGTACCATATTTTGTTTACAAGATAAATGAAAGAAAAGTATATATAGCAACACTTTATCCGTGCTATTCTAGTCTCATACAACTAGTGGTACAAGTGGTACAATATGTTACACGGCACATGGTATAATAGGTGGTACGATTTGTAAATTCTGTAGTGCTGGTGTTACCTAGGGAACTAGAGCTAGGGCTAGGGCTACAGACTTACATGTGTACCGTTTGTACAATTTCAAGTATTTTATTGTTAGTTTTAGTCAATATCATACTACAAGTGTTGCAAGATTGTTCTCGTGTACCAATCTAGGTACATCCTGCATTATCTTCTAACTCATACTTTGTACCGCATGTGGTATTTGGTGTACCACCTATGCGAAGTAGTGTGTTTAATGCATAATCACTTGTAATGCATGTATCGGACGGGATACATCACGTACCACAAGGTGGTCTTAGATAGCTAGGGCTAGGGCTAAAGACTTACATGTGTACTGTTTGTACAATTTCAACTTGTTTATTGTTATTTGTAGTCAATATCGTACCACAAGTGTTGCAAGCTAGTTCTCGTGTACCATGCTAGGTACATCCTGCATTATCTTCTAACTCATAGTTTGTACCGCATGTGGTACTTGGTGTACCATCTATGTGAAGTAGTGTGTTTAATGCATAATCACTTGTAATGTATGTATGAGATGGGATACATTACGTACCACAAGGTGGTCCTAGAGCTAGGGCTAAAGACTTACATGTGTACCGTTTGTACAATTTCAAGTTTTTTATTGTTATTTATAGTCAATATCATACTACAAGTGTTGCAAGCTAGTTTTTGTGTACCACTGTAGGTACATCCTGCATTATCTTCTAACTCATAGTTTGTACCGCATGTGGTATTTGATGTACCACCCATGTAAAGTAGTGTCTTTAATGCATAATCACTAATTAAGCATGTATCAGATGTGTTACATCACGTACCACAAAATGGTATGCCACAGAACAAAATTGCCTATTTTGAAAAAGCAATATTCCATCAACTGTAAAACAATGTATGTATTAGACGGGATACATCACGTACCACAAGGTGGTCCTAGAGCTAGGGCTAAAGACTTACATGTGTACCGTTTGTACAATTTCAAGTTTTTTATTGTTAGTTGTAGTCAATATCATACTACAATTGTTGCAAGCTAGTTCTCGTGTACCACTCTAGGTACATCCTGCATTATCTTCTAACTCACAGTTTATACCGCATGTGGTACTTGGTGCATAATCACTTATAATGCATGTATCAGACGGGATACATGGTCCTAGGGGTATAGAGCTAGGGCTAAAGACTTACATGTGTACTGTTTGTACACATTATAAAAATGTACCACTACTGGTACATAGAGTACGAATAGTTACTGTTGCATAAAGTAGAGCTAGTTATTAAAATGTACCACTACTGTTACATGTGGTCCTAGGGGGCTAGAGCTAGGGCTAGGGCTAAAGACTTACATGTGTACCGTTTGTACAATTTCAAGTTTTTTCTATTGTTACTTGTAGTCAATATCATACTACAAGTGTTGCAAGCTAGTTCTCGTGTACCACGCTAGGTACATCCTGCATTATCTTCTAACTCATAGTTTGTACCGCATGTGGTACTTGGTGTACCACCTATGTGAAGTAGTGTGTTTAATGCATAATCACTTACAACAGAGAACAGAGTACGTGTGTTTGTGGGATCACTGCTTACGAGCTGAAAAACCTTTTCGTACACAATTTAGACTACTTATACACATGAAAAACCACTCTGGAGAAAATCCCGTTGTAAGTAAAACAATTTGAACTTGGGATAAAAATGATTATTATGAACACTTAAATATTATTTTAATAAATAAGCAAAAATAATACACATGAAAAACCACTCTTGTCAATCAGTTAATATGTATGTATCAGAAGTGTCCAATTAGTTCTGCTGAAGAACTTGTTTGTGACATTTTATTCATTTATGATCTTTTTGAATTATGTTTTGAAGTGATTGAAAAATAGTTTGGAGTCTGTACTTGGTGAAACCTAGCAAATACTCTAGTAGGTGCCACCGTAGGTGCCGCCGCTACGTAGTGCTTTCCTCTGACTTGATCTTGCAAGTAACACGTCTCTAACTGTTTTTGATCCACCCAGAGCATCAAGATGTGATAGCAGGGATTCTTCGTACTGGAACTCTCTTATTAATTTCTGAATGAACAAGTTATCTTTTATTTTATCCTGTTGGCTGTCCCAATTTCGCTCATGATACCCAGTTGTATCATCAATGATATATCCAATCATCCAACCAACTTGCATGTAATCTATTTTTTGTCCTGGTTTAAGATTCGAACTCTTAAATATGCCCAAAAGTGTATCAGGAATACAATATAAACAACTATCACTCATAGAACGTAAATGACGACTAATATCAGTTGAAAAATCTACATCAATAATAACAACTTCAAAATTTTCGTTAAAACAAAAGTTAGGTAGTCGAATATCATAGTGTGCTAATTTTAGCATGTGGAATTCTTGCAAAGCAACCATAACTTGACTAACAAAATCTTGTAAACAACTTTGAGCTTCTGCTCTTTTAAGAGGTCCATACGAAACTCTAGAATATTTGTATACCAAAGGGGACCATCCTTCCATGTAAATAGAAATAACATGTCTTACATCAACATTCTCTATCCTACTCTCATACAAGATTACGTTGTTAATTTGTTCTTTTATATACAACACTTTATACATACAATTCTTTCCCTTACAGTGAATGAGTAGTGCATACTGAGAATCAACTTGCTCACATCTTTTGTCCATACATTCACAAATTTCCTTTATTTCAGATTTGGTTAGTTGCATAAAATAACGTGACTTTACTTTCTGTAATGGTGGAATAGAAACTACTTGATCGTTCGCTATTTCCTTGATTGCATTGATACCATCTCCAAGATCATAGCAATTAATACAATAATGAAACTGCAACTTCTGAAAAATCATTTCGACTTTTACAATACAACTGTTTGATGTAATACTGGGTAGAGCAAATATTACTATCTTGTCAAACTTGTTGTCAACAAGTCTAAAGTATCGAAATAACACTGACGCTTTCCAAATACATGCATCTAAAGTTTCTCTCATAGGTGATGATTGAATTTCGAAAAATAAAAAGGGATTTGTCCCGTCAGCATAAGCAACGACATCATACCTCGTCCTCGCATCTACATAAATGCTAGGTACACCATCTTTCACATCCTTCAGAGTAACTTCAGACTTAATCTCGTATTGGCCATCAAACAATTTCTGCAGTGTTTCACAGGCTAATTTTTCTGAGTCACCTCTACCACCCCTGAATGAGCCTTCAACTTCATGTACTCCTACGTGTCTTGAAATATCCTTCAAATAATACTTATGGCCAAATTCATCAGCAGCCTTAATGCCACATGAATCAGGACTTCTGTCATACAATGGTTCCAAATGTACATTAGTTGTTTTAACTAACAGGCTAATTGGAGTAGATCTAGATTTAGTAGTTGAACGATTCATAATTAGTAGTTGAAGGACGCGAGTTCAAGGACAAACTTTCCTCACTTTCAAACTGACCACCTATCCGGTTTAAAACATTCTAATTCGTGCCCACTATCAAAAGCAAGTACGTTTGCGCATTGCGTATACGTATTATTGCGTAATCCACTGCATTTGATAACAACATAAAGTAGAGCTGGTTATAGCAATGTTCCATTACTGTTACATAGATAAGAGGAATGTAGCAATACTGTTACTTAAAGTACAGCTAGTTAAGAAATGTTCCATTACTGTTACATAGAGTAGAAGAGGTTATAAAAATGTACCATTATGTTACATAGAGTAGAGCTGGTTATAGAAATGTACCAATACTATGTAAAACTTTTACAGAGTTCATTATCTTAGGTTAATGTAGTTGAATCATTTCTAAAATTATTAGAGCTCCACCTACTTTGTGGAAGAGACGTAACCCGTTCAGTAAGCATTACAGTAGAATCTCGTTAAATACAAGTTTACCCTCATGCACAGCAGAACGTAGCAAAATGTGTTTGTACATGTCATGTAATGCAGTGGATAAAGTGTGGTGACTCTGCCTTATGTCATGAAGCACGTATGTGCTAATATGCGGTAATATCGTAATGTATTTATAAATCGTACAAAACTAATACATGAAAAGATTAGAACATATTAATTCCACATATACAATTTAAACTCTAAGTAAAACTTTTACAGAGTTCATAATCTTAGTTTGATGTAGTTGAATCATTTCTAAAAATTATTAGAGCTCCACCTACTTTGTGGAAGAGACGTAACCCGTTCAGTAAGCTTTACAGTAGAATCTCGTTAAATACAGCTTTACCCTCATGCACAGCAAAACCTAGACACACTTTTTGAAATTATATTATGAAGCAAAATGTGTTTATACAGGTCATGTAAAGCAATGGATTAAGTGTGGTGACTCTGCCTTATGTGATGAAGCACGTATGTGCTAATATGCGGTAATATTGTAATGTATTTATAAATCGTACAAAACTAATACATGAAAAGACTAGAACATATTAATTCCACAGATACAAATTACGCTTTATGTAAAAATTTTGCAGAGTTCATCATCTTAGTTTGATGTAGTTGAATCATTTCTAAAAATTATTAGAGCTCCACCTACTTTGTGGAAGAGACGTAACCCGTTCAGTAAGCATTACAGTAGAATCTCGTTAAATACAAGTTTACCCTCATGCACAGCAGAACCTAGACACACCCTTGGAAATTATATTATTAAGCAAAATATGTTTGTACATGTCTTGTAATTCAATTTATGAAGTGTGGTGACTCTGCCTTAAGTCATTAAGCAACTACAAGTAACAATAAATAAAACTTGAAATTGTACAAACAGTACACATGTAAGTCTTTAGCCCTAGCCCTAGCTCTAGCCCCCTAAAAACTCCTTGTGGTACGTGTTGTATCCCGTCTGATACAAACATTATTAGTGATTATGCATAAAATACACTACTTTACATAGGTGGTACACCATGTACCACATGCGGTACAAACTATGAGTTAGAAGATAATGCCGAATGTACCTACAGTGGTACACGAGAAACTAGCTTGCAACACTTGTGTATGATATTGACTACAAATAACAATAAAAATTTGAAGTTGTACAAACAGTACACATGTAAGTCTTTATCCCTAGCACTAGCTCTAGTCCCATAGGACCACCTTGTTGTACGTGATGTATCCCATCTGATACAAGCATTATGAGTGATTATGCATCAGAAACACTACTTTACATAGGTGGTACACCATGTACCACATGCGGTACAAACTATGAGTTAGAAGATAATGCCGAATGTACCTACAGTGGTACACGAGAACTAGCTTGTAACACTTGTGTATGATATTAACTACAAGTAACAATAAATAAAACTTGAAATGTACAAACGGTACACATGTAAGTCTTAGCCCTAGCCCTAGCTCTCCCTTGTGGTACGTAATGTATCCCATCTGATACAAGCATTATATGTGATTATGCATTAAACACACTATTTCACATAGGTGGTACACAAAGTACCACATGCGGTACAAACTGTGAGTTAGAAGATAATGCCGAATGTACCTACAGTGGTACACTAGAACTAGCTTGCAACACTTGTGTATGATATTAACTACAAGTAACAATAGAAAAAACTTCCCTAGCTCTAGCCCCCTAACAACTCCTTGTGGTACGTGTTGTATCTCGTCTGATACAAACATTATTAGTGATTATGCATAAAATACATACTTGAATAGGTGAGTTACACCATGTACACATGCCGGTACAAAAATGAGTTAGAATAATGCCGAATGTTACATACAGTGGTACACGAGAAAACGAGCGTGCACACTTGTGTATGATATTGACTCAAATAACAATAAAAATTTGGAAAGTTGTCCAAACAAGTACAAATGTAAGTCTTATATCCTAGACTAGCACTAGTCCAATAGGACCCAACCTTGTTGTACGTGATGTATCCACTGATACAAATTATGAGGATTCATGCATCAGAAAAAACATACTGTACATAGGGGGTACACCATGTGACCACATGCGGTACAAACTTGAGTAGAGATAAGGCGAATGTACCTACAGTGGTACACGAGAACTAGCTTGTAACACTTGTGTATGATATTAACTACAAGTAACAATAACTAAAACTTGAAATTGTACAAACGGTACACATGTAAGTCTTAGCCCTAGCCCTAGCTCTCCCTTGTGGTACGTAATGTATCCCATCTGATACAAGCATTATATGTGATTATGCATTAAACACACTATTTCACATAGGTGGTACACAAAGTACCACATGCGGTACAAACTGTGAGTTAGAAGATAATGCCGAATGTACCTACAGTGGTACACTAGAACTAGCTTGCAACACTTGTGTATGATATTAACTACAAGTAACAATAGAAAAAACTTGAAATTGTACAAACAGTACACATGTAAGTCTTTAGCCCTAGCCCTAGCTCTAGCCCCCTAAAAACTCCTTGTGGTACGTGTTGTATCCCGTCTGATACAAACATTATTAGTGATTATGCATAAAATACACTACTTTACATAGGTGGTACACCATGTACCACATGCGGTACAAACTATGAGTTAGAAGATAATGCCGAATGTACCTACAGTGGTACACGAGAAACTAGCTTGCAACACTTGTGTATGATATTGACTACAAATAACAATAAAAACTTGAAGTTGTACAAACAGTACACATGTAAGTCTTTATCCCTAGCCCTAGCTCTAGTCCCATAGGACCACCTTGTTGTACGTGATGTATCCCATATGATACAAGCATTATGAGGGATTATGCATCAGAAACACTACATTACCTAGGTGGTCACATGTACAATGAGGATAATGAAGAATGTTACCCCCCCCCTACAGTGGTACACGAGAACTAGCTAGCAACACTTGTGTATGATATTGACTACAAGTAACAATAGAAAAAA